>NHCFC04200__coassemble_2289_pt1 | contig 8657 bp, 7 predicted proteins | sample NHCFC04200__metabat2_low_PE_026 | metagenome-assembled genome bin NHCFC04200 | reverse complement strand
AATTAAAGACATGCCCAACGGCCTACTGTTTCAATTCAGCTCGGAAGATCGGTCATATCTTCCTCAAGAGCTTTATCGCGCTGCTAGGGATGCATATGATGAATGGAATAACGATTCAAATCGTTATTACAGGCGCGCTGAAGAGCTTTCTAAATATGCCCTATCGCATTGGTCACAAGATTCGGTTGCACGACTTTGGAAAAATCTCTTTTCTGAGCTTGAGACCAAGTAGGAGACTGCAAACTTGCTACTCGATAATTGGCACACTATCAAACCAATTCATTGCGTTACTCCTGCATCTTAATGCTTGGGACGATTTGAAGACGGCTTGAAAAACTTTAAGAAAAAGGAGATAGATCATGAAGATTGCCGTCGCCGGCGCAGGCTACGTCGGCCTGTCCGTCGCCCTGCTGCTGAGCCAGCATGATGACGTCACGATAGTGGACGTCGTGCCCGAGAAGGTGGAGATGCTGAACCGCGGGGAGAGTCCCATACGCGACGCCGACATCGAGCGCTTTCTGCGCGACCGGGAGAGGATGGGGCTCAGCTTCTCTGCGACTCTCGACGCGGCGGGGGCTTACGCCGGGGCGGAGTACGCTGTGGTCGCCACGCCCACGAACTACGACCCTGACCTCAACTACTTCGATACTTCCGCCGTGGAGGCGGCAATCGATGCGGTCCGTTCGGTGAATCGGGATGCCTGGATCCTCGTCAAATCGACTGTGCCAGTAGGCTACACTAAGAAGATTCGGAGCGAGCGAGGGGATTCCCGCATAATCTTCTCGCCAGAGTTCTTGCGCGAGGGGCACGCGTTGTATGACAACCTCCACCCCAGCCGCATTGTGGTGGGCGTACCTAAGGAGGACGTGAAAGCGGTCGCGGCGGCCGAGCGCTTCGCTTCGCTGCTCGCTGAGGGTGCCGAACCTTCCGAGCGATTGCGCGAGAACGAGGACGGCACGACGGGCATTCCCGAGCTCGTGCTCGGCCTCACTGAGGCTGAGGCGGTGAAGCTCTTCGCCAACACCTACCTGGCGCTCAGAGTCTCTTTCTTCAACGAACTGGACACCTACTGCGCCACCAAGGGGCTCTCCACCGTCGACGTGATTCGCGGCGTCTCCCTCGACACGCGTATCGGGGACTTCTACGACAACCCGAGCTTCGGCTACGGGGGCTACTGCCTGCCGAAGGACACCAGGCAGCTCCTCGCCAACTACCGGGACGTCCCTCAGAACCTCGTCCAGGCGATCGTGGACTCCAACGCCACCCGCAAGGATTTCGTTGCCGACGAGGTGCTCAAGCGTGTGAACGGGCTTGTGTACGAGGGAGTTTCGAAGCCTCTCGTGGGCGTCTACCGACTCACCATGAAGAGCGGATCGGACAACTTCCGCGCTTCCTCGGTGCAGGGCATCATGAAGCGCGTGAAGGCCAAGGGGGTGCCCGTGCTCGTCTACGAGCCTGCCTTCCGGGATTCCGACTTCTTCGGTTCCGAGGTGACCTCCGACCTTGAGTTCTTCAAGTCCCGCTGCGACCTCATAATCGCCAACCGCTGGTCGGACGACCTCGACGACGTCGTAGATAAGGTGTACACCCGCGACCTGTTCAGGAGGGACTAGAGGAGCTGCTGACATCCGTATTGCCAACGTAATGAGAAGGGATGAACTATGGGCTGCAGAATTTCGGAACTCGAACTCCCCGGCGTGAAGGTTCTCCAACCGGACTACTTCGAGGACTTCCGCGGATACTACTGCGAGACATACTCGTCGCGCACTCTCGCGGAGCACGGTATCGACACAACGTTCGTGCAAGACAACCATTCATATTCGATAAAAAAGGGCACGGTGCGCGGCATCCATTATCAGAACGCGCCTAAGCCGCAGCTCAAGCTCGTGCGCTGCACGCGAGGTCGCGTGATGGACTACGTGGTCGACCTCATGAGCGACTCGCCAAACTTCAAAAAGTGGATCGCCGTCGAGCTGTCTGCTGAGAACCGTAAGCAGATTTGGATTCCGCGCGGGTACGGGCACGCCTTCATCACGCTCGAGGATGACTGCGAGGTGCAGTACAAGGTTGACGAGTGGTACTACCCTGAGTACGACCGCGCGATTGCGTACAACGATCCCGAGATCGGCATTGATTGGGGTGCGGATAAGGTCATCATTTCCCAGAAAGACACCGTCGCGCCAACTTTGGCTGAAAGTGACTGCAACCTCACGATGGAGAACTGCCGTGGATAGCTGGAGCGGTAGGGTCCTCGTCACCGGGGCATCTGGGTTCGTCGGTCGCGCGCTGGTGCGGCGCCTGCTTGCCGGAGGGCGCGACGTTATCGCTGCTGATGTCAAGGAGCCAGTAGCGCCTGAGGAAGCGCTTGGCGATAGGTTCATTCCGATGGTCGCCTCGTTTGACGACTACGCATCGCTCTCCGATTCTCTTGAGGAGCTTGGCGTGCAGTCGGTGATTCATCTTGCATGGGCGGCGCCGTACGGGGATGGTTTTTCAGACGCACGCCTTCAGATGAAGAACATCTATGCAGCGCTCGACCTTATCGAGTCGTGCGCCCGGGCGGGTGTGGGGAAGTTCGTTTTTGTGAGCACCGCCAACCAATTCGAAGTAACACGCCTCGTGCTCGAGGAGTCGCCATCGCTGCGCCCTACTAGCGTGTACGGCACCTGCAAGCTCGTGGCGGATCTTTTGCTCAAGCAGAAGGCACAGGAGCTGGGGATTGAGTATTGCACCGGTTCCTTGGCCATGGTCTACGGGCCGGGTGACCGCTCGAACAAACTGCCAAACGTTGTTGCGTCACAGCTGGTTGCGGGGAAGTCGCCGCGCCTCATTGAGGGGAATGGCGACTACGACCTGGTCTACATTGACGACGTCGTCGAGGCGCTGATGAGGGTTCTGGATTCAGGTGTATCGTCGAAGACCTACTATGTCGGCCATCGCAATCTCAAGACGTTCCGTTCGTGGATGGAGCGTATGGGGGAGGCCATTGCCCCGGATGTTGAGCTGCGGTTCGGAGAGTTTCCCGACCTAGGCGGTATCGACTATCAGTATGTTGATCTGGAGGCGCTGCATCGGGATACGGGCTTCGAGTGCGCAGCAGATATTTCCGAGAGCTTCCGGGCGACGGCAGATTGGATAAGGGAGGAGGATCCCCTTGGCATGTTATGACGTCGTCGTTGTCGGGTCGGGTTTCTCCGGTTCCATCATGGCACGGGAACTCGCCGAGCGCGAGGGTGCGCGGGTTCTCGTGGTGGAGCGGCGCGATCACGTTGCGGGCAACATGTACGATGAGCTTGATGAACACGGGATCCTGGTTCAGAAATACGGCCCGCATTTCGTCAATACGGACAAGTATTGGGTTATAAAGTACCTGAACGGTTTTTCCGAGATGGTCCCCTACGAGGCGCAACTGAAAAGTTTCCTCGACGGGGGGTACGTGACCCTCCCGTGGAACTTCCAAAGCGTGCGTGAAATACTAGGTGACGAGGCGGCCGAGCCGGTGCTCGCGGCCCTGCGGCGTGAGTTTGGCGACCGCGACCGCGTGCCCATCTTCGAGCTCGTCGAGGCGCGTGAACCTGCGGCGCGCGGTTTCGCCCGAATGTTGTATGAAAAAGCGTTCGTCACGTACACGTCCAAGATGTGGGATACTCCTATCGAAAAGATGGATCCCTCGGTCGCGGGGCGCGTTCCCATGGCCATGGGCTATGACTCGCGGTACCTGAATAAGGACTTTCAGTATCTTCCACGTGAAGGCTTCACGAAACTCTTCGAGCGTATGCTCGATCACCCGCTTATCGATGTGGAGACCGGGGTCGATGCGATTGCCGGTATCGAGTTCGCTGATGGCGAGGTCCGTTTTCGAGGAATGAGGCCGAATCTCTTGGTGTTCACCGGCGCTATCGACGAGCTATTCGGCGGGCGTCATGGCTGGCTGCCATATCGTTCGCTCGACTTTCAGGCGCGCTACGAGAGATGGCCGGCGCTTCCAGCGGATTGCGTATCGTACCCACAGGCTCCTGGTTACGTGCGGGATACCGAATACCGCCGGTTCACATTCGGGCGCGTCGGGGGCAACGAGAGCATCGTGGTGCGCGAGTTTCCCGTGCCGTACGCGCGGGGTGCTGCAGTGGGCTGCGAGCCGTTCTACCCTGTTATCAACGATGACAACCGCTGTCTCTACGAACGCTACCGCGCCGATGCAGAGCCGTACGGCAATCTTCTGCTCTGCGGCCGTTTGGCGGAGTACCGCTACTTCAACATGGATCTGGTTATCGAGAGCACGTTTGAAAAGCTGCCGCAAGCGATTTTGATTATGAATGCAGGGGAGTAGCGCTACGCGCAATTCAGCGCTGCACCCTGGAACGGTCAATCTACATACTCCAAGCCAGCTGCCAAGAGCTCGGTGGAGAGGGGTCGAGCGTTCTTAGGCCATAAGCTTGGGACGGCGAAGATATTGGAGTTCTATCGAGTGCCATGGGCAGCGTTGCTCGTAGCATGAATGCTTGTAATAGTGCATTGAAAGGTGAATATCGATGAAGGGCATCATCCTTGCCGGCGGGTCGGGCACCCGGCTCTATCCGCTCACCATCGCGGCCTCCAAGCAGGTCTTGCCGGTATACGACAAGCCGATGGTCTACTACCCGCTTTCAACGCTCATGCTCGCGGGCGTCCGCGAGGTACTGCTCATCTCCACTCCGCGTGATATCGGGGTGTTCGAGGAACTGCTGGGAGACGGGTCGCAGCTGGGGCTTTCCATCTCATACGCCGTTCAGCCGGAGCCGCGCGGCCTCGCCGAGGCACTCGTTATCGGCGAGGGCTTCATCGGCGGGAACGACGTGGCTCTCATCCTGGGCGACAACGTGTTCTATGCGGCGCGTCTGACCGCATTGCTCGCCGATGCGGTGTCAACGCTCGATGGCGCGACGGTCTTCGCCTATCCCGTGAAGGATCCGACCGCCTTCGGCGTGGTCGAGTTCGATGGCGATGGGCGCGTGCTCTCCATCGAGGAGAAACCGGAGCATCCCAGGAGCAGCTGGGCGGTGCCGGGGCTCTATCTCTATGACTCGGACGCCCCCGTCATCGCGCGCTCGGTCGAACCGTCCCCGCGCGGGGAGCTCGAGATTACGAGTGTTAACCGCGCCTATCTTGAGCAAGGTCGGCTCCGCGCCGTGACCATGCCGCGGGGCGCTGTGTGGCTCGACACCGGCACACACGATAGCCTGCTCGAGGCGTCAGAATTCGTCTCGATCGTTCAGCGGCGCGAGGGCATCATGATCTCCTGCATCGAGGAGATCGCCTGGCGAAAGGGCTTCATCGACACCGATCAGCTCGCACGCTTGGCTATACCGCTCATTAAGACTGAATACGGGCGCTACATCATGCACCTTGCAGAGGGGGAGGCGCGATGAGCACGGCTGCCGTCGACTTCGTCTCTTCGTGGCACGTGCGAGAGGGGTGCCACGGCATAGCTGATCTGCTCTCGTGGATAGCCGAACGCAACACGTCTGTCGCCGTCTCCGTTGACCGCATCTGCCTCTCGGCGTGCAGCCCCTGGCACATGGACGTGGACAGCGGGTTCATTCGTAACCCATCCGGATCGTTCTTCCAGGTTGCGGGGCTTCGCTCGGTGGAGCGCGATGTTCGCGGCGGGGGAGAGCGCCGGGCGGAGCAGCCGATCATCCTGCAACGCGAGGTTGGCTTTCTCGGCTTCGTGCTCGCCCAAATCCATGGTGTGCCCCATCTGCTCGTGCAGGCGAAGATTGAGCCAGGAAACGTGAACCGCGTACAGCTCTCGCCGACTATCCAGGCCACGCGGTCGAACTTCATGCGCGCGCACGGAGGCGAGGAGCCTGCGCACCTTCGCCTCTTCGCGGACCGATCCGGCGCGCGCGCGGTCGTCGACCAGCTGCAATCCGAGCAGGCGCTGCGCTTCCTCGGTAAGCGCAACCGTAACGTGGCGCTCGAGGTGGCGGAGCCGCCCGAGGAGGGAGTCGCGTTCCGGTGGATGACCCTCGGCCAGCTGAAGCGCTTCATGCGCGAGGACAACCTGGTCAACATGGACGCCCGCACCGTGATCTCGTGTCTGCCCTTGGGGTTGCCTTCGGACCCGGGCGAGCGGGCGAGGGCGTTCGGGCTCCTGAATGACTCCAAGATGTTCCACGAGTCGTCGCGCGAGCTGGTGCCGCTCTCGTCACTCGAGGGATGGGAGGTCTCGGATGCTGGTGTCGAGCGCGCAGGCGCGCCCTTCCGCGTTATGTACGCCGACATCGCCATCGAGGGGCGCGAAGTGGCGCGGTGGCGACAGCCGCTCTTTGAGGCGCGCGGTCGCGCGTGGTTCGGGCTCGCGTTCTGCTGGGAGGGCGGTGCCCCTCGTTTCCTGGTTCGCGTGCGGCGCGAGGCGGGTTGCTTCGATGGTGCCGAGCTCGGCCCCACCGTGCAGCTTGAAGCAGGGTACGACGAGGATTCGCTTGAGGGGCTCGACGCCGCCTTTGCCGCCGCGGCGGCAGGCGGTGCGGATACCGATGTGGTTCTCTCCGAGGAGGGGGGCCGGTTCTACCACGAGGAGAACCGAAACACTTTGGTGGAGGTTGCGTCGCTCGCGGACCTACCGCTCGAGGAGGGTTGCATCTGGCTCTCGTGGGGCACGCTCAACGAGATGTGCCAGTACTTCGACGTCTGCAACATCCAGCTGAGGAACCTGCTCGCGCTCGTGGACGGCGAGCGGTTCATCGCGTATCTCGAGGAGGCTTCCCGTGGATAAGAAGATTCGCATCGCCGTGCTCGCTCCCGCGGAGATCGCTCGGCGGCGGTTCATGCCCGCGCTCGCTAAGGTTGGGGGCGTCGAGTACGCGGGCGTTGGCGTGGCGACCCGCGAGGAGTTCAGTGGCGGTCCAGCCCGGTCGCTCCATAGCGGAGCGTCCGCCGGGGAGAACAGGCTCGTTCCCGGCGACCTCACGCTCGCCTGCGAGATGCAGGGCGCGTGGGGCGGTGCGGTGTGGCACGGCTACGGCGCGCTCCTAGCTGACCCATCCGTCGACGCCGTGTACCTGCCGCTCCCGCCGGGGCTCCACGCCGCATGGGGTCGAGCCGTGCTCGAGGCGGGGAGGCACCTGCTCATGGAGAAGCCATTTACCTGCTCGCTCGCGGATACCGAGTCGCTTGCCGCCCTGGCCCGGGAGCGGTGCCTCGCGGTACACGAGAACTATATGTTCGCGTTCCACGGCCAGATCTCTTTCGCCCGCAGCCTCATCAGAGAGGGGTGCATCGGCGAGCCCCGGCTCTATCGTGTGGACTTCGGGTTCCCGCGTCGACAAGTGGGCGACTTTCGCTACGTCCGCGCGCTCGGCGGCGGAGCTCTCCTCGACTGCGGCGGTTACGCGCTCAAGTTGGGCGCCATGCTTGCGGGCGAGGGGGCCCGCGTCGCTGCGGCGTCGATGTCGGCCGACCCGGAATCTGACGTCGACCTGTTCGGCTCGGCCACCTTGGAGGGGACCGGTGGCGTGGCGCAGGTGTCTTGGGGCATGGATAATAACTACCGCTGTTCGCTCGATGTTTGGGGGAGCGAGGGCACCCTGCGCACGAACCGTATCCTCACGGCCCCTACCGGGTTCGAGCCGAAGTTTGAAATCTCTCGGAACGGCACCGTGGAGCGCGTCTCCGGCCCTGCGGACGATTCGTTCGCCAAATCCATCGAGCACTTTCGCGATCTCGTACTAGACCCCTCGGCGCGCCTCGCGCGCGAGGAAGAGATTCTCGCTCAGTCGCGCCTCGTGGAGGACGTGCGCCGCCTAGCCGGGTGGTCGTGAGGGCCTCGGTTTGCGTTCGAGACTGCGGTGCACCCTATCGCAGAATGGTGCTGCGCGGCGGCATATGACAGTATATGATAGAGCGTAAAGAGGAATTCCAGCGCTTCGCCTAGCTAGAAGCTTTCCTACTGGAAACGAACCGCATGATGCCTCGTCACCATTGGGACTTTTTCGACCTTGTCTTTCGTCAGAAGCACCTTGGCCTACAGGGCCTGTTTCTGTCGGACCCCCGCTGGGGTGGGGATCCCGGTTCCAAGAGCTCCCATCCGTGCAGGGCTGGGTGCTCGCGCGTCCTGCTGGGCCGCTAACGCCATGTTGTGGCAGGGTTGGTGCCCTTTCATGCGGCGAGGTGTCATACGGCATCTTGCGAGCTGGCCCCGGGTGGCAGCTTCGCTGCCACCCGGGGGTATACTGGCTCTCGCGATTGGTGTTTGCGGCTGAATGGAAGGAGCCACATGACTGAAGAGACTTTCGAGCCCACCAACATCATCGTCACCGGAGGCTGCGGCTTCATCGGCAGCAACTTCGTGCACCACGTCGTCGACAACCACCCCGGCGTGCGCGTGACCGTGCTCGACAAGCTCACCTACGCCGGCAACCCGGAGAACATCGCGGGCCTGCCCGAGGACCGTGTCGAGCTCGTGGTGGGCGACATCTGCGACCGCGAGCTTCTCGACCGCATCGTTCCTGGGCACGACGCAATCGTGCACTACGCGGCGGAGAGCCACAACGACAACTCTATCGCCGACCCGGAGCCCTTCCTGCGCGCCAACGTCGAGGGTACCTACGCGCTCCTCGAGGCCGCGCGCAAGCACGGCGTCCGCTACCACCACGTCTCGACCGACGAGGTCT
>NHCFC04200__coassemble_1787_pt1 | contig 10210 bp, 5 predicted proteins | sample NHCFC04200__metabat2_low_PE_026 | metagenome-assembled genome bin NHCFC04200 | reverse complement strand
ATGGAGGGTAACAATGGAATATAGTAAGGAAGATTTAATGGAAGCAAAAAAGCAACTTGCACGTGGTTGAAGAGTTTGTTAAGCGGCGCGTGGCAGCCTGATTTAGGTAGCGAATGAACCGAATGAGCCTGTCGCGGGACTGCGCCGCGTCTCTTCCGCTGAGATGCGTTTCCCCGTGGGGCCGCGCGGGTTGCAAATGTGCCAGCGGCGGCGCGGGGCGGGCGGCGGAGGGGCCTGTCTCGGGGTCGTGCAGGCAAGCGAGTGTGCCAGCGGCGGCGCTGCGCAGGCAAGCGAGCGTGCTCTGCCGCGCTGTGCGTCCGCGACGCCATTCCGTGGCCCGCCGTGCCCCGCTGGCCCAGCGGCTATCCTCGTTGATTAGCCTGCCAGATGAGGGCGAGCCCCCGAAGGGTAAGGGCGTCGTCGACGATCGTCTGGTGGTGCAGGAGCGCGGCGATGGCGTCGGCATTCTCTCCCGTGATGACAATGGGAATGGCCATCGGCGTGGCGGCACCTGCATCGGCTTCGTCGCGCTCGTTTTCATGCGCAGCCGAGCCTTCGCCCAACCTGGCGCGTGCACGCTTGCCGTTGTCCGCAAGCTCGGCAAGCACTGCATCGAGCAAGCCATCGATGCGCGCCGCCTCTCCGAGCACGACGCCAGACTGCATGGCTTCGCGCGTAGAGCGTCCGAGCACACGCTCGGGTGCGCGAAGCTCGATAATGGGCAGGCGCGCCGCGGCTTCGGCGAGTGACCGCGCCCCGAGCGCAACACCCGGCGCGATGATGCCTCCGCAGAACGCACCGCTGGCATCAATCGCCTCGAAGTTCGTGGTGGTTCCCAAGTCAACCACCACAACGGGCGCTCCATAGGCGGCGCGTGCCGCGACGGCGTCCGCGATGCGGTCGGGCCCGACTTCAGAAGGGTCGTTGAACCGCAGCTTAACGCCCGATCGCAAGCCGGGTCCCACCACGAGCTGCCTGCCAGGAACGGTATCCGCAAGCGCTCGGTGCCATGCGTCGGTGAGGGTGGGAACCACGCAAGAGAGGATGGAGCCTTCGGGAGAAGGACACGTGCCTCCGCGCGAGGACGCCTTGCCCGTCAGCTCGCTGAGAATCTGCCCAAGCTGCATGCGCGTCTCGTCTGCCGTGATGGGCTGGCGCGTGGTGACCTCGCATGCGCTGAGAAGCTTTGGGGCGCCCTCAACACCCGCTTTGGCTGTTTCGAGCAGGCCAAATCGAGCGGTGGTGTTTCCGATGTCTGCGGCAAGTACGTGGGCCACGAGTCCTCCTTTGCGCGATAGGTGCCTCCATTGTCGCATGTTGCGAGTCGAACTATGCTCGGGCAGGTTCCGATTCTCGATTCCTTAGCGTATACTGAACGCGCTTGAGCCGTAACCCGACTCCCCAAGCGGGGGAGCGGATATACGAAGGAGCGAACATGAACCAAGCACGCACGCGCGCACTGCGCGGGCAGCTGAGCTTTGCCGGCATTTTGATCGGCTGCATCGGCTGCGTCATCATCACGGCCTCGTCGGTTTACACTGCGCTCAAGATGGGCGCGTTGCCGTGGCCAACCATTTTCACATCTATCACGGCCCTCGTGCTTTTGCGGGCGCTCGGCCACACAAGCCTCAATGAAGCGAATATCACGCAGGTCATCATGTCTGCCGGCTCCATGGTTGCGGGAGGCCTAGCGTTTACCATTCCCGGTATCTGGATTCTTGGTTTGGCGGACGAGGTATCTTGGCAGGAGATGCTTGCCGTCGCGCTGGCGGGCACGCTGTTGGGCCTCGTGTGCACGGCGCTCATCCGCAAACGGTTTGTTGAAGATTCTGATCTGGAATACCCCATCGGCACGGCAGCGGCCGAGACCTTGCTCGCCAGCACGGCGGGCGGGTCGACGGGGCGCAAGCTCTTCGGGTCGATGGCGTTCGCCGGGCTCTGGGCGATCCTTCGCGATGTACTCGGCGTTATACCGTCGCTGGTGGCCACGCTGCCCATCCCGGGGATTTCGTTCGGTATCCAGGCCTCGCCCATGCGCTTCTCGGTCGGGTTCCTTGTTGGGGGCCGCTCGATTGCATGGTGGATGGTCGGCGCTGTGCTGGGTAGCTTCGGCATCATCGTGGGCGGCACTGCAGCGGGGTTGTGGGATCTGGGAACTGCGCAGGGCATCGTGAGCAGCCTGGGCATGGGCCTCATGATGGGGTCGGGATTCGGTGTCGTGTTGCGCGATATCGTGCTCCCGCTGGTGCGGCGGGCGAGAGCTCGGCGTAGCTCATCCTCTGTTTCTGAAAGTGGAGAGAGCGCGATAGCTGGTGAGGGTGCCGGCGCGTCTCCCATGCGAGTTCCGCACGAGCCGGAGGCGCCAGTGGCGCCTCCGTGCGAGCAGGACTGCCCGAGCAGAGGGGACGCGCCGGCAACCTCCCAGGGGATGAACAAGCAGCCACGCGCCTCACTCGGCGGCCTCACCGACTACTTCTCGCGTTTCGATGCCGGCTTGCTCGCGCTGTTCGTGGCGGCAGCCGCGCTCGTGTGCTGCATCGCGCTCTCGTTCGGTCCGTTCGTCTCCGTGGCAATCGTGCTGCTCTCATTTGTGACGGCCATCATGAGTGCGCAATCGGTCGGCCAGTCTGGCATCGACCCCATGGAGATCTTCGGGCTCATCGTGCTGCTGTTCGTGGCGGCCTTTTCCGATGTGACCCAGGTGCAGCTCTTCTTCGTTGCCGGGGTGATTGCTGTGGCTTGCGGCCTTGCGGGCGACGTCATGAGCGATTTCAAGACGGGCCAGATTATCGGCACCAATCCGCGCGACCTGTGGCTCGGCCAGGTTATCGGTGCGCTTTTGGGCACGGTCGTGGCTGTTGCCGTGCTCGTTGCCCTCGTGGCGGCATACGGAACCGATGCGTTCGGTGGCGACAACCTCTTCGTGGCGGCTCAGGCCCAGGTGGTGGCGACGATGGTCTCGGGCATCCCGAGCGTTCCCGCGTTCGTTGTGGGCGTCGTTGCGGGCACGGTGCTCTACTGTGCGGGAATCCCTGCCATGATGCTCGGCCTTGGCGTGTACCTGCCGTTTTACATGTCGCTCACCACGGCGGTGGGCGCGCTGATTCGCGTTGTGTTCGACCGCGTGGTGGCTGCGCGCGGTATCGAGAAGGGCGCGGCGGAAGAGACGGGTGCCGTGGTGGCTTCGGGCGTGCTCGGCGGCGAGTCCATCGTGGGCGTAATCGTGGCGTTCGCCAGCGTCGCGGCAGGCCTTGCGGGGTAGATGGGCCCTGCGTGATGCCTTTGTTCCCTGTAAGCTAGGAAAACGCTGATTATTGGGCACCAGGGCCGTCCGTCCCATCGAGGTTTCAACTTTTGGGCACTTCTTCGTGCGGCGGTCGGGTAGAAGCAAGAGAGGGAAAGGAAAAGGCGCAGCTCAGGGGGCTGGTGGCCTCCCGGCTGCGGGGCGGCTGCCCGGGCCCTCCGTTCCCAAGTGCCCAAAAGCTGCTCGTAGCCAGCGCAGGCACGATAACCCCTGGTACCTCCGCCCCCAAGTGCCCAAAAGCTGTAATTCCGGTCGCCCGCGAAGATACAATCAGCGTTTCCCTCGTGATCCTGTAGAACCAGCAAAATGTGCCCTTGTGGGATAGGGCGTTGGCACAATTGAACTTTCCGGTTCGAGCCACGAGCACCTTGCAGGCGCCCCGTCGTTCCTAACCGTTGGGCAGCGTGACTCGCATTTCCAGCTCGGCACCGAGCTTCCTCGCACGGATGCTTCCCTCGTGCCGCGAGACGATCCCTTGGGCAATCGAGAGCCCGATGCCGTTTCCGCCGGTCGAGCGCGAGCGGGATGCGTCGGCGCGATAGAACCGATCGAACATGCGTCGCGTGTCTTGCGTGGTGAGCGAGGCGCACGGGTTGGTCACGGTGAGCACGATTTCGCGTTTGCGCTGCTCAAGGTGTACGCGAATCGATCCATTGTCATCGCAGTACTTGACCGCGTTGTCTACGAGCACGCTTACCAGCCGGTCGAGCTCCTCGGGGCTTCCGCTCACGATGATGCGCGGTTCGGCCTTGCTCGCCTCGCGCGCGGAGATTCCCTCCAGCCCGTCCGCCACGCTCGTGCGCGTCGCCGCTCCTTCGAAGGTGTCAATAGTGCAGACGAGGGTTTTGCCCGATGCCTCGGCGAGCGGCAAGAAATCCTCAACCTCTCGCCGTACGATGCTCGCAAGGTCCACATCTTCGCGGAGCGCGCGCTCGATGGGCTCATCGGTGCGCGCGAGCTCGATGAGTTCGCCCGTGAGCTTGTTGAGCCGTGCGGTTTGCGCGCGCGTGCTTCTGGTCCAGGAACTTTCGCCCTCGGTGGCCTCGATGAGGTCGGTGTTGGCCGAGATGATCGCGATGGGCGTTTTGAGCTCGTGCGAGGCATCGGTCACAAATCGCTTCTGCCGTTCGAGGTTGCGCACGTAGGGATCGACGAAGCGCTTCGAAAGCGGCACGATGAGCAGGCCCGTGATGGTGACCGTCGCCCCCATGATCGCTGCGGAGATAAGGAGCAGCGTGTGCGAGCTCTGAAGTTGCTGGAAGCAGTCGACTGCGATGATCATGCCCGACCCGTCTTGTTCGGTGAAGACGCGGAACCGGTATCGGTCGTAGTAGCCGGCGTTGGCCACCCCGTCCAGCATATGTCCAATGACCTCCGCGGCCTCTTGTTCGTCGAGTTCAGCGACGTGCGTAGCGTCGAGCGAGGTGAGCGAGCGGGTGGTATCGAAGGTTGCTGCGAGGTAGCGCGTCTCGAACGGCGTTTCGGAAGTCGCCTCGAACGTTCCCCGCTTGTAGCGCGGGTCTTTGAGCTTCCACTCCTCGGGGAAGACACCATCGTTCTCGTAGAGGACGGAGATGACCGAGTCCACGCGCTCGGTGGCGAGCATGTGGTTCCATATATTGAGGGCGGCGAAAATGAGCAGCAGCGCCGCTACCAGTGCGGCAATCGCAACAATCATGAATTTGCGTCTCAGGGCGGTAACGGTATCGGTGGCCATGGGGCTATTCCGCGCCCTCCTCGTTCAGCTCGAGGGCGTACCCGCGCCCGCGGCTCGCGATGATTTTACAGCTGGATCCTATGCCTTCGAGCTTGCGCCGCAGGTACGAGACGTATGTCCAGATCACGTTGTTCTCGATAGATCCGTCGTAGCCCCACACGTGCTCGCGAAGGCGGTCGGCAGACACATAGGTGCCTGGGCGCCTCATAAGCAGTTCAAGCATTTGGAATTCTTTATTAGCCAGATGTGTCGAGGACGCTCCGCACGATACGGTAAAGGCAGCGCGGTCGAGCTTGAGGTCTCCTGCAGCGAGCACGCCGGGCACGTAGGTGTCGCTGCGGCGGCAGAGGGCGCGCACGCGGGCGAGGAGCTCGACCATGGAGAACGGTTTGGTCAGATAGTCGTCCGCGCCGCTGTTGAGCCCGCCGACCACGTCTTCTTGGGTGCTTTTCGCCGTGAGGATGAGGATGGGCGTGCGGACCGATTCGCTGCGCAAGGTGCGCACCACGTCGAGGCCATCGCGGTAGGGCATCATGATGTCGAGCACGATGCAGTCGTAGGTACCGGTCTCGCCGAAGTCGAGCGCCGCCTGGCCGTCGTAGACGGTATCGACCTCGTGCCCATCGCTTTTGAGCATCGCTTCGAGAGCGCGGGCCATGTCTTGCTCGTCGTCGGCTACTAAAACGCGCATGCGTGCTCCCTCCTCGGCATCGTGGTTTCACGATAGCGCATATTCCATGCGAGTGCGCGGAGGCGCATCCGCGGTAGATGCAAAAACCCGTGCGCAGTAGATCGGGGGCCTGCGCACGGGTGCTGGACCCGGCCGCTGCTGCAATAAGGGAGGTTGACGACGGCGCGGGATATGCGCTCTGCGTAGAGAACTGGGTGGGGCCATACGACGCAGAGCGTGAGCTCAGCATAAAAACGAATCCTTAAACGAACCTCAAGAGTAAAAAACTATGATGGAATCGTGGACGCTCGGAAAAGCACCGGGACCTGCGGTTTTGCAGCCGGCGCTTCTTGCCTTCGCGCTGTTTATCCTTTTGTTACACCTTTGAAAAGGTTCGTTTACATCGCATTAAGCCTTTCTTTAACTTGATGGGTATTGCGCAGTGTTTGGGCCTTGGCAGCCTGCTGTGCTCTCATCCGGGTGGGGGACCGTGATATGCTACCGCGTGCGCGCAAGGCGCGGCGTGTCGCTAGGGGCACGCCGGGCGTGAATTAGTTCCGTTTCAGCCGGATCTGGATCTTCTGGTTCAGATTGAAAAAACCGGCTGGGGGGGGGGGGTAATGTCAAAATCTCTGTGCGTGCGCCGTGGCGGAATCGCCGCGGTGCTGTTGTGTTCTGCCGTGTGCGCCTCGGGCCTTCTGCTCGACCTCTCGGGGGCATCTTCAACCTGCAGCGAGATAACGCATCTGTTCGGCGAGGTGCATGGCGCCTCGTACATCGTGGCGGAGCTGCTCTGCTCGCTTCCCGCGCGCGATGGGGCCCTGGCCGTGCTCGGCCTTACCGCGGCGCTGTTCGCCCTGTTCCGTCGCGCGGGCCGTGGCGCTTCTCCTGCAGGGGAGAGCGCCTCCGCGCTAAACCGTGGTGCTTCCGAGCCTGAGGGCGCGGGCGCGCTCGTTCGCAGCGCTTCTACCGCAGAAGACGGTATGCCTAGGTTTGCCCGCGGTGCTTCTGCGGCGGACGCGGGGATGCTCGTGGAGCACCGCTGCGGTGGAGGAGCTTCCGCCTGGGTGGTTGCCGTGCTCTTCGCAGCGTCGATGCTCTTTGGGCGAAGCTTCGACGAAGCCGGCTCCGCTGCCTATATCGTTGGCGGCATCACCCCCGCCATTCGTTCATGCTGGTATTTCATAGGATGGCTGCTGCCCGCGCGGGCGCTTGTCGAGCTCGCATTCGAAGGTCTGGATCGCCTCCGCGTGCATGGCACGTGCCCGTCGGGTGATCGCGCCCGATCCGTTTCGCCGTCGTGCGGGAGGCTCCGGCGCGCGGTGCGCCTCGTTCTCGGTGCATTCGACCGGCACCCTTTTGCGGCCCCGGCGCTTGTGCTGGCACTGTGCTGGCTTCCGGTGCTCATAGGGTATGCTCCTGCGCTTTTCATGTGGGACACGAACACGCAGATACTGCAGTGGTTCGGGCTGCCCAACCATATCAGCAGCTCCGTCGATTTGCTCGATTCGAGCGTGTTGCTCACCCAGCACCATCCGCCGCTGCATACGGCGCTCGTAGGCCTCTGCGTTCAGGCGGGCATCTCGCTTGCAGGCAGCGAGAACCTCGGCATATTCATCTACGCGGTGCTTCAGTGGACAGTCGACATCCTCGCAATCTCGTGGGCGTTTCGCATCGCCCAGATCGTGGGCGCGCCTCGTGCCCCGCGTTTCGTGGCGCTCGGCTTCATCGCGCTCGTGCCGGCATATTCGAATTACAGCGTGCTGGTAACCAAGGACGTGCTCTTCGCATCTGCATTGCTGCTGTTCGCGATCGAGCTTGTTTACCTTGTCTTTTGTGCTGCATCGTTTGACGGGCGAATCGCTTTTTCGCGCCGGCATGCGGTGCTGCTCGTGGCCGGGGCGCTTGGCGCCGCGCTGCTGAGAAGCGGTATGGTCGTCGCCGTGGCGGGTGGTGCCATCGCCGCAACCTTGCTTCTGTGGCGCATGCAGCGCCGCTTGGCACCAGAGGACCTCCGGCCTGTCTCCGCGCGATCGCTCCTTCGCGTCCCGCTGATCGCCCTGGCGCTCGTCATAGCGGTGAATCTGCTGCTCGCGCGCGTGGTCTATCCTGCTCTGGCCATCACGCCGTCGAGCAGGCGCGAGGCGCTCTCCATTCCCATGCAGCAAGTCGCGCGCTTCATGCGCGATCGCCCCGATGCCGTGCAGCCTGAGGACCTTCGCGCCATCGATCGGGTCCTCGATGCCCCGGGCCTCGCCCGCCTCTACGATCCGAGCAAATCGGACCCGGTGAAGGCGACGTATAAGGAACAGGCCTCATCCGACGACCTTTCCGCATTCTGGCAAACGTGGACGAGGCTGTTCGCCCGCGATCCCGGCTGCTTCATCTCTGCAACTGCGGCGAACTACTATGGCTACTTCTATCCCGCGCATGCGATGAGCTGGAGCTACACCTCGTACTTCAGCAGCCTGGTCATGGCGAACACCGAGACGAACCTCATATATTCGGATATCGCCTCGTATTTCTCGTTCCATCAGCTAGACCATCCGCTCGTACGTGCGCTTGACGGTTTGTGCTCGGGGTACCGGCTGCTCTTCCAGAGGCTTCCATTCCTCACACTCACCATGCAGGCGGCGCTCTACGACTGGGCTCTCGTGCTGCTTACGGCCTATGCGGTGCGACGGCGGCGATTGCACGCAGCGGTCTTTCTCGTGCCGGCATGGATCGTGTTGCTTATTGCGCTCGTGGGCCCCTGTAACGCCACCACGTATTTTCGCTATGCCTATTCGGTGGCCCTGCTCGTGCCGTTCCTGGCGCTGATCACCATGGCGCCCGCCCCCTGGGATCGCGCGTGCCGCGCTTCTACGTTTGTTTCGATTTCGACCACAGGAGGGTCTTCTATGGATAGCCCATCGAACATGGCCGCGTGTGCGGCCGTGGGCATGGTTGCGGCTGCAGATACAGATGTTGTCACAGGTTCCGTTGCGGTTGCAAGTGCGGCCACGGCTGCGGCTACCGTGGCGAACGCTGGCGCGGTGGACGCTGCCGCGACGAGCGCTGGCGCGGTGGACGCTGCCACGGCGGGCGCTGCCGAGGCGAATGCTGGCGCGACGAGTGCCGGCGCGACGGACGCGGCCACGCCCGAAGCTGCCGAGACAGCCCCAACCGCCAAGGGGCATGTGGCGGTGCTCATTCCCTGCTACAACGAGGAACTGACCGTTGGCGAGGTAATCGATGATTTCCGGCGGGTGCTCCCTGGGGCCAGCATCTATGTGTACGACAACAACTCGAACGACCGGACGGCCCAGGTGGCACGCGAGCACGGGGCTCAGGTGCGCTTTGAGCCGCGCCAGGGCAAAGGGGTGACCGTTCGCCAGATGTTCCGCGACATCGAAGCGGACTGCTACCTGCTCGTCGACGGCGATAGCACGTACCCCGCCGATGCCGCGCCCGCTCTCATTGACCCCATTCTTGCGGGCGAAGCCGATATGACCGTGGGCGACCGTCTCTCCAACGGCAGCTATGCGCAAGAGAACCAGAGGCCCTTCCACGGTTTCGGCAATAACCTCGTGCGCTGGCTCATCCGCCTTATGTACGGTTACGCGTTCCACGATGTCATGACCGGCTACCGGGCCTTCAGCCGTGTGTTCGTGCGCAGCTTGCCCGTGGTTTCGCGCGGGTTCCAGCTGGAGTGCGAGATTTCGATCCACGCGGTAGACAAGGGCTGGCGCATCAAGGAGGTGCCCATCGATTATCGCGATCGCCCGGCGGGAAGCGTCTCCAAGCTCTCGACGGTTTCCGATGGCGTTCGCGTGCTCATGGCAATCGGGTCGCTCTTCAAGGATTACCTGCCGTTCAAGTTCTTTTCGCTTGTGGCGGCGGTGTTTGTGGCGCTTGGCCTGGCGGCGGGCATTCCCGTGGTCGCCGAGTTCGCGCAGACGGGGTATGTGAGCAAGGTGCCTTCGGCGATTCTGGCCGTTGGGCTCGTGTTCTGCGGAGCGCTTGCGTTTAGCACGGGATGCATCTTGGACACCGTGGCCAAGGCGACCCGAAAGCGCTGGGAGCTCGATGTGTATCGAGCCGAGGATGAGATGCGCAGGCGGCAGCGCTAGGGAGCCGCTGAGTTTATCTTCGCGGGCGATCGGCATTGCAACTTTTGGGCACTTCGGGGCGGAGGGTCCGAGTAGCCGCGCCGCTGCCGGGAGGGTGCCAGCCACCTGAGCTGGGCTTTTCCCTATACCCTGCTCGCTTGTACCCGCCCGCCGCGTCGGGAAGTGCCCAAAAGTTGAAACAACGACGGAACGGATGGCTCCGTTGCCTAATAATCAGCGTTTTCCTAGGGTTTCCGCCTGTTCGCCGCTCGCACCAATCGCCGCCATGTTCGCAGGTTGTCGTCATGCTCTCGGTGCGCCCGTGTGCATGGTCGTAGGGTTTCGGGCAGGAAATCTACGGATGAAGCTTGCCCGGGACCGCGGACAAAAAGTTGGACGCCCGTCGGGCGTCGGAACGGAGGTCCGCA
>NHCFC04200__coassemble_1505_pt1 | contig 11652 bp, 10 predicted proteins | sample NHCFC04200__metabat2_low_PE_026 | metagenome-assembled genome bin NHCFC04200 | reverse complement strand
CGCGGCTGCTGAGTGCCGCGGCGCTCGCCGTCCTCCTCGCCGCCGTGGCCGTCGGCTACCTGTGGGCACTTGGGTCGGGCATGGTAGCCGCCGGCGCCGCGGGCGCCATACCCGCGCTCGCCGCGCTCGCGGGCTCGCTCGCAGCGGTGGCGCTCGTGTTCGTCAAGGCGCCGGGTACGGTCTTCGGCTGCCGCGACTACGACCTCATGGCGGCGCTGCCCGTCCCCGTGCGAACGGTGGTGCTCGCGCGGACGGCCCCGCTCTACGGCTTCGGCGTTGCGCTCTCGGCACTGCTGTCGGCGCCGCTGTACGCGGCGTACTTCATCTCTGTGCCCGCCTCTCCCACCGCGGTTGCCGCTGCCGCTGCCGCCTCGGTGCTTGCGCCGCTCGCACCGGCGGCCGTGGCCATGCTCGCCTCGCTCGCCCTCACATCGGTCGCCGTGAGGTTTCGGTGCGCAGGCGTGGTCCAGCTCGCCCTCTCGGCGCTGCTTGTCACGGCCGTCGTCGCCGGGTCGCTCGCCCTCGGCCGCGCCTCGTCGGGGGTCGATGACGCGGTGGCGCTCGTGGCGATGGGCGACATGGCGGGCGCTCTCTCCGCGGCCGCGGCATCTGTCTACCCGCCGGCGGCTTTGGCTGCCGCTGCGGTCCGGGAGGGGTCCCTCGCGGGCCTCCTCGCCTTTGCGGCGCTATCGCTCGCGCTTCCCGTGCTTGTGACGCTGGCCCTCGCGGCATGCTACCCCTCGGTGAATGCCGCGGCGACCTCCGGGCCTCGGCGCCGCGCGCGCTCCGTCGCGACCTCGCGCGACGCCGCGGGCCCGCTTCGCGCCCTCACGGTCAAGGAGCTTCGCCGCATCGGTTCCATGCCCTTCTATGCGCTGAACGACTGCGCTGGTCTGCTCCTCATGGTCGCGGCGGCGGTCGCGATCGCCCTCTTCGGCGTGGACGCGCTCCTCACTTCCGGGGTCGTCGACGGCGTTCAACTCGACGTCCAGGCCGTTGCGGCGATGCGCGTCCAGGTCGACGCGGCGCTGCCGTGGGTCTTCGGGTTCTGCGGCGCGATGTCACTCACGGCGGGGCCCTCGGTCTCGCTCGAGGCGCGCGCGAGCTGGCTCATGCTCACAGCGCCGGTGGGCGCCGGGATCGTGCTCGGCTCCAAGCTCCTCGCCAACGTCGCGCTGGGCGGGGTCGCGGCGGCGGTTTCGGCCGCCGCATTGCTGGCGGGAGGCGCCGTGCCGTTCCTGGTGCTCCAGTGCGTCGTGGCGGCCGTCGGCATGCTCACGGGCTTCGGCTCGATCGCGCTCGCGATCGACGCCTTGCGGCCCAACCTCTCCTGGACATCCCCCTCCGAGGTCGTCAAGCGCGGTCTGCCGGTCGTGGTGGGGTCGATCGGCGGCGTCCTGGCGTCGTTTGGCCTCGGATTCCTCTCGGTGACGGCTGCCGGTGCCCTCGGGCCTGCGGCGTCCGCCGCGGTCAACCTCGCCGCTCCTGCCGCCTGCGCGCTCGGCGGGCTCGCGTTCCTCCATGCGGTCGTCCGCCGTGGGCTCCCGGGCCCCGGCTGGGGCGAGTGACGCCGGCGGGGCCGTCACAAGGGGTCGCCGCCAGTGGGCTCTCTCCGTCGGCGGGTCCCGCCCCAGTCGGCAACCCTCCTGCCGTTCGCGGCGCAAACTCGTCGAGAGATCCCCGTTTCGCAGGTCAGATGGCATGTAAAGCACTTTATACTGCGTCATGGACGCCCTTCGGCTACGTTGGGGATGCAGGAGGGGCCGCGGGAGGACGGAAGCGCACATGGATGTCGGCAACCAGATTAGGGAGCGCAGGCAGGCGCACGGGCTCTCCCAGGAGGAGCTCGCGCAAAGGCTCTACGTGAGCCGCGTCACGGTGAGCCACTGGGAGACCGGGAAGACCCTGCCCGACGTCCAGAGCATGCTGCTCCTCGCCAACCTCTTCGGCACCACGATCGACGAGCTGGTGAGAGGGGACGTGGACGAGATGCGCGAAATGGTCGAGAAGAACGAGCGGAGGACGAAAACTTTCGCGGTGGCGCTCGCCGCAGTCGAGGTGGTCGTGGGTACGGCGCTCGCCGTAACGGCGGTCGTGGGGCGCGACTACCTTGAGCCGGTGTTGCGCCTGCTGCTTGCAGTGCTGGTGCTCGCGTTCGCGGGCGCGATGCTCGCGGCGCGCCGCTCTGAGGGCTCCGACGAGGTGAGAAGCGCGGCCGAGCTTCTCGGCGCGGCCACGGGCGAGCCCGTGGAGGCGGCACGCGCGAGCGGAGCCGCTCTGGGGATGAGGGTCGTCCTACAGGTCTTTACCGGTTTTGCAGTCGGCATCGGCGTGCTCGTGGTAGGCGACGTCCTCCTCGATCCCGCGTCATTCCGGAAGCTGGCGATGACACTCGCCGTTGCCGCCGCGCTCGCCGGCTCCTTCGCCCTGGGGCGCTTTGCGCGTCCAGCGTGGACAGTGGCCATTCTGCCCATGCTCTGGGTCGCGGGTGCCCTTGCCCTCGGTGCGGCGACGGGCGGCCTCGGCTCTCCTCGGGATTGGTTCGCCGTTGCGGGTGGCGCGGTGGTTCTCCTCGCGTTCTGGGCGATCGGGCGGAGGCGCCGGAAGTAGGCGCGACGTTTGGCTCTGAAGGTGTATCGGCATCAGCTATCGTACACCCCGCAGGATCCCTGCGGGGTGCTGCGCTTTCCGATGGTTCGCTCGCCGGGGCCGCCCACTGGGTTCCGGATCGCATGCCGGGCGTCAGAGCGCGCCCGAGGAATCGTTTTGCGAGCTCAGGCCCCCTTCCATATCCTGGTCAACGAGGTAGCCTTGTTCCCGAGCGACGAGGGAAAGAGAGATTCCATGTCAGACAGGTTCGAGCGCTTCGAGAGCCTCCCCGAAGACCGCAGGCGCGCGATTGTGGACGCTGCTTCCGAGGTGTTCGGCGACGAGGACTACGCCCGCGCGTCCACGGCGGATATAGCCAGGCGCGCCGGCGTATCGAAAAGCCAGCTCTTCTTCTATTTCAAGAACAAACGCGATCTATATCTCTATGTGCTCACAGCGCTCACGCGGCGCGTGGCGGACGCGGTGGTCGACGAGCACTGGTACGAGATCGACGACTTCTTCGAGGTCATGCGCTACGCCGCGACCCGCAAGGCGTCCTTCGCGGGGCTGAGCCCGCGCGTCATGGGCTTCTTCGTCCGCGCGTTCTACCCCGGGCACCGGGACGTCTCCGGGGCGCTCGACGCCTTCATGACGGGCGCCGTGCCAGCTATGGTGCAGACCTATCTGGGCCACGTGCGCTGGGATCGCTTCCGGGAGGACGTCGATCCCATGCGCGTGGTGCGCATGCTCGTATGGTGCGGGGACGGCTATTTGCACGAGCAGCTGCGTGGAGGAGGGGAGCTCGACATGGAGGCAATGCTTTCAGAGTTTCTCGTCTGGCTCGACTGGCTCAAGAGGGCTACGTACAAGGAGGAGTATCTGTGATGGTGAACGCCTCAGCGCCTGCGATCTGCGTGCGCGGGCTCACGAAGGACTACGGCCGGGGCCGCGGCGTCTTCGACGTCAATCTTGAGGTGAGGGCAGGAGAAGCGCTCGGCTTTCTCGGCCCCAACGGGGCTGGGAAGACGGTGACGATGCGCCATCTCATGGGGCTTATCAAGCCGCAGAAAGGAACGGTTCAGATTCTCGGGCACGACTGCTTTCGGGAGCGGCCGCGAGTGCAGGCGCGCCTGGGTTACCTGCCCGGTGAGAACGTCTGCATGCAGGAGATGACCGCACGTTCCTTCCTTGACCTCATGGCGGGAATGCGGGACCTGCGCGACCGCTCCCGGATGCGTGAGCTCGTCGATGTCTTCGACTTGGACCTCGGGGCGCGGATCGGCGGGATGTCCAAGGGCAACCGGCAGAAGGTTGCGATTGTGGCGGCGTTCATGGCGCGCCCGGACGTGCTTCTGCTCGACGAGCCCACGAGCGGTCTCGATCCGCTCATGCAGGAGCGCTTTCTCGACTTGGTTGCCAAGGAGAGGGAACGAGGCGCCGCCATCCTGCTCTCCTCGCACATCTTCGAAGAGATCGGGCGGGCATGCGATCGCGTGGCGTTCATACGCGCGGGGCGGGTTGCCATGACCTGCACCATGGACGAGGTCCGCTCGATGCGCGGACGTGGCTACACGGTTGAGTTCGCAAGCGTGCGGGAGCGCGCACGCTGGGAGCTTGCCTATGGAAATGAGCCCGCGAAAGGAAGCATTCGCGCCGTCGAGCTTCGAGACGTGCGCGATGTGAATGCGCTCATCCGGGAGCTTTCCTCCTACGACGTGGCCGAGGTCACGTCTCGCGCGCAGACGCTCGAGGAGCTGTTCCTTCATCTGTACGAGGGCGGCGAGCCCTCGGGACAAAGGTAAGGGGTCATGATGATTCTTCCTCTCTTCAGGCACGAGCTTCGGTCCTGCCTGTTTCCGACCTTCATCATCGCTGCGGTGGTAATCCTGTATGCTGGCGTGATCATCAGCATGTACGACCCGGCGCTCGGCGAGTCGCTCGCCCTCATGCGCGACGCCATGCCCGAGCTCTTTGCCGCCTTTGGCATGGCCGACCAGGGAACGACGCTTCTGGAGTTTATGATCAACTACCTGTATGGCTTTCTGCTCGTGGTGCTCCCCCTCGTTCTCGTGGCGGTGCTCGCCAGCCGGCTCGTGGCCCGCTATATCGAGCGCGGCAGCATCACCTATCTGCTCGCGCAGCCCGTGAGCCGCACGAGGCTCATGCTCTCGCAAGCGAGTGTCCTCGTCTTCTGTCTCGTCCTCCTCGTGGCGGTGCTCACCGCGTGCGAGCTGGCTTGCGCCCAGGCTTTGTTTCCCGGCGAGCTCGACGTCTCCGACCTCGTTGCCGTCAACGCGGCGACCTTTTGTCTCTGGCTGTTTCTTTCCGGCGTGTGCTGGGCAGGCGCTTGTGCGCTGCCGAACGTCTCAGCAGCGCGGTGGGCGGGCGTTGCCTTGTGCATTCTCTTCGTTCTTGCGCAGATGCTTTCGGGGGTGGGAGACGAGCTCTCTTGGCTTGGCGACGTCACACCGCTTGCGCTGTTCGATCCACTTGGGGTTGCATCTGGGAAAATGGGTGCCTTGGCCGGCATGGCTGCACTCGGCGTTTCGGGCACCGCGCTCTTTGTGCTAGGGACCGTTTCCTTTGCTCGGCGCGACTTGAGCGTGTGAGGGTTTGTTTGGTGCCCTTGGCGCGACAGGCTGTTTCAAAAGCAGGTATCCGTTCTTCGGCGCTTTGCTACGGTGTGCCGGTATGCACGTTCGATGGCGTTCACGCCCTCGAAACACGGAGCGTGTAAGGTTAATCTTCAAGTCGCATTTTGCGCTGCCGCAGAGAGCTCCGTTGGGGGATGATCCATGCTTGACCAGATTATGTCCATGCTGGCCGCACTGAATAACAACGTGCTATGGGGCATTCCCATGGTCGTGCTGATGATCGGCACGGGCGTGTTCCTGCTCATCGTCACCAAAGGCGTCGTGTTCGCGCGTTTCAACGTCGTGATGCGCTACACCACCAAGACGCTCTTCAACCGCCCCGACAAATCCGAGCTAGAGCATGGTGCCATCTCGCCGTTCCAAGCGGTATGCACCGCGCTTGCCGCTACGCTCGGCACGGGCAACATCGTGGGCGTGGCGCTTGCCGTGGCAACGGGCGGCCCGGGCGCTATCTTCTGGCTGTGGTTGAGCGCGCTCGCGGGCATGGTCATCAAATATTGCGAGGTCAGCTTGTCGGTGGCCTATCGAACCCGCAACGAGCGCGGCGAGATCGTGGGCGGCCCCATGTACTACATCTCGCGCGGCTTAGGCGTTCCCTGGCTTGCGGTGCTCTTTGCCATCTTCGGCTTCTTGGCATCGTTCGGCATCGGTGCGAGCGTGCAGGCTAACTCGCTTGCCACCAGCGTGAATGCGACCTTTGGCATTCCGCTTCCCGCTATCGGTGTCGTCGTGGCGGCGCTCGCCGGGCTCGTTCTCATCGGCGGCATCAAACGTATCTCGCAGATCACCGAGGTGCTGGTGCCCTTCGCCGCCGTGTTCTATCTCATCGCCGCCTTCGTGGTGCTCGTTTTCAACGCGGCCGAAATTCCAGCCGCCATCGGCATGATTTTCCGCGATGCCTTCACCGGTACGGCGGCAACGGGCGGCTTCGTGGGGGCAACGGTCATGTATGCCTGCCGTGTGGGCATGTCGCGCGGCGTGTTCACCCACGAGGCGGGCATGGGCTCGGCGCCTATCGCACACGCTTCCGCCGACACCGACCATCCCGCCCGCCAGGGCCTATGGGGCACGTTCGAGGTGTTCTTCGACAGCATCGTCATGTGCACCATCACCGGGCTCGTGATCATCACCTCCGGGCTCTGGTGCGCAGACCCCATGATGTCCGAGGGCGCCATGAGCTCGGCGGCGTTCGGGCAGAGCATTCCGGGCGGCCAGTACGTGGTGACGGTGGGCCTCATGCTCTTCGCCTTCGCGACGCTCATCGCGTGGTACTACTACGGCGAGAAGTGCGTGGAGTACCTGTTCCGCGCGCGCCGGGGTGCCCGTGTGGCGATTCGCATCTACCAGGTGGCCTACGTGGCCATGGTATTCGCGGGCTGCGTGGCGAACCTCGATGCCGTATGGGAGTTCGCCGACTGCTTCAACGGCCTCATGGCGATCCCCAACCTCATCGCGCTCATCGCGCTCGCGCCCGTGATCAGGCGGCTCTCGCAGGATTTCTTCCGCGACCCCGACCTGCGGCGCCCGCGCAACACGGATTATCGCGATTTGCTCACGTTCCGGGAATAATAGCATCTGGGCGCGTTGGTTTCCAGCGGTGGGTTGATTGGGGACGGGTTTGTTTCATCCCCTTTTGAGTTAATTGGGGACGGGTTCGTTTCATCCCCTTCGGGCGCGAGGAATGCCTGCACACCAATGGCGAGCGCCTACCGATACAGCTCCTCCAGCCCGATGAGCGCCGTGCGCTCGTCTGCCTGCGCCTCAAATCCGGAGCGCGAGAAGAACCCGTACCGGTGGCACGTGAGCCCCGCCCGCTGTACCTGCTCGATCTCATCCTCGATCATCCGTTGTGTGATGGGTGTCGTGCGGAATTTTGCCTCGTAGAAGGAGTATCCGAGCGGGTCTTTGGTTACAACGTCGAACTCTCCGTTCGTCCTTGTCACCGGATCGTCGTAGGAATACGTGCCTATCAGGTCGAAGGGTGGCTCGCTATTACCCATGTGGTTCTGTCGTACGAGGTACTGGCGGCACACCTCCTCGAAGGCGCGGGGGACGAATTGGGTCTCAAAGTCGTCGTTCACGTAGCGGTCGTAATAGACCTCGGGGTCAAGGACGCTGCGCTGCGACAGATACCTGAAGACGTAGCGGTAGTAGAACTTGGAGAGCCCGTCGCAGATGACGTACGAGGTACGCTTCTTGTTGTTGGGATCGTTGATGGGTGAGCGCCGTTGGACAAGCTGCATCCCGATCAGCCTGTTGAGCACGTTGACCAGCGTCGCGCCGCTGGAGACGTGCGACTGGCTCAGGATGTCTCGGTAGCGGGCATGCCCGTCGGCGAGGGCGGAGAAGATCTCGTGGGCGTTGCCGATTTTCGAAATCTCGGAGAGCAGGTGGGAGGGCACCTCGTCCTCAAGCCGCGCATTCGGCTCGAGGATCAGGTGAATGAGGTTCTCCCGAACCGATGCGTTCTTGTCAATGAGGCGGTTGTAGTACGGAATGCCGCCGAACACGCTGAAGAGACGAACCTTATCCTCGCAGGAACGCTCCGGATAGAACTGCGCAGACTCGTAGTAGTCCATCGGCTGGAGGTTGATCTTGAGGTCGATGCGCCCATAGAGGGGGTTGTCTCGCTCCAGCAGGGACTTCATGACCTCTACGTACGACCCGCAGAGGATAAGCGAGAGGTGCGAGCGGTCGCGATACTCGTCGAGAAGAACCTGGAGGATGCTGTCCATTCCTTTCACGACGTCGCGGAGGTAGGGATACTCGTCGATGGCGAGCACGATCTTCTCGCCTGTCGCTCGGTCGAAGACAAAGCGCAGGGCGGCCTCGATGTCGGAGAAGGCGAGCGGCGGCATATCGAAGGCCTCCGCGATGACCTCGGAGAGGTTTTTCGTGTTGTTCTCGGTGGTGGTCTGGCGGCACTCGTAGTAGATGGTGCGTGCGTCGCTTGCCTGCCGCATGGTGTGGAGGATGAGCTCGCTCTTGCCAACGCGCCGCCTGCCGTAGAGGAGTGCTGCGTTTTGGATGGGGGAGGAAAGCTGGGCCAGGAGCTTTTCCTGCTCTTTCGTGCGGCCGATGAATGTCATTTTTGCTCACCTCAGTTTACTCAAAAAAGTTGAGTCAAAATTTTTGAGTAAAGTATAACAGATTAGCTTGGTAGGGGTTGCTTGGAGACGGGTTCGTTTCATCCTCCCAGGCACGAGGATTACCGAAGCTGACGCACTCGACTCCGAGCTCGCCGTCCCCCCAGGCACAGGGCGCTACGGCTTACTCCAGCTGCGCATATGCGCCGTTCAGGTAACTAACCATCGAGCTCGGCGAGCAGCTCGAGCCCTTCCTCGGCGGTAATGCAGAAATCGCCTACGTGCCGTCTGAGCGTGTCGCCGTGCGTCATGAGGAAGTTCGCATCGACGGCGTCGAGCGCGGCGAGGACGAGGCCATCTTCGAAGTCATCGTGGATGCGCTTGTAGGTGAAGGCGCCGAGCACCTCCGTGTGGCCGATAGGAGCGACGAGGGCTTTTTCGAGAACGCTGCGCATACAGCCCCAGGAAACCTCGCGCGCGGCAGCGGCGATATCGGGCGAAATGTCCTTTCCGGCGCGCCGGGCGTCGAGTTTCATGAGGCTCGCCAGCTGATGCGCGAGATCCTTAAGCGAGAGCGATGGAACATAGAGAGCGATGTCCTCGCGTTCGTAGGCCTTCGCTATAAACGCGCTCACCGCATGGTGATGCACGCCGCGCGCGAGGAAGTAGTCAAGCCAGATGTTGGTGTCGACGAGGATCTTGATGGGGAGGCTAGCGCCTTCGCACGGGGACTTCGTCATGCGAGCCCCCATTTCTCGAGCTGCTCGGCCGCGGCAAGCTCGCGGAGCTCGTCGTAATCGACGGCGCCATCCACGGGCTCCTCGATGCCGACCTCCTGGTAGAAGGTCGAGACGATCGCAGCGCCTTCAGACATGCGGTCGGGAGTGTCGCCGTCCGTTGCGCCGGCGGCTTGATCGCCGCGCAGCAGATGCGTCAAGGCGGGCGGGAGCGTGCCCTGCACGGTAGCGAACTCCCACAGTGCGCGCACGACCTGCGACGGCGTGTACCCAAGCTCGGCGATGACGGCGTTGCCGGATGCCTTGAGGGCGGAGTCCATGCGGATGTTCATCTGTGCGGCAGACATGGCGGCCTCCTGCTATACATATCTAAGAATAAGTATAGCAAAGTGCGGAAACGGATTGCCTTCAGTGAGATCGCTCTGCCGCCTGCCGTTGCGCCCTCAGATGAGGCTTCCAGATCAAAGATTATTCTAGATAGAATTATTCTGCGGAGAATAATCTTGCTCTTGGAACGGAATGCGCACGTCGAAGATAAGCTGGTTGCAGTAGCTGCGCTCGAGCATCCGTTTTCGATGCAGCTCCTGCACGACAATACAGGGGACATCGCCCTTCTGTCGCGCCTTCGCTTCGATATCGCGGGCACGGTTCATGTCCCGATACTCACCCACGCCTCCGCCGAATAGCCAATCACGAGCAAATTGGTCGGCAGCAACCTCTTCGCTTTTTCGCTTGCTGGATGACGTATTGAACTCGAGCTGCGTTGTGGGGGTTTCATCATTAAGGATATGGCCGAGCTCATGGAAGAGCGTCCAGATTACATGGTTGTTTTTCTTGCGGCGACCGGTGAGCTGAATTACGGGCACGCCGTTGCGCGTCCAAATGACAATGCCGTAGATGGGGAACTTTTCGGGCGGCTCGATGAACTGGCATATTACCCCAACGCTATCGAGCAATTGAATTACGTCGTCAAGCATAGTGTCATTGGCAGACAGAACACGCTCCTTGAGTTGAGGGAGGAGCTTCTCCAGCCCGTTCCGATCGTATTTGAGGCAGTGGGCGCGTTTGTATGCGGCAGTATGCTCCCCGGCTGCGAGCCAGGTCATCATGAGCGCTTCGTCGTATGTAGCGCTGGACTCGCGGAGCGTCGAAAGCGCCGCGCCGAGCTTGATGGAGCAACCAGCAGAGAAGGATTCAAAGGTGCCGTAGCCGGTAAAGCTGAGCAGATCCGATAGAACCTGTGTCTTATCCCTCATGGTCGCCGTGGTGGCTCCCAACTTACGCAGGTATGCGCCAAGCTGAGGCGTGACAATGCCTTCATGCTGCTTCAGCTGCTGATCGTTTCGCAGGCGAGCACAATCATTCTGATACTGTGCTTCGTAGCGAAGCCATGCATCACTCGGAATTGAGGTGACGCGGCCTAGCTTAATCGCGGTATCTGGCGTAATCGGCGCTTTTCCGTTTATGATCTCGTTAACAAGTTTCCTAGACACATCGAGCTGCTGGGCAAGTTCTGCCTGGGTGATGCCGTTGCCCTCCTCCTCAATCCATTCCTGGAGGAACTCACCCGGCGCTACGGCATAGTTGGTAGGCATGAGTTATCAGCTCCTCTTCCAGTGTTTAATTTTCAGGTATCGCTTTTAAGTTCGCCTTGCTTACTCTTCGTGATAATCAATTATTTCGACAACGTGCGCCTCGGTCGACTGCCTTTCCTCCTCGATATCGATAATCCGGACGCCATTTTTGAGCGGCTCGATGATGATTCGTTCGTTAGAAGAGACGGCACCTGGCCACTGACCCTTCATGTTTTTCTTGAGCCGATGCCATTTGCCCAACGGGTCGTTCATCTCTAGTTGCGCAATGCTATCGCTTGCTTTAAGCGCGGCGATTCGAAGCCTTAGTTTTCGCTCGATGTCTGGTCGCCGCTTATGCATCTCGCGCTCGTCCTCGCAAAGCTTCTGGAGCTTCTTGGTTTGAAACGAGACTTTCAGTGATCGCTGCCCATGAGGAGGGGATGATTGTGTGTCATGTTTACGCCACTCCTTTCATGTAACCCAACTGGTTACGCATAGTATAGATATCTTAAATGATCATGTCTATAATGATGTAATGTAATTAGTTACACAAGTTAGATAAGTGATCTGACGTAGTTAGATGAACTATCCTCTTTCCGTGAGCAAGGCCACTCTTTTCAATGGAGGAACAATTGCGAGTTACGTACTGCATGAGCTCTTATGAGCTTCCATTATTTCGAGCTTTCGGTTTCTTTTGTAGAAAGGCTTGGTTTCCGTTCAGAAGACTGTTGAGGGCAATCAAGCGAGTTTTCTTTTCTTTAATCGGATGGATTTCTACGCTCGTTGTGTTTATCCCTCTCTGCGTCGCGGTATTTGCATTTCTAATTCGCTGCAACTTTCTCGTTTTAAATGAGGCAGTAATCGAATTTGTTTCAATAATTCTGGGCTCCTTCGTGCTCCTGGCAATTAAGGAGCTCCGGGATTCCGAGGCTAAACGGAGGGAAGCACTGCGAAAGCAATGGGATCATTATTGTAGATGGCGGTTTGATCTGACTTACGCTTTAGGAAATTT
>NHCFC04200__coassemble_1391_pt1 | contig 12426 bp, 7 predicted proteins | sample NHCFC04200__metabat2_low_PE_026 | metagenome-assembled genome bin NHCFC04200 | reverse complement strand
ATGCTTTCTGGATCAAGCGAACGGACCTTCACAGAGTAGCTCGTCCACTTTTCAACGTTCTTTCGCCAAGAATCTCGAGCGCGTTTATCACAGTCGAGCCCCTTAGCCGCTCCCTGCTTCTTCAATTTTTTTGCTGCGCAGTCCGCGCGTACTATAGGATCTTCGTTAGGGTCTCCGTCACAAGAGTCGCTATCACGCTCAACAACATAACGAGAAAGGCGCTCCCAAAGAGGAGCCTGGTCTTCCTGAATGACTCGCCACGCATCTTCAGCAGGCATCCGGTGCCCCTGTTCGAGACTGCAAAGCACTCGCTTGGTTACCTCGCCGCCAATAAACCCCATATCGCTCATACGCCCTCCTAACTCGCGCTTTTTCTACCCGTGAAACCTGGAACTCAATCCTCCAGATGGCGGAACGCCCGCGTGAGATGATGCTCGGTAAAGGAAGCCCGCAAATGCGCGGGAAAACGCACAAGAAAGGAACGGCCGTGAGCAATCTGAATTCCCTTGATAAAACTATCAACGAAATCATTCGGGCGCGCAAAGAAAAGCTCCCAAAAATCAATGCAGCATTGGACAGCACGCGACAAGAGCTTAACCATCTCATGAACGTGCAGAGCGCACTTAGGGCAGTTCTCAGTGCATGCAACGACTCTTCGGTAAAAGACTCGGCGCAGAAAGCGCTCGACCAAACCATCCAACACTCAAGCACTCTAAGCGCGCGCGTCGACGCACTCGAGACGCTTAAACGCAGCTTCAGCCGCAATACCATCAACATCGCCGTATCGGGAGCCGCCCGATCAGGCAAGTCCACAACCCTGCAGCGAATGAGCGGCCTCACCGATGACCAGATTCCCTCTGGGTCAACCAAGCCCCTCACCGCTGTGACATCGCGCCTCTACAACAGCGATGATACTGTTGCGAAAATCAAATTCCGCGACACGCGAACGTTCGTAACTGACTACCTCATCCCCCACCTCAACACGCTCAACAGCTTCCTCGGGGCAGACGCCGCTATCCGCATCGAGAGCATTGATGACTTCAAACACGTCGTCCTGCCAGGACAGCTCGAAGGAGATCCGTCGGTAGCGGTCAAGGATAGCCTTGCGCGACTCAAAGATGCCCAGGCGAGCTTTGATTTCGTTCTTCCCGAGCTCACCGGGAAGACTGAGAGAGTCCCCCTCTCCGAACTCAAACAATATGTTGCCTATCCCACAAACGAAGAAGAAAACGCCGAAGAGCACGGCGGCAAGCCTCTCGAGCGACTATACCTTGCCGTAGATGATGTAAAGATCTTCTGCCCCTTTCCTACGCTCGGCAAAGCCCGCATCGGCCTGGTAGACCTTCCCGGACTCGGCGAAGTGAGCGATACGGTCGCTCGCATCCATACAAAGAGCCTGCAAAATGATGTTGATCAGGTCTTCCTCATCGCCAAGCCGTCGCACGAGTCTGGTTATGTCGACAAAAACATCAGCGAAGTCATCGATCAACTGAGCGAAATCCAGCCCGGGATCGACCATCGCAACGACCTTATTACCATCGGCATCAATGTCAAAGAGGGAAACGAGCAAAGCGCTCGCAGCCTTGGCGACGATATCCGCCGAAAGATAAACCAGCCCCTCGCCGAAAAGTATCGTTTCGCGGTTAGGGAATACTCTGCCGTTGACAACGAGAGCGTTTCGAACGAGCTGCACTTCCTGCTGCAGCACATCGCGAAGACTCAACGATACATCGATAAAAAGAACCTCGCCCACGCCCTAAACGCCCGAGCAATAGCAGATTTGCGCTCCCAGACTCTTGAAATGGCGAACGATTGCCGCCTGAAACTTCAGCACGCACTCCCCGATCCGCTAGAGCAGCGGTACCGAACGGTTCAAGCAGTTGCAGGTTCAATCATCGATGCACTCGAGGCACTAGAGCAACGCTTCCGAGACAACGAGCTCGAAGAATCTGACACGCACCAACGCTACATGGAGTGCGTCCAGTCGATTGAGGAGCACGTCCGCGAGCGCATTCAGGAAAACCTTTTCGTGCAAAATCGAAGCTGGGAGGAGACGGCACGTGGGGAAAGCATTGATCTCTTTACGTTCTATCGTGGCGAAACGCGACGCATCCGGCGTGAAATCGTTGCAGAGTATGGCGCTCTTGACGGTCTGTACGAAGAGAATATCGAGCAGTTCAAGCGCACCATCCTCCGAGCGGTTCTCAACAGTGCGGGCATTGGCGATCAGTTTGCCGACGTTGCCCACCGCCCATGCGCAAACTCCCAAATCGACGCAGTTGATGCCGACCTGGAGTCGAAGCTTCACGATGCTCCGCTCCATGAAGCGCTCCAGCTGCTCCGAAGCCTCCAGTTCCAGTTTTACAACACAGTGTTTCTCAGCATTGCAGATAACCTTGACAATCTTAAGAACCCTCCCTCGATGATGGCCGATCCGCAGTCGTGCTCAAACAAGAAGATTGATAAAGCCGAATACTTCAACTCCGGATCCATCGAAGAACGTCTTGACCGCGTGCGCAAGGTGCTCACGAACGACGCCATGGCGGCAAATAATCGAATCGCCGAAGCACTTAAGACGCACCGCGACGGATTTGGGCAAACACTCGAGTTTTATGTGTCTCGCTTTAACGACTGCCTTTACCGCCGCGATGTCGACTATTTCAAGCAAGTCACCGTACAGGGAATCATCAACGGGTATGATGTAGCGCTTCCAGGCAAAACACGTGCCGAGGAAGAGGCGAATACCCTGAAAGCAAAGGCGCTGCTTGAGCTTGATTCCGCAATCGAGCGCTGCTCGCATGCGAGCTGACAATTACAGGGTAGGGCATGCCAACCCATAGGCGGAGGCCCATGAAGATGCCTGTCAATTCTGTCGGAAAGGGCCCTGAAAGCTCTCAGGGCCCTTTCCGCATGGCTACACTCAGTCGCAAAGCACCGTACCCAAGAAATCGTCGTCATAGGGAATCGTGCCATCAAAGAACGCCATGCCGTCGGTGGCGAGCACGATGTAGTTGTCCTCGCCCGCCCAGACGGGCTCGTCCACGGGGAGCACGTAGACGTACGTAAACACCTGCTTGAGGGTCGCAACCTCATCGCGGAGGAAGGTGAGGTCCTGGCCGTCATCGCGCGAGACCACGTTCATGGCGTAGACGCCGTCAGGGGTCAAGCAGTCCTTCACGGCTCGCGCGGCCTCCACGGTGGCGAGCGCGCGGACCGGTTCCTTTCCGGTGAAGGTATCGTTCACGATGGCGTCGAAGCGGTGGGCACGGGGACGGGGCTTCCGCTCCTTCGAGCTCTCGTTCGCAGACGGCGCGCCGTTTGAGCCGACGGATGACACGGCCGAGGGCCCCTGGACCGAAGACCCCTCGGCAGAAGGCAGCTCGCCCGGAATCTCCCCTGGCAGCACGCGCTCGGCCTGCGCGATGCGCTCCGCCCGCTCCTCAAGATACGCCCGCCCATCGCCCTCGATAATATGCAGGCGCTTGCCCGCAATCTTCTTGAGGCGCTCAACGTAGAACCACCCCTCGGCGCACTCAATCACCTTGGGGTCGATCTCGACCACACCCATGATCAGATCAGGGCGAGCAAGCAGTGCATGCTTGGGCCAGGCGAACCCTCCTCCACCGAGCGCGAGCACCCGCCGCACGCCGTGGCCGGTCCGTGCCGCCAGCTCGCGATCCGCCTCAAAGACCGCATCGAACGCGCGGTGATACGCGAACACCGGCTCCGCCCAATGGAGCCCCAGGTTCGTAGCCGACTGGTACACCCCACCCAGCCGCAAAACGCGCACGAGCCTGCCTTCCACCAATACCGTGTAGATGAACGCACGGCCTTGGGCGGTCTTCACCACATGCGGCCAAAACCGCATGCATAGGTAGCCGAGGATGCCGATGCATGCGAAAAAAGCCCAGACCTGCCAAGGGTATTTCCACAGCTCGACGATGAGCGCGAAGACGAGCACGATTGCAACGGCGATAATCGTATACATCGACTCGAGGGGGCTGCGGCCACCGGAGCCGCCCGAACCAGCGCCGTCCGAATACGGCGAAATGCCACCATTACCCATGATGCAACATTCCCTCTGTCCTGATTTTGCATTGTTGGTAGAGGCCGTGGTCGTAGAAGTCTAGGTGCCGGTAATACTCCCGCGTGCCCACCGCGCTGATCACGTTGATGCGCTCGTAGCCCGCTTCGCACGCGAGCTCGCACGCCCGCTCAACGAGCTTGCGCCCAAGCCCGTGGTGCTGCGCCGCGCCGCCCTCTTCGCCCACGCGCGCTGCCATACCATAGACGTGCACCTCGCGGATCATGGCCTCGCCTGGCTGCACCGGCGGCTCGCATCCCGCCGTGCGCAACTCGCTCGCAAGCGCTTCCACAGCCGCGGCCTTCGGCAGCGAAAGCCGCAGGAATCCCGCGATGCGTCCCTCCGGCGTCACCCACTGCAAGAATCGCTCGCTGGTGGCAGGCGTCTCGTACGGCACCACCTCGAGCCGAAGCGCCCGCACGTCCACCTCCGATGTCGCGATCTCACGGAACCGGATCTCCTGCACGCGCTCCCCGGTCTGCTCACACCGCGCGCGCAGACGGTTCTCCACCATCTGCCGTAAGTTGGGCTTCTTGTTGCCCGCCATGATGTCGCCGGACGAGAAGTCGCGAATCATGCGCGAAACGCGGCAATGTGCAGGCGTTGCAAGCACGTCGTCGATGAGCACACTCACAAGCTCGTCCTCGGTGTACGGCCCCCACTCCCCGGCTTCATAGCGGCCGCGCAGCCGCGAGCTTTCAATAAGCGCGCAGGGGTAGAGCTTGACCTCGTCCGGCTGGAACGCCAACTCGGCGACAAAGCGCTGGTAGTCGAGACGATCGGCTTCCGGCGTGGAGCCGAGGAGATTCACCATAAAGTGAGCGTGAATCTTGAAGCCGAAGAGCCGCAGCAGCGAGAAGGCGCGCTCGATCTGCGCAACCCGGATGCCGCGGCCATTTGCGTCGAGCACGCGCTGGTCCACGCTCTGCACGCCCATCTGGATTTTCGTGGCGCCCATGCGGCGGATGCTCACGAGCGCCTCGGGCGTGATGGCGTCCGGCCTGGTCTCGATGACGAGGCCCACCACACGGTGGCGCGCGGTCTCGTTGCGGCGCTGTTCACGTTCGAGCTCATCCATAGTCGCGCACTGCACGCGGGCGGCCTCCCGCCAGGCAGTGCTTGTGCCATAGAGCTGGGCAATGGCCTGGTTGTAAGAGAGATGACCGTCCGTAACCTCGCGCTGAACAGCTTCGGTAGCAACAGGGTCGAGCGGCGCGGGGGCGGCGACGGGGCCGAACGAAGCGGAAGCAGCGCTGGAGCCAGGCAGCGCAGAAGCGGCGGCGCGCCCGAACGAGGCAGGGGAAGCGCTGGAGCCAGACGGTGCAAAAGCAGCGCCGGATTCATCGCTGGAACCGACGCGCGCGGAGGAGCCCGATTCGCTCACCGTCGCGTCGTCGTTGAGCGCACGGAACAGCTCGCGCATGAACCATATCTGGTATTCAGCCGGATAGTCGCTCCACGTACCGCCAAGCACGATGAGCTCGATCTTGTCCGTGGCATGCCCCATCTGCGAAAGCGCCGTCAACCGCGCCGAGACCTGTAGATACGGATCAAAGCAGGCCTGCTCGGCGCGGGCGCAAGCGGGCTCGTCGGCCAGATAGCTCTTGGGCATGCGCACATCGCTCGGGCAGAAGATGCATGAACCCGAACACGGCCATGGCTTCGTGATGACGGTGATGGTCGCCACACCCGAGGCAGAGCGGCGCGGTTTCATGCGAAGCACCTTGATGAGGCCTTCCTCGAGCTCGGGTGTGATGCCCCAGCGAGCCCAACGCTCGGGATCTTCGCGCTTAACCCGCTGGTAAAACGGCAGCAACCGACGCTTGGCGAAGGCGCGCTTGTCGCCGCCCGCACGCCGTACTTGCGCATGCACGAGCTTGACGAGCGCACGGTCATCCACCGTTTCGCCGCGACGCAGGGCGTCGAGTATCTGCAAAATGATCTCTTCCATGAAACAGCATTCTATCCTATGGATGATAAGATGCAGCAGGACTGGTTCTCATCGAAACAGGAGGAACGTGAACCGCGCACTCGCACGACAGCTCATCGAGCTCAACAACCGGTTCTACCGCGTGAACGCGTCGTCCTTCTCGGCGACGCGACAAGCGCCGTGGCGGGGGTGGGACCGCGTGGTCGAGGAGCTTATCGCCGCACAGCCCACAGCCGCCACACATCTATCCGTACTCGACGTTGCCTGCGGAAACCGCCGGTTTGCGAGGTTCTTGGCAGAGAAGCTCCCCCATACTCGCCTTACCTACCTTGGCATTGATAATTGCTCCGAGCTGTCAGGAGCAGGGGACGCAAGTGCCCCGTCGGAGATGGCCTCAACAGGGGGAGCCCCGGCGTCGGAAGTGGTCATCACCTGCGACCTGCTCTCGGCGTTGCTCGAGGACGAAGACCCCTTGGCGGACATTGCGCCCTGCAATCTCTTGTGCTGCTTTGGATTCATGCATCACGTCCCCGGCGCAGAGCTGAGGAGCGCCCTTGCGGAGTGGCTCGTCGCGCACACGCAATCCGGCGGAATCATCGCCCTCTCATGCTGGCGTTTCATGGATGACAAGCGTCTCGCCACACAAGCGCGAGCGGTTACGCGCAACTGCCGGGCATACCATCCCGACCTTGCGCTCGAGCCGAACGATTACTTCCTCGGCTGGCAAGGCAACGCCGATGTGCCCCGCTACTGCCATTACATCGATGAGTGGGAACTTGACGACCTGAGCGTCGCAGCCTGCGCATCGGGAGCACGTGAACTCGAGCGTTTCAATGCCGACGGCGACGGTGGCGTGCTCAACCGCTACCTCTTACTCCAAAAGGCCTAGAAGTAGCCGAACAAGACCACGTGGAGGCCGGCACAACGCTCCACCACCTCCCGCGCAGTGACACAGCGTTGTACCTTTTCGGATCCGTGGCCAAAAACATATGGTTGGTTGCACGCAATAAAGCGCTTGAGCGCTTTCAGAGGTCGCTCTCGGTCGGTTGGGTGCACATCAGCGGCATTCAAACGGCGAATCTGCTAGGTAGGCCATCCTATAAATAAAATAATAGCCCCTCATTTCCAATCAAAGCTTGGTTTTATCGGCAACCAATCGTATGTTTTTGGCCACGAGCCCGATTTCTTACGAGACGCATCACAATTTGCAGCAGACATCCTAAGGGGATGAACGAATGGTCCCTACAACCAGCGAGAACTATGGGAAAGCGACCGCTTATTGCAGCGGACCAGCCCGCGAGCGCGCCTGATGTCTGTCTGTGGTATGCTCCAACGCACGTCACGCTGCTCACATCGCTGGGAGACCGCTCGTGGGACTCACGCACATTCGCACACCGAAGAACTTCGTACTCGAAGATCGCCTTGAGCGGTACGCGACTGCCATCGAGCAACGCCCGGAAACCTATCGCGGGTGCTGGAGAGAAGCGTGTGCACCCTGCGGCGGCGCGGACTGCGGCGACGTGACCCGCGTCGGCGCTACCTGCGGCAACGCGCCCTGCGGCAGTGCGTCCCGCGGCGACATGCCCGGCTTTGGCCGGGTCCACCTCGACCTCGGCTGCGGCAAGGGCGCCTACCTCGTCGCCCGAGCCCAACGCGAGCCGGACGCGCTCTTCATCGGCATGGACACCGAACCCATCTGCATCGCTTACGCTGCACAAAACATCGTTGAAGCGGGCATTTCCAACGCAATCGTGCTGCCGCGTGGCGCGAACTCAATCGAACGCCTTTTTGGCCCGGGCGAGCTCGCTGGAATCACGCTCAACTTCCCCACGCCGTTCCCCAAGCGCAAGTTCGCGCTCAAACGCCTTACCAGCGTCGACCACCTGCTAAGCTACCGACGCGTGCTCGCGCCGGGCGCCGCCGTCACGCTCAGGACCGACAGCCAACCACTGCACGACTATACGCTTACGCAACTCGACGCAGCTGGTTACCGGGTGCTTTGGGCATCGAACGACACGCGCACGGAGCATCCCGAGCATCCGGAAACGGAATACGAGCGTCGTCTTGCCGAACAGGGGGCCGCCGTATACGGCGTCTGTGCCATTCCGGGGCCAGAACCGACGCCGGAACAAATTCAGGCCGGCCGCGACGCCGAGCAGAGCCTCGTCGCATACCTGCCCAGAAACCTCGATTCCGTCGGGTACATCCCCCTCGGTATGGAGGGTGCGGTTCTCAACCTGCGCAATCGCCAGCGAAACGAACAGGCGCATAACCACTAGACATGCAAAGTGGGCCCTGGGCAGGCACGCCGCGCCAAGCCCCAGGAAGTTCGTTCCACTTTTGGGAATACCTTATCGAGACCATAGCGGCAAGCCCGTCCAGCCTCAGCAAAACCGCAGGACTGAGGGATGCAATTACGTGATAGAGGGCGAAAAGCAAAAAGATGTTCCCAAAAGTGGAACGAATGTCTTGACCGCGCCAACTCGGCTGCCATGAGAGCACGCGATTGATGAATAAACGGGCCTCGGACCGCCAGTTCGAGACAAATCGCCCGAACGTCACCTCCCCACTGGGGCCGCCCCATGGCGTTCCGTCCACCATCTGCCATAATTGATGCAGCACGCCACGCACAACGCACCCAACGCGAAACCGAAGGGCATCATTTCCATGGCCAACACAGCAGACACTGCAAGCGCATCCGCCGCGGCCACCGCTGGGTCTTCTGCCAGCTCATTCGCCGCCGGCACCGGCAGCACCGGCGAGCACGGTTCGCTCGGCGCGCTCTCGCCAAGCTGGTGGGAACCGGCAGAAGGCGAGGAACCCGAACCCTGGTGCACCGCGGACGAGGCCTTCGAGCGCTTCCTCGGCTGGTGCGACGAACGCGGCATCGAGCTCTGGGAGCACCAGGAAGAGGCTCTCATGAACCTCGCCGCCGGCGACCACGTGATCCTGGGCACGCCAACCGGCTCCGGCAAATCGCTCGTGGCGCTCGGCATGCTTTTCCTCGGCATGGCGCAGGGGCGCCGCGCCTACTATACCGCTCCCATCAAGGCGCTCGTCTCGGAGAAGTTCTTCGATCTGGTCGAGGTGCTCGGTCGCGACAATGTGGGCATGATCACCGGCGATACGCACATCAACACGCAGGCGCCCGTCATCTGCTGCACGGCGGAGATTCTTGCCAACCAGGCGCTCCGCGAGGGCGAGGACACGGACGTGGGCGTGGTCGCCATGGACGAGTTCCATTACTTCGCCGACCCCGACCGCGGCTGGGCCTGGCAGGTGCCGCTGCTCACCTTGCCGCACACGCAGTTCATGCTCATGAGCGCCACGCTCGGCGACGTCACGCAGATCGCCGACGCGCTGGAAGAGCGCACCGGACGCATCGTCGACCGTGTAACCGACGCGCCGCGACCCGTGCCGCTCGCCTACGAGTACGTGGACACCGCGCTCGAGGGCACGGTCGAGCTTGCGCTGCGCCGCGACGAAGCCCCGCTCTACATCGTGCACTTCTCGCAGGACGCCGCCCTCGCTACGGCGCAATCGCTCGCGAACTTCGGCATCGCCACCAAAGAGCAGCGCGAGGCCGTGAAGGAAGCCGCCAAGGGCACGCGCTTCACCACGGCGTTCGGCAAGATCCTAAAACGCCTCATCTCCAACGGCGTGGGCGTGCACCACGCCGGCATGCTACCGCGCTATCGCCTTCTGGTTGAGCGCCTCGCCCAGCAGGGGCTCCTGCCAGTCATCTGCGGTACCGACACGCTCGGTGTGGGCATCAACGTGCCCATCCACACCGTGGTGCTCACAGCGCTCACCAAGTTCGACGGCTACAAGATGCGCCGCCTCCGCGCGCGCGAGTTCCACCAGATCGCCGGGCGCGCCGGGCGCGCGGGCTTCGACACCGAGGGCATGGTCATCGCCGAGGCGCCCGAATACGAGATCGAAAACGCCAAGCTTATCGCAAAGGCGGGCGACGACCCCAAGAAGCTGCGCAAACTCAAGAAGAAAAAACCGCCTGAGGGCTTCGTAACCTGGAACAAGCAAACCTTCGAGCGCCTCTGCGAGGCGGTGCCCGAGACGCTCAAGCCACGGCTGCGCATCACCAATTCGATGGTGCTTTCCATGGTGGAGCGCGGCGGCGACGCGCGCGCCCGCGTGAGTGAACTCATTGAGGCGAGCCTGCAGACGCCGGAGGAGAAGCTCAAGCTTGAGGCGCGAGCGAGCGAGATCTTCGCCACGCTCATCGACACCGGGGTGGTAGTGCGCGAGGAGGCCCCCGGCAACGTGGATGCACCAAGCGACACGGACGCCCCCAGCGGCGCTGGTACATCCAGCGGAACGGGCGCCTCCACGGACGCAGCGCCTCGGGTGGAGTACTCCCTCACGGTAGACCTGCCCGAGGACTTCGCCCTCGACCAGCCGCTCTCGCCGTTTTTGCTTGCCGCCTTGGAACTGCTCGACCCGGAGAGCGAGACCTACACCTTCGACCTCATTTCCATGGTGGAGGCAACGCTCGAGGACCCCAAGCAAGTCCTGCGCGCGCAGGAGCGCCAGGCACGCGATACCGCCATGGCAGCCATGAAGGCCGACGGCGTGGAATACGAGGAGCGGCTCGAGCGGCTGCAGGACATTACCTACCCCAAGCCGCTTGAGAACTTGCTCGATTCCGCATTTGCCCAATACTGCGCCAAGGTGCCGTGGGCAGCGGACTACGAGCTCTCCCCCAAGAGCGTGCTGCGCGACATGCTGGAGAGCGCGGCGGACTTCAAGGGCTACATCCAGAAGCTCGGCATCGCGCGATCTGAGGGCATCTTGCTGCGCTACCTTGCCGAGGCGTTCCGCTCGCTCGACCGCACCGTACCGCTGGAGAAGCGCAACGACCAGCTGAATGACATCATCTCGTGGCTGGGCTTCGTGGTGCGGAGCGTCGATTCGAGCCTGGTAGATGAGTGGGCCGCTGCGGGCGAGGATTCCGCCTTCGACGCCGCGCCGCCGAGCGGTGCGGACGTGGTGGTGGCGGACCGCCGCGGCATGACGCTCTTGGTGCGCAATGCCCTGTTCCGACGTGTGAGCCTGGCCGCGCTCGAGCGCGCCGACGAGCTGGGAGAGCTGGACGAAGCGTGGGGCATGGGAGAGCTTCGCTGGCGCCGCGCCCTCGAGGCGTTCTTCGAGGCACACGAGGAGCTGCTGGTGGATGGCGATGCACGCTCGACGGCGTTCTTCACCATCGACGAGTCCGACGAGCTCAAGCCCGCGGCCGAGGGCGGCCACGTGTGGCACGTGCACCAGATCTTCCACGACAGCGATGGCGACCACGACTTCGGCATCATGGCCGACGTTGACCTCGACGCCACGCAAGAGGAGAGCGAGGCTGTGTTCAAGAACTACCGCGTCGGGTTTATCGAGGAGTTGCTGGAGCAGGGGTAGGAAGACGCTTGCTTGGGGAGTGTTATGTCGGTGCCCATACTGCACAGACAGCTGCGCAGCATGGGCACTAGCGCAAGACGCGCCACTCGCTTTTGTCAGCTCAGTGCATAGGTGTCGAAATTCACACAGTACTGGTTAAACTCAATCAAGCGGGCGTAAAGCCTCGCATCCGCCGTAACGACGGGAATTCCCCGCTGAGCAAGTTTCACAAATGACGTATCCGTCAACCCAAGCCGTCCATGAGACGGTTCTTCGACTACCACGCGGGATGGAAGCAGCTCTTCCTCCAAACAGCAGAAGCTCGAGTCGCTGCCTCGAGGCTCCAATTCCCCGCTATGCGCCTGCGGTCGAATATGCCGACGATCAACAGCGCGAGAACGTTGCTGTCATGCGCAATGCTATGCCGCGATTTCATAGGGTTCCATCTTGCACAACTCGAGAGTCTCCGCATCTATGAAAAGCCGTTTATGCGTTCTCCGTGACCGCATGTCAACGTTTGCAGCTACGAGCGCCATTTGTGGAATCTCACTCGCCAGCGCATAGCCAACGATGACCTCCCCCACGTCTTTGTTTGAGTTGAGCTCGATGCCTTCGAGCGCAATGCACTTCGCCTCTGGAGCGAGTTCGCTCACGTACTCCATAGCCTTATCCGCCGCCACTTTTGCAGAAACGATATCCATCCGCTTCACCACCAAACCTTACAAGCTCGAGTACGTTTCGCAAGCGCACCAAAGACCCACCACACCGTACCCAGACGCGCGCTCTAGGTAACCGCTTCGCTATCCTTGTCCATCAACATGCAGTATTCTCGCGCCGTCATACTTGGAACGCTCGAAGTCTTATATGCAGCATCATCGCGAGTAATGATTGCTTCCGCACTCATCAATTCCGCTGTTGCCCGAACAATGCCATCTTCTACATCCGGCTCGTCCGAGCCGAACGCACGATCAAGCACTTCGTTTGTTAGTTCTGCGACAGACACGACCTG
>NHCFC04200__coassemble_1221_pt1 | contig 13796 bp, 11 predicted proteins | sample NHCFC04200__metabat2_low_PE_026 | metagenome-assembled genome bin NHCFC04200 | reverse complement strand
CGCCTGCTCGGCTACGCGGTGTAGGACGTACAAGAAATCGTCCGCGGTCCCCTTCGGGCGAGATTCGTTCATTCTTAGCCTCGAAAATGGCGAAATGTCGCCCGACAATGTCAGCAGCGTCCGGATGTCGCCCGAAAACGAAAGAAAACGAAATGGCCACGCCGCTACAACAAGGAGTGGCGAGAATGGGCGGTGCGACGGCTTCAATCCCTCGGTTCCGCCAACAACAGCTCCGGTGCCACATCCAGGCTATCCGCGAGGCGCTGCAATTCTTTTAGCGTGATATTCGCCGTGCCGCTCTCGATCCGATTGAGATACGGCCGGCTTATGCCTGCCATCAGGCAGAAAGCGGTTTTACCAAGCCCCTGCTCCTCGCGCAGGCGGCTCACGTTACTACCAACGATCTGTCCCAAAGGTTCGCTCATACCGCAGAGTGTGCAGAATCGTCCGGCAGGTAACGTAAACTATAGTTTACGTTTCACAAGGCTCGCTAGTTATGAAGAGAAGGGTCGTTGCCGCAAGATGCAGAGCGCTCGGCACGAGAACATGCGAAGCGAAAGCCGTCGAGAGCCCGCAATCTCGCGCGACGTAGGCCTCGCTTTGCGCAGCGCGAGCCGCGCTTCCCGCGGGACAGGCCACGCCTTTCGCGCCGCAGGCCCCGCCCCCTGCAGTTCGAGCCGAGCCTCACACGAAAAGGACCCAGCCTCGCACATACTCGACCTCAAGAATGCCGCGTCTACCGCGAACGGCACACGCCATCTGCTCGTGCTCGACATCGATGATCCAGCATCGGGCGGTCCCCTTCTTACCGCCCCCGAGGCTCAGGCGCTATCGGACCTCCTCCGCATGGCGAAGGCGGCGCGCGAGAAGCCCCGCGCGCTCGCCGCGCCCCACATACTGCTAGCAGCGGCAAGCTCCTACTCCACGCATGAGGTGGTGCGGGCCTTTTCGCAAGCGGGTCTTCCCTCCCCGCGCGTCATACTGCTCGACGCCTACGAAAACCCCGCCGTGCTCGCGCAAGCCGACGCCACAACAAAGCTGGCACAGGCTTCACTCGCAAGCGGCAGCCGGTTGCAAGACGCTATCGTGATAGCCGCTACCCCATACGACCTGCCCCTTCTCTCTGAGGCAGGCACCGCTTATGCGCTGGAAGGAGCGGGAAGCGCCTGCCGCGCCGCAGCAGACTTCACCTTTCCCGCACGCCGGAAGGGAGGGCTCGCCCAAGCGCTCGCCCACCTCTGTCGCAACCTTTTTTCAAATGAAAGCGATTACGGCGGCATCGTTCACTTCCATCCGCTAGATGCCGACGAGCACCGCACGTAACTCTTTTCCAGCATGACGGGCGCCGGGCTGCGTTGCTACGAAGGCCCGGTTTGGGGCGGCGCGGCGCCAACCCCTCCCAAAACCGGATTTCCCCGTCGCACATTGGGCAACGGGAAATCCGCCCGCATCCCCACCCGCGGCTTCATCAGTTTTCATGACCTCAGCCGCCCAGGCGAGGGATGCGGAGATCCATAGCGAATGCCAATCCCACACGTCATCTCAGCCGCCCAGACGAAGGCGCGATCGGGCCGAATCCGAGAAACCCCATGCACCTGCCCCGGGGCCTCCAGGTCAGCGTTATCCCAGGGAAACGCTGTTGACACCTTCGGGGGCGAACGTGATTGCAACTTTTGGGCACTTCGCCGCAAGGGACCCGGGTATCCGAGCCACGGCTGGGAGGATACCGGCCGCCTGAGCTGCGCCTTTCCTTCCACCCTGCTCGCCTGTATTCGCCGTGCACACGGGGAAGTGCCCAAAAACTGAAATGTCAACGGGTCGGATGCCTCCGGCGTCCGACAAGCAGCGTTTTTCTAGAGGGCGAGGCTGAATCCCCGCTCAAAGAACGCCGCAGCGAGCAGGTAGATGTTGCAGACGTTCAGCAGCCCCGTCATGACGAGCCCGCTGCGAATCGAGCGACGATAAGTGAGCTCCGTCGCAACGCGGGAGTCGCGGATGGAAACGCCCGCCTGACGGCGCGCGGTAAGAATCATGCCAACCCCCAGAAGCAGGCAGATTCCCGGAGCGAGAAAGAGCTCGTACCGGCTAGCGTAGCGCGTGGGCTCGCCGCCCGAGCCAAACGCCATTGCCACCGAATCCGGAAGCTGCGGAATCACGAAGAAAGCCTCTATGAGCGGAAGCACCGCGAGCACGATGAGGACGATGGTGAGGTAGCCGTTCGTGCGACCGAAGCGAAACATGTATTACCGCCTATCTATCTCTTGATAACCCCGCGGCAGCAACCGCCGCGCATGCGTGCTACACGTTGAACCGGAAGTGTACCACGTCACCGTCGGCCATGATGTAATCCTTGCCCTCGATGCGGAGCTTGCCGGCCGCCTTAGCGCCCTGCTCGCCGCCGAGCTCAACGTAGTCGTCGTAGCCGATGACCTCGGCCTTGATGAATCCGCGCTCGAAGTCCGTATGGATGACGCCGGCCGCCTGCGGGGCCGTGGCACCCTGGCGCACCGTCCAGGCCTTGACTTCCATCTCGCCGGCGGTAAAGAAGCTCTGCAGACCGAGCAGCTTGTAGGCTGCCTGCGCGAGCACGTCCAAGCCGGGACGCTCGAGGCCGAGCGACTCCAGGTACTCCGCCGCGTCCTCCGGCTCGAGCTCCGAGAGCTCCGCCTCCACCTTGGCACAGATGGGGATCGGCGTCACGCCGTCGATGGGCTCGAGCTCTTCGCCGAGCATATCCTCGTCCACGTTCGCCACGTAGAGCATCGGCTTCATGGTGAGGAGGAAGAGCCCCTTCGCGGCGGCGCGCTCCTCGTCGGTCATCTCCATGGCGGCGGCGCGGTTGCCCTCGTTCAACCATGCGACCAGGCGCTTCGCCACCTCGAGCTTGGGCGCGAGCTCCTTGTCGCGGCGCGCCTCCTTCTCGAGCTTAGGGATCTGCTTCTCGAGCGTCTGAATGTCGGCGAGAATGAGCTCGGTCATGATGGTATCGGCGTCGGCAGCAGGGTCGACGAATTCGCCTGTGCGCCCCACCTCGCGCATGACGTTGGGATCCTTGAAATAGCGAACGACTTCGCAAATGGCGTCGGTCTCGCGGATGTTCGCAAGGAACTGGTTGCCCAGGCCCTCGCCCTCGTTCGCACCCTTCACCAGACCGGCGATATCAACGAACTCCACCGTGGCCGGCACGATACGCCCGGGATGAACGATATCCGCCAGCGCCTGCAGGCGGTCGTCGGGCACGTCCACGATGCCCACGTTGGGGTCGATGGTCGCGAACGGATAGTTGGCAGCAAGGCCGCCCTTCTTGGTGAGCGCGGTGAACAGCGTCGACTTGCCCACGTTGGGCAGGCCCACAATGCCGATGGAAAGAGCCACGAGATACCATCCTGTCTTGTATACCAGCGAAGCGGTGCGACGCGTGCGCCCCACCGCTCCCGTCATCGGTTTGCACCGTCTGATTATAAGGCCCCGCGCAGCGCAGCTCCACCCGTAAGCGGACGTTTTTGCCACCCCACACGCACAGTCGGCAACGAGGGGAAGCTAGTCGGCGAGCTTCTCCACACGGTCAAGTGCAGCGCTGAGCTTTTTCCTGGCCTCTGCCTTCATCTTCTCGGCCTCCTCGTGCGCCTTCGCTGCCTCGGCGGCCTTCTTCTCCGCCTCGGGATCAGGCAGCACGAGCTCCGCCGCGTCATGCTCCACCATGGTGAGCGCATGCGCTTCGCATACCTCCGCGCACAGGCCGCACCCCACGCAGTACGTGGACTCTACCGCAAAGCGACCAGAATCGGTGATATCGCAGGCGTGGAGCGGGCAGGCCTCTATGCAGTCGCCGCAGAGCGTGCATTTCTCGAAATCGCACACGGGCGTGCTCACCTGCACGTTTGGGGCAAGCTCGGGATGCGTCTGCAGCGTTGAGAGCAGCAGCTGCCTGCCCTGGGTAAGCACACGGCGTCGTCTCTGCGATGTCGTGCCGGTAGCGGTCGCAAGCGTGCGCTCGAGCGCAGAGAGCTTCTTGGTGTGGTCCTTGATGCGCTGCGAGACCGTCGTCACCGCCGCCGTCGCGGGGTTCAGCTTGGAAACCGCCAGGCCGGTGGTCTTCATGATCTTATCCATGTATTCCTTGCGCTCGAACTCGCGGCGCTTGGTGCAGGAGAGCTCCTTCGCGTCGACCTCGAGGCCCATGGGTCTGCCGGACCATTCCTCCGCCGTGGCGATGGCGTCGCCCAGAAGCTCCTCGCCCTGTGCGTTGCGGCAATTCTCGCAGATGTCGAGCGGCAGGTACACGCTCACGTTAGGGAAGTCCATAAGGATGGAGAACCAGGTCTCGGCCGTGACCTCGCCCACGCACCCGAGCACGACCTCGTTTTCGCGCGGGATGCGCTTGAGGGCGCGCGTGCACGTTACATACGCCGTCTCATACGCCGCGGCGGCAGCGGCCACGGAATCGTAAAACTTTTTGGGGCGATGCTTCATGCCGTGGATAGACTCGGTCGGGCACACCGGCGCGCATAGACCGCACTTACGGCAGGAATCGAGTACGTCGATGCCGCCGTCCTCAATCTCGATGGCATTCACCGGACAAATCTTCACGCATGCCCGGCACGAGCTCTTAGTCGACCGGCATGCAAGGCACGAGAGGGCGTTGGCTCGCGGCTTCTCCTTGTAGTCTGCCGGGTTCCACTCGCGCTCCTCGGGCTCGGGATTGCCCAAGAATGCGTTCGTAAGATCGCTGAACGGCTCGGTAATGCCGCTCAGGCCCTTGGTGATATCGATGATGTCATCGAACATGTCGCGCTTCTGCGCCATGCGAGTTCCTCCCCTTGAACGGATGCCCGCGCATACCCGCCGCATCCGTATCGGACGTTTCGATGCGCACTATTGTACGGCACCCGTTGTGGAATCCGCATGCACGACATGCCCCGCGATTCTTTCCAAGAATGACCGAGACCGCTGCCCCGATTCGCGGCATAATGTGAAGTGTGTATGTGGAGCCATGCGGCCGGATGCGATACATCGTGCGTACTGCGCCCGCCCGACACAGAGAGAGGACTTACTATGTTTTGCCCTAAATGCGGATCCCAGCTTGCCGATGATGCCAAGTTCTGCGGTGCCTGCGGTGCACAGATTCAAGCACCCGCCAATACGACGCCGGCGCCTGGCGCTGCGCCCGCGCCGATTCCGGGGCCGGCCCCCACGTCGAACCCGTCGCCCGTTCCCGGGCCGATGCCCACCCCCAGCAGCGCGCCCACGAGCTTCGGCGGCTCCTCGATCGCAAACCTTGCTTCGGGCAACGCCGCGCTCTTCCGCATCATCAAGCTTGTAGCCGGCGCGATCATGCTCGTGAGCTTCTTCTTGCCGCTGTACGGCATCGCGGGCATCGTGAGCATCAGCGCCATGCAGATGACCTTCGGCATCACCCTCATGGGATCGCATCTTGACGGCGAGTTCATGAACATCCTGTTCCTCGTGCCCGGCATTCTCTGCCTGGTGGGCGTGCTCGTCCTGAAGGAGAAGCAGGGTAACATCCTGAACATCATCGGTGGCATCGGCGCGCTTCTGCTCGTTTTCGTAATCTCCGGCCAGGCCAACGCCGAGATGGGTGGCTATGTGTCCGTGAGCTTCGAGCTCGGTGCGTGGCTCTACATCCTCGCCGGTATCGCAAGCATCGCCGTCGGCGTGCTCGACATGATAAAGTCCAAATAGGAGCGCTGGCTATCTGCCTTGCACCGTGTGTGACCGCCTCGAAGTTGGCGCGATCCACTTTGAGAAGCGGGCGCATGCGCTCCGGAAGCGCAGGCGATTCACGTCGAGAATCGCAACCCATTTAATTCAAACGAACGGCGCCGCAGCCCGATATGAGCTGCGGCGCCGTTTTTGCATGCGGGGCGTATGATATGGTATCCGCCCCGCCCTTTACCGTGCGTTATCTCAAGCCTTAGTACAGCTTGGCACCTGCCGGAATGGCATCATCGATCATGAGGAGGTTTAGGCGCTCCTCAGGCTCGTCGCCCTCCCCTTCGGCATGAACGGCGCTGATGAGCATGCCGCACGAATCGATTCCCATCATCTTGCGCGGCGGCAGGTTCGTGATGGCAATGCAGGTCTTGCCCACCAGATCTTCCGGCTCGTAGTACATGCTGATGCCGGACAGGATCACGCGGTCCGTGCCCGAACCGTCGTCCATGGTGAACTTCAGCAGCTTCTTGCTCTTGGGCACCGGCTCGCAACGCTTGATCTTGACCGCACGGAAATCGCTCTTGCTGAACGTATCGAAGTCCACGAAATCCTCGAAGAGCGGCTCGACCACGATCTTGGACGGATCGATGGTAGGAATCTTGTTCGGAGCGATGGCAACGCCCGCCGCACCATCCTGAGCCGCCTGCGCGGCATCCTTAGCAGCCTGTGCGGCGGCACCGGAGACGCTTCCCTTCTCGGGGCGCATGTGCGGGAACAGCAGCACGTCGCGGATGCTCGCGGAATTGGTGAGCAGCATGACCACGCGGTCGATGCCGATGCCGATACCGCCCGCGGGAGGCATGCCGTACTCGAGCGCACGCACGTAATCCTCGTCGTACTCCATGGCTTCGTCGTCGCCGCCGGCCTTCTCCTCCATCTGCTTGGCGAAGCGCTCGGCCTGGTCCACCGGGTCGTTGAGCTCGGAGAACGCGTTGGCATACTCATGGCCGGCGATAACCAGCTCGAAGCGGTGCGTGAGACGCGGGTCGTCCTCGCGGCGCTTGGCGAGCGGGCTCACCTCAACGGGGTAATCGCACACGAAGGTCGGGTTGATGAGGCTCTCCTCGCCCTTCTCATCGTAGATCTCGGCGATGAGCTTGCCCGCGCCCCAAGCGGGGTTGACGTCGATGCCGCACTCGGCGGCCGCAGCGCGGAGCTCCTCGATCGGCGTGTCGAGGTTGAGCTCGCGGCCCATGACCTCGGAAACGATCTCCGTCATGGAGCGGCTCGGCCACTCGCCGAAGAGGTCGATCTCCTGGTCCTGGTACACGATGGTGCCCTCGAGCCCAACCGCCTTCGCGGCCGCCTTGATGACACCCTCGGCGAGCTCCTTCATGCCCTCGAGGTCGCTGTAGGCGCGATACGCCTCCATGGTGGTGAACTCGGGGTTGTGCGTCTGGTCCATGCCCTCGTTGCGGAAGATGCGGCCGATCTCGAACACGCGCTCATAGCCGCCCACGAGCAGGCGCTTCAGGTGCAGCTCGGTGGCGATGCGCAGATAGCACTCCTGGTTGAGCGCGTTGAAGTGCGTGATGAACGGCTTCGCGGTGGCGCCGCCCTGGATGGTCTGCAGGATGGGCGTCTCCACCTCCATGTAGCCGTTGTCCTCCATGTAACGGCGGAAAGCGCTGACGATCGCCGAGCGCTTGCGGAAGGTCTCGCGCACGTCGTCATTCATGATGAGGTCCACGTAGCGCTGGCGATAGCGCGTCTCCTTGTCGGAGAGGCCGTGGAACTTCTCGGGCAGCGGGCGCACTGCCTTGGAGAGCAGCGTCAGACGCTTCGGGGCGATGGAGAGCTGGCCGCGCTTGGTGCGCACGATCACGCCCGTCACGTTGATGATATCGCCCAGGTCCAGGTCCTGTAGCAGGGCCCAGTCCTCCTCGCGCATCTCGTTGATGCGGCAGAAGAGCTGAATCTCGGCGGTGGTGTCGCGCACCACCACGAAGGCGATCTTGCCCTGGCCGCGCTTGGCCATGATGCGGCCACCGATGCTCACCACGTCATCGGTGTCTTCGCCTGCCTCGAGGTCGGCATACTTGGCCTCGATGTCGACGACATGCGCCGTAACCTCGGAATGCTCCGGATACGGATTGCCGCCGGCCTCCATGATGGCAGCGCGCTTGGACAGGCGATGGGCGCGCTCGTCATTCAGCGTCGACACCGCCTCCTGCGCGTTCTGCGTGCTCTCCTGCGTCTCGCTCATATCTTGTTGCTCCTTGCTATCTGTGGGCCCCATGTGCCCAGAACGTCATGTAAAACTCGGTGAGACCCGCTGCGGCCGCAAACCGAATTGCCTCGGTGCGACCCCGCTGTAACCGCAAACCGAATTGCCTCGATGCGGCCCCGTCAGCGCCGCGAACCAAAAAGCTCCCCGAGGCCTCGCGGTCCCAGGGAGCATGCATTCGGCTCTGCGCTCGACCCGGGGCCTAGCGCGCGATCTTCGTAATGGTGTAGGTACGCGTCTTGCCAGACGGCAGCACGACCTCGACGGTCTCGCCCACCTCATGGCCCACCAGGGCAGAGCCCACCGGGGACTCCATCGAGATGCGGTTCTCGAGCGAGTTGGTCTCGCGCGAGCCCACGAGCGTGAAGTCGTGAATTTCGCCATCGGCGTCGACGACGCTCACCGTGCTACCGAGCGTGGCACCAAGAATGCCCGCCGCGTCGAACTCAGCCACCTGGGCGAGCGTGTTGCGGATCTCGCGGATGCGGGCCTCGTTCTTGGCCTGCTCCTCCTTGGCATCATCGAACTCGGAGTTCTCCGAGAGGTCGCCGAAGTCGCGCGCGACCTTGATGCGCTCGACAATCTCAGTCCTATGTTCACCCTCGCGCCACGCAAGCTCCTCTTCGAGCTTCTTGCGGCCCTCGTCGGTCAGTGCCTCGCCATTCGCCATGCGGAAGACTCCTTTAACGCCGTTTCTACCATCGACCCACCATAATAACGGCCGACCGCCCGCGTGGGGAGGTCGGCCGCATGCGCTCTATAGGAAGAACAAAGCTCCTTGATGAAGGCTGCGCCTTACTCGGAGATGGGGCCCTCGTCCTCGCCGGACTCCTTCTTTTTCTTTGCCTCGGCAAGCTTCTCCTCGAGCTCGCGAATCTCGCGGTCCTCGGCGCTCTCCTCGGGCTCTTCCGCGGTCTTATCGTCGCCCGACATGCCCTCACGGAGGTTCTTCACCGTGGAACCAAGCGACTTACCGAGCTTTGGAAGGTTCTTGGGCCCGAAGATGACCAGGACCACGATCAGGATGACAATCCACTCAAAACCTTTAGGGATCATAACGATTTCCTCCAGTTGCACGTCAAACAAGCTCGAAAGAGTATACCGCGCGAGCGTTGCTCGGACAACCGCGCCATATTATCAACGCGTCTGGGCAATCCTTCCGAAACACCTTCTTATACTGGCAAAACATCGCCCGACGGCACGGTTTGGCCATCGGGCGATGTAAGCGTTCGGTAAGGCTGGATGGCCCTGCGCTTGCTTAGGAGCGGCTTGAACTTCCTGCTTAGCCAGCCGACCCCCCGCCTCGCTGCTACCCTACAGGACGAGCATGAGCACCGTGAGCACGGCGGCGGTCACCAGGGTGAGCGCGATGAAGAACTTAAGCGTGAGCTTGAGGAACGTGGTGTAGCTCGTGTGCGCGAGCTCCAGGCCCGAGACGATCACGCCGTTCGTGGGGGTGATCATGGCAACGACGCCGTGCGCGGCAACGTAGATCATGATCATGATATCGGGCGAGAAGCCGAGGTTGTCGGCAAGCGGCCCCATGATGGGCATGGAGACCGTCGCCATGCCGGAGCTCGACGGGATGAGGAACGAGAGCACGAAGTAGAGCGCGTAGCTCGCCGGGGCGAAGACCACCGCGGAGACGCCGCGCAGGGCGTTAGCAGCGGCGTTGAGCACGAAGACATCGAGCCCGGTCTCGGCCATGAGCACCGAGATGGCGCGGGCCACGGCGATCACGAGGGCGGTCGAGATCATGGTGGAGCAGCCGTCGATGAATGTGTTCACGATCTCCTTCTCGGACAGGCCGCCCACGAAGCCGATCACGATCGAGATTACGAAGAACCAGATGCCGCACTCGGTGAAGTACCACTGGCCAAGCGGCAGACCGGTCAAGATGGCGCTCCAAGCCGTCGAAGGATCGTCGGCCGTGCCGCCGATGGCGAAGATGTTGATGCCGAAGCTCTCCCACGGAATGAACGACACGATCATGATGAGGAACGAAAGCGCGAACAGCACGAGCACGAGCTTCTGCTTGCCCGTGAGCACGGCGTTCTTAAGGTTAGAAGCCTGCTCGTCCTCAAGGGCGCGAGTCTCGTCGGCATAGGCAGCGTCCATGCGAGCGAGCTCATCGGCCGTCATGGCAGAGTTGGAGCGGTCGGCCTTGACTTTCTTGGCATAGTTCATCACGAAGGCGATGCCCATGACCTCAGAGATCACGAAGAGCAGGAAGCCCACGGCGATGAGCGTACCCTGGTTGACCGCGATGCCCATATCGGTGAGCGCCGAGGACGCGATGGCGATCGAGAACGGGTTCACCGTGGAACCGAGCGTACCCAGGCCGGCGCCCAGAAGCACCACGAGGGCGCCCACCATGGAATCGAAGCCCATGGCGAAGGTCACCGATGCGAGCAGGATGTAGAAGGGGATGGTCTCCTCCATCATACCGTAGGTGGAGCCGCAGATGCCGAATGCGAGCATGAGCACCGGAATGAGCAGGGTATCGCGGTCACCGAGCTTGCGAACGAGCGTGGCGATGCCCGCATCGAGCGCACCCGTCTTGTTCACCATGGCGAGGAAGCCGCCGAGCACGATGACGAAGAGGCAGACGTCGATGGCGTTCTTGAAGCCGTCGAACGGTGCGCGCATAACCTGGGCAAGGGTTGCGCCCGTAACGTCGGGCGTGAATGCCGCGACGATCCAGGTGCAGATAGCAACGAAGATCAGGCACCCGATGAGGATGGTGAACGAGGTCGGCATGCCCCGTTTCTTCTTTTTCTTGACAGCTTCGGCCATGAGTCCTCCTTTTCCGCCGGCTCATCCGTAAAGCCGGCACGTACAACCGTTGTTCGTTGAGAAGATCGAGTGATCGGATGCAGGCGCGCGCGAGCGGGCGCAACGAAACTTCGAGATGGGGTGCGTCGAGAGCGCGGCCGTTCTCCAGCCGCACGGCTCTTCTCCATAGGACCGCACGCGTCAGCCGCGCACTCGACGCCCCACGTGTGCCCCGCCGCGCGAAGTCGTCCTACTCCGCGTGGCGACTCAGATAGGAAAGCGCGCTGTTGGCAAGCAGAGCGGAGCCCTTCCAGAACACCGTTTCGTCGAAATCGACGTTGGGATGGTGCATACCGCAGCCCTCGTGCCCCGGCAGCGTGCCCGTGCCGAGGATGAAGTAGGTCGTGGGGGCGTTCTCGGCGATGATGGCGAGGTCGTCGGTGCCGGAGAACGGCGCTTCGAGTTCCTGCACGGGCTCGTCGAAAAGCTCGTTCGCATAGCCCACGAGCTCCTCGGTAAGCGCGGGGTCGTTGTAGGTGTTCGGCACGCCGCGCAGGAAGTCTACGGTCGACGTGCCGCCAAACGCCTCGGCGATGCTCTTGACCATGCGCTGCGCATGATCTTTGAAGCCCTGGCGCACGCCCGCATCCTGCGTGCGCAGGGTGCCGAGCATAGAAGCGCTATCGGGAATCACGTTTGCGGCGCGGCCCGATTCAATCTTGCCGAACGTTGCCACGCACGTCTGCGTAGGATCGACCTCGCGCGCGACCAGGTTTTGGAAACCCTGGTAGATATGGCAGGCGATGTTGATGGGGTCGATGCCCTGGTGCGGGGTGGAGCCGTGGGCGCCGCAACCGGTGATGCGCACATCGATATCGTCGATCGACGAGAAGATCGTGCCCTTGCGCGTATAGATGGCGCCGGTATCGAATTCGAGCGCTTGCACGTGCAGCGCCGCCACCGCGTCGACATGCGGGTTCTCGAGCACGCCGGCCTCGAGCACCGCGTCGCCGCCGCAGTACTCCACAGGCGCAACCCCTTCCTCGTCGGGCTGGAAGAGCAGCTTCACGCAACCCTTCAGCTCCGCCTCATGATCCTTCAGGATCTTCGCCGCGCCAAGCAGCATAGCGGTGTGCGTGTCATGGCCGCACGCATGCATGTTGTTATTCGTTGAGGCGAACTCGAGCCCCGTAATCTCCTGCACCGGCAGGGCATCCATATCGGCACGAAGCATGAACACCGGGCCGGCCGCCGGATCGCCCACCTGCGCGAGGAGCGCGCCCTGGCAGGGCGACGAGACCTCATAGCCCATCTCCTCTAGGCGCCCGCGCACGTAGGCGCACGTCTCGTCCAAGTCGAAGCCGAGTTCCGGGTGCTGGTGCAGCCAACGACGATCGCGCACGATCTGCTCCTGCAGCGCCTTTGCCTCATCGATTACGGTACTCATCACATCGCTCCTTTACTTTACATATGCCCCGCTTGACGCGATGGGTTTGGTCGTGAAACGATACTAAAGCATTGCTCGCCCGAACCCATGGGCGCGCGCCACCATGTTTCACGCGTCGGAAATTTCACCCGGCACATGTGAGCGCGAACGGTACGAACGAGCAGGTAAACGGTATCACCCCAAATGGGTGAGGGAGGTTACATGGCCGAAATGCGCAAAGAGTTGCCCGCGTTGCCGTGGTCGATCGCCGTGTTTCTCGTCGCGCTCGTCTCGCTTGTCATGCTCATGCACAACAGCGTGCTTCTGCCCACGGCGTCCACGGGCCTCATGAATGTGAGCGTGTTTATCTCGGGCCTGCTCTATGTTCCCGTTGCCATCGTAGCGCGGCGATGCCCCAAGGCACTTTCGCTTGCGGGCTGCTCATGCGCGGCTGCCGTGTGCGGGACGGTCGCGATGCTGCTATGGCAGAGCGTTCTTGCCAATCCCACCGATGGAACGCTCTTCCTTGTTACCGATACGCTCTTCAACGTGAGCCGAGGTTGGGGAACCATTCTCGCCGCGCTCGCGCTCTCGCGCATACCGCGCAACGCGCCCACGATGGTGGCCGCACTTGCCGGCATCGCGATCTCGTACGCCATCTGGCCGCTTCTACGCTCCGCCACCGAAGCCGCACCGGCTCTGTTCGGCATCATCATGCTCGGCATGCTCATAGGAACGGGCGCCGTAAACCAGCGCGACCTCTTCGCCCGCATTCGCGAGGCGGCGAGCCCCCACGACCTCGAAACGACAAACCCCTTCTCGTTCGTGCCGCTCTCGAGCAAGCTCTTCGTATGCATAGCCCTGTTCGAAACCACCTTCGGCTACGCCACCGCCACGCGGTTCAACGCCATGCAGGGTTGGCAGTATGCGCTGCTTGCACTCGCCTACGGTGCGCTTCTGCTCGTATGGAGCCGCGCGCGCCGCTTCACCTTCGATGAGGATGCTGCGTTCCGGCTCTGCACGGTAACCGTAATCGCCGGTTTCCTGCTCACGCCGGCGAGCTCCTTGCCCACGTCGGTAACCTCGACGATCATCGAGGCCGGCTCAGAGTGCTTCTATGCGCTCATGTTCTCGGTCCTCGCGAGCATCGCGGCGCGCAATCCCACAGGAGCGCTCGCCGTGGTGCCTTTAGGGTTCGCCGTCTCGTCCTGCTCGTCTGCGGTGGGGTTCGCTGCTGCCGAGAGCATCATGACTGCGCAGGCGAATGGCTGGACAGATGCCCTGCTCATAACGAGCGCTTTGCTCTCAATCGTCATCTTCTGCTTCGTGTGGATCGGACTCGACGGCTTTCGCTTCCGCCGCTTCTTCCAGGCGATCGTTCCAGCCGAGGTTGCCGAGGAACGGCCCGCGCGCACGCCTTACGACGACGCCCAAGGCATAGACGCCGCGCTGCACTCGCTTGCCGAACGTCATGGCCTCACCGCCCGCGAACGAGAAATCTTGGGTCTGCTCGCCCGCGGACATAGCGGGAAATCGATCATGGAGCGCCTCACCATCTCGGCAAATACGGTGAAAACGGGCTTATAGGACAAAAAGTGTGTCTCGATAGAACACATGTCCTAGTCCAGCCAG
>NHCFC04200__coassemble_1131_pt1 | contig 14605 bp, 17 predicted proteins | sample NHCFC04200__metabat2_low_PE_026 | metagenome-assembled genome bin NHCFC04200 | reverse complement strand
AATCATGGCTGGCTGAATCCTCTTTTATAGGCTTGCCAACCAACAAGATGAAGTAACAAGCGCCGATTTTCAAAATTGTTTGCATTCAGCTTGAACAGTAACGCGATACCACTCAGCTAGTTAATCTTTCGCTATGATCTTCTCGAATCCGGAATCGATTCCGGATTCGAGAAGATCCGAGATCGCCATGTATATCACTCGCGCGCGAGCCTTTGGTTCGTAGCTATTCCGAACTCTTCAATGTCGTTGTCGTAACCGGCCCTCGCCAGGTCGGCAAGACCGCTATGCTCAAGCACCTCATGGAAGAAGATGCATCAGCGAGCGTCGAGCGTGCCTATGTGACCCTCGGCAACACCGCTATCTTGCAAACGGCGAAGGAAGATCCCGCGCTCTTCCTCCAGCGCTACCGTCCGACCGCTCTCATCAACGAAATCCAGAAGGCGCCGGAGCTTCTCCCCTACTCAACGCCGGACAACGCGCGCCAATTTACTTCTTCCGCAACAACGACAAGAAGGAAATCGATCTGCTGATGGAGCGCGACGGCACGCTCTTCCCCATCGAGGTGAAAAAAACGGCGTCGCCATCGCGCAAAGACGCACACAACCCGAACGTCTTAGACCCAGTCAACACGCCTGACGTGGCACCTGAGCTCTCGATGTTCAAACGTGAAATCAGGACAGGCGCCATCGTCTGCATGGCTCAGGACACATTCCCCGTAAGCGAACGGGCGTGGGTATTTCCGGCTTGGGCGATTTAGTGCACGCTGCTCCTCGCTGCGGGCACACCCGATAACGAAGCACGTCATAGCGCATCATGTGACATGAGCTACTTATAAAACGAGATATCCCCATGGAAGTAGTCACGCCAACGCCGGCAGATATCGGCATGATTCGCCATGACGAAATCCATTACATCGGCAAGCTCGCGCTTTGTAAGCTTGCTTCCATTACCTGCAAGCAAGCATCCACCGTTGCGAGTAAGCCATATCTTCGTGGCATGTGCTGAAGGATGCCCTTTGCAACATGAACATGAACCGGCTCGCCATCCTCGCCAGTCCAGAAAAAGATTGCAAAGCCCTGGAACAGGAATAGCCTATGCGTAGGTCTTCGACGCCTCGCGTGCCAATCGAAGAATGAGCGGGGCATTGCTATGGATAAATGAATCGAGGTACGCCAGATCCTCATCGTCGAAGCCATTGATGTCTGACCACTCAAATGCTGGAAGCATGCATCGCGCCGAATCGAAGCCAAGCTCAATCGGTCGTTCGATCGACACTTCGCTCGCACATTGGCCGCGTGGAAATCTGGGCAAGCAGCCTTATTGGTGGAGGACCAATCGAAACCGCCCATCTACTTGACATGAATTCAGTCGGCGTTGGAGACAAGCTGTTCGCACACTTCGAATCCAATCCGAATGGAACTAAATACGTTCAATTCCGCGATGCCGACGGAACATTGTTTCCGTTCTCTCCCTACTACGATTTCAACAGCCTCACGCTTGAGCGCGCGTTCCTGCGCCTTAGGCGAGGCCAGCGCATTGTCTGCGAAGTAACCGAAATAAAGGCAATGACGGGCACCTGCGCACCGGCTTCACCAGACACGACATGGACCGTATACGACTTTGTTACCGATGCGCGCATTGTTGGATAGCACATGGAATGAGCCTGTCCGCTCCTACCACTCATCCCCGGCGCGGCCGCGCTGCCGCTTCAACTGGGACCGATGGCGCTTATCCGCCAGCCGACGTTCGCGTGCGGCCTTGGGTACCCTGGTCTTCTTGCGCACGCGCGGCGGCTGGGCGCGGCGCTCGAGGATCGACGCAATCTTTTGCAGGCAGAGCTGGCGGTTCTGAAACTGACTCCGCGTCTCGCGCGCGGTCACGGTGATGCCCGTGGGGACATGCGTCATGCGCACCGCGGAGTCCGTGGTGTTCACACCCTGGCCGCCCGGGCCCTTCGCCCGGAACACCTGCACCTCGCAGTCCCGCGCAAGCTCGTCAATACTCTGCTGAGCATATTTCGCGTAATCACGCCAGTTCATCCTCCATCTCCTCAATTCCAATTTGGGGACGTGCCCGTTTTGACCGAAAGTGGTCAATTTGGACCCGTCCCATATTGACCCGTTTTATCACTCTGCTGCCCAGTTGCTACTTCCCCTGCACCATGGTGAGCGAGATCTTGCCGCGGTCGCGGTCGACCTTTTCCACCCACACCTTCACGGTGTCGCCCACGGCTACTACGTCGCTCGGGTGCTTCACGAAGCGCTTCGCCAGTTTGGAGATGTGCACGAGGCCGTCCTGGTGCACGCCCACATCCACGAAGGCGCCGAAGTCGACCACATTGCGCACGGTGCCGGTAAGCTCCATACCCGGCTGCAGGTCGTCGATGGAGAGCGCCGCGCGGCTGAACACCACCTCGGGCGCATCGTCGCGCGGGTCGCGGCCGGGCTTCTTGAGCTCGTCGATGATATCGATAAGCGTCATGAAGCCACAGCCCAGCTCGCCCGCGAGCGTCGCCACATTACCCACGCGCTTATCGATATCCGGGATGCCGCCCGCCGCAAGGTCGGCCGCCGTCACGCCGGCACGCTCGAGCACCTGCGTGGCAACCGCATAGCTCTCCGGGTGCACGCTCGTCGCGTCGAGCGGGTTCTTTCCGCCGGAGATGCGCAAAAAGCCCGCGCACTGCTCGAAGGCTTTCGGCCCCAGCTTGGGCACCTTCTTGAGCTGGTTGCGGTCGGTGAACACTCCGTTCTCCTCGCGGTACGCCACGATGTTCTTCGCCACCGGCTGCGTGATGCCGGAAACGTAGCCCAAGAGGCTCGCGCTCGCCGTGTTCACGTCCACGCCCACGCGGTTCACCACGTCCTCCACCACGTTGCCAAGCGTGCGCGAGAGCTCCGCCTGGTCAAGGTCGTGCTGATACTGGCCCACGCCGATGGACTGCGGCGGGATCTTCACGAGCTCGGCCAGCGGGTCCTGCAGGCGTCGGCCCAAGCTCATGGCACCGCGCGTGGTCACATCGAGCTCCGGATACTCCGCACTTGCCAGCTCGCTCGCCGAATACACGGACGCGCCGGCCTCGTTCACGATGGTATAGCGCAGATCGGGCGCCTGCTCGGCGATGAACTCGGACACGACCTCTTCGGTCTCGCGGCTCGCCGTACCGTTGCCGATCACGATGGTGTTGATATGGTGCTTCTTCACCAGACGCGCCAGCTCGCACTTGGTGCCCGCCACGTCATGGCGCGGCTTGGTGGGGTACACGACGCCGTGGTCCAAGAGCTTGCCCGTCTCGTCCAGCACTGCAACCTTGCAGCCCGTGCGGAAGCCCGGGTCAAGCGCGATCACGCGCGCGCCGCGCACCGGACGGGCCGAGAGCAGGCTCTCGAGGTTCTTGCCGAAGACCTTGATGGCGTCCGTCTGCGCGCGGACCGTGAGCTTGGCGCGGAGCTCGCGCTCGAGCGAGGGCGCCATGAGGCGCTTGTAGCCGTCGGCAATGGCGGCGTCGAGCACCGGGGCGAAGGGGCCCTGACGGCGCGGCCAGCGGGAACCGAGGCGAGTAACGGCAGCTTGCGTGTCCACGCCCACGCGCACGCGGAGCTTGCCCTCGCGCTCGCCGCGGTCGATGGCGAGAATGCGATGGTTGGGAATCTTGCGCGCCGGCTCGGAGAAATTGTAGTAGGGCTCATACGGCGTCTTCTCGTCCGCATCCACCGCAGCTGCGACGATCTCGCCCGTGCCCTCGGTGAAGGAGCGCAGGTCGGCAACGTTCTCCGGGTCCTCGGCAACCGTCTCGGCCACGATGTCCTGAGCACCCGCAAGGGCCTTTTCGGGCGTGTCGTAACCGGCCTGGGTTGCCTCGGCGGTAACGTATGCGGCGGCCACGTCGAGCGGAGTCGCGCCGTCCTTGGGCGTGACCTGCATGATGATCATGTTGGCGAGCGGCTCCAGGCCGGCCTCGCGAGCTTTCTGCGCGCGCGTCTGTCGCTTCTTGCGGTAGGGCTTGTAGAGGTCCTCGACGCGCTGGAGCTGTGTGGCAGAGCGAATCTCGGCCTCGAGCTCGGGCGTGAGCTTGCCCTGGGCGTTGATGAGGATGATCACGTCCTCTTTGCGCTGTTCGAGATTACGCAGGTAGGTAAGGCGGTCGCCGAGGGTGCGAAGCGCGACGTCGTCCATACCGCCCGTGGCTTCCTTGCGGTAGCGCGCGATGAAGGGGATCGTGTTGCCCTCGTCGATAAGGTCGATGGCCGCTTGAACGGCGACGGGCTTAAGGTTCAGCTCTTGCGCGAGCGTGAGGGTGATATCCATGCAATGGCTCCAAACCACTCGATGTTGGAGTGACTAGGATACCCGCCCGTGCGGACAGGGGCAACCGGACGGGACCGGTCGCCGGGATGCCCGGCAGGAAGCATCCGCCTAGAACCCCCCGAAGCGCGGCTCCGCGCTCAGCCCCTGCGTCTGGAACACGCGCTCGACCGCTTCCTCGTACTCCCCCACCTTGCGAGCTTTCCGCACCGCGCGATGCACGACCTGCGGGTCTGCGAAGGAATATTTGGCGTAGAACCACCATTCCTTCATGCGAAACACCGCGTTGCCGCCGATCTCTTCCTCATAGGCGCAGAAGAGCTTGTCGTGGAAGTGCTTGAGCTCGGCTGCTGTGGCAGCCTGCCCGCCGTTGAGCATGCGCGCCAGCGCGGGGTTGGAGAGGGTGCCGCGGCCGAGCATCACGTGGCGCGTCTCCGGATACGCCTCGAGTAACGCCGCCATGTCATCGGTCCCAAAGATGTCCCCGTTATACGCCACTGGAAACGGGGCCCGTCTGAGCGTCTCGCCGTAGAGCTCCAGGCGCGGAACGCCCTGGTAGCGATCTTTCTGAACACGAGGATGGACGATGAGCTCCTGGAGCGGGAAGCGGCAGTACAGCTCGAGGATCTTCTCGTATTCAGTGTCTTCCAGCACACCGACCCGCGTCTTGACCGAAATCGGAAGACGCGACCGGTCGCATACCTCCTGCAGGAACCCTTCGAGTTCCCCGAGGTTTCTGAGAAAGCCGGCACCCCTCCCCTTGGCAACGACCGTCCCGGAAGGGCACCCCAGGTTCAAGTTCACCTCCGCATAGCCCATATCGGCAAGCACCTGCGTCGCCCACACGAACTTGTCTGCATCGTTGGTGAGCAGCTGCGGAACTACGTCGAGACCTTGGCTGCGCTCCGGGTCGACCTCTTTATACGCCTTGCCGCCAAACGAAGAGCCTACCTGCGGCGGAGCGAGGAACGGAGTGTAGTAGCGGTCGAGGGCGCCGAAGCACTCCGCGTGGACCCTGCGAAATACGCTTCCCGTGATCCCTTCCATGGGGGCAAGCGAGAATATCATCGGCGTCGGCTCCCCTTTCCCTCCTGCCGCGGCACCTAAGCCGCATCGAGGGCGGCTACCATCAAATGGAGACATTGTAGCGCGGACTGCATACGGCGAAGAAGCGCTCGCCGCCTTGCCTTAACCGAAACCGGTTCAATGGCCCAGCATAGAGAGGCACGATGGAGCGTCTTGCGGAGAGTCTTGAAGTGAGACTTGGCATGCAGCGCACGGCAGACGATAAGGGCGGATGCCCGTTACCTAAGCATCCGCCCTAAAGTCTCATCTAGATAAAGGTTGTCGTACCGTCGCGTTAGCTCCCGTGCCGCCTTGCGAGCAGCCCGCCTGCGAGCACCGCAGCGCCAACAACCGCCGCCGCAGCCACCGCGAGCATGCTCATATCACCCGTAGCCGGAATGGCGGCCGCATCCTGCTCCAGCCCTTCAGACGAGCCGAGCTCGCTGGGTTCAGCCGGGCGCTCAGGATTGACGGGGGTCGTCTGGTCCGGATCCTGACTCGACTCCTTCTCGCCGCACACGGTGCAGACGCCGTCTACGAAGCTATGTCCGGCAGCAGGGATCTCCTGATAGGTCGAGTAGCCGCAGGCGCACTCGTCATAGGCAGCCCAGCCAGGGTCGGTGCAGGTGGGATCCTGTCCGTCGTGGTGCGCCAGACTATGCGCATCGTAGTTCCCAGTGAGCTCGACGGCACCCGCCGGCATCGTGAAGGTGGTCTGAGCTGCGGAGGGATCGTCGAAGGGCCCACCGCAGCACCGTTCTGCGTCCAGCCGGAGAAATGCCCGTTCGCATCACGCGAACGCCCGCAGCCCGGGCGGCAGCACGTCCTGCGCATGAGGCAGTCCCTCGGGCGCAGGCAGATGCAGAAGCACGCTCGCGGCCTGGGCGATGAACGCCTCCGCGGCGCGGAGCTGTGGAGCCCCTTCCGATGCCGCCGCGATGGCGCCGCGCGCCGCCTCGAGCGCATCCTTCGCCCGGTCGATGTGTCCGAGCGGCAGGTTCGCATATGCGCAGATGAGGCAGGCTGAAAGGCGCGTGTCGAAATCCTCGCTCTCAAGGTGGCGCGTCGCCGCGGTGACGGCCTCTTCCGGCCTGCCGCTGAAGTAGCAGAGCTCTGCCCGCGCGATATCGCGGCGCGGTCCGGGCGCGAGCGAATCGACGAACTCCGCGCACGTCCCCGGCGCAAACGGCGTGTTCATGAGCGGCATGAGGTTCGCATGGGAACCGGGCACGCGACGTGGGCGGGGCATGGCGGCTTGCGGAGCGGAATCGGCGCGGCGCGAATCGTCCGGCTTGCGCGCACTCACGGGAATGCTCCATGAACGGCCGAACTTCACCGCGCCGTCGACGCGCCCCTCCGCGCAGAGCCGCTGCACGAGCCGCTCCGTCACATTCCACCGCTGGGCGGCATCCTTCACCGTCATGTATTCCACGGCAAGCCCTCCCTGCTGTCCCTGGGCGCGGGGTTCGTTCGCCACGCGCGCAAACCGTTCGATATTGCGAACACTATGGCACAGGAAGGGCGTTGATTCTATTCGCCTAACCGTACAGTTTGCAGGCTAGTGGTGACAGGCGTGCTCCTCGCCCATGACGGACAGGGTGCCTGCGGCGGCCATGTTCGCGACCTCGCCCACATTCGGGGTCTCGCTCTCGAAGTAAACCGTAATGCCCGCCTGAGCGAACCCCATCATGGGACGCATACCCATGCCTGCGGCAACGATCGCGTCGACGCCGTGCCCGGCAAGCAGGGAGACGGGTCGCATGCAGCCGCCTTCTTCATGCGGCGGGTTGTCGATGACCTCCGTCGCGGTAATCGTGCCGTCTTCGACCGTCACCACGGTAAAGCAGTCGCAGTGGCCAAAATGACCCGAGCGATCGCACTCGAGCCCGCCCGCGCCCATGGTTGGAATAGCGATCTTCAAAGAGAAGCCCCTTGAGCGCAGGCGCGACCTCGAGTTCTTCGAGTGCGGCGGCGCTGGCCTCGTACTTCGTGCCGTCCTCCGGGCAAGGCGCGTGCTCGGCGAGCGCGTGGACCACGGGCTCGGTGAACGCGGCGGGAACATCTGCCCACACGCGACCATAGTTGCGGAATGATTCGTCATAGATGGATTCGATGAGCATGGTGTCTCCCCTTCTTCTGCTGGGATTCGACTGACATGCAGCGCGGACGGCGCACCCGCACCGGCAACGTCGCATGCGTCGATTATCGCGCGATTCGCATGCACAGATTCGCTCTACATCCCCGTTTATCGTCGATGTAGGTCAAATTCCTGTAAGTTATGCTTCTCAATGTCAGCTTTGGTGGCGCAGTTCAAAACAGATAGAGAGGAGGCGTCGAAGGGGCTCTCGGTTACGCCTCGATGCGAATCGCGATGCTCGCGCCGCCGAGTTCGGGGTCGATAAAGCGCGCATCGCCGCCATGCTGCCGCGCGATCGTCCGCACCACAGAAAGACCCAGCCCGGTACTGCCGTTCTTGCGCGAACGACCCTCTTCCAGGCGTACGAACCGACCGAACACGCGCTCGCGATCCTGTTCCGGGATACCCGGCCCATCATCGCTCACAACGATCTCGACGAATTCGCCGTCCGCGTTCTCAACATTGCGGCACGAGATCGCCACGCGACTTCGTGCATAGCGCGCTGCGTTGTCGAGCACGTTGCGCACCGCATGCGAAAGCGCCTCGTGATCTGCCGTGCACACCACCGGCTCCACACCGGAAACATCGACCTCGCACGACGCCCTCGCTTTCAAAGACGAGGCCTCTTCATAGAGCAGGTCGCACAGGTCGAGCTGCTGCTTGTCCAAACGCGACACGCCCTCATCCTGGCGCGCGAGCAACAGCAGGTTGCTCACAATACCGCCCAGACGCTCGTTTTCAGAGAGCAGGTCGTTTGCAAGCGTATCCGCGTCAACCGCGTCCGGATGGTCGCGCATGGTCTCGAGCATGACGCGAATAGCCGCCACCGGGCTCTTGAGCTCGTGCGACGCATCGGAGACGAAACGGCGCTGCTCCGCAACGGCAGCCTCGAGGCGCGCGAGCATATCATTGAACGTGGTTGCCAGCGGTTCCAGGTCGCGATCGTGCTCCGGCACGGGCAAGCGGCGGCTCAAATCGCCGATGGATATCGTCGCGGCCTCCGCGCGCATGCGCTCGACCGGCGCGAGCGTGCGCGCAACGGCGAACCACGAGAGCACCGCGACTGCGCACAGGGAGCCAAGCATGGCGATGGCGAGCACGATGGCGACCGTCCTCATTGCCTCGCGCGCGGGAGCGAGCGACGTCAGCGCGGCAATGGTGACCACGCCATCGGGCGTCTGGACGCCGCGCTCCACCACGAGGATCGGTGCTTCGATACCGAGTGCCGTAGTGGCGTCGATGTGCATCTCCTCGACCGATACCGAAAGTTCCTGGGCAGACGATGCGCCCGCCTGCTCCGCCACGAAGGGAAGCCGCTGCTGCACGAAATGGCGTGCATGTGCATGGATGCGGCCGCGCGCCGAGGCGTCGCCGTCGTAGCCGGAGTCGCCCCCGTCGTCGTAGCCGGAAGCACCTCCGTCGTCGTAGCCGGAAGCACCTCCGTCGTCGTAATTCGAGGCAGCTTGTTGCGGCTGCGACGGAGCGGGAGCAGACGAATACCCGCTGTTATAGTTCGAAGAGGCTGCCGGCGCGGAAGCTTGCGGACGTGACGGGCTACTTTGCGGCGTTGCCGAGGGATCCGCCTGCTCGCGCTCCTCTGCCTGCGGCACCACGTCGTCGGCATCGTCTTCGGCAGGCTGCTCATCAGCCATATCAAACGTCAGAGAGACGCGCTCACGCTCGCCGCGGCGCTCCTCTCCCGGCGCCAGGCCACCCTCCGAGATGGGTGCCACGTCGCTCGCCCAATCGCTCGACGCCACCACGTTTCCAGACTCATCGATAATCTGTACAAGATCGGCGCCGGTCCCGCGCAGCTCGTCGGGCATCTGGCCGGCAGCGACCTGCGCTTCGATCTCGTCGAGACGCTGATCTAGGCTGCCCGAGATGGTGGCGCTGATCGCCCAGCCCGTCGCCAGCGCAACGGCGGCCGTAATGGCGACCATGGCAGCCGCGCACACCGCGACGGTGATTACCGAAACCTTCCCTCGAATGCTTTTGAATAGATGCATGGTCTCTCCCTGGTTTCTGGCCAATGTGTCCCGCGGCGTCATGCACGCTGGCGCGCCCGTGCGACATCGCGTTTCCACGCGGCAGCACGTCCCAGCGGCATCACCCGTACCGGACACCGGCCTTGCGTCGCCCTACGCCGGCTCGGACATCCGATACCCCACCCCGCGCACGGTGTGGATGAGACGCTGCCCAAACGCCGCGTCAACTTTCTTCCGCAGGTAGCCCACGTACACCTCGACGACGTTGTCGCCGCCCATGTACCCCGGCGACCACACGTGGTCGAGGATCTGCGTCTTGGTGAGCACCTGCCCCGCGTTGTACATGAGGTATTCCAGCAAGGCGAACTCGCGCGGCGTGAGCTCGATCGCCGTTCCGCCGCGTTCGACGGCCTTGGAAGCCGGATCGAGCGTGAGGTCACCCACCTGCAGCTTCGCCGAGCCCTTGCTCGCCCCGCGCCGCAGCAGCGCTCGCAGGCGCGCTACCAGCACCACAAGCGAAAAGGGTTTCCGAAGAAAGTCGTCGGCACCAATGTCGAGCGCATCCGCCTCGTCGTACTCGCCATCCTTGGCAGTGAGCATGAGCACCGGCGTCGTGATGCCCGCGCCTCGCAGCTCGCCGCACACGTTGTAGCCGTTCATGCCGGGGAGCATGATGTCGAGGGTGATGACGTCGTACGCCTCGGTGAGCGCCATCTCCAGACCCGTGTTGCCGTCGCAGGCGATATCGACGGTGAAACCCTCGTCTTCCAAGCTCGCCTTGAGGTACGCGACGATGTTCTCCTCGTCTTCAACGACCAAGACGCGCATATGAATCCCATCCATTCCGCTCCGAGCGCACCGTGCAAGTCGATTCTACGGAGAAGGGCGCCCGCCCTTGCAGCGTAGCGCCCCTCCTTCGGCAAGTGGTAGCTCTATCCGAAAAGCCTTACCGTTTCCTTACAGCATGTAAAATAACCCCAGGGGTTTTTAACATCGCCGCGCTAGTCGTCGTAGCCGCTGTCGGAGTCGTAGCCGCTGTCCGCGTCGTAGCCGCTATCGGAGTCGTAGCCGCTGTCGGAGTCGTAGTTGCTGTAGCCGCTATTGCCCGTAGCGGGAGCAGAGACCGCGGGTGCCGAAGCCGCAGGGGCGGGCGCGGGTGCGACGTAGGCGGAAGCGCCGTCATCGTAGCCGCTGTTTCCGTCATCCCAAGAATCGTCGTAGAGGCTGTCACCCGATTCGTACACGCTGTTGCCGTCGTAGTCCGTAGCGCCGTCGTCGTAGTTGGTGTTGCCATCGTCGTAGTCCGTAGCGCCTGGGGCGGGAGGCTGCGTGGTCGCCGGAGCCTGGTTCGCGCCATTGGCGTCGTCGCCACTTGCTACCACACTCTGTCCCTTCGTCGCACCTGAAACCAAAGCGCTTGCCGCCGAGGTATCGCAGCCGGTCAGGAAGAGCATGCCGCACAGGCCGATCATGCACAGGGGGACGAGGGCGAGCTTGGGGTTGGCGAGGTCGAGCTTCTTCATGATGTCCTCCTTCTCTTGCGTTCCGCTTCGAGCGGTTTTCGCTAATCCGTGCGCCTTCCTCTGGGCGCATGGTCATAATGCCGAAGGAACCTGAGAAAAAGCTGAGAGAATCTGCCGCGGCTCTGTGCGCGCAAATGGGACATGAACGGGATATGCCGGGCGCAGAACAACCCAAGGAGGAGCACCCATGACCAGCCTCGAGAACATCCGCGTGTTCACGCAAAGCGCCATCCGCATCCAGAGCAAGGATGGCGTGGTCATCTACCTCGACCCCTTCAGCCTCACGGATGCCGAGGCGGCGCACGACGCGGACTACGTGTTCATAACCCACGCGCACTTCGACCACTTCTCGCCGGAGGACATCGCGCGTGTGGCGGGTGACCACACCGAACTCGTGGCACCGGCAAGCATGGGTGCCGAGGTGGCCCGTGTGGCGGATGAGATTGGGGCGACGGCGGTGCACCTGCTGCAAGCGGGCGGGCGGCTCGAGCTGCCCGGCGTTGCCGTCGAGGCCGTGCCCGCCTACAACGTGGAGCCGGAGCGCCTGGAGATGCATCCGCAGGCGAATGGCTGGCTGGGCTATGCGCTCACCGTCGACGGCGTGCGCTACTACGCGGCGGGCGACACCGACCAGAACCCGGATAACGAGCAGGTGGCGTGCGATGTGGCGCTCGTGCCCATCGGCGGGACGTACACGTGCGACCCGCATCAGGCCGCGGCGTTCGTAAACGCGCTGCACCCGAAAACCGTGGTGCCCATCCATTACGGCAGCATCGTGGGTGCGTGGGAGAACTTCGACGAGTTCGCCTCCGAGGTCGCGGCGAGGATCGAAGTCGTGCGGAAGGTTGAGCGGTAGAGCGCTGCGCCCCGCAGACGTCGCATACCGGGCTACGCCACCGCAACAACCGGTTCGAGCAGATCCTCTACCCGGCAGTGAAGCACGCGAGCAATCTGCGCCACGGCGGAAGCTTGCGCCCGGTTGATATCCTTGTTGCGCTGCTCATACATCTGTATCGACCGCAGTGAAACGCCAGATAGCTCGGCGAGTTCACGCTGTGTGTATCCACAGGCACTCCGCATGCGCGCGAGGTTCGTCTGCCCCTGATAGCTTGTCATCCGCTCCGCAAACAACTGAGCCACACGCTCTTCGGATGCTTCGTGCCACGGGTCGTACAAGTCGACAAGCACATCGAACGGCAGCACATAGAAAAGCGTACGGAACGTAAGCGCAAACCGCCATTGGAGGTACGCCGCGATCCAGCCCGCCCAATACTCAGGCGTCCTGTCTGGCCGAAAGCCCTGCTCGATCATCGCCCGCTCATCGTCGTAACCAAGCTCGCAGCACATGTCCCAGAAGAGCTCGATGCCCGACCGCCCGGAAACCACCCACGGTGCTCCCGCTTCGAACTGCCGGGCGAGCTGGCTCGACGCAAAAAGGTTCGCAACCTCAAATCCTTCAGCACCGTAGTCCCAGACCGCATAGTCGAAGAAGCATGCAAGGCAGGACATGGCGTCTTCTAGGTAGAGGACGTTGTACGCGCGGGCAGCGACGTCGCGGCCTTTAGAAGAGACGTGGATCATGGGGATCGACCTCCTCGAGCAGGATATCGCGAACATACAGCCCGGTGCGATCGAGCTGCGCGCAAAGAGATTGGTACTGGCTCCGCGCACGGCGATCGCGTTCAGCCCTACGCGCGTGATAGATCTCGCAGGACGCAAGTTCATAGCCGGTACATTGGATGCGCTCGAACGCCTTCGCACTGGTAAGCGCAACCTGCTCGCCCAGATTTCCCAACCGCATAGCCTCGGAAAGCTGCGCTACGGAAATCGTGTTGTTCAAAAACGCCCGCGCGAACGAAAAATACGAATCGTCTGCACGGTATCCGCGGATGATATCGAAACCCGACGTATCGATGAGAAAGCGATCGAGTAGGTAGTCGCGAGCGGTGCGAGCGATGGCATTCGAGAGATCGACGCGGCGATTTGCGAGCAACAAAGCGAGCCAAGTGAGCACCGAATATTCCGAACTAGAAAGGTCGAGGATGGCGAGCTTGTCCGTAGCAAGCTCATAGCGATTCGCAAACCCATCCGCTTCACCAGGGCACGCCCATTCCTTTGCAAGGTCTTCATGCTCAGTACAGTAGAAGCCCGCGCCGTAGTCGTTGTATGGACGGCACAGCTCCAAGCGCGGTTGCTTAACGATTTCGGACGACCCATGCCAGAGGATCATGGCGCCACCGCCTTCGCTTCTGTATCTGAAGTATCACTGTAGTGATAGTATCACAAAAGCAGGATGAGCTGTGCGCCTGTTTGTCTCCCAACTTGCAGACCGCTCACCCATGTGCTCAAAGACCGCAGTCGTCCCCATGCGATACGATGTCCTAAAGACGCAGACTCGCCATCGTTCATCATTCGAAAGGACGCATCATGGGAATCTTCGGCTCGCGTGAAGAAAAGCTCGAAAACAAGGCGCAGCAGTACCGGAGTGACGGCATGTTCCAATACGCCGAGACCGTGCGCGCAAGCCTCGCGCCCAAAGACGGCAAGGTACACGTCGTGATGCTGAACAGCTTCTCGAAGTTCCTGAACCAAACGTTCGAGTGCGAGAACAAGTACACCGGGCAAATCGACGCGATCATCAGCGCCATGCAGGACGACGGCTACGAGATCTTGGACGTGAAGTTCAACTCGATTCAAGGCCAGGGACTCACCGGCAGCATGGAGGGATTCCATACGCTGGTGACGTATAGGTAGGGGCTGAGGTTGCCACACCATACCGCAACGCCGCGCACATCGCAGGGCGCAGCTTTCCTTTTGAGCGACCGCTCGAACTCTGCATCGCTCGGCATGCGCCGAGCCGCCCGTCTCTACTGAAGAGATTGCCTGGCTTGCCTTAAGGATGTCACCATCGTCGCCGTACACCGCTTTCAGCTGATAGATCACAGAAGAGCAGGCCGTTTAGGTTGTTCGTCGTAATGTCGCAGACAGGACGACGAAGGAGCTGGCTCACCGCATTCCTCAGCATGGCGACGAAGTCTACCGCAAGGAAACCCCGCTAACAAAACCCTTGAAGGACGGCATAGGCAACGGTCGCATGGCAAAACGTCGAGCATGTGAATGCAGGCGAAAAGAATGTGGATCTCTTTTTTCCTTACAGGCGTTTGCGTTTTACTGACGTATCAGCCTACGAGATGAATCTGGCCGCCCACGACCGAAGGCGCATCTCCGCTTCGCGTTCGCTTGCAGTCGCCTTATACCATTCGGCTCCACTCGCTCCATCTACAGCCTTCTCTGCACACACGCTCAGCGCAGCGACTAGCCTTTGCGTACCCCGAGGCAACTTCCAGAAGTCCTCAGACTCAGCTATATCGTCCATACACGAGCAAAGCCTCGGAAGATCAATGCCATCTAAGTTTTCAGATAGTGACCAACCGTGATTTGTCTCGGTAGTAAAAGTCCCCAAATAATGCATCACATGCAGCGCATATCCCAGAGAATCTTTCATTACGCCGTTAGTCACAAGACGGTCATAGCTCTCTGAATCGAAGCAGCTCCAGAGATAAAGCAGCATCCTCGACCCGCTACCC
>NHCFC04200__coassemble_1099_pt1 | contig 14915 bp, 10 predicted proteins | sample NHCFC04200__metabat2_low_PE_026 | metagenome-assembled genome bin NHCFC04200 | reverse complement strand
AAAAGCCCCGCTGTAGCGAGGCTTTCAAAATTGTTGGTGGAGGTAAGGGGGTTCGAACCCCTGGCCTCAGGCTTGCAAAGCCCGCGCTCTCCCAGCTGAGCTATACCCCCTTTAGGAATAAACACCCCAGCGGCGACTCGGCTCTCGCTGGGGTGTTTATTGCGAAAGAAGATGGTGGACCTGACAAGATTCGAACTTGTGACCTCCCGGTTATCAGCCGGACGCTCTAACCAACTGAGCTACAGGTCCATCGCACTAGGAGATAATACCCCGCCCCACTAGCCGAAGTCAACGACTTTTTTCGACTTTTTGAATCCCCCTGAATTGCTGCGAGCCGGGACGGGATCGCGCGGAAGCTCTTTTGGATTCACGCAAGTCGAGTGCGAAACAGCATGGGTGACCATTTTTGGATTCATGGGGGGCGAGTCGAAAAATCAGGAACCTCATTTGGGGTTCACGCCGGTCAGGTTGGGGCTGCTTGCTAGGTTGGGACAGCCGGCTTGGTTGAGACCGCCTGGCAGGTTGGAGCTACCGGCTGGGCTGCGGCCACTCGATTGCGATGGGCTCTGTTCCTTTGGTGGAGTAATAGAGTCCTGTTCGCCGCACCTCGAATTTGGTTGTTCATGCGACAGGGCTGAGAAGCTACCGCTTTCCTTAGTCTTTCAGTTTTTGTTCAGATCTAAGACGGCATCTTGTCAGCTACAACCGAATCATCGACCACCTCGTCTTCATATGCTTGGACCACGGCGTGAAGAGGGAGGTAGCGATGGGCAGACGATGCGGCTTTGGCGGCAAGACTCGCACTCAAAACACAGGCCAGGGGCGCGCGCCGAGCGTGTTGCTCAGATGGCATCCGAAAGCAATCCATGTAAGGGTCACGAGACTGCTCGTGTGCACGATTGCTGCGGCAACTTTCGTCCTCGCTATCGCTGCACCCCTCTTCCTGCCCAAACAGGCATGGGCGACAGATGACGTGGCCCTGTTCGCTATGAAAACGCTGGCGAGCCGCAGATCGGACATCCTTGCACAGACGCCTCTATCGGTTACGGGCCCGCTCGTAAGAACAGGCGCGGCATCGATGGCGCCCATGTTAGCGGTAACGGTCTGCATCGCCCTTATCGCATGTATCTTGGTGGCGATCTGGAGACGCGGGAAGCACTAGGTTCGATGAGCGCACGTTATTCCGTCAAAAGCATCCTGCACTCCATAGCTGCCCCGTGCCTTGCCGTTATCTGCCTCATCAGCGCATGCTCCACCGGGATTCTCTCAGCGCAGGTCGATGCGTATGACCTGCGCATGCGGGGCCTTATGGGCGCGCTCGCCTCCAACGCCAACGATATCCAGGTTACGGACCAGATGGCCTATCACAACCCCGCCGTTGTGGCATGGATAGACGTTGATGGCACACACATCAGTTACCCCGCTGCGCAACCAACTTCAACCATGGCAGACGACTACTATCTCCATCATGCCATCGATGGGACTCCCCACAGCCTCGGATGCCCGTATATCGACCGGAGGAGCTCCAAAGATGGGCAGCACGTCGTGGTGTATGCCCACCATCTTGCAAGCTCACCGGTGCTGTTTGGCGAACTGGCGAACCGATACCAACAAGGCGCGTTCGATAAGCTCGGCAATGCCACATGGCGCTCCGTTGAGAATGGCAAGATCGCTCGAACCACAATCTTCCAGCCGCTCTGCGCACTCCGCGTTCCCGCATCGTACGAAGCGATACAGCAGTTTTCCTTTACATCCATTGAAGATATGAAAGCATGGCTCACCGAGCTCGCACACGAAGCATCCGCATGCACCGAGAACTGGCAGACTGCGATTAGCGGCGCGCGCCGCGTCCTCAGCCTCATCACCTGCACCGAAGGAAACGGTCACAGCATGCGGCGCACCATCGTGATATTCGTATCAGGGGACCAATCAGAAGCCGGTTAGAAGAAATAGAGCCCGGATGACGACTTAGACTGCTCCGAAGCCACCTCTTCAGCATGGAGCTGTTCCGGGGTGGAACCAACACGAAGAATAAAGAGGGATACCCCGAGGCCGAGCGCGATGGCAAGAATCGCACCGATGAGATACGCGATCCAATGGCGCTTTATAAACTCGATGATCTCACTCACCTGGACCTCCGGATACGAACCAGCTCCCTGTTATGCTACCAGCTTTTGGTGGTTCTGTGGCCGCTTGAACAACTTTACCCTGAACAAACGTCAATGGTCGGTTTATCCAAGAGTTGGGTATAGCAGCAATACCCAACAAACGAAAGGAGCTCCGCATGTCGCAAGCACTTGAACTCTATATCATGCCCGGTTGCCCATTCTGCCGGAAGGTGCTCTCCTATATGGAGCGTCGGGGCATCGAGATACCCCTCCGCGATATCACGGCTAACCCTAACGACCGCTCGACCCTTCAAAACGCGGGTGGAAAGGTCCAGGTCCCCTGTTTGTTTATCGACGGGAAGCCTCTTTACGAATCTGACGACATCATCGCATACCTCGAGGCTCACGCATAGCAACGCCAACGCATAGCCGGGCATCAGAACCACCCGCTTAGCAGGTGGTTTTCAATGGTGCGCGGGGCGTGCCACGGAGTTGGGGACTCTTTAATGAAACGGGACTCCGACACCCAAAATGGTTCATTTTGAACCCGTCCCAAAATGAACCGCCAGGGCGCCGACACCCCTAGGGTATCGGCGCCCCGTCATTACCATTCGAGACATGCGAGCAAGGTGCTCTTCTTAGGACCTCCTGATGACCTCCGTGACAACATCGGCAACGAGCCTAACATTCTTCTCGTTGACGCGATACGGCAGATCGTCCTCGGAATGCGAGCAGGCAAGGTGGTTGCCCTCAACGCCGGCGATCGTGAGCGAGCGCAGACTCATGCTCATGGCACGGTAGGCATCGGTTGTGAGGTAGGGCATCTCGACGCTCGCGAACTCTCGATGGAAGGCGCCAGACACGCGGCGAACAAGGTTCATGATGCGCTTGTCGCCCTTGAGCACGCGCTTGCCGCCTTCTCCGCCCTCGGTAGCGAGCATAACCGGCTCGCCCGCGCCGATGCTCTCGAGATTGATGAGGAACACGCCGCGAAGCTTATCGCGATGCGTGTCGAGGAACGCCTGGATACCAGCATTATCAAGCTCGGAAGCACCCGTCGCCACGAACCAGATGTCATGGCCGAGGAGCTCGTCGTCGCCCATCGAGGTCACGGCATCGCGCAAATCTTCCTGCGAAGCGCCGTTCGAGCTGGTGGCGCCGCCCTTCCAGTCATCGCCTTCGAAATTATCCCAAGACCCGATATCGCGGCCAGAGCGCTTCGCATCGAAATCATCGTCGACGCCTAGCCAGTCGCTCATGCTCGACTCGTCCTGCTTCTTGCGATGGAAGAGCTTTCCGAGGCCGCGCTTCCCGCTCTTCGAACGACCGGTTACCGCCGGAGGCTCCGGAGCGTCGGCGGTGATAGTCTCAAACACGCTGTCGTCGCGTTCGTAGGTATCGGCACCATACCCGTCGCTGTAACCAAAACCATCATCCTGACCATAGTCAGCGACATAGTCCTGATCAGACGAAATCACGCTGAACGCGCTCTGAGCGGGCGCCGGAGCTGCATCCTGGCTGGCGGGTGCGGCCGGCGCAGCAGGCTCGGTCACAAACGGATCGACCGGAGTCGTAGACGGATCCGGCAAATCGAAGAGTGAGGACCGGTTGACCGTCGACATCTGGTTGACCGAGGGAGCCGCAGGATCTGGAACCATGCTGAACGCCCGGTTCTGCGGCGCGGGCTGAGGAGCGGTGCGACGCGGGGCGGTAATCTGCGCCATCAGAGAATCGACGGTTTCCACCTGCTCGACACCCGCGTCAGACGCCTGCGACGGCGTCGCAGCGACATCTTGGACGGGGAAGGACCTCGTCTGGGCAATCGTTGCATCAGGGTCGAACCCGGAAGACCCTTGGGCACCCGGAGCTTCGGGCTGTTCAAACGAAGCGGCATCGGCTACCGAGAAACGCTGGGTCGCGCCACCCGCGACAGACGATCCCTCATCCGAATCGGCCGCATCTGCAACCTGCTCGGCTTCCGGAGCCGCGCTCTCGGGGGCACCGCTCTCCGCGGCGTCGGCAGTAACGGGAGCATCCTCGGCCGCAGGAGCGGAGCCGTCAGCCGAAGCGTCTACCGTTGGCGCGCTCGCCTCAGCAGAGGTCTCATCGTGCTCGAGCTCCTCGTTGGAAGCATCGCCCTGTCCATGAGACGTCACGGAATCAAGCATGCTCCGGCCCTTGCGCAGCGCGCCATCGAAGAACCGCGATGCACGAGCGCCAACAGCAGAGAGCGTCTCGGCGAGACCCGCGGCAGCGCCGGCGGGGTGCGCCCCGGCCCCGTGATTCACCGGAACCGGCGCGAAGGCATCATCGTCATAGTCGCCGTAGTCTTCAAACCCGTAATCGTCGGCATTGGCATAGGTGTCTTCATCGGAAGCGTAGCCTTCGAACTCGTCCTCGAGCGGCGGAAGCTCTTCATCAACCTGATCGGCGAACTCATCGTCCTGCTCACGATCGAGGGGCTCACCCTCATCGATCGCAGCATCAGCCTCGGCCTCGGGCTCCGGCTCGGGTTCAGTGAGGTCGTACTCAATGGCGCAGTTCTCGGGAACCATGCCGATGGCGCGGATCACATCGATACCGTAGCGATAATTACCATAGGCGTTGATAACGCTCGGTGCGGAAGCCTCATCCTCCGCTTCCTCCGAAGAGCCTTCGTCTTCGAGCTCGGCAGGCTCATCTGCAAGATCGTCGGCCGGAGCCTCATCGGCACCATGCTCTGCAGCTGCGCCCTCAGCCACGCGTTCATCGTTCTCGTCACCATCGACCACGGGCATGGCGACCGTAGCGCCAGCAGAATCGGATTCGCTCGCCTGGGCGGCAACGGCATCGTCGGCATCCTGAGCCGCATCGGCAGCGGCCGCGCCAGCATCCACGACGGCAGCCGCGGCATCCACGGCCGCACCTGCAACGACATCAACCGGAGCCATGGTCGCGGTGGCCCCCATCGCATCGGTGGCCTCCGGGGCAGTATTGCCCGAGAGCTCGGCCTGGCCGGCCTCGAGATCATCGAGCGAAAGCGCCGCAGTTCCGGCAAGCGTGGCACCAAGCCCCTGATCATCCTGCGCCCCGGCCTGGTCTTCCGTAGCCCCAGTCTGCTCGCCGGCGGCTACGCCCGCAAGCTCATCGAGCGCCTCCTCGGGAAGATCTCCCGAGGCCACCGCAGCCTCGACCTCGGCTGCCTGAGCCATGCGAACCTGCTCGGAGAAATAATCCTCGAAGGGAACGTCGTTCGGGAACTCCTCACCGTGCTCGAACGGGGCAACGGCATCCATCACGCCGAGCATGGCGGCAACAGACGATTTGTTGCAAATCGAACCAGAGGTATATGGGAGGATGAACCGGTTCGCGATAACACCCACCGCATGAGCAAGCGGAATAAGGGCCGCTACGATCGCGAGCAGCCAGAAGACAACCTTCGCGCCACCCGGGAACGGCAGCAGGCGAATGATGGCGAGCATCGCGGGGACCACCATCATATAGGGCATGAGCTTGACGATGATGGGCTTGTAGGTCGCATAGGGGAGCTGCGAGAACAGGTCGGCGCGCGGCGAATCGTAATGAGCTACAACGACCACCGGGCGGTTGCGCGGCGACGCAAGCGGGCCGGACGCCTTGTGATAGGCGATAACGTTCTGGGAGAGGCCGGATGCGCCGAAGCCCGCAAACGACAGCTTGCCCATACGCTCCAGCACGTACACCACGCCCACGGCGACCGTGAGCAAGAGGCCGATGATGCCCACCACACCGCCAACACCCATGAGCACCGCGCCCACGAAGAGCGCGATACCCAAGGCGGCGAGCACAACCTTCGGGGTGCCCGAGGCGTTGAACTCCTGAACCTCCGGCTCAAAGCCATGGTTGGAGAAGATGCGGGCGATGTCTTCTGCAGCGGCTCGCTCTTCCTCGCTGCACGCGGGGGTGATCCCTGTGTTCTGGAGTAGATGGTTCAAATATTTACGGGTGGTGGCCATCAGCTTTCCCTGTCCCTGTTCGATAGTCGCGGTCACAACGCATAAGAACATGCAGATAATGCGTCCGTATTCTGGAAAGTATACCGCTACTCTGAAAATGCCGCTGCGTTACCGCAGGTTATATGCGCTCGCAGGCCCATTTGCACCTTCTATCTCCATAACACGTCGCCCGGGGGCCTCATGTAGAATGGATGCGAGAAAGGGAGGGTATTCGTGCCATCGTATGACGAAGCGCAGGCCATAGCCGGGGACACCTCGGCGCAACGCCTCCTCAACCTGTTTTTTATCTTCAATGCCTCTACGCGGGCGCTCTCGACGGAAGAGATCGTCTCGGACTCCGACCTGGGCTATGGGTCTCCTCAGCGCGACTCAGACCTTCGCAAGTTTCGCCGTGATCGTGCGAAGCTCGCCGAGCAGGGCATTCAAATCGTTGAAGCGAAGCCGTTGGGCGCCGCCGAAAGCGAGGAGAGCTACTGGAAGCTCGACCACGTGAATACCTTCGCAACAGGCGGTATCGTCACAAGGGACGACGCACAAACGCTTGCCGCGGCGATAGATGAATATCTCGAGGGGCAGGCGACGCCGCTTGGCCGCCCGCTCCAGTCGGTGCGCAACAAGGCCCTCGAGCTTGCTGAGGGCAGCACGCCGCAGGGACGGGACGAACAGGCCTCCAACGCCTTCGATCCTATTCTCGATGCACTTTGGAGCGCCTTCGCCACGCGCAAGAAGATCACGTTCTCGTACCGCAACGCGCGCGGCGAAGCATCAAAGCGCAGCCTTGCCATATATGGAATCTTCAGCCATGAGGGCTGCGCCTACGTTACCGGCCTCGACGACGCAAGCGAAAGCATTCGCACCTTTCGCACCGACCGCATCGAAAAGGTCTGGCGCCCAAAGGGCACCTACAACATCCCCAACACGTTTTCCATTAAGGACTACGTCTTTCTCCCCTTCGATTTCGGCGAGGGAGAATCGGCACAGGTGCAGTTCTCGCTGCCCGCTTCCATGCCTCGAGCGGCGGTGCTCGCATTCACCCATGGACGCGGGGAAATAGCCCTCACAGAAGCCGACTCCTGGCAATGGACTATCGAGGTGCGGGATATTGATGCTGCCGCCTCGTTTGCCCTCAGCCATGCACGGGAGGGGCTGCGCCCTGTGGCTCCGCAGACATTCGTAGACGCATGGAAGTGCATGATCGATAAGGTGGTTGAGGCACATGGCGCATAGCGATCGGGTGACCAACGCCCTCTGGATGCTCGAAGCACTCACAGCTGCTCCGGGCCACCGCCTTAGCGCAGCCGAGACGCGCCGGACGCTCGCATGCACCGACGAAGAGCTTGACGGGTATCTTGACCTGCTCTCCACCCTTGCCGACCGACAAGGGGGAGCCCGCGCGATCGCCTATCGACAAGGCGATTCGATCGTCCTTGAAGGGGATGCGGCACGCATGCGGCCGCTGCGCCTTACGGCGGGAGAAAGCATGGCCCTCGCCCACGTGATCCGTGCTCTGGAACTCGACTCCAACCTCTCCGAACGTCTTGAACGTGCCCTTATCGCCCCAGGAATCGAGGCAGGCAACCAACAGCCACTCCTTGCGACCGCGCGCACATACGGCCCGTTCTACCAGGAGCTCTCCGAGGCCATCGAAGACGGGGTTCGGTGCCGCATCCTGTACCGAGCGCAGACAGACACTCAGCCCGCGCCGCGTCTTATCGACCCGCTCGCCTTCGAAGCGTTTGACGACTATGCCTACCTCGTCGCGTGGAACGTCGAGAAAGATGCGGAGCGGCGATATCGCTTGGACCGCATCAGCAATGTTGAACTCACCGATGAGTCTGTCGGCCGTCGCGAACCGAGCGACCTCACCATCGAGGACCATCTCGCACAGACGGGCACCATCGTGACCGTCGAATGCCCCGCATCGAGCGATGAGTTTTTGTCGTGGTCGGGCGTGGTCGATGTGTCGCCGTCCCCGCAAGACCCATGCCGCTCACGCGTCGCGGTGCGCGTAAGCACTGCTTCCTGGCTGTTCGACCAAGTGCTTGCAGCCGGGGGAGACATGAAGATCGTCGAGCCTACAGCATGGCGCGAGCAGTTGCTTCGCTATGCACAAGAGCTCCCCCAGGGAAACACCACCCCGTAGTCGCCCCATATCGCAGGGCGGGGTCAGCGGGAGAACGCCTGCACGGTGCGCCAAAAGCAGTAATCAGCGATTCCCCCGGAAAGCGCTGATTACTGGACGCCGGAGACGCCTAGCAGACAAGTCGGGGGCATACTGCCGTCGAGTTTTCAACTTTTGGGCACTTCGCGGCGCGCACGTCAGATACGGGCGAGCGGGGCGGAAGGAAAAACGCAGGTCAAATGGCATGCGTCCTCCCTGCCGCGGCACGGCTACCCGGGCCCATCGCCGCGAAGTGCCCAAAAGTTGCAATCCCGCTCGACCCCGACGGTGATCGATCGCCCTCGATGGTAAAGCCAACGTTTCCCTAGGAGCGCCCGTGCTCGTGCGCGCGGCGCCACAGCGAGAGGTACGCCCCCACACGCTTCGCCTCGATACGCTGGTACGAGGGCGTGGGAAGCGAATTGAGAAACTTCTTGCCATACCCCTTGCTCACGAGCCGAGAATCCGCCAGCACAAGCACGCCCGTGTCGCTTGACGAGCGAATAAGGCGTCCAGCAGCCTGCTTGACCTCGAGCACCGCATCCGGCAGGGAGTATCTCGCCCACGCGCGCTCCTCGCGCAGCGCCCGCTCACACGAAAGGGGATCGGTGGGACTCGCAAAGGGCAGCTTCGGAATGACCACGCAGCGCAGCGTATCGCCCGAAGCATCGAAACCCTCCCAGAACGCCTTGAGAGCGAACAGCGACGAGGATTTCTCCGAAACGAAATGATCGCGCAGCCGGCGCGGCGAGCTCATGCGCTTCTGGCATGCCAGTTCCAAGCCCTCCGCGGCAAGGCGGGGCGCCACCAAATCAAAGAGCTCCTCCATATCGCGCCGATTGGTGAAGAGGGTGAGCACGGAGCCGGACATGGCAACGTGAACGTCGAAGAGCAGGTCCTCGAGCGCCGAGATGTAAGCATCCCGGTTGCGCGGGTCGGGCAGGTCGCCCGCCACGACGACCGCCATATTCGACTCAAAGTCGTAGCTCGAATCGAGGTGAAGTGACTTGTACGAGCCCGATGGCAGGCGGTCCAGCCCCACAGCATGCTCAAAGTGCTTAAACCCACCCGAGACCGACATCGTCGCCGAAGTGAATATCGCCGTATGGACCTCGGGAAGCCATTGCTCGGCAAGCGTTTCCCCGATATCGAGGCGCTCTGCGGTGAACGCCTCGCCGCCCGCGCGCAACCTGCGGTTGACCTGCAGGGAGTAGACATAGCGATCGTCTGTACCCTCAGCGATAAGCTTGAGCCCATCGAACAGCTCGCGCACGCGCCGCTCAAGATCCGCCGGATCCGCGGCGAGCTCAGGTGAATCCTGTGCGAGATTCTCTGCAAGCGCATGCAGGGCCTTTACGGTCTCCTCGAGCGCGTCGATTGCGGTGAGAAGCGAACTTGCCAGGAAGGACCAGTCGTCGCTCTCTCGAACCTCGGGGCCGATCCAAATATTCACCTGGTCATAGCCGCCGCTTCTTACGGTCTTGGCGAACTCGCGCGCGCCGCTGAATGCCTCGGCCATCGTAAGCGAGGCACGGTTCGCCGTTGAGATGCAACGCGATACAAGGCCCATGTACAGCGTCGAGCCGTCGCGCCCCGCCAGCTCATGGGAGAGGCGGCCGAGCACGCCCGCATCCCTGCCACCTATGCGTTCGAACACCTGCCTGCTATCGTCGGCAGAGACGCAGACGGCCCACTGGCGCCTGGCCTCCTTCTCGACCGCATGAGCCTCGTCGACCACCCAATGCCTGATGGGAGGCAGTATTTTGCCATCTGCCGCAACATTTCTGAACAGCAGCGAGTGGTTCGTCACCACGACATCGGCGCGGGCAGCGCGAATGCGCGCCCCATGCACCAGGCATTTATGCGGGAAGAACGGGCAAAGCCTGCGCGCGCACTCGCGCGAACCCGTGGTGAGGTCCTGCCTGTTCACGCTTTTCCAACGAATGCCCAGCGCATCGAGATCGCCCGAGGGGCTCTGGCATACATATGCGTAGATGACGGCCATGGCGGTGAGCGTATCCGCCGGGTCGCGCGTGGTCACGATGTCCGAACGGCTTCTCACCAAGCGCTCGAGCTTGCGCAGGCAGGGGTAGTGGTCAAACCCCTTGAGCGCGCAGTACGAGAGCCCTCCCTCAAGCGCCTCGCTAAGTTTGGGCAGCTCGTGGTACATGAGCTGGTCGGCCAGGTTGTTTGATTTCGTCGCGATGCCCACGGTGATGCCGTTGCGCTTCGCCGCCTCTGCAAACGGGATGAGATAGGCCATGGACTTTCCCACGCCGGTACCCGCCTCGATGACGCGATGGGTGGAGGTTGCCAAGGCGTCGCGCACCTCGCAGGCCATCTCGACCTGCTCGGCGCGGGGCTCGTACGTTGGATACATCGAGCTCACCAGGCCACCCGGGGCGTAGCTCGCTTCCACCTGGTCGCGGCGCGGCACCTCGAGCGACGGAAACTCGTCGGCATCCATGTGCTCAACGGACGACTCGTCGCTGATCACGCGGGTACGAGCCGCCTCGAGCGAGAACACGGCGTCCGGCTTCTCCTGTGCGAGATAGGAGAAGATGGGGCGGTACGTCCATGGAACATCGGGGTGCGAGTTCGCAAGCAGGCCGAGCAATCCCTCTGGAAGGTCCGCCAGAGCCGTAAGCAGAACACGCCACACCCCTGCAAGCGCATCGACGTCATCCGTTGCCCGGTGCGAAACCGCGCTGCATCCGAAGACCTCGGCAATATACGAGAGCTTGTGCGACGCGAGCCGGGGCAGCGCGATGCGCGAGAGGGCGAGCGAGTCGATCCAGATGGAGCTCACGTCTACGCCGCCTTTGACCGACTCGATGAAAGTACGGTCGAACGTTGCGTTATGCGCGACCACCGGACGACCGCCCACGAACTCGGCAAGCTGGGCCACGGCGGTGCGCGCATCGGGGGCATGGGCAACATCCGCGTTCGTAATCCCCGTGAGCTCGGTAATCTCGGCAGGAATCAGCGTCGTGGGATGCACGAAGGTGTCGAAGCGGTCGGTTATCTCACGGCCCGAGAGCACTGCTGCCGAAATCTCGATGAGTTCGTTCTCCTGCGGAGACAACCCCGTGGTCTCGGTATCGAGAATGACCACATCCTCCTCGATGAGGCCAAATTCGCGCTCCTTCGCGCGTTCAGCAAGGGTCCGGTACGCCTCGATAACGAACCGCGGCGTACCGGGCATGACCGCATCCTCGATAGCCGGGATGCTTTCGTGTTGTTCGGGCATTATTCCTCCGCGCCCTCAAGGGCGATATGAATGAGCTCGTCGCACACCGCGCTGAACGGCATGCCTGCATGACGCGCCTCGTCGGGGAAGAGTGAGGTATCGGTCATTCCCGGAATCGTGTTGGTCTCGAGAATCGTCGTTCCGTGCTCCCCCACAATGAAATCCGAACGCGAGAATCCCTTGCAACCAAGGGCTTCGTGCGCAGCCACCGCATATTCCTCGGCGCGATGGTAGTCTTTCGGAGAAATCGCAGCTGGGATACGGTGAACGAGCGTTGGGTCGATGTACTTCACATCAAGATCGTAGAACTCCGAACCCTCTTGGGGGAGGATTTCGACGATGGGCAGGGCGCGCGGGGGATCGCCCAGCACACCGACCGTAATCTCGGTGCCCACAAGCCGCTCTTCCACGAGGGCCTTCTCGTCGCACTCGAACGCGGTTTCCAGGGCGTCGAGCAATTTCGATTCATCCTTCACATAGGTGACGCCGTAGCTCGACCCGTTCACCGCAGGCTTCACGAAGCACTCGCTGCCAACCTCGTCGACGATGTCCGCAATGCATACGTCATCGTCGCGCTTGATGGTGACGCCGCGTGCCGTCGGAATACCGGCGCGCTGGTAGATCGCCTTGGCAACATCCTTGTCTGCCGCGCACGCGCTCGCAATCACACCGGACCCCGTGTATGGGATACCGAGGTATTCCAGAATGCTCTGAATCATGCCATCCTCGCCACCGCGGCCATGCAGGGCGATAAAGGCAACGTCGTAAGATCCCTCCGAAAGCTTCACCAGGAAGTCATCGTCTGCCGGATCGAGCATCTCAACATGCGTGTATCCGGCTTCTGCCAGAGCCGCCATGACATTCTTGCCCGACGAGAACGAGATTTCCCGCTCATCGGATATACCACCTGCGAGCACTGCTACGCGCAGCTCATCCGGCTTATACTCAGACATTGCCGGCTCCCCTTCCTGGTGTTTTTTCGCCCACCCCATCAGCGGGCATAACTTCCCTTATTGTATAGGTATGTACGCAACTTGCACCCGTGTGCTATCAAACGTTTCGCAGAAAGGCCTCGTATGGAGCGCACCCACCATCTTCCCGACATCAGAACCCTTTCCTCTAAGGAACTTTCGCAGGTAGTGAGCGAGCTTGGCCAACCTGCGTTTCGTGCCAAGCAGCTCAGCGAATGGCTCTTCGATAAGAACGTATGTTCGTTCGAAGAGATGACCAACCTTCCTAAAGCGTTCCGCGAGCAGCTTGCCGAGCACTTCGTCTTCGCTGTGCCAACAGAGGTGGTCAAGCAGGTTTCTAAGGATGGCTCGCGAAAGTACCTCCTCCAATTCCCCGACGGAGTTGCCGTCGAAACGGTTGGAATGCCCTCGCGCAATCGCCTTGCGGTCTGCATCTCCACGCAAGCTGGATGCAACATGGGCTGCGCGTTCTGCGCCACTGGCCTTGCCGGCCTTACGCGCTCGCTTACCGCGCAGGAAATGGTCGACCAAGTTGTTCACGTGAGCCGAGACCTTGGCGAACGTGTTACGAGCGTTGTCTTTATGGGACAGGGAGAGCCCTTCGCCAACTTCAACGAAACGGTGTGCGCCCTCCGCATGCTCAACAGCGAGCACGGCCTCAATATTGGTGCGCGTCACCTTACGGTGTCTACCTGCGGAATCATTCCCAACATCCGTGCTTTTGCCGACTTACCCGAACAGTTCACCCTTGCCGTTTCGCTCCACTCTGCCATCCAAAGCACCCGAAACCAGCTCATGCCGGGCGTTAAGAAGTACACGCTCGTTCGCCTCCATGAGGCGCTGCAGCTGTACACCGAGAAGACTGGCAGAAGGCCAACCTACGAATTCGCCATGATTGAAGGCATCAACGACACCAACCCCGAGATGAACGCACTCTGCGACTTCTGCGAGGGCACGCTGTGCCACGTCAACCTCATCCAGCTGAACGATATTCCCGACAGCCCCTTTAAGCCGTCCCCCATGAAGAAGGTCGAAGAACTGCAACGCAGGCTTCAGATGCGTGGCGTGGAAACCACGATCCGCAATTCCCGGGGGAGTGACATCGATGCTGCCTGCGGACAGCTGAAGCAGCGGAAGATCAACGCTCATCTTTCATGAGGGCTTTAACATTTAGCTGTTCTTCTTCCTATAGAGCACAGTAAAACGGATTCCGCTACAACGGAACGGGGGTGCCAGGCACATGCTTGGCACCCCCGTTTCACGTGAAACCATATTCTCTCGCAGCAGAGAAGGCTGGCCTGCGGATTGCATCTACGCGTTATGGTAAACACTTTATTAGTTAGGTACCTAACAAACAATCCTAATACCCAACGCTTTCCCACTGGTGAGCAACCCAATCCTGATTAATCTTTGGGTTCTTGGTCATCTGCGCCGTCCTCAAAGCAACGTCTTCGGACATTGTTACGATTTTCTTCTTGGACGTTTCGTATGCATCGCGAGCCCCACGGCCGAGCCTTGCTCTCAGCTCTGGATTTGTCGCAACCATATAGCCAACTACTGAGCCCACAACTACTGCAGCTCCAGCAGCAACCAGTCCACCGATCAATCCTGGCTTCATCTTACTCACCTTGCTCTCCAATAATCTGAGAGAGAATTCGCGTTAGGTCTTCCTCATCCTTGAACTCAATCTCAATCTTGTTTTTACCTCGTGAGTTCTTTACCCGAACGTTCGTATTGAATGTCTGGCGAAGTACCTTTGCTGCACGCTTATACGATTGCGGAGTAACGGGACGAGGGGCTTTCGGTGTTTCCGCGACAGAAAACAGTGGTGCAAGATGTTCTGTCGCTCGCACCGACAAACCTTCCGCAACAACCTTCTCAGCCAGCTTGATCCGAGCATCTTCATAAGGAACGGCAAGAATCGCTCTTGCATGACCAGCGGTAAGCTTACCGTCAAAGATGAGCTCCTGGACTGGCTCTGGAAGATCTAGAAGGCGCAGGGAGTTACTGATTGCGAAGCGCGACTTCGAAACCGCCTTCGAAAGTGCAGTCTGTGTCATTCCGCTTGATTCAATGAGCTGCTTGTAACCCTTTGCCTCTTCAATGGGATTCAAGTCAGAGCGCTGAAGATTCTCAATCAGCGCAATCGTTAGCATCTCAGCATCATCAACATCTTTAATGATGATCGGAAGCTCGGTTAGCCCTGCAAGCGTTGCCGCTTGGTATCTACGCTCTCCCGCAATGATCTCGTATCCCTTCGCATCCTTACGGACAAGAAGGGGTTGAAGCACTCCGTGCTCCTGAATCGACTCGCTAAGCTCACCAAGCTCCTTCTCATTGAAATGAGTACGAGGTTGATTAGGGTTCGGATGAATCTCCTGAATCGGAATCATCGTATTGTCTGTTGCATGCCCGGTTTCATACTGGGCTTCACTGACAAGAGCAGACAAC
>NHCFC04200__coassemble_995_pt1 | contig 16175 bp, 14 predicted proteins | sample NHCFC04200__metabat2_low_PE_026 | metagenome-assembled genome bin NHCFC04200 | reverse complement strand
TTCTGCCTGCACGAGCCCTATCGCCTGGGGTTCTGCCTGCACGAGCCCTATCGCCCGGGGCTCTGCCTATACGCGCCCCAGAGCACGGAGCTTTGCCTGCGGCGCAAAGAGGTTTTGTCCGTGGCACTAAAAGAATCTGTCTACAGCGCAAAAAGGCTCCGCTTGCAGCGCAAAAAGAAATCGCGATTCTTACCATAATTTTTCTTGACATATGAGCATACGTTCATATAATCATAGTCATCTAATATCTGAACGCATGTTCATATGAAAAGAGATGTGACTATGACAGAAGAACTCCAAGAGCAAAGCACGGCCAACGAGGCTCCGGAAGAAATGCCCGATGAAGAGCTCCTCTATGACCTCGCCGACCTTTTCAAAATCTTCAGCGACACGACGCGCATCAAGATTCTCTACGCCCTCATGGGCCGCGAGCTCAGCGTCTCCGACATCGCCGAGGCCACCGAGACCTCGCAAAGCGCCGTATCGCACCAGCTGCGCATCCTCAAGCAGTCGCGCCTCGTGAAGTTCAGGCGCGACGGGCGCAACATCAACTACTCCCTCGCCGACGACCACGTCTACACCATGCTCAACCAGGGCATGAGCCACATCTGCGAGTAAGTTCCAACAGCTGGGAACCGCGCCGGGGCACCCGGCAGAAAGAAAGGGACAACCATGCGTAAATCATTCAAGCTCGACGAGATCGACTGCGCGAATTGCGCGCGGAAACTCGAAGATGCCATCAACGGGCTCGAAGGTGTGGAGAGCGCGAGCGTCAACTTCATGACCCAGAAGCTCACGCTTTCCGCACCAGACAACATCTTCGACAAGGTGCTCGACCGCGTGATTAAGCTCACCGCAGACCTTGAACCGGATTGCGAGATTCTGCGCTAGCAGCATCCCTGCGGCCTCATGTTTCAGGGCCCGTGTCCAGGAAGGAGCAACTCACTGTGAACAAGAAGCAACGGAGGTGGCGCAACCGTATCCTCGTCGCCATCGCGCTCTTCTTCGCCATAATGCTCGCCGAGAAGCTCGGCCTATGGAACGCGCTCTTCGGCAGCTACGCCACCTACGGGGAATTTGTGCTCTACCTCATCCCCTACCTTATCGCCGGCCATGACGTGTTACGCAAGGCATGGCGCAACATTCGGCGCGGCGAAGCCTTCGACGAGGCGTTCCTTATGACCGTCGCCACCATCGGCGCCTTTGCCACCATTTGCTTCCCCGAGACCGAACCGCAGCTTGCCGAAGGTTGCGCCGTCATGCTGTTCTACCAAGTAGGAGAACTCTTCCAAAGCTATGCGGTGGGCAAGAGCCGCAAGTCTATCGCCAGCATGATGGACATCGCCCCCGACTACGCCAACATCGAGCGCGACGGCGAGCTCGTCGAGGTCGATCCGAACGATGTCCCCGTCGGCGGCATCATCGTGGTCAAGCCGGGCGAGCGCGTGCCGCTTGACGGCGTCGTGGCAGACGGCGCAAGCCAGCTCGACACCGCCGCCCTCACCGGCGAGAGCGTCCCTCGCCATGTCGAAGTGGGCGACAACGTGATATCCGGGTGCATCAACATGACGGGGCCGCTGCGCGTCCGTACCACAAAGCCGTTCGGCGAATCCACCGTGCACCGCATCCTCGAGCTTGTGGAGAATGCGAGCGAGAAGAAGGCGAAAACCGAGAACTTCATCACCCGGTTCGCACGCGTATACACCCCTATCGTCGTTTTCGCGGCGCTCGCCCTCGCCATCATCCCGCCGCTGCTTGGCATGGGGCACTGGAGCGACTGGCTGCTTCGCGGCCTCACCTTCCTCGTCGTGTCCTGCCCCTGCGCGCTCGTCATCTCGGTGCCGCTCAGCTTCTTCGGCGGAATCGGCGGGGCCTCGAGACTCGGCATCCTTGTGAAGGGCTCCAACTACCTCGAGCTGCTTTCGAACGTTGACACCGTGGTCTTCGATAAGACCGGCACGCTTACCTCCGGCACGTTCAAGGTCGTTGCCGTTTGCCCGGAAGAAGGCATTGACGAGGCAAGCCTTCTGGATGCCGCCGCCCATGCGGAAGCGTTCAGCGACCACCCCATCGCCGTTTCCATCAAGGAAGCGCTCGCTACCGGCATCGACCAGGACCGCGTGCGCGATGTGCGCGAAGAGTCCGGCCACGGCGTCTTTGCCACGGTCGACGGGAAAGGCGTGCTCGTTGGCAACGATAAGCTCATGTCCGAGCACGGAATCGCCTGGAAAGAAAGCAGGCAGATCGGAACGATTCTGTACGTCGCCATCGACGGCCGCTATGTCGGCAACATCGTGATCGCCGACACGGTAAAGGACGACGCCGAGCAGACCATCCGCGACCTCCATGCCGCTGGCGTGAAATCGTGCGTCATGCTTACCGGCGATCGACGCGATGTTGCCGAGGAGGTTGGAGCCAAGCTCGGACTCGACGAGGTGCATGCACAGCTGCTGCCGCAGGACAAGGTAGATGAGGTCGAGCGCCTGCTCTCGCTCGAGCGTGACGGCGCAAAGCTCGCGTTCGTGGGCGACGGTATCAACGATGCCCCCGTGCTCATGCGCGCAGACGTGGGCATCGCGATGGGCGCCATGGGGTCGGACGCGGCCATCGAGGCGGCCGATGTCGTGCTCATGGACGACAAGCCCTCGAACATTGCCCGCGCCATGAACGTCGCCCGGCGAACGATGCGCATCGTCTGGCAGAACATCATCTTTGCGCTCGGCATCAAGATTGCCATTCTCGTGCTTGCAGCGCTCGGCATCGCCAACATGTGGCTTGCTATATTCAGCGATGTGGGTGTGGCGATCATCGCCATCCTGAACGCCATGCGCGCCATGCGGGTATAATCGTGCGCGCCGCTCGGATGCTGCCCGCGCGGCGTTGTACGAGGAGGGGAAGCCTTGGCAAAACGCATCGCGTTATTCGATAACATCAAGGGCGTGCTCATCATCCTTGTGGTCGCAGGCCACTTCATGCATCCCGTTCACAACGATAACCTTGCGCTCAGCGCGGCATTCGACGTGATATACCTCTTCCATATGCCGCTCTTCGTGTTCGTGTCGGGCCTTTTCGCCAAGGGAGCCTATCGCGAGGGCCACCTCAACGTGAACCGCATGATTTCCTTCCTTGTGCTCGGCTTTGCATACCAGGCAGCTTACCTCGCCATCAGCGGCATGCTCACGCCGCAACGCATGCTGCTCTTCACCTCCGCACCGTGGTACCTCATCGGCATGGTGTGGTGGTACGCGGCGACGCCCATGCTCTCCCGCCTGCCAGCGCCCGCCGGGCTTGCGGTGAGCCTTTGTGCTTCGCTCGCCTCAGGCTGCATCGATCTTTCGAACGGCTTCCTCGCCATCAGCCGTTCGCTCGCTTTCCTCCCCTTCTTCAGCCTTGGATACTACTGCACGACTGAGCAGCTCGAGCACCTCTCGTATCGCCGAGGGCTCTGGGCGGCCGTCGTGGCGGCAGCCTGCATCGCGCTGCTGCGCATCGCAGACGCCCACGCCTACGACTGGTTCTTCCAGATGGTCTATGGAGACAACCCGTATCGAAGCGGCATCGTTTCCGGCATGGCGGCGCGGCTCACGGCAACCGCCGTTGCCGTGCTGTTCTCGCTTGCCACCCTTAAGCTCGTGCCGAAGACCTCGGGCAAGCTCACCGTTCTGGGTGCCCGCACGCTGCAGGTCTATGTGCTCCATCGCCTCATCCGTGCCTGGCTTACCTTCCAAACGCCCTTCTACCACCTGCCCATTCTGCTCGACCCGCTCATCGGATCAGCCATCATCCTCGCTCTGAGCGGAGGCATCACGGTCCTCTGCGCAATCCCGGCGCTCACCCCGCCATTCGATGCGCTCATGCGCATGCGCTGGATTCCCAAGCGCTCGGCAGAAGGCCACACCGCCTGATCAGGCACCGCGCGAAACGCCGTCGTACGAGGCTGCTCGGTCTATGCTTCAGCGCACCTGGCTTCCGGAGGTACCGTGTAATATCTGCCCCATTGCCATGCATGAGCTACACTTTTCCAGGCAACTGGGAAGCCCGATCGGGGCCGCCCCTATGAAGGGATATCAATGGAAGAGCTGTTCTTCAATTTCATCGACCAGTTCGGCTACTTCGCCGTGGGCGCACTTATCTTTATTGAGAATATTTTCCCGCCCATTCCAAGCGAGCTCATCTTGCCGCTCGGAGGCTTCTTCACCACTACGACCGACATGGTCCTGCCCGGCGTCATCATCGCTGCGACTGCCGGGTCGGTGTTCGGCGCCTACATTCTCTACGGCATCGGCTATGTGCTGAACCGTGACCGCCTCATGCGGTTTTTCGAGACGAAGCCCATGCGTCTTTTGGGCTTCAAGGGCGACGATATTGCCAAGGCCATTGACTGGTTCGACCGACGTGGCCAGATCTCGGTGCTCATCTGCCGCTTCGTGCCCATCGTTCGCAGCCTTATCTCCATTCCCGCGGGCGTGGCGCGCATGAACATGGTCAAGTTCGCCTTGTACACGCTGTTCGGATCGGCCGTTTGGAACACGGTGCTCTGCTCGCTCGGCGCGGCAGCGGGAAGCGCCTGGGAAACCGTGACCGCTCAGGCCGAGTGGGTATCCGACGTGGTGAAATACATCATTATCGCCATCGTGATCGTCGTTGCGATTTGGTGGATCGTAAAGCGCATCATTCCAAATCTAAAGAAGGACTAGTGGCTCGAGCACTTATAAAGAGAGCCTCAGGACAGGCGAGCTGCAGACTCTGCCTGAGTCAGAATTTACTGACGACACGCCTACGCCATTTTTATCCAAATATGCGCTAAGTCGGTCTTTTTATCTCGAGAATGAGGGTGTCGAATCTTCACCGCCCTGGTAGACGGCTTGTTAGCAAGTCATCTACCGGGGCGGTGTGTGATAAGCACCATCATATCTGCAGGATAAAAGACCGACTTAGCGCAAATTTGGATAAAATCTCGCGGAGTACGGGGGCATTAATATTGATTTGGCTTAATTAGCCTAGCCCTAGCGCCCGGTTTTTGGCAATCCGACTCAACGCAGCCTGACGGCCCTGCAGCATGAACGCGCCCCGTCGATCCCCGTACGCACCTGCTGGCATATGAAGCACGTCACAGAAGGCCTAAACGGCGGCAGGCATGATAGATGCCGTCGTCGTCAACATCATTGGTTACGAACGTTGCCCGCTCCTTCACGGAGTCCCAAGCGTTGTCCATAGCCACGCTCGTTCCCACTGCCTCGAACATGGAGAGGTCGTTCTCCCCATCTCCAAAGGCGACCGCTTCCTCGGGCTCAAGGCCAAAACGCTTAAGCGTGGCGGCAACGCCATACGCCTTACCGCCCTCTCGCGGCACCACATCGCAAAACAGCTCGGTCCAACGCGTCGCCTTCACGTTGTGGGTGTAATCGAGAAACACGTGCTCCTCGCCCGGATCGACGAAAACGCAGAACTGGTAGATCGGTGCCGAGAGCGCTTTCTCGTAGCTTTCCTCGTGATACTGAATGCCTACCTTATTGCCAACCGTGCGCACACGATCGCTCAGGCGGCTCACGAAACTTGCTTCGGGTTGCTGCACCAAGATATCGTAGCGATGCTCCCGGTACGCATGTTCCACAATGGTTCGGGCATCCTCGGCGTCAACAGGAACATCGCGATACGCACCCGACTCATCGAGACAGAGCTGGCCGTTGAGCGTGATATAGGCATCGAACCCGTTCTTTAGCTCGTCAACGAGCTCAAGCATCGAGCGGCCTGTCGAGATGACCGTCTTGATGCCGCGCTCGCGCAGGGCGCGAAGCGCGCGCTTCGTAGACTCTGGCATGGCATGCGTCGTAAAGCTCAGCAGCGTACCATCGATATCGAAAAAGGCGGCTTTAATCATGCTTGCTCCCCCGTGCGTCCGACTGCGCAAACGCACCTATTGTATCCAAACGGCGCCGAGCGGGCGCGCGGCACCCCACTCTCGACCCTACGACCTCCACGCCAGTCTGCTAGGATAGGCAGTCGGATACACCACACGCAACCAGCCCAGCGCGCCATTGAATCGGCGATTGTCTGGGCATCCTCTCCAGCGCTTTCGAAAGGCATGACATGGCAATCCTTCTGGGCTGCGACAGCATATCTTTGGACTTTCCCACGAAACGCGTCTTTAAAAACGTCACCCTCGGTGTTAACGAGGGCGATCGCATCGGTATCGTTGGCCGCAACGGCGATGGCAAGTCGACGCTCATCAATTTGCTTGCCGGAATACTTGAACCCGACGATGGGCGTGTGACGCACCGGCGGAACCTTTCCGTAGGGCTTCTTGGCCAGCGCGACGACCTCGATGACTCCGATACCGTGCGCCACGCGGTAGTGGGGAGCGCACCCGAGTACGAGTGGGCCTCTTCCCCGCGCGTGCGAGAAATCCTTTCCGGGCTTATTCCCGATGTCCCGTGGGAGGGTGCGGTCAGCACGCTCTCGGGCGGCCAGCGCCGGCGCGTTGACCTTGCGCGCCTGCTCATCGGCACCTACGACGTTCTCATGCTCGATGAGCCCACCAACCATCTCGATATGCGCACCATCAACTGGCTCGCCCACCATCTGAAAACCCGCTGGCAGGCGGGCGCGGGCGCGCTGCTCATGGTCACGCACGACCGATGGTTCCTCGACGAGGTCTGCACCTCGATGTGGGAAGTCCACGATGGGTCGGTCGACCCGTTCGAAGGAGGCTACTCTGCCTACATCCTTCAGCGCGTTGAACGGGATCGCCGAGCTCAGGTAGAGGAAGAACGCCGGCGCAACATGGCCCGCAAGGAGCTCGCGTGGCTGAGCCGAGGAGCGCAAGCGCGAAGCACCAAACCGAAATTCCGCGTCGAGGCAGCGCGCGAGCTCATTGCCGATGTACCGCCCTTGCGAAACGAGCTTGAGCTCAAGCGCCTCGCTGTGGCGCGGCTCGGCAAGCAGGTTATCGATGTGCTCGATGTGACTGCGGGCTATCCCGACCCTCTGAAGGAGCGAAATGGCAGCGCGCACCGGCAAGAGGCGCCGAACGAACGGGCAGGCAAACCCGTGTTCGAGAATGTTACCTGGCTTATTGGAGCGGGCGACCGCTTTGGCTTGCTCGGTGAAAACGGAGCCGGGAAATCGACGCTGATCGACATCATTCAGGGCAAGCTCAAGCCGTTTTCTGGACGGGTGAAGATCGGGCAGACCGTGCGTTTCGGCGTGCTCTCACAACAGCTCGACGAGCTTCAGCCACTCCTCAATGACACCATTCGCGAAGTGCTGAGCCGCTATAAGCGCAGCTATATCATCGACGGCAAAGAGACGAGCCCTGAAAAGCTCTTGGAACGGCTCGGGTTCACCCAGGAGCAACTCTGGAGCCGCATCGGCGACCTATCTGGCGGGCAGCGGCGCAGGCTACAGCTCATGCTCACGCTCCTCAAAGAACCCAACGTGCTCATCCTCGACGAGCCCGGAAACGACCTTGATACCGACATGCTCGCCATCGTAGAGGACCTGCTCGACGGCTGGCCCGGCACCCTCATCCTCGTCACGCATGATCGCTATCTCATGGAGCGCGTAACGGACCAGCAGTTCGCCCTCATCGACGGGCACCTACGGCATGTCCCGGGCGGCGTGGACGAGTACCTGCGTCTCGCAAGCAGCGCGGGGCTGAGCGGCGGCCAAGGGGGATCGCCTACGTTTGCCCGTGCTGGCGCCGGCAAGCCCGACGCGAAACCTGACGGAACTGCCTCGACCGGCCTCTCAAACGCCGAACGTCAGCGCCTGCGCAAGGAGGCCGCTTCACTCGAGCGCCGCATGGACACCCAGCGCAAGCGCATCGACGAGCTCGAGGCCCAGATGGCCACCGTCGACCCGACCGACTACCTCGCGCTCGAAACACAGCAGCGCAAAATCGATGAAGCCCGTGCCGCCATTAACGACCTCGAGACCGCATGGCTCGAGGTATCTGAACAGCTCGAAAGCTAAGCGCGCGTTTCGCGGGGTCGCGAACCGAGCCCCGCGAAACGATGCGAATCCAAAGCGGTCCAGGCCGGTTACGAGCGCTTCCGCGGGCGCGGCTTGCGCGTGCGACGCGCCACCGCATGCTCGTCGCCCTTACGCGAAGCTTGCCGACGCTGGCTGAGAAGCCAACCGAACACCATGGCGGCGGCAATGACCGCCATGTAGATAATCTGCTCCATCATGCCACCCTTATGCTAAAGCTCTAAGCCCATAAGCCGTACGAGCGCCAGAATATAGATCTTAAGCGCCTCCTTGAGCGCCTCCTCGCTTGCAGCCTCATTCGGTCCGTGCATCGAACCAGCCCAGGCGGGCAGCTCCAGCTCTTCGTCCTCTGGGCCGAAGGAGACGGCTCGGGCGAAATTGCGGGCATAGGTGCCGCCACCCATCGAGAAGGGCTCGGCCTCCCTTCCCGTTACCTCGCGATACACATCGAGCAGCGCTTGAACCGCAGGGTGCCCGGCATCGACGGAGAAGGGATCCTTAGAACGCCCAAGCACGAACGATGCGCCGAAACGAGATGCGAGCTGGGCTAGCGTCGCCTCCATGGCACCGGTCGTCGTCGCATCCGGAAAACGAACATCGATCGTCTGCTCGATGCGGCCATCCGGCCGGACCGCAATCGTCCCCGCGTTCAAGGTGAGGGCACCGAACGCAGTGCTCGAACAGGCAATTCCCACCGCCTCGCCGGCCGTATCGGCGTGCACCAGCTCAAGCAGCGCAAGGTAGTCGCGCTCTGCAGGGGCGAGCAGCTCGCGAATCTCCCCAAGATAGGAGACGATCAAGCCGATGGCGTTGAGCGTTCCCTCGGGGAGCGAGGCGTGTCCTCCGATACCCCGGGCGAGGATGCGGGCCTCGCCAGGCGCCGCCGATTCGATGGTCAGACGGTCCGCATTCATGCGGGGCGCGGGCAATGCGGAGGCATCGATGCCCACGACGAGCACGGACTCACTGGGGACAGCGTTGGTTGCCTCGGCACCGCTCCACGTGCGGATGACGCCATCCGCGATCGGTCCGCTCACAAAGGAACCACCGAAGCAGCCCTTCTCGGCATTGCAGACAGGGAATGAGGCATCGGGCGTGAAAAGGAAGGCAGGGCTCTCGTGTCCCGCAAGGTAGTGCTTCACATCCGACATGCCCGCTTCCTCGTCGCACCCCAGAAGCGCACGGAAGCTGTAGCGAGGGGTGATGCCCTCATGCAGGAAGAATGCGCCCGCATAGAGCGATAGCACCGCCGGTCCCTTGTCGTCGATCACCCCGCGTCCAAGCAGCCAGCCCTCGCGGCGCTCCATGGTGAAGGGATCGGTCGACCAGCCAGGGCCAGCAGGCACAACATCCACGTGCGCGATGGTGGCGACCTGCTCGGGGCGCTCCCCCGCGATATCGCCCCATCCCAGATAGCCCTCGTCATCGGCGGTGTCGTACCCCAACCTTTGCGCGATGCCCAGAGCGCAATCAAGCGCACGGCGAACGTCGGGACCGAAAGGCGCCGCGGGCTCCGCCAACGAAGTATCCGCAACCGACGGGCAGCCCACAAGCTTGGCGATGTCGGCAAGCACCTGGTCCCAGACCGTATCGATATAGGCGTCTACTCGTTGTTCAAGCGTCTTGTCCACTGTTTACTCCTCCCCGCCGGCACAGCCGGCATCTTGAGCTCATGCAGGAATCAGGCGAATCGTTCCATGAAGCCACCGTCCACGCCCAGAAGCCAACCGAGCTCGGTGGCGTCGCGGCAAAGACCATCGGCCCCAGACCCAGCAAGTTCAGCGCGGGCAGGCTCGTCGCGCCAAACGCCGATGCATGGAAGCCCCACTTCGTGAGCGCCCAAAACGTCATGGTGCCTATCGCCCACCATCACGGCGTCCGAAGGGCCCATACCCAGCCCGTCGAGACAGGCCCTGATGCAGTCCGCTTTTGTGGCGCGACCCGGCTCAAGGCGACCGGCAATGATGTCGAACGGCGGAAGATCGAGCGCGGCGATCATCTGGCGGGCGGTCTCATCAAGGCGCGACGTGGCCACCGCTATCTTGGTGCCGCGATCTGATAGGGCGCGAAGCAGCTCGGGGATGCCCTGAAACGGCGGATAGTCGTCTGGAGCAACGCACTCGTTGAAGAGCTCGCGATAGACATCGACAAGCTCAAGCGCCTCATCGCGCGAACCGCCCGTGACGAGCATGAAGCCATCAACGAGAGGCGGACCGATGAGCTGGCGCAGATCACCCACCGCTTCGAGGTCGTACCCCCGGGCAGCAAGCGCCCGCCGAGAGATAGAAAGCACCGCGGGCCCGGTATCTGCAAACGTCCCATCGAAATCGAAGAGCACAGCCGGGCGCTCGAACGCGCCACGCTCATATACCGCTTCCATACGCCTCCGTTTACGCTGCGTGCAACGCCAACCATCATACCTGAAGAAGATAAAAGAAAAGCGCCCCGGCGCAATGCACTGGGGCGCTTCGATGCGCGAAAGAACGCGAGGTGCCTGCTACTCGGCGTCCTCGGCCTTCTCCTCGGGCTTCTCGAGCGGAGCAACCTCGATCTCCGTGCCGAGGGTCTCGGCAGCGGACTTCATGGAGAGGGAGATGCGGCGACGCTCAAGGTCGATGTCCATGACCTTGACCTGAACCTTGGCGCCCACGTGGGTCACCTGGCTGGGCTGGTCAACGTGCTTGTGAGCCATCTCGGAGATGTGCACGAGGCCCTCGATGCCATCGCCCAGGTCGACGAACGCACCGAAGGGCACGAGCTTGGTGACGGTACCCTCGACCACAGCACCCGTGGGGTACTTCTTGACGAGCGCGCGCCACGGATCCTCGGTGGTCTGCTTGAGGCCCAGCGAGATGCGCTCGCGGTTGAGATCCACGTCGAGCACCTCGACCTCGATCTCCTGGCCGACCTTGACGACCTCGGAGGGGTGGTTGACATGGTTCCAAGAGAGCTCGGAGATGTGAACCAGGCCGTCGATACCGCCGAGGTCCACGAAAGCACCGAAGTCCACGATGGAGGAAACGGTACCCTTGAGGCGCATACCGGGCTTGAGCTTGGAAAGGATCTCGGTGCGCTCGGCCTTGCGGGACTCCTCGAGCACCACACGGCGGGAAAGCACGACGTTGTTGCGGTTGCGATCCATCTCGATGACGCGAGCCTCGATGGAGGTGCCCATGTAGCTGTGGAGGTCCTTCACGCGGCGAAGATCCACGAGCGAGGCGGGCAGGAAGCCGCGCAGGCCGATGTCGAGGATAAGGCCGCCCTTGACGACCTCGATGACCTCGCCCTCGACGTTCTCGCCGGACTGGAACTTCTCCTCGATGCGGCTCCAAGCGCGCTCGTACTCGGCACGCTTCTTGGACAGCACGAGACGGCCGTCCGTGCCCTCCTTGGTCATAACAAGAGCCTCGATGGAATCGCCCACCGAAACGATGTCTGCGGGGTTAGCGTCCTTGCGGATGGACAGCTCGCGGACCGGAATGACGCCCTCGGACTTGAAGCCGATGTCGACCAGGACCTCGTCCTTGTCGATCTTCGTCACGGTGCCGCTCACGAGATCGCCCTCGTCGAAGTCGGTAATGGTACCGTCGACGAGATTGTTCATCTCCTCATCATTCATGTCGTCTAGCGAGAAGATGGACGTGTTCTGAATCTCACTCAAAGGTGGACCCCTTTCGAACAACGGGGCCCCGATTGCAAGGACCTGCGGATGGGCACAGGGCGAAACCGCGCCTACGCACACCCTCTGGAAAACACTCGGGGGCCAACAGATACGGATGTGAAGCGTATGCATTCACGAAGTAATAGATTACGTGGAAACGCTCTGCTTTTCAAGGTTGAGCACGGATTTTTTCACGCCTTCTCTCGTTTTGCCAAAGCCGCTCCGCAAGCGGTCCGAACGGAACGGTAAGCGGCGCCCGCGTTCGGGCGCGGTGTTCGATGGCGGGGCGTTCTCGGGCGAGATTTGGACACCTAGAGGGGGCTGAGCGTCCAGAAGTCGCCCGGCAACGCTGCAAGCGTCCGAATCCCGCCCGGCAACGCAAACAAACACTCGTGCCAATAATCCGCATGACAGAACCGTAAGAATCATCACGGGCACAAATGGGCATCATGTGGGGATAATAGAGCTCATAGGAGCTACCCGGCACTGCCGGGCTTTGGAAAAGGCGACGATTCGACGAGGGAAAAGGAGGTGCCTGGTGCTCAAAGCGGTGGTCTTCGACATGGACGACACGCTGCTCAGCATCAACCTGAGCGCATTTCTCGCCGTCTACGTGCGCGACGAGGCGCGGCTCCTCGGCGATATCGGGCGCAAGAACCCGTTTTCCGCGCTTGCAGCTCTCGGCGGGTCGCTCTACGACCTCAACGCGAACGAACGAGACGAGGACGACGATCGCACCAACTATGCGTTTTTCGCAGACACCCTCAGGCAGCGGTGCGGCGTGCCCATCGATGATCCCGTGATCGCCGATGCATTCGAATGCTACGAGCGCGAGGTTCTGCCGAAGCGCAACGACGCCATCATCGCCGCACGCCCCCGGGAAGGAGCGCGCGCGGCTATCGAGGAGGTCACGGGCCGAGGGCTCCGCGTGGCGCTCCTCACCAACCCGAGCTTCAGCCGCGCCTGCATCGAATGCCGCATGGGCTGGGGAGACATGCTCGACATGCCGTTCGAGCTCGTCACGACCATGGAAAACAGCACGCGCGTGAAACCCAGCCCGCGCTATTACCTCGAGTCCATCGAATCGCTCGGTCTCAAGCCCGATGAGGTGCTCATGGTTGGCAACGACCCCAAGCGCGACTTCCCTACCCCGGATTGCGGCATCCAAACCGCCTACGTGGGAACGGGCAGGCCGGTGCGCGCCACATGGTCGGGCTCCATGGCAGACTTCGCCTCCAGCTTTAACGAGATTGAAGAGCGATTCTACGAGCGCCAGGAGCGAGAGCTCTCCGATATCGTGCAGGATGTGACGCGCGGCCGCGCATAATCGCGGAGCGAACGGTGCGCGTCGCACACAAGCGGGCGCGGGCGCTACAATGGGGACGCCATAACCCCGTTGCCGAGGAGCACACATGTCCTGCGAGATCGATTCCACCACCGTTGCCGACCGTGACAAGCAGTACTGCAGCATCTTGAACCGAGAGCTCGTCTGCGCGCTGGGATGCACGGAGCCGATTGCCGTGGCGTACGCGGCTGCGATCGCGCGCGAGACGCTCGGCAGCGAGCCCAAGCACCTTGAACTCGAATGCTCCGGCAACATCATCAAGAACGTGAAGAGCGTCACCGTTCCCAACTCCGGTGGCATGCACGGCCTTGAAGCCGCCGCCACCCTTGGCGCGGTTGGCGGCAACCCCGAGAACGCGCTCGAAGTCTTGGAATCGGTAGACGATGCGGCGCGCGCCCGCACGGCCGAGCTTCTCGCCGACCCTGCGTTCGCCGACGTCTCGCTCGCCGAGAACGTTCCAAACCTCTATATCCGCGTGAAGGCCCGCTCCGAGGGGCACACTGCCGACATCATCATCTCCGACCACCATACCAACGTGGTCTGGCGCGCCCTTGACGACCAAAAGCTCTCCGGCTCCTGGGACGCGCCCGAGTGCGCTGCCGCGGTGGCCGATACCGCCCGCACGCAGGGAAGTTCGCTATCCCTTGAGGGCATCATCGATTTTGCAGAGCATGGAGAAATCACAGGCGCGCGAGCGGCGCTCATGCGCCAGATGGAGCTGAACGACGCCATCTCGCGAGAGGGGCTCGAGCATGCCTGGGGCGCCGAGGTGGGACGCACGCTGCTGGCAAGCCGCCCGGATGACGTGGCTGACCGCGCCCGCGCCCGCGCCGCAGCCGGGTCCGACGCGCGCATGAGCGGATGCGCCATGCCCGTGGTAATCGTATGCGGCTCGGGAAACCAGGGCATCACCACCTGCCTGCCCGTGCTCGAATACGCCGAGAAGCTGGGCGTGACGGGCGACCGGTTGCTGCGCGCGCTCGCGCTCTCCGACCTTGTCGCCATCCACGTGAAGAGCTATATCGGCGAGCTTTCCGCCTTCTGTGGCGCCGTGTGCGCGGCGTGCGGCGCGGGCGCGGCCATCACCTGGATGAGCGGGGGCACGCTCGAGCAGATGGGCGCCACCGTAGTGAACACCCTTGGCAATGTTGGCGGCATCGTGTGCGACGGCGCAAAGTCGAGCTGCGCGGCCAAGATTTCTGCCTCGGTAGACGCGGCGATTCTGGGGCACAGCATGGCCATGGCGGGAAAGAGCTTCCATGCGGGCGAGGGAATCGTGCAGGAGACCATCGAAGAAACCATCGCGAGCATGGGCTATGTGGGCCGCGTGGGCATGAAGCCCACCGACGTTGAGATCCTCAACATCATGATCGGCAAGACGCAGGTAGATTGCTAGAGCTGGCCACGCGCCACGAGGGCACTGGATAACGGTGCAAGAAATGTGCCGCCCGGCAAATCGTCACCGGACGGCGCTTCGTATCGAGAAACCTTGTTCTTCAAGCAAGCTATAGTCCCAATCGCCGCGTGCTCGGCGCGCACAAGCTATGCCACCTAGTGAGGAGAATAGCGACTCCCGCACAGGCGGCAATCACCACCAGCGTGGAATTGCCTGCAGCGGGAAGCTTGTCGGCAGTCCCTGCTGCCCCCTGTCTCGGGGTCTGCGTCGTTTTCGGAATCGATGTTGGAAGAGGACTCGCGCCGCCAATTGCACCGCCCTGCATATGAAGTCGAAGCGGGTTTTCCTCTTCGAATCAATCGCGGCAACCATCACTTCAGGGAACATCGCCGCCACAGCGACCAAGGGCTCGTCCGCCACGGCAGCAGCCCCATATGGACGCGCTCCGACCTTCTCGCTAAGGATTCTTCCACGAACCCCCGGCACACCGGCCAATGCCCTCGCTGGTGATCACGACGCTGATGGTCACAGACCAGTTCGCGACTTGCACAACGGCGTATTGGATACGCAACATCACGGTGTCGTTACCAACCGCTACGCTACTCGCATGTTCGACGCCGGCGCTTCGCGCACCTCCGCAAGCTCGTTCTTCGGGTTGCCAATAACACGCTCAAGTGACCTCCGCGACCAACAGCAACTTCATGCCGGCGCCAATCGAAGAAATGTGCGAATAATGCCACAGAAGCGTGGTAAGATATGAATAGGTTCTGGGCTGGCCGAAAGGCCCTGGTCCACCCAATGGCGGGGATATTCCCCGCTTTTTTCGTATATAGGGGCTTTCAGTGCACGAATTGAGCATTTTCATCGACGAGAGCGGAGACTTCGGGCCGTACGAGGCGCATGCGCCCTACTACCTCATCGCGCTTGTTCTTCACGATCAGTCCCGCTCAATCTCGGAAGAGCTCGCCTACCTCAAGAAGCATGTCGTCGAATGCGGCTTCCCAGAGGGCCATGCCGTCCACACCGGCCCTCTCATCAGGCGAGAGGCCGACTACGCCGGACTCGATATCGCCGACCGCAGAAAGCTCTTCCGCGCACTCTTTAACTTCACGCGCCGCGTACCCATCAGTTTCCGCACGCTCCCGTTCCAGAAAAAAGAGTTCCACGACACCACGACGCGCTCGTGTCCCGTATGTCACGCGAGCTCGGCTCCTACATCAGGGGGAATCTTGAGGAGTTCCAGTCCTTCGAGCGAATTGTGGTCTACTACGACAACGGCCAGAAGGAGATCGCGACCATCATCAACACCGTGCTCAACGCCCTGCTCGAGGCCGAGGTGAGACGAGTTAGACCCTCAGACTACGCCCTGTTCCAGGCCGCCGATATGGTGTGTACTCTCGCGCTCCTAGCACGCAAGCTGGAGGACGGAAACCTCTCCAAATCCGAGCAAGCCTTCTTTGGGAGCAGACGCGACCTGATCAAGAACTACCTCAAGCCCATGAAGCGCAAAGGCGAGCTCATCGGCTAGCCCGTTTCCAGATTGAAATTAATCGACATCTCCGGCCGACGCACTCGGCTTTCGCGCCCTATACCACCCTAATCGGAATCGCCATGGGGTTCGACATCGCTTACCGTTTCTTGTGAATAGGTCGCGCGTTGGTGGACTGTTTGGTGGACTGCCGGTGGACCAATAACAAAACAGGCCGGAAGCTCATAGCCTCCGGCCTGCGAATTCGTGGTGGGCGTTACAAGATTTGAACTTGTGACCTCTTCCGTGTCAG
>NHCFC04200__coassemble_968_pt1 | contig 16569 bp, 14 predicted proteins | sample NHCFC04200__metabat2_low_PE_026 | metagenome-assembled genome bin NHCFC04200 | reverse complement strand
GGAGCGGCTCGGGCTGGCCGCCTAGGCCCGTCCAAAGAAATGTCCGAGCCCCCTTGAGCGTCCAAAAGTCGTCCGACAACGCATGATGTGTCCGGATGTCGCCCGACAACGCGCCGCGTGCTCGAATCGCGCCCGAAAGCAACAAGCGCTGGGTAGGGCAGCCGCTTGGTTACGCTGTCGTTCCGTTTGCGGCTCGCGCCCATCTTGCCGGCAGATAGGGCTATCCTTATTGCCTGAGACGTTATCGCAGATAATCGACTTGGGTTTTGAGAAGGCTGTGCGAGCGCATGGAAGGTGCCGCACCGGCGCATGGAAGGTGCCGCCCCGCTGTTCGAGCGGGATCGGCACAAGCATCCGAGCGAGGCGATGCCAGCGAGTGCGGGCAGCCGTGATGAAGGAGGAGGCTATGGGCAAGGGTGCGATCATCAAAGCGGTGGCGGGGCTTGCCGCTATCGCTACGGGGTCGGTTGCAGGCGTATGCGTGGCACGCGCTTTGAGCATGAAGCCTGCGCGGCCGCAAGGAAGCCCGCTCGATGCGGGCGGTTACCGCGCGGGAGACGATGCGGTCGAGCGCTTCCGCGAGCTGTTGCGCATCCCCACAGTTTCGCGCGACGATCCGGAGCTGGTCGACCGCGAACCGTTCGAGCGCTGGATCCCTACGCTACAGCGCTTGTATCCGCAGACGTTTTCCGCCTGCGAGCTCACCCGCATCGATGAGTTCGGCATCCTCCTACGCTGGCCGGGCGAGGACGCATTGCTCGATCCCATCGTGCTCATGGCGCACCACGACGTGGTGCCGGTCGAGGGGCAAATGTGGGAGCACGATCCTTTTGGAGCCGAGGTCATCGACGGCGAGATCTGGGCGCGCGGTTCCCTGGATACCAAGTGCATCGTGGGCGGCTTTTTCGAGGCGGCGGAGCATCTGATTGGGCGCGGCTACGTGCCTCCGCGCGACGTGTGGTATTTCTCGTCGAATGCCGAGGAGACGAGCGGGCCGGCCGCGCGCGATGCGGTCGCATGGCTGCGTGATCACGATATCCATCCGTACCTGGTGCTCGACGAGGGCGGAGCTGTCGCCACCGATACGCCACTTGGCGTGAAGGTGCCGGTCGCCATGGTGGGCGTGTCGGAGAAGGGGCACGTGGACCTTACGGTGACGGCCACGGCGGATGGCGGGCACGCCTCGACGCCGCAGGCAAACGATGCTCCGCGGCTGCTTGCACGCGCATGCGAGCGCATCGGCGCGAACCCGGGCATGCCATGCTTCACGGAGGCGCTCGATGCCATGCTCGCGGAGCTCGCAAGCCACAGCAGCCTTCTCTACAAGGTCGTGTTCTCGAACCTCTGGCTCACGCGTCCACTAGTGGCAAAGATCATGGCGGGAAACACCGAGACTGCCGCCATGCTTCGCTCAACCTATGCGCTCACGCAGCTTGAGGGCTCGCCGGCGCACAACGTGCTGCCGCCCGTGGCGCGCGCCAACTTCAACGTGCGCATCGCCCCCTTCGAATCCGTTGCCGATGCCACGGAGCGCGCCCGCACCCAGGCGCTTGCCGAGGCGGCTGCGTCGGGCGTGGGGGCGTCGCAGGTGACTGTGGAGGTCAACGATTCGGTTCCCTATACCGAGCCCGCGCCGGTGAGCCCCTTTGGCGACGATCCGGCCTTCGATTATCTGCATCGTTGCGTGAAGGGCGTGTACCCGACGGCCGGGTTCGCGCCGTACGTACAGAGCTCCTGCAGCGATTCGCGTGAGTTCAATGCGATTTGCGACCGCGTATACCGCTTCTGCGGCTTCGTGTATTCCGGGGAGGCGCGGTCGCTCATCCATACGGCGAACGAACGCATCGGCGTAGACGTGTACAAGAAGGGCATCGAGTTCTACGTCTCGTTCCTCGCCCATCTCCACCAGCTTGAAAAATGATAAAACGAACCGGGTTCGTTTTATCATTTTGGGAGAAAGGGGAATCATGGCAACCAAGACATCGGCGGTGAAGCGCGCCTCAAAGCTCGATTACGCGAGCGTTGCCTTCGCCGCGCTGCCCTTCATGGGCATGATCAGCTTCTGGCAGGTGTTCGACGGCATCGTGCCGCTCATGCTCACGAATACGTTTAACCTGGACAACGCCGCAACGGGCGTGGTCATGGCGCTCGACAACATCTTCGGTCTCTTCCTGCTGCCGCTCTTCGGCATCCTTTCGGACCGTTGCGCGAGCAAACTCGGTCGGCGCACGCCGTTCATCATAGCGGGCTCGGTAGTCGCGGCCATCGCGGTGCCGCTCATCGCCGTGGCGAACAACATGCGCAGCTTCCCGCTGCTCATTGCCATGATTCTGCTTACGCTGCTTGCCATCTGCTCGTATCGCACCATGACGGTGGCGGTGGTTGCCGATATCACGCCGCGTCCGCTCCGTACCAAGGCGGATTCCATCGAGAAGATCGTCGGTTACGCGGGCACGGGCGTCATGCTCGTGGCCATCACGCTGCTCGTGCCCGATGTCGAGCATCCGGACTATCTGCCGCTCTTCGGCTTGCAGGCAGCGTTCATCTTGGGCTCGGCGCTTCTGTACTTCTGGCGCATCCGCGAGCCCCAGCTTGTTGAGCGCATGCACGAGAAGAGCCTCGAGATGGGCATCGAGGAGGCCCAGATTGACACCGACGACTCTCCCGAGGCGGGCGGCAAACAGCGCATCCAGGACCCGTCGGTGCGCCTTTCCATCGCCATGATCTTGGCCGCGACGTTCTTCTACTATATGAGCTACAACGCCATGACCACGAACATCTCGCGCTATGCCGACACGTTCTTTGGCATGGCGGGCGGCAGCTATGCCATCATCAACATCGTGACCATCGCGGGCGGCCTGCTCTCGTATGTGCCCATCGCCAACCTGTCGCTCAAATACGGGCGCAAGCGCATGGCGGTCATCACGTCGTTCGTGATGGTGGCGGGCTCGGCGATCATCTGGCTTGCTCCGGGGTTCTCGCCGGCATTCTACGTGGTGTTCCTGTTCATGGGCGCTGCCCTTGGTGGCGTTGATCTGTGCGTGTATCCCATGCTGCTTGAGCTTTGCGACGCCAACAGCGTGGGGCGGTATTCTGGCTACTACTACACGGTGTCGATGGCGGCTCAGGTGGTGACGCCAATCCTTTCGGGCGTGGTCATGGACGCCGCCCCCACCATGCTCTTCGCCTACATCACGCTCATGGCGGTGTTCATGCTGGTTACGGTGGTTGCGTCGAAGCATGGCGATACGATTCTGATCGACGAGGTCGCTCGCCGCGAGGAGGCGTACGAAGAACAGCGCTAAGAGCGCTTGCAAATGAGAGATTCGCCACGTGCTGGCAATGAACATTCAACTTTTGGGCACTTCAAGCGCATCACCCGAAGTAGACCCCAGTTCGCGCCATGCGTGAGCTGGGGTTTTGTCAGCCTGGAACGTCCTTTACTGACGAGGTCGCGCTTGAAGTGCCCAAAAGTTGAAATCGGGTCGGCTTGGCCCGGCCAATCGAGCGCATCGCCCACCGTACGTGAGTTGGAGGCATATCCGCTTGGGTTTGGGGTGCAGGACAAATCGGCGTGATATCGAGTGGGCGTTTTGCGGTGGCGCGTCGTGTCCGGGCGGGCAGGTATACTATGTTGGCTCCAGAGCGGGCGCGACTTCGGTTGTCGCTTTGGCTGTAGCTGCCATTTCGGCGTCGGCCATCGCTTCGGCCTCAGCCGCCGCCCGCGCATCATCGCCGACACGCCGGAGGAACGCATGCCCTACGCGGTAGACATCGACTCGCTCAACCCCGCCCAGAAGGAGGCGGTCCTTACTACCGAGGGGCCGCTGCTCGTACTCGCTGGCGCCGGCTCGGGCAAGACGCGCGTGCTCACATACCGTATCGCACACCTCGTGGCAGACCTTGGCATAGCTCCTTGGCGCATCCTCGCCATCACCTTCACCAACAAGGCAGCGGCCGAGATGCGCGAGCGCTTGGGGGCGCTCCTGCCCGACGGCACGCGCGGCATGTGGGTGTGCACCTTCCACGCCATGTGCGTGCGCATGCTCCGCGAGGACGCCGACCTGCTCGGCTATACGGGGCAATTCACCATCTACGATGACGACGACTCGCGTCGCATGGTGCGCGATATCATGCAGGCGCTCGGCATCGAGCAGAAGCAGTATCCGCTCAATATGATCCGCTCGAAGATCAGCGCCGCGAAGAACGCCATGGTCGATCCCGACGAGTTCAGCCGGCGCGCATCGACCCCGCCCGAGCAGAAGGCCGCGCAGGTTTACCTCGAGCTTGAGCGGCGTCTGCGCGCGGCAAACGCCATGGATTTCGATGACCTCCTCGTGCGCGCGCTCGAGCTTTTGCGCACGCGCCCGGAGGTGCTCGAGAAGTACCAAGAGCGCTTCCGCTACATCAGCGTGGACGAATACCAGGACACGAACCACGTGCAGTACGAGATCGCGAACCTCTTGGCTGGCCGCTACCAGAATCTTATGGTCGTGGGCGACGACGACCAGTCCATCTACTCCTGGCGCGGCGCGGACATCTCAAACATCCTCGACTTCGAGCAAGATTTCCCTGCGGCGCACGTGGTCAAACTCGAGCAGAATTACCGCTCCACGGGGCACATTCTCTCCGCGGCCAACGCGGTGGTGCGCCACAACAGCCAGCGCAAGGAGAAGCGCCTGTTCACGGCGGCGGGCGATGGCGAGAAGATCCAGGCCTACCAGGCGAGCGACGAGCGCGACGAGGGCCGTTGGATCGCAAGCGAGATCGAGAAGCTCCGCGCGGGCGGCATGAGCTACGACGACATCGCCGTGTTCTACCGCACCAACGCGCAGTCGCGTATCCTCGAAGATATGTTCCTGCGCGCCGGCGTACCGTACAAGATCGTGGGCGGCACGCGCTTCTTCGATCGAGCAGAAATCCGCGATGTCATGGCGTATCTCAAGATGATTGTGAACCCTGCCGACGAGATGAGCGTCAGACGCGTGATCAACACGCCGCGCCGCGGCATCGGGTCGACCTCAATTGCCAAGATCGAGGAGCTCGCGCGGGAGAGCCGATGCAGCTTCTTCCAGGCATGCGAGATCGCGACCGCCGAGACCGGGCGCTTTTCCGCGAAGGTGCGCGCGGCGCTCGGTGACTTCGTGGCGATTGTGCGCGAGGGGCGCCGCATGGACGGTGAGCTGCAGCGCGTGGTCGAGGCCATTGTGGAGCAGAGCGGCCTTATGCAGGCGCTTCGTGCAGAGGGGACGCCCGAGGCTGAAGGCCGTGTGGAGAACATCCAGGAATTCCTGGGCGTAGCGGCCGAGTTCGAGGAGAGCCACGACGATATCGAGGGTACGCTCGAGAGCCTTGAGGAGCTCCGTGCGGCTGGGCTGACCGTAGGGGCAGAGGAGGTTGCCGCTCCGCAGACGCCTGCGCCCGTTGCGGCCGCCGCGGCCCAGACGGCCGATGAGATCGACCGCACCTATGGAGCCCTTGCCTGCAAGGCGCTCCCGGCGCTGCTCGAGTGGCTTGCGCTCCGAAGCGACCTCGACGCGCTCGCGGGTGAGACGCGTGCCACCACCATGATGACCGTGCATTCGGCAAAGGGCTTGGAGTTCCCCGCGGTCTTCGTGGCCGGTTTGGAAGAGGGCATCTTCCCGCACGTGGCCGGTTTCACCGACGACCCCGCAAAGCTTGAGGAGGAGCGCCGCTTGGCCTACGTGGCCATCACGCGCGCTCGCAAGCGCTTGTTCCTCACGTACGCCGCCACGCGCCGCACCTACGGTTCCACGCAGGCCAATCCGCGCAGCCGCTTTGTGGGCGAGATTCCCGCGGCGGATATCGAGTTCTCCGGCGTGGGCTCATCCGGGTTCGAGGGCACCGGTTGGGAGAAGCGCGGCGACCGGCGTGGCACCTTCGGTTCCGGCATGGGGTCCGACATGTACGGCGGGCGCGTCTTCGGCTCTTACACGCGTTCGACCGGCGGTGCGGTGCGCCATACCAGCATCAGCCCCGACGCCGGCAGGAAGCCGTCGACGTTCGGCAGCGGCACCTCGCATCGCCAGCGCTCCGCGGCGCCTGCCCCCAAGGTGGAGCAGCGCCGTCCGGATGCGGCGAAAGCGGCGGAGGTGTTCGCGTCGGGCGACACCGTGCGGCACAAGACGTTCGGCACGGGCACGGTCATCAGTGCCTCGGGCGATATGATCGAAGTTAAGTTTGAGAAGACCGGGCAGGTCAAGAAGCTCATGAAGGGCTTTGCGCCCATTGTTAAGGTCGACTAGGGCATCGCTGGGGGAGTAGCGCAACCAAGAGCCGATCCGAGCGGCGCTTGCCAAGCGGGGCTATCCTTGCCAGGTGGGGCGACGCTTGCTAAGCGAGGCGTCGCTCGCCAAGCGAAGCGACGCTGACCCATTAGGGATGCTGTCCCAACTGAGCGACACTGCCTACCGCTCTGCTGCCGCCCTTTGCTACGCAGCTGTCGCGTGGTCTTGGGAAGTGCCCGGTGCATAGACGAGCTCAAAGAGTTCATCGAGGTTGATGGGCTCGTCTTGCTGCTCCTCGGCGGAATCCGCGGGTTGCGTCTCCGCGCTCTCCTCATCGGGCGATTCCGCATCGAAGGCAAGGCGGATAAGCTCATTGATGTTCAGGGACTCTGCGTGGGACATGACGTTCGACATGGTGCCTCCCAACGGTGGTAGATGACCTTATCTTTTCCCGTGCTGGGCTGGGGATTACCGCGCGTTGGCACATGTCACAAGCTGTTCTTCAACATGAAACCAACTGTCAACATGAGGTCGTTTCGCATCTTATTCTGCAAGAATATATGTTCTATACTATATACATGCATAATACTAAGGAGCTGGTCTTATGCGTGTCTATGATGTAGTTCAAAAGCTGCAAGATTGTAGAGCTCTATCTTGGAGCGAGCGCGTGAACAGCTCTGGGACGGCGGGCACCTACTTGAAGGCGCGCACAGGCACGGGCGTGCGTGCGCTCTACTACAAGCTGCCCCGATACACGGGCGTTCGGTTTGATGGAAGCGAGTGCGTCAACGAGGTGGTGGCCAGCCGCCTCATGGACATCCTGGGCATCGATCATGTTCCCTATCGCTTGGTGCACGCGCTCATCGCACTTGATGGGGTCGAGCACGAGGTTTGGCTAAACACCTCGAGGAACTTTCGCCGGCCCGGCGAGCAGAAGATGGGGCTTGGTGCCTATTACGATCTCTATAAAGAGCCCAACGAGACGCCGTGGGAGTTCTGCAGGTGCAACGGGTGGGGCGAGCGCATCGGGCAGATGATGCTCGTTGACTATCTCGTGGCAAATAGGGATCGCCATGCATCGAATATCGAAGTAGTCCTCAACCAGCGCGGTGCGGCTCGCCTTGCCCCGCTTTTTGATCAAGGCCTCTCGCTGCTCGCACCATACGGCGATGATGAGGAGCGTATAGCGGGGTTTGCGCCACTGACCTCCGTTGCGACAACGAACTTCGTTGGCTCGCGCTCTCTTGAGGAGAATCTACGGCACGCTATGCCGATTGTGCTCAAGGGGGGATTGGCCGAGGGCGACCGAGAGCGGCTTCTAGCCGGGCTCGAGCATGCCGCTCCTGCGATGCTCCTCGACAAGATTTGGGAAGTTATTTGGACGCGGTGGCGCTGGTATGAGGGAATGAAAGAGCAATGAGACGATTCGAGGTCATACAGGGAGAGCGGGTTGGCTCCAGTCCCTGCGGGGAATTAACGTACGATGCCGGCAGCGGGCAATTCGAATTTGCTGCGGCAGATGGTGCTGGCGCATGCGATGTTCCCGCTATGTTCGCGCCGTTCGTGGCGCAAGGGACGCACGTGCCGGATCATTGGGTCAATGCATGGGTTCAGGAGCGCATCGCTCCGCCTTCACGACAGAATATCGGGCAGATTCTGCGCGAGCACGGCCTCGATGCGTACGACCCATGCGCGTTGCTCATGGCGCGCGGCGGCAGAAGCACGCAAGACGGATTTTACCTGCGTGAGATTGAGCCCGAGGCGCGCTATGCCGATGGGGTGGGCAAGGCGCTGGCGCAAGCTCGGGCGCGCGCGGGCCTCTCGCAGAGCGAGCTCGCCCGGCGGAGCGGATTGAAGCAAGCAGAGGTCAGCAAGATCGAGCGCGGCCAGGCAAACCCGACGCTAAAGACGCTTGGTCGCTTAGCGGATGGGCTGAACACGCGGCTAGAAATCACGTTCGCGAGCGATCCGAAGGCCTGACGAGCCTGGCACCGCTGGGGGCGTGCGCCTACCGATGCGTGGGGGCTGTTCGCCAAAGTGTGGTGCGCGGCGATAGGGTCCCGCCGTATACTGTGCGCCTATGCAGGTAGCATGCCGGCCCGCGCCCCGAGACCTCGACGTCTCGCGACGCCGGTGCCGGATTCAACGCACGGAAAGGAATCGTCATGACAGAGCCCCGGAAACTGTACGTAGGCCTCGATGTGGGCGGCACGTCCGTCAAAGTCGGTCTGTTCTTGCAGGATGGCACCTTGGTTGGCAAGGGTAGCGTGCCGACACCTCCCATCGTGGACGAGGCAGGTTATAGCGCGGTAACGAATGGCATCGGCCAGGTGCTCGCCGAGGCCGATGCGACCACGGCCGAGGTGCTCGGCATCGGGCTTGCCATTCCCTGTCCCGTGCCCGCCGACGGCGTCATTCGCATGCAGGCGAACATCCAGATCGATGCGCCCGGCCTGGAGTCCGCGCTGCACGCATTCTGCCCGCAAGCTGCGGTGAAGTTCGTGAACGACGCGAACGCAGCAGCGATGGGCGAACTCTGGACCGGCGCGGCGAAGGGGCGCACGAGCCTCGTGTTCGTGACTATCGGTACGGGCGTTGGCGGCGGCGTGGTCATCGACGGCAAGGTCGTTGCCGGAGCCTTTGGCGCGGGTGGCGAGATCGGTCACCTGTGCATGAACCCGAACGAGGAGCGTGCCTGCGGCTGCGGCGGCAAGGGCCATCTCGAGCAGTACGCCTCGGCAACCGGTGTTGTTTCCAATTATCTGGCTGAGTGCGAGGCACGCGGTGTCGATCCCATCGAGCTCACCGGGCCGAGCGATTCCAAGGACGTGTTCCAAGCGTGCCGCGAGGGCGATGAGGTGGCGCTTGCCGCCATGCGCACCATGGCCGATTACCTGGGGCGTGCCCTTTCACTCGTTGCCAACGTGGTCGACCCGGAGCTCTTCCTCTTGGGCGGCGGCGCGTCGGCCTCTGCCGATGTCTATCTCGAAACGCTCGTTGAGCGGTATCGCGCCTGCGCTATCAACGTGAATGCCGATACTCCCATCGAGGTCGCATCGCTCGGCAACGATGCGGGCATCTACGGCGCCGCCTACGTGGCGTTGCAGGCAGCCGAAGCGTAGGTGAACTTGCGCTCTGCCCGGGCGATCGATGCTCGTAGCGTGCTAGGATAGGGAGCAACTGGGAAACTCGCGGGGCACCTGCCCCGCCCTGTGCGAAGGGAAGCATACACATGAGCAAGGTTCTCGTCTTCGGACACCAGAATCCCGATAACGATGCCGTCATGTCCGCCGTGGTGCTGGCTCAGCTGCTGAACCAGGTTGAGTTCAACGGGTGCACGTACGAGGCTCGCGCGCTCGGCCCGCTGCCGGCTGAGTCCGCGAAGCTCCTCGCCGACGCCGGCCTGCCCGAGCCGATGCTGCTCGATGCCATCGAGCCCGCGGCCGAGGGCGAGGACCCGCAGCAGGTCATCCTCACCGACCACAACGAGCCCGGACAGAGTGTTGCCGGTTTGTCGAACGCCCAGATCGTGGGCGTCGTGGATCATCACCGCTTCGGCGACTTCACCACTGCCGCGCCGCTGACCATCGTGGCCATGCCGTGGGGCTCCAGCTGCACCGTCGTGGCCAAGCTCTTCGAGGTGCTGGGCCAGGAGCTCACCGATACGCAGGCCAAGCTTCTGCTCTCGGCCATGATGACCGACACCCTCATGCTCAAGAGCCCCACCACCACCGATGTTGACCGTGCCACCGCCGCCAAGCTCGGCGAGCAGCTGGGCGTCGACCCGGTGAAGTTCGGCATGGAGGTCTTCCTCTCCCGCCCGTCCGGCTCCTTCACGCCCGAGCAGATGGTCGGCAACGACATCAAGCTCTTCGAAGTTGCTGGCAAGCAGCTGCTCATCGGCCAGTACGAGACGGTCGATAAGACCCGTGCCCTCGGCATGATCCCCGAGATCCGCGAGGCGATGCGCGCCTACCAGGCCCAGAAGGGCGCCGACGGCATCGTGCTGTGCATTACCGACATCATGGAGGAGGGCTCGCAGGTGCTGCTGGAGGGCGACACGGCTGCCGCTCAGAAGGGCCTTAAGATCGAGGACGTGGCCGACGGCGTCTGGTGCCCCGGCGTCCTCTCCCGCAAGAAGCAGGTGGCTGCACCCATCCTCGCTGCCAACTAGCAATCAGCCTGCGCGCTGCCACGGTAGCGCGATGCGACGTTCTCAACCGGTGTTCGCGCCAGAGATGGCACGGACGCCGGTTTTTTCTTGAGCGCTTGCTGGCGGAAAGTGCGGGGCGTGCAGCCGAAGAGCCGCTTGAACATGTTGGAGAAATACGCGGGGGAGGAGAACCCGCAGCGCTTCGCCACGCTGGAGACGCTATCTGCCGGATACTCGATGAGCCTCCGCGCCCCTTCCTCGATGCGGCTCTGCATAACGTATTGCATCGGTGACATGCCGATGGTTCGCTTGAAGCAGCGCAGGCACTCCCGTTCTCCGACGGAGGCGCTTGCCGCGATGTCCGCAACGCTCAGGCGCTCGCTCAGGTGATCGCGGATGTGCTCCAGCATGGCGTGCATGCGGGTGCTATCGCGCGTGCGATGCGGCTCGTTGGGGTGTGAGGAGGCGGGCGCGGCAGCGAGCTTCGCCATGGCGAGGCAAACCTGCGAAAGCCCCTCGCGCGCGGCGAACTCGAACCCGTACGGCTCTTCTTCCAAGGCCATAAAGGCTGCTTGGAACGCTGCGAGTGCGGAAGGGTGTTCCGTGTGGGCAAGGCGGTATCCTGCAAGATGCGAGGCGGCAAGCAAAGGCTTGAGGTATTTGCTTGCGAACACGCTGGTTGTCGGCCCCGCTACGAGCGAAGGGTGGAACACGATTGTTTGGATCCTGCACTGCGGTGTTCCGGACGCGGCGTGCAACACGTTGCTGTTGATGAAGATGCCCTCGCATGCGTGCAGATCAAGCGTCTGATCAGGCAGCGAGAAGCGTGCGGAACCTTCGGTTACGTATGCGAGCTCGAGCTCCTCGTGCCAGTGCCAAGGCACCGACCTTCCGCCAACCTGCCCATAGCACGCGTCGTAGGCTATGCACGGAAAGGCGGTGCTTGCTTCGGTGAGCAGCTCGCGCCGCTCCCGCGTGGGGGTCACCTGTTCTTCTACCGTAATGCTCATGGCGGCTCCGGTCGGTATTCTTATAGTTCTGGTCTCTATTGTACGCTGCCTTGAGCCTTTGGAGCTGGCATGCTGATAGCTGTCGTTCGAGCGGAAACGAACGATACGAGCGCCGTGCCGCACCGCAGGGAGATCGCGGCGCGGCACACGGCGGTCGCTGCATAAACGCGACAGCGCTTTTAGGTTCTCTCTGGTTGCTGCGCTGACGCTGGCGGCGTATGAGTGCTGCCCATCGATGAAGGCGCGTGAAAGGGGTTGCTGCGGATGGTGGGGCATCAGATGATAGGAGATCGAAGCGCCCAGTCCGGGATAGCTTCCCGGCCTGTTGCCGCATGGGACGCTCCATGCGTCCCTGAATCGCCTGTGCCCCGTCTTGTTGCCGTCGATCTTGATGGGACGTTCCTGCGGACGGACTACACTTACGACTCGCAGCGCTTCGAGCGCCTGCTGGAATACATGGAACATGTGGGTTGCTGTTTCGCAGCTGCCACGGGAAATACCTACCTGCAGGTGCAGGAAATCTTTGGCGAGCTGTTCCATCGGATCGCGTGCGTGGCTGACAACGGAGCCCAGGTGATGGATGGCGACGAGGCGGTTTTTGTGGTGGACATCCCGACGGAGGTCTATCGCAGCGCGCTCGAGGTGTTCCGCGCAGATGAAAGCATTCAAATCGCCGTGTGTGCCCTCGGTGCAACCTACTGCGAGCGCGGTCGAGAGTCCGATGCCTTCCTCGAGCGAACGCGCGCATGCAGCCCGCGCTTGGAGCTGGTAGACGACCTCGCGCGAATCGACGACCGCGTGCTTAAGTTATCGCTGACGGTGCCCGGTGAGGGCACGGAGGAGGCGATGCGCTCGCTCTCCAAGAAGCTCGTCGGGCAGTTTGAGGTGACCACGAGCGGCTACGGCGCCATCGACGTTATCTATCCCGGTTGCCATAAGGCGGCGGGTATCGAGCGTCTTGCTCGCCGCCGGGGGATTCCGCTATCTGCATGCGTGGCGTTTGGTGACGGCGGGAATGACATTGAGATGCTTCGCCTTTGCGGCATGAGCTACGCCATGGCGAACGCGCCGGAACGGGTTAGGCGCGCGGCAAAGGCCGTCTGCCCGTCGAATGACGAGGACGGTGTCCTCCAAGTGCTTGACCGCCTTTTCCCAAGGTAATCTCGCGGAGGACCTGTGGAATCGCATCTGGAAAGCCCCCGTATTACTTGGTTCTAGGGAATGATATAGGCAAACAGCACGGCGAGGTGCCCTGGCGGCTCCTCGCCTTTTGTGGGGCTAACGGGTACCGGGTCTTGGGTTCACGGCACGTTTCACAGAAGAGCAAAAGGCAGGGTGGGTGCTATGACGTTGCGTCATTACGGCCGCCTGCGCCATGCCGCAAGGGCGGGTGAGCGCAAGGCGATTGTTGCATAGGGACGAACAGGCGACCGGCGTGCACGTCGGGCCTTGGCGCGTCCGCAACCTATGTCCTTGCTGCTTACGATACTCACCGCATGAAACGTTGCGGTTGGGAGGTCCTCATGCCCTATGTCGTTGAATTCGCTTTCATCCTGATAGGTTTTGTTCTGCTCGTTGTTGGTGCCGATAAGCTCGTGGAATCGGCGAGCAACATCGCTGCGCGCTTCGGCATGCCCGAGCGCGTTATCGGGCTGACCATCGTTGCCGTGGGCACGTCGCTGCCCGAGCTGGTGGTGAGCGTGACGTCTGGCGCGGGCGGTCACGCCGATATGGTGTTCGGCAACGTGGTGGGCAGCTGCTTGGCAAACATCCTGCTCATCTTGGGCATCTCGTCGCTCATCTCGCCTATCCCGCTGGCCCGAAGCACGCGGCGTTTCGAAATTCCCGCGAGCATCGCCTCGGTGGTGCTGCTCCTGGTGTTCGCCAATACCGGGGGTCAGATCACCGTGGTCGAGGGCGCGACGATGCTCGCTTTCTTCGCGGCGTTCATGGTGCGTTCTGCCGTGGTCGGCACGCGGGCTAAGCGTGCGGAGGACATGAGCGATGTCGAGCCGCTTGCACTTGCTACCACGCCAGCCGCAGATTCAGCAGGTACGTCCGGGCAAGGCCCGATGGCCGCTGCTGTGCCTGCTGCCGGCTCGGTCGCTGGGTTCGCACGGGGTTCGGCTGCTGCGCCCGCCGCTGGCTCGGCTACTGGTACGGCAGCGGTCAAGCAAAGACAGCAGAATCTGCTGATCGATGTGCTTATCATCGCGGTGAGCATCGTGCTGCTCAAATTCGGCGCGGACTTTGTGGTCGACAACTCGGTAATCGTGGCGAGCGGCCTCGGCGTGAGCGAGCGCGTCATCGGAATCACGGTCGTGGCGCTCGGCACGTGCCTGCCAGAGTTGGTAACCGGTGTGGTTGCTGCGCTCAAGGGCAATACCGAGATTGCCGTGGGCAACGTGATCGGTTCGAACGTGGCGAACGTGCTGCTGGTGATCGGCGCGCCGGCCCTGTTCTCGGCGGTTCCCTACGATGCGGCGTACAATGTCGATTTCATGCTGCAGATCGTTTTCACCGCTGCGCTGCTCGCGTGCGCCTTCCATAGGCCGCGCAACCGTGTAGGGCGTATCGACGGAATCGCGTTCACGTTTCTCTATGTGGCGTATATCGTTGCCTCTCTGCTGCGATAGCGCGGGGATGGCAAGACTGAGGAGAGGGAGACACTCGATGAGTGGGCAGAAGAGCAAGCAGGGCGCTGCGGCGAAGCAGGCGCCGTTGATTAGTAGCAGGCAGCGCCGCCGCCTTGAGCGGAGGAGCGTGCTTGAACGCATCACCTCAAACGGAACCATCGCGGCGGCGGTCATGATCGTGGCCGCGGTCGCGGCGGTGGCGTGCGCCAACACGGAGCTCTACGAGCCGCTGCACGAATGGTTCGCGCGCCCGGTCGTCATCGGCATAGGCGGATGGGAGTTCTCGCTCACCTTCGAGCTTTTCGTCAACGACTTCCTCATGGCGATTTTCTTCCTGCTCGTAGGCATCGAACTTAAATACGAGATGACCGTGGGCGAGCTGCGCCGGCCCCGGCAGGCCATGCTGCCCATGCTTGCCGCCGTGGGCGGCGTGGTGGTCCCCGCGTGCATCTACGCGGTCATCAACCGCGGCGGCGCCATCTACGGGTGGGCCATTCCCATGGCGACCGACATCGCGTTCGCGCTCGGTGTGCTCTCGCTTCTGGGCAGCCGTGTGCCGCCAGCGATCAAGGTGTTCTTCTCAACGCTTGCCATCGCGGACGACCTTCTGGCCATTCTTGCCATCGCACTCTTCTACGGGCATGCTCCGAGCGCGATCTGGCTTCTTGCGGCCGCTGCCGTCACGCTGGCGCTGGCGATGCTCAACCGGCGCCGGCACTTCGGGCTCGCGCCGTACGTGACGCTCGGTCTCGTGCTGTGGTTCTGCCTCTTCCAGTCCGGAATCCATGCGACGCTCGCCGGCGTGATCTTGGCGTTCACCATCCCCGCCCGTTCCGACATCAACGCCGGCGGGCTTGTGGGCTGGCTCGAGGGAAAGCTGCCCGAGCTTGACGACACGTTCGACGACGAGGCCCATATCCTGGGGCAGCACGATTTCACCCATGCCGTCTACGGCGTTGAGCGCGTTATGCACCGCGTGACGCCACCGCTTCAGCGCCTGGAGCACCGTATCTCGACGCCGGTCAATTTCACCATTCTGCCCATCTTCGCGTTCGTGAACGCTCAGGTGCGGCTCGTGGGCGTCGACCTGGGCGCGCTCGTGGTGGATCCCGTCGCGGTGGGCACGTACCTGGGCATGCTGCTCGGGAAGCCGCTCGGCATCTTTGGCATGACGTTCCTCATGGTGAAGACCGGGCTCGCGCAGCTGCCCGAGGGCGTGCAGTGGAAGCACATCGCGGGGATCGGCATTTTGGGCGGTATCGGCTTCACGATGTCCATCCTCATCGCGGGCTTGGCGTTCACGGATATTCCGGCGGAGCTGCTCGCGTCGAAGACGGCCATCCTTGCCGGCTCGGTATCGGCCGCAATCATCGGTCTCATCTACATGGGCATTGCGTGTCGCGAGAGGCGCTGACGGTCGTGCTGCGCGCCCATAGCGGCGTTGCGCGCCGATGCTCAGGCTTGCGAGGCGCTTCGGCTCGTCGTGGCGCTGGCGGCCGCCGTGGTTCTATAGCCTGCCGTTGAGCGCCTCGCGCACGGTCTCGACCTGTTGAATCGCCGCGGCTACCTGCTGACGGGCCTCGCTGATCTGCATCTGGACGTACATATCGAGGAACGCGTTGTCGAAGAACATGTCGGCGAACGACATGAAGCCGCCGGTGTCGATCTGGATGCCCGAGGCCCCTTCCACGTCATGTAGCTCTTTCACGAAGATGCGCAGAGCCTCGCGGGCCGCGTCGATTTCCGTCTGCGCTTCCTGCATCTTGCTCCGCTTGATATAGGAGCTGATCGCTCCTCCGGCGAAGATGTCGAACAGGCCCCAGTTTCCTGCGGAGCCGAGGAGCTCCTGGGCTCGGTACAGGTGCGCCAACGCCACGTCGGCGGCTTCGATGGCCTCGTTGTATTCGCGCTGGATGTCGTTCATGGCTGCCTTTCTGTGGGAGAGCTCGCGCTGCGATGGCGGGGCGTTCAATCCGGCTTTGGGACGGCGGGCATACAATCCGGCCCTGCGATTGCTTATTCCACGGTGCCGTATACGCCGCCCCAGCCGTGAGCGGCGATTGCGGAATTGAGCTGGTCACAGAGCCGCTGGCGCTCGTATGAGCCGGGAGGGAGCAGCGAGACGATTTCCTGGAGGTCGGCATCGAGGTCGAGGACCTCGGCTTGCATCACGAGGTCGAGCCGGTCGACGACGGTGCGCGTGGCATAGAGCCCGTCGACGAGGCTTTGCAGTTCGCCGTAGGATTCTGCCCGAAACGACGCCATGTCCATGGAATCCTCCTCATTCGTTGGTGGGCTCATTGTCCCCGTTTGCCGTGCGCCGCGCAAGATGCGGCACGGCTGTGCCCGCGGCGTTTTCGGGCATGTTCCGGACACCGGGCGCATTCGGGCGAGATTGGGACACTCGATCCGTTTTCGGGCGATATTTCGCCATCTGGGAGGCCCTGAGCGTCCAAATCTCGCCCGACAGGGGGCTCGGACATTTCTTTGGACGGGCCTAGGCGGCCAGCCCGAGCCGCTCC
>NHCFC04200__coassemble_907_pt1 | contig 17535 bp, 17 predicted proteins | sample NHCFC04200__metabat2_low_PE_026 | metagenome-assembled genome bin NHCFC04200 | reverse complement strand
CGGACCTCCGTTCCGACGCCCGACGGGCGTCCAACTTTTTGTCCGCGGTCCCAAGACGCGCGAGATGTCCAAAACCCGCCCGAGAACGCTCTTGGTGTCCGAATCTCGCCCGAGAATGCAGCGGTGTCCAGAAAACGCCCGAGAGCAAGATGCGTGTCCGAGCCTCGCCCGAAGACGCGCGAGATGTCCAGAATCCGCCCGAAGACGCGCGCGGCGTCTGGTTGGCGAACGGCTTCCGTCGCAGTAGAGCTTGGGCGTCCAGTCTGTCGGCACGCCGACGTCCCAGCATCCCGTTGCTGCGGCACGGCGGCGCCAAAGTATGCACGTGCACCAGGGGCTTGCGCTACATCTGCCGATCGTGGTTGATGGGATGGTAAAAGAGCTGCTCGATGTCGAGTGGATCGCGGGTCTGGCCGAGCGCCCACATCATCTTGGCAACGATCGCCTCGGTCGACATGTCGCCGCCGCGCAGAATGCCTGGATGCTCCGCATAGGCGCGCCCCACTTCGTACACGCCGAGGTCGAGCCCCTCTTCCGGCACCTGTGTCGTGAGCACGATGCTCCGCCCGGAGTCTACCCAGTCGAAGATAGCCTCCTTGAACGAGGGGCCGTTGGTTCCGTAGTCCGGTATGCCGCCAAGCCCATAGATCTCGAGGATAAGGGCATCGTAATCGGCCTTAAGCGCTCGAAAGAGGTGCGGGCTCAGGCCCGGAGTGAGCTTGAGCACGGCGACGCGGTCGTCGAGCGTGCGGAAGACCGGGGGAAGCGGAGCCTCGGCCAGGGTCGCATCCACCCCCGGAGTTGCCCCAGCCGCGCCTGCGCGTACGATGCGATCGTTGCGAATGTAGGAGAGCGGCGGGAAGTTCACGCTGGTAAAGGCATTCGAGCTCATGGTTCGCTGCTTACGGGCGCGCGTTCCGGCAATGGCGATGCCGCCGAACACGATCGTTACGTCGCACGACGCGTCGTCGAGCGCATAGAGCAAGCTCTGGTAGAGGTTGAGCTTCGCATCGGTAAACGAGCTCGTCATGGGGCGCTGCGAGCCGGTGAGCACGATGGGCTTCGCGCTTCCTTGGATGAGGTACGAGAGCGCGGCGGCGGTATAGGCCATGGTGTCGGTCCCGTGCAGGATGAGGAATCCGTCGAAAGCGGCGTAGCGCTCTTCGATGGCGCCCGCGATGCGGAGCCAGTCCGCGGGGCGCATGTTGGTGCTGTCGATATTCATGAGCTGCAAGATCTCGAGCTCACACAGGCCCTCGACCTCGGGCACACATGCGGCGAGCTCGGCACCGGTGAGGGCGGGGGAGAGACCGTGTCCGTCTTCGGCGGAGGCGATGGTGCCTCCGGTGGCGATGAGAAGGATTCGTTTCATTGGCTCGAACCTGCTTTCCTGTGGCCGTTTTCCTACAAGCGTACCCGTTTCTTGCGCCCCGCACGGAAATCCTCCATAGTTCCCATCGAAGGCAGTTGGACGAATTATTCGGTAAACGGATGTAATCCTTCGGTCAGGGGTCGGCATTCTGTGCTCTGCGGGCGCTCGGGTGATGGTATCGTGAGTATCGTGTCTTATGAAGTCCTGGTGTTATGGAAGGCAGGAATCATGTCCAAGTTCGAAATGCTCAACACCGCCGTGAGCCGTCGCAGCGTTCTCACCGGCGCCCTTGCGCTCGGTTCCGTTGCCGCGCTCTCTGGCTGCGGCGGCAACGGCGACGGCGGCAGCAGCGCTGCGGCCGAGATTACCTCGCTCGAGGTCCAGTTCGTGCCTACCAACAACGACGGCAGCCTTGAGGCAAAGGCCAAGCCCTTCGCCGATTACCTCACCGAGAAGCTTGGCGTCGAGACCAACGTGACCCTTGCGACCGACTACACCACCATCGTCGAGGCCATGGCCTCCGGCCAGGTGCAGCTCGGCATCATGCCGCCGGCCGCCTACGTCATGGCGCGCAACCAGGGTTGCGCGGAGGCCCTGCTCACCTCCGAGCTCGGTGCCTATGACCGCGAGACCGGCCTTCCCATCGAGGGCGAGCTCACCGGCACCTTCAAGGGCGAGATCCTCGTGCGCTCTGATAGCGACATGCAGGAGCTCACCGATCTTAAGGGCAAGAAGATCGCCACGCTCTCCGCGAACTCCGCGTCCGGCTACATCTACCCCGTGGCCGAGCTCAAGGACGCCGGCGTCGATCCTGTGACCGAGTGCACGCTCACCACGGTGAACGATATCCCGTCCGAGATTACCGCCGTGCTCAACGGCCAGCAGGATGCCTGCTTCGTGTTCGAGGGCGCGCGCAACGTCTTCGCGAACAGCTTCCCCGATAACGACCTGTTCGCCGACCTCCGCGTGCTCTACCTCACCGAGGGCGATATCCCCAACGACGCCATTGCCGTCCAGCCCGATATGGACCAGGGCATGAAGGACAAGATCAAGGAGACCTTCCTCAACATGGCGAATGACGAGGAGGGTGCCGAGGCCATGTCCATGTGGAGCCACCTGGGTTACACCGAGGTCGACGAGTCTGCCTACGACACCATCGAGGAGTACACGGCGAAGGCCTCCGCGTAGCGCAGCCGCGCCCGCGCTTCCGGTTTGCAAGGCGTGCCCGGCCGGGAGTTCGCTCCCAGCCGGGCGCTTTTCTATCGGTTGCGGGCGCGCTCTGCGTTGACGGGCCCGACCGGATCGCCTCCATGAGTCGATGCAGCGCGGCCCGGCGGTTGTATCGCGCGCCGACCCGCGTGCTTGCGCGCATTCCATGCCATGAAGAGGGGAACTATGATCGAATTCAAAGACGTGTCCAAGGTGTACGGCAACGGTACGCGCGGCCTGGACCATATCCAGCTGACGATCGGCGACGGTGAGTTCGTCTCCATCATCGGCCTTTCCGGTGCGGGCAAGTCGACGCTTCTGCGCTCCATCAACCGCCTGAATGACGTGACGGAGGGCGAGGTCGTCGTCGACGGCACCTCCATCACGCGCGCCGACAAGCGCGAGCTCCGGCGCATTCGCCGTCGGATCGGCATGATTTCGCAGAGCTTCAACTTGGTGAAGCGCTCGACGGTGCAGAAGAACGTGCTCTCCGGACGCTTGGGCTACTACTCCACTTTCAAGAGCATCTTCGGGCTCTTTACCGAAGAGGACTACAAAAACACCGAGAAGGCGCTCGCTACCGTTGGCCTCCTCGACAAGCTGCACTCGCGCTCGGATGAGCTCTCCGGCGGCCAGCAGCAGCGCGTTTCCATCGCCCGCGCGCTCGTGCAACGAGCCGACATCATCCTCGCCGACGAGCCGGTGGCCTCGCTCGACCCGGTAACTACGCAGACCGTTCTTAAGGACCTGGAGCGCATCAACAAGGAGGAGGGCAAGACCGTCGTGGTGAACATCCACTCGGTCGAGCTCGCCCGCCAGTTCTCTACCCGCATCATCGCGCTGCGTGCCGGGCGCCTCGTGTTCGACGGCACGCCCGACGAGCTCACCGAGGAGCGCCTCGCCGAGATTTACGACAAGGACGCTGCCGAGCGCGAGGCGAAGGGGGCGGCCGCCTGATGAAGATCTCCGAGACCGTACATTTCGACTGGTACAAGAACCTGTTCGTGGTGCTGGTACTCGTCGCGTGCGTTGTCGCGAGCGCAACGGTGACCGATGCAGACTTTGCTGAGGTCATCCAGGGCGGTCCGCAGGTCACCGCATTCCTCGAGCGCTTCATGCAGCCGGACTTCTCCTACATCCCCACGCTCATCGACCCGATGATCCGCACCATCAAGATGTCTGTCCTGGGCACGGTGATCGGCTTTGCGGTCGCGGTGCCGCTGGCGTTTCTCGCCACGACCGTGGTGACGCGCAACCAGGTGGTCACGGCCATCTTCCGCTTCATTCTCGATGTCGTTCGCACCATTCCCAACCTGTTGCTTGCCGCGCTCACCGTGGCGATCGTGGGAATCGGCGAGTTCTCCGGTGTGATTACCATCGCCGTCTTCACGCTCGGCGTGGTCTCGCAGCTCATCTTCGAGACCATCGAGACGGTGGACGAGGGCCCCATCGAGGCTGCGGAGGCCGTGGGCGCCACGCGCGTGCAGATTGCGTTCTGGTCGATTGCTCCCCAGGTCATGAGCCAGCTCGCGAGCTATCTGTTCTATGCGTTCGAGATTAACGTGCGTGCCTCGACGGTGCTGGGCTATGTGGGCGCCGGCGGTATCGGCGTTATCTTGAATTCGTCGCTCGGACTGCTGCGCTACGACCGCGTGTCGGTGATCATTCTCATGATCTTCGTCGTGGTGGCCGTGGTTGACTTTCTGAGCGAAGCGGTGAGAAGGAGGCTCGCATGAGTGAGACGACTGCGCCCGCGCGCCGCGGGCTGTTTGCATCCGAGCGCGCGCGTACCATCGCGATCTCGGTCGTGGTGGTGGCCGTGGTGGCATGGTCTGCGATCGGGCTCGACTATTCCGGGCTCGCGACCTTCAACCCCTCGCTCGCACTCGAGGCGCTGCGCGGGCTGCTCAGCCCAGATTGGGGGTACGTTTACGACGGCTCCGGCGAGGACCTGATCAGCCTTCTTTTGCTCACCATAGGCATCGCGTTTCTGGGCACGGCGATCGCGACGGTGCTCGCCATCCCCTTTGCGCTCGTGAGCTCGCGCACCCTTTGGCACAACCCTGTGGTGCCGCGTGTGGGCAAGTTCGTGTGCAATGTGCTGCGCGCATTCCCCGAGCTCGTGTATGCCATCATCTTCGTGCGCGTGGTGGGGCCCGGCCCGTTTGCCGGCGCGCTCGCCATCGGCGTGCATCAGATCGGCATGCTCGGCAAACTCTTTACCGAGCAGATCGAGGCTATGGACGAGGCACCCGTTGAGGCTGTGCGTGCGGTGGGCGGCAACTTCTGGCAATCGCTTTTCTACGCGCGCCTGCCGCAGCTCATGCCCATCTTCTCGTCGCTTTCGCTCAACCACTTTGAAATCGCGGTCCGTTCTGCGTCCACGCTTGGCCTGGTGGGAGCCGGCGGCATCGGCGCACCCCTCATCTTTGCCATTCAGGCGCGCAACTGGGCAACGGTGAGCATCATCCTCATCGGCGTGGTGGTGGCCGTGTTCGCGATCGACCTTTTGGGCGGAGCCATCCGCAAGCGGTTGCGCTAGAGAACCGTTGATACTTGGTCCCGGCGGTGCCCTCACGTTCGCGATTGCAACTTTTGGGCACTTCCGGGCGTCACGGGCAAGTACAAGAAGGTAGCCAGCAGAAGAAAGCGCAGCTCAGGGGGCCGACGACCTCTGGGTTGTTGCGGTTCTACCCGAGGCTCGCGCGGGCAAGTGCCCAAAAACTGCAATTGCGGCCGGCTCTGGTAGATACATCAGCGTTTTCTTAGGGTATAGCGAGGTGGTTCATGCGCGTTTTGCATCTGTCGGACATTCATTATTCGCTTGGGGCGAAGGATGCTCGCAGGGGAGCGGACGGCTGCGGTGATAACGCGCATGGGGCGGTTGCCGAGGTGGGCGACCGCCCGCTCTCGTTGCCCGCGGCGGAGTTCTACCCCGCTATGGTTGACCGCTTGGGCGACGTGCTTCCCGCATTCGAGGCGTGCCTGCGCGAGGGCCTGGCCGCGGACGACGCGGGCGAGCGCGTTGGCGCCATCGTGCTGACGGGCGACTTCGTGGAGCGCGGCGGTGCGGCGGCGTATCGTGCGGTGGGCGAGGCCGTTCATCGTGTATGCCGCGAGGTCTTGGGTGCCGTGGTGCCCTGCATCGTGACGCCGGGCAACCACGACGACCGCGCGTCACTGCGCGCGGGGTGGCCCGGGGCGCTTCCCGGTTTGGGTGGCGAGCCGCTGCTCTATGCGCAAGAAGTTGCGGACGTGCGTCTCATCTCGTTCGATACGAGCGAGCCGGGGCATGCGGACGGCTATGTTGATGCTGAGCGCCTGGCGTGGCTTCGCGGGGAGCTCGAGGTTGCGGCTTCGCGGGGGCAGATGGCCCTCGTTTGCACGCACCATCATATGGACCCGAGCCAGTCCGATATGCCGGCATTGCCCGGTGCGGTGGAGCTCCTCGAGTTGCTCAGGCGCCCGGGTGTCGCGGTGCTCAACGGGCACACGCACCATCAGGCACACCGTGTCTACGAGGGGGTGGAGTACCATACCGCCGATGCCACCTCGTTTCAGGCAGATCCGTGCGACGTACACCCGGCGGGCGGGGCGCCCGTGCGCGCGGTGCGCTTCCGGCGACTGCGCGGATACAACGTGTACGATGTGCGGGGTCGCCGCATCGTGCGTGCCTGCGCGGTGACGTATGATGGCGGCGAGGTGCTCGGCGACATGCTGCTCGGGTAGTGCGGGCGCCGCGTTCCGGGTGCCTGCGCGGCAGCCTCGGTCCGAGCGCTTCGCTTGGCCGCGTTCCAGAGTGCGCCGACATCGTTTAGTAAAGGAGTTTCCATGCAGCTCGTTGTCGATTCCCATACCCATACGCTTGCAAGCCCCGACGGCTTTTCTACCGTGGACGAGATGGCTGCTGCCGCCGCGCGCGCGGGGCTCGAAGGCTTGGCCATCACCGATCACGCGCCTGAGCTCATCAACTGGACGCCCATGCTTCATTTCATGGGGTACGGCAAGTTGCCGCGCGAGCTCTCGGGCGTGCGCATGTTCTACGGCGTGGAGCTCAACATCATGGATTTCGACGGCCGCGTCGATATGCCCGAAGACATCCTGGCTCGCCAGCACGTGGTAATCGCGAGCTTCCATACGATGTGCACCAAGGCGGGTACCTGCGAGGAGAATACCCGCGCGTACCTGCGCGCCATGGAAAACCCGTACGTGAACATCATCGGGCATCCGGACGACGGGTTCATTCCCATTGATTTCGATCGGTTCGTGCGGGCGGCCAAAGAGAACCATGTGCTCATCGAGGTGAACAACTCCTCGGTGCGCACCGTTCCGTATCGCCTGAACACGGCGGAGAACATCCGCGAGATTCTCCGTCTCTGCATGCGGTACGAGACTCCCGTGGTCGTGGGCACCGATGCGCACCACACGAGCGGTGTGGGGCAGTTTGGGGAGGCGCTGGCCGCTCTTGAAGACACGGGGTTCCCGGAGGAGCTTGTGGCCAACACCTCGCTCGAGAAGTACGAGCGACTGCTGGCAGAATCGCGGCGGGCGTAGGGGCCTTTTCTGGAACGGTCGTATGCCGCCTTGGGGTGGCGCAGGCAACGTGTATGATGGATGGGTATGCGAAAGGCGCGCATGATGGCGCGTACGGGCGGGTGCCCGACCTCTGCGAGAAAGGACAGCCTGTGGCTCAGAACGGGTTCGACCAATCCAATCAGAAGGTGTTGGTATTCGATTTCGGTGCGCAGTACGGGCAGCTCATCGCTCGACGCGTGCGCGACCTGCATGTGTATTCGGAAATCGTGCCGTGCGATATCTCCGCGGTGGAGGTTGCCCAAATGGCACCCTCAGCCATCATCCTTTCCGGCGGCCCCGCAAGCGTGTATGCCGAGGATGCCCCTTCCATCGATGCCGGCATCTTCGAGCTGGGCGTTCCGGTGTTGGGCTTCTGCTATGGACACCAGATCATGGCGGTGACGCTCGGCGGCGAGGTCGCTCATTCAGAGGTGGGCGAATACGGGCCGGCGACGCTTGCCTGCGATAACGAGACTGCGCTCTTCAAGGGCACGCCCATGGAGCAGACCGTGTGGATGAGCCATCGCGACGCGGTGAGCCGCGTTCCGGAGGGTTTCGTCGTGACGGGCAGGACCGATGTGTGCCCCGTGGCGGCGATGGAGTGCCCCGAGAGGAAGCTTTACTCCACGCAGTTCCACCCCGAGGTGCGTCATACGGAGCATGGCCAGCAGATTCTCAAGAACTTCCTGTTCGGTGTCTGCGGTTTGGTTGAGGACTGGACCATGGACAATCTGGTCGAGCAGAAGGTGGCCGAGATTCGCGAGCAGGTGGGCGAGGATCGCGTGATCCTGGCGCTTTCCGGCGGCGTGGACTCCTCCGTGGTGGCGGCGCTGGGCGCGCGCGCCATCGGCAAGCAGATGACCTGCGTGTTCGTGAACCATGGCCTGTTGCGCAAGGGCGAGCCCGAGCAGGTGGAGGAGGTCTTCACCAAGCAGTTCGACGTGGACTTCATCCACGTGCATGCCGAGGACCGCTACGCTGAGCTCTTGGCCGGCGTGACCGACCCCGAGCAGAAGCGCCGCATCATCGGCACGCAGTTCTGGAATGAGTTCTTTGCCGTGGCGAAGCAGCTCGAGGAGGACGGGCGCCCGGTGAAGTACCTGGCGCAGGGCACCATCTATCCTGACATCATCGAGAGCGGCGCGCGCAAGACGGGCGGCAAGGCGTCGACCATCAAGAGCCACCACAACCTGATCCCGTTCCCTGAGGGCGTGCATTTCGACCTGATCGAGCCCTTGGACCACTTCTTCAAGGATGAGGTGCGTGAGCTGGGGTTGGCGCTTGGCCTGCCGGAGCACATCGTGTACCGTCAGCCCTTCCCGGGCCCTGGCCTTGCGATCCGCATCATCGGTGCCGTAGATCCCGAGAAGCTCAGCATCCTGAAGGACGCCGACGCGATCGTGCGCGAGGAGCTCGACGCGTATAACCAGCGTCTGTTCGAGGAGACCGGCGAGCGCAACAGCGAGCATAGCTGCTGGCAGTACTTCTGCGTGCTGCCGGACATCCGGTCGGTTGGTGTGATGGGCGACGAGCGTACCTACGCGCGGCCTGTGATCCTGCGCGCCGTCGAGTCGAGCGACGCCATGACTGCGGACTGGGCGAAGCTGCCATACGATGTTCTGGCGCGGATTTCCAGTCGTATCGTGGCGGAGGTGCCGGGCGTGAACCGCGTCGCGTACGACATCACGTCGAAGCCCCCCGCGACGATTGAGTGGGAGTAATCAAGATTCTTTGCGAGGGAGGCCGGAAACGGCCTCCCTCGTTTTTTATTGGTTTGCTTTACCCCGCTGCTTGCCCGCATTCGGCGTCAAGGGCGAAGGCGGGCGGGATCGTCGGCGCGGCACAATCGAGCTGCATACGTTTGCACGTATTTCTTTGTTTTCGCATGTTGTCGTGCGTCTTGCTGTAGATGCTGACAGCTTGCTACAAGGGGAGGGGAGCCCTGAGGGGTTTCCCTCCTTTTTGATATGAAGGACGAGCGTCTGTGCTGGTGGATATCGGCAGAAACCAATGCGCCCCCTGCGGCGGCGATGCCGACTGGGGGCGCATGCGTTTAATGATATGCGGCGCTAACAGGTGATTCGATGCCTACAGGCAGTGATTCTGGGCGACGCGCTTGAACCAGTACGCGCTGGCCTTGGGCGTGCGCTGCTGGGTTTCAAAGTCAACGTAGAAGAAGCCGTAGCGCTTGTTATAGCCGTTGGTCCAGCTGAACTGGTCCTGCAGGCTCCACATAAAGTAGCCGCCAACGTCGACACCGCATTCGATGGCCTTGAGGATCCAGCGCAGGTGGTCTTCGACGTATGCGATGCGTTCGGAATCGTCCACGGTGCCATCGACAAGCTGGTCCTTGCGACCCATGCCGTTTTCGGTGATAAACAGCTGCCTGTAATTGGGATAGCGCAGTGAAATATCCATCATAAGGTCGAACAGGCCCTTGGGATAGATAATCCAATCCCAGTCCGTGGTGGGAATGCCGGGGCGTACGGCGCGCTCGCCCACGCCCGCCACGCGCCAGCGACCGGTACCCTTGTCGCCGGTGCCGTTGTGATGAAGGTCGGTCTCACCGTCGAACGCCTTGAGAAAACGGCTTTGGTAATAGTTGATGCCCAGGCAGTCGTTGAGCTGCGCGGCGCGGCGCATAATCGAGAGGTCATCGTCCAAAAACTCGACTGAGCCGTTGCTCGCCTGGCAGAGGTGCTCGATGATCTGGAGCGTATCGGGCGCATAGTCGCCGCGGAAGGTGGCGTCGAGCAGCAGGCGGTTTTGCAAAACATCGTCGTTTTTGGCTGCCTGGATGTCGCCTGGGCAGGCGGGGTCATAGGGGTACTTGTATTCCAGTGCGTGGATGACGCCGATCGTTCCGGGATAGCCACCCTGCTTGTAGGCCAAGACGGCGCGGGCGTGGGCGAGCATCATGTTGTGTTGGGCCTGCAGGCACTCGTGCAGGCAGCCCTTCTTGCCCTGCGGCCAGGTGCCTTCGACATAGCGGTTGAGCGTGGCCGCTGCGATCTCGTTGAACGTGAACCAACGGGTCACCTCGGGGTACTCGTCAAAGCAGAAGCGGGCATACGCCTCAAAGGCGTCGATGGTGTCGCGGTTGAGGAAGTCTCCGTTGGCGTAGAGCGCGGCGGGGGAGTCGAAATGGTGCAGGGTCACGTATGGCTCGACTCCGTGGGCGCGGCAGCTGGCGAAGAGGTTGTGGTAAAAGGCCACGCCTTCAGCGTTGGGCTCGCCCACGCCGCCATTGGGAAAGATGCGGCTCCAGGCGATTGAGACGCGGATGCCGTTCATGCCGAAGCGCTCGCACAGCTCGAGGTCACTATCGTAGCGGTTGTAAAAGTCGCAGGCGGGCTCGGGCGAGAAGCGGCCTTGCTGGGCGAGGTAGTCGTCCCATGCGACCTTGCCCTTGCCATGGGATTGGCAAGCGCCTTCTACCTGGTAGGCGGCGGTGGCGCCACCAAAAACAAAGTTGTCGGGAAAGCGCTGGGAGGTATCGGCGGGGGAGATGTGACTCACGGCGAATCCAATCTTGTTTGAAGGGCTGAAAGGGGTTAGGGGCGGTTCGGGAGAAGACGGCAGGGCGCGCTGCTCCCGAACCGCGGAAATGGGGGCTCTATTCGAGTGCGCTACTGCACGCGCAGGGATCTAGAGGCCCAGCTGCTGGGCTACAAATGCCAGCGATGCCTCGCCGTCGCGGGTGAGGTCGATGTACTGCTTGCCGCGGGTGACGCAGCAGGCAACGCCCATACGCTCGCCGTCGGCCTTGAGGTCATCGAAGTATGACGCTGCCTGGGGCGCCAGGATAACAAGGTCAAAGTCCGGCATGATGTCCAGATGGCTGCCGTAGGCGTCCGCTGCGGTCTCAAGGTCGATGCCGTGCTCGCGGGCAGCTTTGGCCAGCGCGTTGGCGAGCAGGCCGGAGGTTCCGCCTCCCTGGCACAGGACCAGGACACGACGGCCGTTGAGCGCTGCATAGGGGTCGCTCGCAGCGGCGATAGTGCTGGACGAGGCGCTGGCAACGGCGTTATCAGATGCAGCGGGGGTGGTGTTGCCCGCAGGTTCTTCGTCCATAGGCTGGCCAGCGGCACGCTTTTTCTCTGCTGCCATGCTCGCGGCAGCCTGGGCGACGGCACCGGTGGCGACGCTTGCCGTGTCTGCCTTGCCCTGGAACGCCGCGTTCATGGCTGCTTGCTTCTGGGCGGCGCGCTGTGCGACCTCAGCCTGATCGGCCTCGGCTTCTTCGGCGCACTTCTCACGGTCGTACACCTTGAAGAAGGGGAAATAAATGAGGAAATCGACAATCAGCAGGGCGGGGATGAGCAGGAACGCAAGGGGCTGAAGTCCCAGGCCCATGGCGATGCCCACGGGCGCGGGGGTGGTCCAGGGAAGGCTGAACATGAAACCGTTCATACCCAAGACGTCGATGAAGAACTTGGTGATCCAGATATTAGCGATGGGCGCGAAGATGAAGGGGATGAAGAAGATGGGGTTCAAGACCATGGGAGCGCCGAAGAGGAACGGCTCGTTGACGCCAAAGCAAACCGGCACGGCTGAGGCACGGCCCACGGCGCGCATCTCTTTGGACTTGGCGAGGAAGGCGAACATGAAGCAGATCACCAACGTGGCGCCGGTGCCGCCCATGGCGACGACGAAATCCTGAAGCGGTTTGGTGAGGACGGCGGTTGCGTGCTCGCCGGCCTGGTACATGGCCATGTTGAGCTCGAGGTTGGAGATGAGGGCGGCGGAGATTGCGGGCTCGATGATGGAGGGGCCGTGGACGCCTACAAACCAGAAGAGAGACATGGCGCCGTAGATGATGGCGAGGCCCAAATAGCCATCTGCCGCGGAGAAGAGCGGCTGGAACACCTGGATAACGCCTTGGGCGAAGCAGAAGCCAAAGATGTTGCGGAATGCAAAGTCAAAGCCCCAGAAGAAGAGCAGGCAGACGCCAAAGGGGATGATGTCCTTGAAGGTCTGGGAGATATTGGGCGGCACCTGTTCGGGCATCTTGATGGTGATGTTGCGCTTGATAAAGAACTTGTAGATGATGCCGGTGGCGAACGCACAGATAAAGGCGGTTAGCAGGCCCTTGGAACCCATGTAGCCGTTGGCGAGGCCGGAGATGGAGACACCGTTATCCGTGAAGCTGATGGCGTCGCTGGAGAGCAGCAGAAAACCGATGAGCGATGCAATCATGACCGAGATGAAGTTGATCTGGTTGTTCTTGGGCAGGTCGCGATTCTGCGCATCGCAGAAGTGCTTGGCCGTGGTGGCCGCTGCGCAGATGCCGACGATGCCCATGGAGTAGTTGTAGGCCTTCATGAGAACGTCGTTGATCTCTGCCGGCCAGTAGAAGCCCCAGACATTGGGGACGGCACTGACCAAAAGAAAGATGCTGGAGACGATGATGATGGGCATGACGGAAATGAAGCCGTCGCGAATTGCCTTGAGGTACTTGTTGCGCGCGATGGCGTTGAAGAAAGGCTTGCCTTTCTCGATGAACGCTATGAGCTTTTCCATGGACCCTCCGTTTGCATGGTTTTGCTTTTGCAGCCACTAAACGTGCTGATAGAGATGGCTGCCAGGGCGAGCTTGCGCTGCTTACGAGTATGTTTGCCCGGATGTTACTCGTTATGAGCACGTGCTCATTTCTACAATGAGCACGTTAACATAAGTTGATGGCGGTGCAAGGGGTGTTGGGGGTAAAGGGATGCGAGCGGTCGATTATCGGCGGCAAGCGGCGGGATAGACGTAGACAGAGGTGCGTGGAAAAGATGATGGCCTTCGTCCAATGCGCACGCGCTCTTCAGCCTGCGCTCGGTTGATGCTACATTTACCAGAACAGCAGTTTGAACAGCAATTCGAGCATCAATCTGAGAGCATGCGCAATACGAGGGGAGCCGTTGGATGGAACGGGATAACAAGATGACGGCGGTAGATTCCGCAGTGCACAAGTCTGGCAGGGCGGTGTCCATGGCAGACGTCGCCAAGCTTGCCGGCGTCTCCCGACAGACGGTGTCGCGCGTGGTCAACGGGCAGGCGTGCGTGGTCGAGGAGACTCGAAGGCGCGTTATGGATGCCATGGACCAGCTTGGCTTCTACCCCAGCTTTGCCGGTAGGTCGCTGCGCGGCGGCAAGTACGGCTGCATCGGCCTGTGCATGTTCGATATCACCCATACGGGTAACGTCGCTACGCTGGAGGGGCTTATGTCCGCCGCCCGCGAGTACGGTTACGCCGTCACCTTGATCGAGTTTGATGAGAGCGAGTCCGTGCGCCTGCGGGACACCGCGCGTCGCCTGGCGGAACTCCCCGTGGACGGCATGGTGTTCAACACCAACAGGACCATCGAGGATTTTGACGAGTTCGAGCCGCTCAACGGCCTGCCCACCATCATCATCTCCATGAAGGAGCACCCGCGCTGCACCACTATCGACTCCGATCAATACGGGTGTTCGCAGCTTGTGGTCGACCACCTTCGCTCGCGCGGCCATACGCAGATCAGGCACCTGGCCGGTCCCAAAGACTCGATTACGGCGGATTTCAGGACGCGCGGTTGGCGAGACTCGCTGGAGCGCGCGGGGCTCGAAGTCGTTGAGCCCCTACACGGGGATTGGACTGCGGACAGCGGCTACGAGCTTGGCGAGAAGCTCGTCCAAGACGTTGAGATGACGGCGCTCTACGCGGCCAACGATCAAATGGCCATGGGTGCCATCATGGCGCTGCGCGCCCATGGCAGGCGTGTACCGGAAGACGTGAGCGTTATAGGCGTGGACGATTCCATGCAGGGCATGGTGCCCCACAATGACCTGACCACTGTGCGCTTCGACATGCGCGAGCGTGGTCGAAAGACGTTCGACTACTTCTTCTCCCAGCTATCGAGAGAATCAAAGGTCGAGGCGGTGCGTTTGCCGGGCGAGCTGGTCGAGCGCGGCACCGTGGCTGATCGCATATAGATGAAGAGGGGGCCGCTCGGAAGCGGCCCCCTCATTAGTTGGGCTGTCTCAAAAGCTTGATGGCGCCTTGCGCTAGGCGAGCCTGGCTTCAAGTTGGGCGATGCGCTGGTAGGCATCGATGGTGAACTTGGTCTGCTTCTCAAGCAGCATGGTGGTCATCAGGGTGTCCTGGGCATGCACCATGATGAAGGTGACCTCCATTTCGCCGCCTCCGGCTTCCTGGGAGAGAAGCCTGGTCTGGACGTCGTGGGCGTCGATAAGAGCTTGCTTTGCAGATTCGTGAAGGGCGCGCGCCCCATCGATGTCGCCTTGGCTTGCCTTTTCGCATGCGGCGAAGGCGACAATCTCAAAGCCGATCATCGAGATCTCTTCTTTTGATGTCATGGTTCCTCCCGTAGTATGAGCACGTGCTCATTTTGTTACGCAATTTTGCTTATTGTTGGAATATCCGGGCAAATGGAACAATATCATCTCAACAAAACCAAACAAGATGAAACGTGATATTTACAGTGTGAGCGGCATAAAAACTGCCGTAAACGGTCTTGTACGGCTGTTTACGTGGGAAATCGTTTATTTTTTCTGACAGTCTAGAACTTAGGTGATGGATCGAGCGCCCCGGCAGAACGGGATATACTCTTCCCAGCCAAACGTAGAATTTGCCCGAGCGCCCACCCGGATCTATGTTTGGCGACATTCCCTCAGGGTGGGCGTTCGGGCGGATGGGAATACTCCGCCTTGAAGCGACTGAACCCCTACTCGGGGCTCGTCGGCGGCCTGTCCGCCGGCGAACTCGAGCTCCTTTCCGCTGCCGTCGAGGAAAGGAGGCTCAGGGAGGAGATCGGCGTCGGCACGCTCGCCGAGGCCGCCGACCGCTACCGCCCCCCCGCCCGGCGTGCTCCGCCTGCGGGGAGGCGTCGCCGTGGAGGGACGGGCGCGAGCCGTCCGGCGTCCGGCGCTGGCGCTGCCCGAGCTGCGGGGCGAGGTTCACCTCGCTCACGGGAACCGTCCTCGAGAACTGCAAGAAGCCGCTGTCGAGCTGGGTATCCTTCATTAGGCTCGCGCTGTTCGCCGTGCCGCTCGACGCCTGCGCCGAAGCCTGCCGCATCACCCACCAGACCGCTTGGGAGTGGCGCCACCGCCTGTTCGCGGCCGTGGACGGATACCAGGACCGCATCGTGCTCCGCGGGACCGTGTGGGTGGATGAGGCGTACATCAACGACACCGACCTCTCCCGCGGCTACGGCCAGGCGAGGAAGCGCGGGCTCTCCGGGCAGAAGGTCTGCATCGCCGTCGGCATCGACTCCCGCAAGGAGCCGGTTGCCGTGGCCTGCGGGCACGGCAAGCCCTCCTCGGGGCGCATCATGGAGGCGATGTGAGCTGTACTCTTTTATCGGACAGGGAGTCCGAGGTGCCCGGAACACCGGTGCCTACACCAGCGTCGGCTTTTCCGAGAGGGGCGCCGTCAATGGGACTCTTTACAACAGCAACGCCATTTTTGAGCCGGGCGGATCGTATAAGGTACATAGAAAGCTAAGGCCCACGGGTTCCGAGCGGGTTGTATGGGAGGATGCCGACAAGGGGTACTTCCCCGTCACCTCAACGCCGTTGGGGCCGATCGGCAGCTTGATTTGCTGGGAAAGTTACATGCCGCTCGCTCGCGTGGCTCTGTACCAAAAGGGCATCACGATCTACATCTCGCCCAACACCAACGACAACCCGGAGTGGCAGGCCACCATTCGGCACATAGCGATAGAGGGCATGTGCTTCTTCGTCAATGCGGGCATGGTCATCAGGCGAAGCTCGTACCCTTCCGATCCTCATGAGGGAGATGTCGCGTCGCGGTTTCCGGAATATGTCTGCAGGGGCGGAAGCTGCATTGTCGACCCGCGCGGGCACTATGTGACGGAGCCGGTCTGGGATGAATAGGCTGTCATTTACACGGAGCTCGATATGGGCCTGCCCATATCCTGCAAGATGGAGCATGACGTGGCCGGGCATTATGCGCGCCCAGACGTCCTCGAGCTGAACGTCAACGAAAGATAGAGTGCAGCGATTGCCGGCCCCGCGATTATTGCGGCTGGTTAGCCAGGGGAAGGATTGCCTGGCGCGATCCGAGGTCGTCGCAGCGTGTAAGCGATTCGCTGGTTCGCGGTTTCCCATGGCAGCATACGTGGCCCCATGCATCGCCCGGTCAAATTGGGGCGAAGGCGAGTTCGGCAGGTACTACGAGAAATGCCGAGGCGCGGCATGTGGCACGACTAGGCGCTCGAGGCAGTCGCCCGCGGGCGACTGAAGGTGATCACGCCATCATGCTCGACCAGCTCCCTTACCGGGCGGCCTAGTCCCTCTCAAGACCACTTGGAAAAGCGCTCGCCCGCCGGGCGCGTCGCGGCACGCCGAAATCTCCTCGAAGGGTTGGGAAAGCCATAGAAAAACCTCGCGCCTTGCTACGTGAGGAGCAGGCGCACCTCAAAGACGCTGCCCGGCAAAAGGCGGTGCCGTCACTCGACGATTTCGTATCCCGTGCGCCCGAGAATGTCCAGCGCCTTCTGGTAGCTCTCCTTTTTCATCAAAACGTAGTCGGTGTTATAGGTCGAGATGGCAAAAATCGAGATGCCGTTCTCTGCCAGGATCTCCGCGATGCCGGTCAGTATCCCGATGAGCGAGAAGTCCAGCACCCCCTGGATGCGGAAGCCCTTCCACCGTCGTCGCGCTCAACAACGTTCGACGGGACATCGCTGGTGGCGCATACCAGGGAGTCCTCTTCATCCGTCTTGCCGATGAAGCAGTACTCTGCGCCAAGGTCTACCAGCGAGTAGTCCTTCACCTTGCATACCGAGAAATCCTGATCGAGCTTCTTCAGTTCCATGATGCCCGCTCCTCTCATATTCCGATTTTGTCCATTTCCCTTTAGGTGCCCGCACTATCTCCGGCGGCTGCGGTATCCGGACGTCCAGCCGGATGCCGCAGCCGTCTCATTGGCTTGGCTATACCGTCGGTCTCTGTGAGCGGGCTCCTCCCAGCGCGGGCACTTGCGCAAGGCACACGCCAGCGAGTATGACGGCCACGCCCAGCCACTCGATGATGCCGAGGGGCTCGCCGAGCACGACCATGGCGATAAAGAGACCGGCGGGGAGCTCGGCGGCCGCCATGACGGTGGAGAGGCCGGCGGGCAGGTGCGGGGAGCCCAGGCCGAAGAGCAGCACCGGGCACATGAGGCCGAAGAATCCCGCTACGGCGGCGAAGGGCAGGATGCCCTGGAAGACGACGCCGGAGACGAGGTAGTTGGGACACACGGTGAGCGACATGATGCCCGCGCCGAGGCACACGATGGCGCCTCGCTGCTCGTTGGAGCAGCCCACCTTGACCTTGCCGGAAAACGTGACGAACAGAGAGCAGGTCACGGCTGCGCCGAGGGCGCA
>NHCFC04200__coassemble_883_pt1 | contig 17924 bp, 14 predicted proteins | sample NHCFC04200__metabat2_low_PE_026 | metagenome-assembled genome bin NHCFC04200 | reverse complement strand
ACTCGGACTCCAATCCGGACACCTATGGGTGTCCAACTTTTTGTCCGAGCCCCCACAACGCTACCAATGTCCGAAACCCGCCCGACAACGCCCGTGGTGTCTGAATCTCGCCCGAAAACGCCGGGACATGTGTCGCCGCCCCGGCCGGCCGGGATGCGGGTTCCCTCTTTGGCGGTGGAACGGATATTGTGTTTCGATACGCTGGCAAGCAGCGCGTTCCTCCAAGAACTCGGTATACTGTCCCGGGATAACGCAACGAATATGCGTCACGACCCGGCAAACGGGGAGACGCGGGGTGGAGGAGCGCATGCAAAACGCATACCAGAAGATGGATACCGCAGAACTCAAGGCGGCAATCGCCGAGCTCGAGCGCGAGGTCGAGGAGACGCGTGCCAAGGAGCTCAAGCTCGATATGGCGCGCGGCAAGCCGTCCCCCGAGCAGGTGAACATCTCTCGCCCCATGCTCGACATCCTGACGAGCGATGCGGACCTCATGGACGAAGGTGTCGATTGCAGCAACTACGGCTGCTTTGAGGGCATCCCCTCGGCTCGCCGTCTGGCAGGAGAGTTCATCGGCGTGCCGCCCGAGCAGACCATCGTGCTGGGTTCCTCGAGCTTGAACATCATGCAGTCCATCCTCATCCATTATTGGGAGAAGGGCGTGCCCGGCTACACGCCGTGGAGCAAGCTCGATCACGTGAAGTTCCTGTGCCCCGCTCCCGGCTACGACCGTCACTTCGGCATCACGCAGGACCTCGGCATCGAGAACGTGCCCGTGCGCATGACCGAGACGGGTCCGGACATGGACGAGGTCGAACGCCTGCTGGCTGAGGACGATTCCATCAAGGGCATGTTCTGCGTGCCCAAGTACTCCAACCCCACCGGCGTCACCTACTCTGAGGAGACGGTGCGTCGCCTGGCCACGTGCAAGGCAGCCCCGGACTTCCGTATCGTGTGGGACAACGCCTATGCCGTGCACGATCTCACCGACGATGGCGACAAGCTCGCGAATATCTTCGACATCGCGCGCGAGGCGGGTAACGAGGACCGCATCCTGGGCGTGGCGTCTACCTCCAAGATCACCTTCCCGGGTGCGGGCATTGCGTTCTTCGGGTCCAGCCCCGCAAACGTGGTGGAAGTTGCCAACACCCTCAAGGTGGGCCTCATCAGCGCGAACAAGCTCAACCAGCTCATGCACACGCGTTTCCTGCCCGATCTGGATGCCGTTCACGAGCACATGCGCAAGCACGCGGAGTTCCTGCGCCCGCGCTTCGATGCGGTGGAGCGCAAGCTCTCCGAGGGTCTCGGCGGTACGGGCTGCGCCACGTGGACGCACCCCAACGGCGGCTACTTCGTCTCGTTCGATGGCCCCGAGGGCTCGGCGAAGCGCATCGCGGCGCTCTGTGCGGAGCTGGGCGTAAAGCTCACGCCGGCGGGCGCCACGTGGCCATATGGCAACGACCCGCGTGATACGAACATCCGCATCGCTCCGACGTACCCGAGCGTAGATGAGCTCGAGGCCGCCCTCGACGTGCTCGTGCTTGCGACCAAGCTCGTCTCTGCGCAGCTCGCTCTCAAGGAGCGGTAGGGGCGGGGGCTTCCCGCTCGCCCGTCCGGCATGCGAAAGATTTGATATTCCGCTTGCAGCGGCTCGGGTACGCCGTATCGTCGGTACAATGAAAGATGCTGCACAGGTGCTGCGGCACGAGCTGCTGCCATCCGTGCGGATGCATTGACTCGACCTGGCATGCGCCAGAACGTTGGGAGCTACCATGGACCTGACCATCACCACGAACGCTTCGCCCGAGCGCTACACCATCGGCGTTACCGGCGAAGTGGACATCTCGAACGCCTCCAAGCTGCGCGATGCGATCGATCTTGCGCTCGAGCAGCCCACCGAGGCCATCCAGCTCGATTTTGAGCACGTTGCTTACATCGATTCGACCGGCGTGGGCGTGCTCGTGGGCGCGGCGCACCATGCGGCTGAGCGCGGCCGCGGCTTCTCGGTCGTGAATGCCCAGCCGGGGGTCATGCGCGTGGCCCAGCTGCTCGGCGTTGACGCGGAGATTTCTATTACCGCTCTGTAAGGGCTTTGTTCGGAGCCGCCTTCCTAGGGAGGGCGGCGCTATACTTTTGCGGTTATGCGCCGCGGTGCCGTGCATGGCGGGGCGCCAGCTTGCCATGCGCCGCTATGAATCGAAATCCAGGAGGTTCTTGTGTTCGGAATCGGGCAGACCGAGCTCATCATCATCGTGGTCTTCGCCTTCCTGCTCTTCGGGCCGGATAAGCTTCCGCAGATGGGCCGTACCATCGGGCGTGCTCTCCGCCAGTTCCGGGAGACGCAGGAGAAGGTGACGTCCGTCGTCCAGTCCGAGGTCATCGACCCCATGGCGGCTGCCGCCAACGCACCCGCCACGTCGAAGAAGGCCGCAGTGGCCGACGAGGACGCCGATGCCGACGCTCCCGCCGCCAGCGATGGCGCCGACCTCGCAACGGCTAAGGCCGCCGAGGCGCGGAAGGAGACGTTCGCGGAGCGCCGTGCCCGCCTAGCTGCCGAGAAGGCCGCTCGCGAGGCCGAGGCGGCAGATGCCGAGGGTTCCGCGGCCACTGCAGAGTCGGGCGCCAGCGCGGAGGGCGCGGTTTCTGGATCTTCGGCCGAACCTGCGGGCGACGCCTCGGACGATCGCGCTGAGGTGGGCGAGAGCAGCGCGGCGGACGGCCAGTCTGCCGACGCGGCAGCCGAAGAGGACCCCCAGGACACCGTCGCGAGCCTGTATGCTCGCCGACCGCGCAAGCATAGGGCTGCCGAGGCCGAGGACGCCCCGGGCGACGAGGCCCCCACGGCGAGCGATGAGGCTCCCGCAGCGGACGACGCCCCCGCCCCCGTAGCGGCTTCCACCGCATCGACCGAGACCGAGAAGGGAGGCGAGCAGTAATGCCCGTCGGACCCGCACGCATGCCGCTTCTCGACCATCTGGGAGAGCTGCGGCGTCGTCTGACCATCGTGATCGTAACCATCATCGTGGCGACCGTGGTGTTCTACTTCGCCGCGCCTACGGTGATTGACGTGCTTACCGACCCGATCGCCCCCTTCGTAGACGGCGAGTTCTATGTCATGAGCGCGCTCGGCGGTTTCTCGCTGCGCTTCTCCATCGCGCTCAAGACCGCCTGCGTGGTCTGTGTGCCCATGATTTTGTGGCAGATCCTCGGCTTCTTCCTCCCTGCGCTCAAGCCCAACGAGCGCAAATGGGTCGTCCCGACGCTTTTCATCGCTACGGCGCTGTTCTTTGTGGGCGCGGTGTTCTGCTACTTCTTCATCGTGCCGCCCGGATTCGAATGGCTCATCAACGAGACGAACTCCATCGCTACGGCGTTCGCGGATCTTGAGAACTACCTCAATATCGAGGTGCTCCTCATGATCGGTTTCGGCGTGGCGTTCGAGCTGCCGCTCTTCGTCTTCTACCTCGCCGTGTTCCACATCGTCCCGTATGTGACCTTCCGTGCGGCCTGGCGCTACATCTACGTTGCCATGGCCGTGATCGCGGCAACGGTCACGCCGGACGCCAACCCCGTCACCATGATCTTCATGTATGCGGTGCTGCTCTCGCTCTATGAGATTTCGCTCTTCATAACGAGGTTCGTCATCATCGCGCGCGAGGGCAAGGCGGGGCTCAAGGGCAGCCGCGTGGGCTTCTTCTCCGACGAGGATGACGAGGAGTAGCGAGACGCCATGCACGAGCTGGGCATCGTCTCGGGCATATTGGAAACGGTCACAGCCGCCGCGCGCGAGGCAGGTGCTTCGCGGGTGGTGGCTGTCACGCTTCGCATAGGCGACCTGCGCGAGGTTGTGCCCGAGTCGCTCGATTTTGCCTGGGAGGTCTTGACCGAGGAAGACCCGGTAACCTGTGGCTGCAAGCTCGAGGTCGAGGAGATTCATCCTCGGAGCCGATGCCTGGCTTGCGGCGAGGAGTTCGATCACGATCGCTTCCATGTCCGTTGCCCGGCATGCGGCGGCCGCGACACCCACCTGCTGCGCGGTCGTGAGCTCGATCTGGTATCCATGGAGGTTGAGAGCTAGCTAGATGAGACAGTTTCACCCGGTACAACTGTCTCCAACTGTCTCATTCGATAAGGAGCGATGATATGGCAGAGCGGACGATTGCCTTGGAGCAGCCCATCCTCTCGCGCAACGAGCGGCTTGCTGCCGAGCTGCGTGATCGGTTCGCACGCACGGGTACGTACGTGGTCAACGTGCTCTCGAGTCCTGGATCGGGTAAGACGAGCACCATTCTTGCCACGAACGAGCGCTTGGCGGCTCGCGGGCTGCGCTGCGCCGTCATCGAGGGCGATATCGCCTCCGACGTGGACGCCGTACGCATGAAAGAGGCCGGCATGCCCGCCATCCAGATCAACACGGGCGGCCTTTGCCATCTCGAGGGAAACATGATCGGCCAAGCGGTCGATGCGTTCGACGACGCGGTGGGGCTCGATGCCATCGACGTGATTTTTATCGAGAACGTGGGAAATCTTGTGTGCCCGGTCGACTTCGATTTGGGCGAGAACCTCTCCATCATGATCCTCTCGGTACCGGAGGGCGACGACAAGCCGCTCAAGTACCCGGGGATCTTTCAGCACGCGGGGGCATTGCTGCTTAACAAGGTCGACGTGGCCCCTGCCTTCGATTTCGACTTCGATGCCTACGGCTCGACGCTCGACGACCTTAACCCAACTGCGCCGCGGTTCGAGGTGAGCGCAACACGGGGACAGGGTATGGACGCTTGGTGCGACTGGCTTGCCGAAGAGATCGAGGCCGCGCGCACGCCGCAGGCGTGACCCTACCCGAGGGGAGCTTGTGCCGTGGCGCAGCGCGGCGGCGCTAACCGAGGCTACTTTCCGTATGAAAAGAATTAAAATGGCAGTTCAGGGGCATCGCAACTAAAAGTTGCGTAAATTCCTACCAGACTTTCTGGCGTGCGACCGCCGTCTTTCGTACGGTGGGGTCAACGGTACCGGTGCCGGGAAGGTCAGGCGTTCGCAACACGAGGTTGGAGAACCATGAATGTCAAGATAGCCCAGCGTCTAGCGGAGCTCAGGCGCGCAAGGGGGTACAGCCAGGAGTCGCTTGCGCGCGAACTCGGCTTGTCGCGGCAGGCTGTTTCCAAGTGGGAGCGCGCGGAGAGCTCGCCCGATACCGAGAACCTGATTGCCTTGGCGCGCCTTTACGGCGTGAGCCTTGACGAGCTGCTTCGGGTGGACGAAGAGATCGAGGACGACGTTGCCTTCGAGCGCGCGGAACGTTCAAGCGAGGTGCGCGTGGAAGAAGAGCTCGGCGCGGAGCGCGCACGTGCAGAACAGGCAACACAGGCAGCCACGGCTGCAGCGGAGGCGAGCAAGGCGGCTGCCGAGGCAGCGCAGGCAGCCACGCGTGCGAGCGAGCGCGTGGCGCAGGCTGCCGAGGGAACGGGCCGCGGGCACGCTAAAGGGGCGTGGCGTTCGTTCCCGTACGGCATCCTCATGATTCCCCTCTGGTTCGTGCTTACCATCATGGGAGCCGCGCCCTTCTCGTTCTTGGTGTTCTTTACCATCCCGCTCTATCGCTGGATCGCGAACATCATGGACGCTGCAGAGCAGCGTGAGCGCCTGCGCGGTGAAGACGAAGGGAGGAGGTAGGCATGAAGAGCTTCGATCGCCTCACGAAAGCCGAGAAGGCCAAGGTCATTGCAGCGGCTGTTGTGATTGCGCTGCTCATTGGGTTCCCGCTCATGGTCGCGCTTACCCGTAGGACAACTTCCAGCCGCCTGCCCTCTATCGATCTTCCGGTCATCGGATCGGTCGGCGGGGAAACCACGGTGCTCGACGAGCCCATCGACGAGCGCGCGTCGTTCGACGGCGACAAGGTAAAGGGGCTCGATGTAACGTGGAATGGAGGAGAGGTGAGGCTGGTTCGCGGAACGGGCGACGACGTCGTGGTGCGGGCGCGGCTCGGTGCGGGAACGTATGACATGGATCCGCGCCATTCCTCCATCTCGTTCGACGAGAGCACGGGTACGCTCATCGTTGACGACGGGCTTCCCGAAAGCAACAACGGGCTCGAGTACCCAGCATTTGCACTCACGATCGAGCTTCCCGAGGGGCTGTCGCTCTCATCGGTCGATCTTTCGGGCACGTCGGCCAGCATGGGGCTCGACCAAGTTGTTTGCGACCATCTCATCGTATCTACCGTAAGCTCAGGCATCACGGTGCAAGGGCTCGATGCCGGCCGTGCTGAGATTGCCTCGATTAGCGGGTCGGTTTCGTTTGATGGAGCGGTGACGACCGATCTTTCCGTTACGAGCGTTTCGGGGGCACTCGATGTAACGCTTGCTGGTGGTTTGCCGCCGCAGACGGCGCTTGATTCAACGAGCGGGTCTATAACGCTGGATGTTCCGGACGACGCCGGCTTCACGCTCACGAGCGATCGCGTGTCGGGCGGGTTCTTGTGCGAGCTTGGGGAGTTGGCGGAACGTGACGAGCCGGGATCGCTCAGCGCGCAGGTGGTCAACGGTGATGGTTCGGCGCAGATTACGGCCGATTCCATCAGCGGCTCCGTGCGCGTGAAGTAGGTTGGCAACAGCAGTTGGCAGAGCCCGAAAAGAGTATTCGCGATGGCGGATGACGAGACGGAAAAAATGAAGTGGGCTAGCGGCAACTAGCCCACAACAACCGTAGCGCCGCCCGTAAGTAGGTATGGGCTCTGCCGCTAGTAGTAGTGTACCCCGTTGCGAAGGCTTGTGTATGAACAGCTTGCGAATATTTCCTGCGGGAATGGCGCCATGTGCGGTGTGCGGTTTTGCCGTTTCAACTCCCTGTTTACGGGCAGATTATTCTGCCGCGCTCTCATCGTTCACGGGCGGGCTCTCTCGCTGTGCCTCCATCGTTCACGGGTAGGTTTTGTCAAAAAAGAGGGGGTATAAAAAGCGAGATTCATCGAAATCATGCCCGTTTTCGAAGGGGGTCTCTTGATTGGACGGGCTGCTGTCAGGTAGCTCCGCGCGCTCTCAACGCCGCTTGCCGGTGAGGTTTTCGTAAACTCAGGGCAACTCGCGTATACTGTCCCGCTAGAACAGGCAAAACCGAGGTGCGGTGCGCGCACCGCGTATTCCGCTGAGCCCGCGCCGTCGCAACCACGTAACTACAAGAGGTCCGACCTTGAAACTCGTCATCGCAGAGAAGAACATCGCCGCTCAAAAGATCGCCCAGCTTCTGGCCGATGGAAAGCCAAAGACCGACAAGGTATATAACACGCAGGTATACCGCTTTACCGTGCAGGGCGAGGATTGGGTTTCCATGGGCCTCGCCGGCCACATTCTTGCCCCCGACTTCCCCGATGAGGTTCTTTTCGATAAGAAGCAAGGCTGGTACAGCGTAACGGAAGACGGGGAGGTCCTCCCCGCCGACGTGCCCGACGGGCTCGCGCGCCCGCCGTACGACACCAAGCGCAAGCCGTTCCTTGCCAACGGCATCAACATCAAGGGCTGGAAGGTCGAGAGCTTGCCGTATCTCACGTGGGCGCCCATTATCAAAAAGCCCGCGGAGAAGGAGATTATCCGTGTGCTCAAAAACCTTGCAAAAAAGGCCGATCACGTAATCATCGCCACGGACTTCGACCGTGAGGGCGAGCTCATCGGCTCGGACGCCCTCAACTGCGTGCGCGAGGTGGCGCCCGATGTTCCCACGAGTCGCGCCCGTTATTCCGCCCTCATCAAGGGCGAGGTCACGGCGGCCTTCGATAACCTGGTGAGTTTGGACCAAGATCTTGCCGATGCGGGCGAGAGCCGTCAATACATCGACCTCATCTGGGGTGCGGTGCTCACCCGCTATCTCACGCTCGCGCGCTTCGGGGGTTTTGGCAACGTGCGCAGCGCCGGTCGCGTGCAGACCCCCACGCTTGCCCTCGTGGTAGAGCGCGAGCGCGAGCGCATGGCTTTCGTACCCGAGGATTACTGGCAAATCCGGGGTGTCGGCGCAGCGCAGGGCCAGCCCGAGACCGCGTTCAAGATGAGCCACGCCACGGCGCGCTTTACCGATAAGGCCGCTGCCGAGACCGCGTTCTCGCATGTCGATGGTGCAACGACGGGGACCATCACGGCTGTATCAAAGCGCTCTCGCAAGCAACAACCGCCCACGCCCTTCAACACCACGAGCCTTCAGGCTGCCGCTGCTGCCGAGGGCATCAGCCCTGCGCGTACCATGCGTATCGCCGAGAGCCTCTACATGGCGGGCTTCATCAGCTATCCGCGCGTAGACAACACCGTCTATCCGCGCACGCTCGACATCGCCGGCATCGTGGGCGGCCTCTCGTCTAACAGCCCGGCGCTGCGCCCGGTGTGCCAGAAGGTGCTTGCCGGCCCCATGAAGCCCACGCGCGGCAAGACCGAGACCACCGACCATCCCCCCATCCACCCCACGGGCCAAGGCGACCCCGAGACGCTCGACGGCGGGCAGAAGAAGCTCTACATGCTTATCGCGAGGCGCTTCCTCGCTACGCTTATGGGGCCGGCGACCATCGAGAACACGAAGCTTTCCATCGATGTGTCGGGCGAGCCCTTCACGGCTTCGGGCGATGTTCTGGTGGATGCGGGCTTCCGCGAGGCATATCCGTATGGCCTCAAGCGCGACGAGCAGCTGCCGCCGCTTGCAGAGGGCGACGCGATCGATGTCTCTGATATCAAGCTCGAGGCCAAGCAGACCGAGCCGCCCGCTCGCTACAGCCAGGGTCGGCTCGTGCAGGAGATGGAGAAGCGCGGCCTTGGCACCAAATCGACCCGTGCGAGCATCATCGAGCGCCTCTACCAGGTGCGCTACCTCAAGAACGATCCCATCGAGCCCAGCCAGCTCGGCATGGCCATCGTGGACGCGCTCCACGAGTTCGCTCCCCGCATCACCACGCCCGAGATGACCTCGGAGCTCGAAGACGATATGACGCACGTTGCCGCGGGCGCCGATACCCAGGAGCACGTGGTCGAGCATTCGCGCGCGTTGCTCGCCGGCATGCTCGATACGCTCATCGCGCACAAGGACGATCTGGGTGAGGCCATCGCCGACGCGGTGACGGCCGACGCGAAGGTGGGCACGTGCCCCAAGTGCGGCAAGGACCTTGTGATGAAAACGAGCGCCAAGACGCGCGGGAGCTTTATTGGATGCATGGGCTGGCCGGAGTGCGACGTGACCTATCCGGTGCCGAGCGGTGTGAAGGTCTCGCCGATCGAGGGCGAGGGGGCGGTGTGTCCCGAGTGCGGCGCTCCGCGCATCAAGTGCCAACCGTTCAGGCAGAAGGCCTACGAGGTTTGCGTGAATCCCAAGTGCCCCACCAATTTCGAGCCCGATCTGGTGGTGGGGGAGTGCCGCGTATGCGCCGAGGCCGGTCGCCACGGAGAGCTGGTCGCGCATAAGAGCGAGCGATCTGGCAAGCGATTCATCCGCTGCACGAACTACGACGAATGTGGTGTGAGCTACCCGCTGCCGGCACGCGGCAAGCTTGAGGCCACGGGCGAGGTGTGCGAGCACTGCGGCGCGCCCGTCGTCGTGGTTCAGACGGCACGCGGCCCATGGCGTATCTGCGTGAACATGGACTGCCCAGGCAAGGAGAAGAAGCCGGCGCGCGGTCGCGGGGCGCGCGGCGCGGCCAAGGGCGGTTCTGCCAAGGGCGGTACGCGCAAGAGCGCGGCCAAGCCGGGCGCCAAGAAGACGGCGGCGAAGAAAACAACCAAGTAGCAGGGGCTGAGCATAGCACCGAAGCGGTGCTGCCAATCGGGGTCCTTTTGGTGCAGCTGCGCCAAGGCTTCCCGTGCCGTGGTTCGCGTATCATGTACGTATCTTGCGAATAACGGCGGGAGGGTGCGATGTTCTGCACGAATTGCGGCAGCAAATTGCCGGACGATGTGAAGTTTTGCACGCAATGCGGCGCTCCGGTGGCCAAGGTGATTCCGCGCAGCGATCTCGAGCAGGGGCAGCAGGCCGGGCGGAAGAGCGTTGGCGCACAGCCAATGGCCGGGCATGAAGCGCTGGAGGATCCGGTTGCCGAATCGGTCCACGATGCGACCATCGGGGAGTCGCCAGACGGGGAGCCCCAGGTCGAGCACGCTGCCTCGCCGCTGGCAGAAGAGCCCGCGGAAGGGCCTGACGGGGCACCGCTTGGTGCCGATGCCGCAGGCGATGAGCCGACAACGGTTCTTTCCGCCGACGAGGCGGGCGCTGCAGACGCCGCGAGCGAGGACGAAACGAGCGCGCTTGCCATCGGCGGCGCAAGCGAAGACGAGACGACCGCCTTCGCCCCCGATGTCGCCGCTGCGGAGGGTACCGCGGGCGAGCTGCCGAACGGCACCATCCTTCTCGGTGCCGACGATGCCCCGGCACCCGGCGAGGACGTTGCCCCCAACGACGAGCGCACCACGGTGCTTGCGCCCTCGCCCGATCCCGACGAAGCGGAGCGCGCCGCTGCTGCAGCCGATGCCGCGGCTGCCGAGGACGCCCTGTGGTCCGAGCCGCCGCAGGACGAGGCGACCACGGTGCTCGGTGGCGGCGTTGCCGGCCAGCCTTCCAGCCAGGAGGCCGCGCCCCGGCAGGTCTCGTGGCGACAGCCCGCGCAGGATGCGGCTGCTCAACAGGCTGCCCAGCAGCCCGCGCCCACCCAGCCCGCGCCCGATCAACCCGCGCCCGCCCCCGGCGCAGAGCCCCGCAAGAAAAAGCCCGTGGCGCTCATCGCGGGCATCGCGGTGCTGGCGCTCGCGGCCGTCGTGGCACTGTGCGTGTTCGTCGTGCCGCGTTTTCTGGATGCCGCAGGCCCAACTGTGACCTACGGCCAGACGGACCCGGTGCAGTGCTCGGTGGTTACGCGCATTCGCCCGCGCGACGCCGAGGGCAACGAGCTCACCTCGTATGTCGTGAGCCTTGTCGAGCGCACGGCCGACCGCCAGGATCGCACGAGCGCAGACGACGGCATCGCCGATGCCGTGGCGCAGATTCGCGTAACGGGCAACAACGGCTTTACCATGGAAGATTTCGGCGACGATATCGCGGATGGCGACTACTATCTCGTTATCGAGTCCTCGGATTCTTCGGATGATAGCTCGAGCGACCAGCGCATCCCCATCCATTATGAGCACGATAACCCCGACGCCGATTCGGAAGTCGTGGTCACGCCGCCCGCGCCCGAATCCGATGAGTCCGCTTCAGGCGGTGAAGGTGAAGGCCAGGACAGCGAGGATACGCAGGGTGAATCCGAGTTTACCGAAGAGCAGCTCGCCTACGCGCACTACTACCTGAAGTGCCAGGAGCTCATCAACACCTATGGCCCCGCGGGCACGACAGATCTCTACGACGGCCAGATGACGGCCATGACGGGGCTCGCCCTCGCGCAGCTCATCGACTTTGATGGCGATGGCCTGAACGAGCTCCTCGTCTCATATAACGCTGTGGAGATCGGCACGGATGCCGCGAGCGCCGACGAGGTCTACCCCGTTGAGGTCTGGGACTATCAAGGCGGCGAGCTCGTGCAAGTCTACGAGGGCAATGCTCCGTACACGAACGGCGGTGCATACTTCCTCGACCTATACGAGTACAACGACCTGCCGGTAATCTGCGCTGTGTGGTACGACATGCAGGTTGATAACGCGAGTCTGGTCGACGAATACACGGGCTACTTCTCGCAGGTGAGCGAGACGCTCGATGCGATCGCCGTACGCGATTCGTTCTTCAATTACGACACTGGTGAGAATTCCGTGACCTACACGCTCGACGGGGAGAGCGCTACCGAGGAGGAGTGGAACGACTTCGAGGGCGACCTTGACCACACGACCCATTACGACCTCGCGCTCTTCAACAACGCCGTCGAGGCGGAATCCATGGACGACGATGAGTGCGATGTGCTCTATGGCGAGGACTTGCGTGCGGCGACCGAGGATACGTTCGCGGAGCTCCAGGAGGGCGCAGGCGATGCTCTCGAGGCCGTTGAGGCAGAAACGGAAGACGCTGCCTATGCATACGATATCGTTGAGCAAGACGTGACCTATACCTCTTCGCAGGGCGAGGGAACCGAATGGGAGGCGACCTCTACCTGGTGCTACCCGCGCTTCACGCTCGCCGATGGCTCTACGACCCCGGCGCTCGATTCGCTGAATGACCAACTTAAGGGATCGTTTGACGAGGACGTTGCCAATGCGCAGTCATGGACGTTTGAATCGGGCGACGTGCAGATACAGGTGCATCGCGATACCGTGACGTACCACGAGGGAACGATTGTGTGCGTGCGGAGCGATCGAAGCGGCTTTACCGGCGGCGCGCACGGAACCGAAAGCGTGACGGGCACGTTCTACGACCTGGATACGGGCCAGCAGGTGGAGCTCGAGACGGCGGTAGGTGTCTCGTTCGACGATCTTAAGAGCGCGGCGGTCACTGCTGTGCTCGATTACGTTGCCGCGCATCCCAATGGCACGCTGAGCACCGATGAGGATTCGCTCAACACCCTCATTGATGAGGATCGGTTCTATGCCGACGAGAACGGTGTCGTCGTTGCGCTGTGGCCGTACGAAATCGGCAGCTACGCGGACGGCGTGCAACTCGTCTATGTGTACGCGTTCGAGGATGACTCAATCGTAGGCACGAGCGCGGGCTCCTTTGAGTGGGGGAATTGATGACGGAGGAGATTGTCGAGCCAACCGGGGCTGCGGTCGTTGAGGCCCTTTGCGCGAGCGGGGAGCCGTCGGGCGTGGAGCCGCTGGCTGCAGGGCCTCTGGCAGTAGAGCCGCTGGTTGCAGAGCCGCCGGCAGCAGCGAGTTTTCCGGAGCAGCCCGCCACGCCCCGCTTCATCACGCTTGAGGGCATCGATGGGTGCGGCAAATCCACGCAGGCGAAGCTTCTGGCTGAGGACCTCGAGTGCGCCGGCTACGACGTGCTGCTCCTGCGTGAGCCGGGTGGCGTGACCATATCGGAGAAAATCCGCGAGCTCCTGCTCGATCCGGCGCATGCGGCGATGAGCGACACCTGCGAGCTCCTGCTGTACGAGGCGGCACGCGCCCAGCTCGTTCACGAGGTGGTTGCTCCCGCTCTTGCTCAGGGGCGCATCGTGGTGTGCGACCGCTTCTATGATTCCACGACCGCCTACCAGGGCTATGCCAACGGGATGGATCTTGGTGCGGTGCAGCGGGCCAACGCGCTCGCCGTTGGTGCATGCCGCCCGGATCTCACGCTCGTTTTCGATATCGACCCAGCCAAGGCCGCTGCTCGTGCAGCCGCGCGCGACCGCACCCAGGACCGCATGGAGGCCAAGGGGCTTGCCTACCAGGAGCGCGTGGCGGCAGGCTTCCGCGCAATTGCTGCCGCAGAGTCTGAGCGGGTTCGCCTTGTCGATGCCAGCCGCGATATCGACGCAATCCATGCCGACGTTCGCGCCCTCGTTCTCGGGCAATAGCCGGACATCTTGGAAAACGCCGATCATGAGGCGCCGGAGCCGTCCGCCCTGTCGAGGTTTCAACTTTTGGGCACTTCCTGACGCGGCGGACGGGTAGAGGAAAGCGAGGGGAAGGGAAAGGCGCAGTTCAGGAGGCCGGTGCCCTTCCGGCCGCGGCGCGGCTACCCGGGCCCTCCACTCCGAAGTGCCCAAAGCTGCAAGCCCGGTCGCCCCTAAGATACATTCAGCGTTTCCCTAGGGCTTTTCGGGCGAGATTCAGACGCCGCGTGCGTTCTCGGGCAACAATTGGACACCGAGGGTGTTTCCGGGCGAGATTTGGACGTTGAGGGCGCATGATGTGGCGATTTTTCGCCCGAAGACGCCGAGAATGTCCGAATGGCGCCCGAAGACGCATCCAGCGTCCGGATATCGCCCGAGAACGCGACGCATGGCGGAAAGCCGCCCGAAGGCGCGCTGTGTAGTGCCGGAGGACACACTCCTGGGAGTAGCGCGGGAAAAGACGCGAGCGGGCCGGACGGGGTATGATAATCGACACGGCTCGCATCGCAGATAGCCGAGATGCCAGAGAACTCGTCGGATGCATCGCGGGCCAGACCGTTACGTCTTCAAGCTGGGGAGCCGCCATGCCCGCCGCCGTGCTGGACAACCAACGCTCGCTGCTTGCGCAGCTCGACACGCAGCCGCGCGTGCGCGACTTCTTGGCGCGCGCCGTCGAGGCCGGCCGCACCTCGCATGCCTACCTCTTCCTCGGCTCGCCCGAATCGGGCATGCTCGATGCCGCATGGGCGCTTGCGCAGGCGCTCATCTGCGAAGATTCCGGCTGCGGTTCGTGCGATGCCTGCGTGCGCGTGGCTCGGCACACGCATCCCGACGTGCACTATTTCGCACCGGAAAGCGCGACGGGCTATCTCATCTCGCAGGTGCGAGACCTGCTCGACGACGTGCTGCTCGCACCCATCCGCGCCACATGCAAGGTGTATATTCTCGACCGCGCGGAGCAGTTGCGGGCGAGTTCGGCAAACGCGCTGCTTAAAACGCTCGAAGAGCCGCCTAAGGGCGTCACGTTCATCCTGCTTGGCACCTCGAGCGAGACCATCTTGCCCACGATCGTCTCTCGCTGCCAATGCGTTCCGTTCCGCATGATCTCTCCAGTGGACGCGGCGAACTCCGTCGCACGGTCAACGGGACTGCCGCAGGAGCGTTGCCGTATGGCGGTCGCCATCGCGGGAAGCCCCACCCGGGCGCGTGCGTTTCTCAAGAGCGCCGAGCGCCAGCAGGCACGTCGCGAGATGCTGCGTGCCATCGACTCGCTTGCCCATGCCGACGAGGCAGACGTTCTCGCGTCGGCGAAGGCGCTCGTCGTTGCGGTGAAAGCCCCGCTTGCCGAGGTTCAGTCGACGCAAAAGGCCGTGCTCGAGCGCGATGCGGACTTTCTGAGCCGCGGTGCGCTGAAGCAGCTGGAAGACCGTAACAAGCGCGAGCTCAACGCGCGCGAGCGTTCGGGTATCATGGAAGTGCTGGCTTGCGCTCGCTTGCTGCTGCGCGACGTGCTCATCGAGCTCGAAGGCGCGCCGGGCGGCATCGTGAACGCGGACGTCCGCTCGATCGTCGAGAGGATCGCCGCGACGGCGCACCCGGCTGCAATCGTTCAGGCGCTCGACGCCGTCTCCTCCGCTGAGCGCGCCATTGCCAGGAACGTTACCCCTCAGCTGGCCCTCGAGGTCATGCTCTTCGATATCAGGAAGGCCCTCTCATGCCCGTCGTAGTTCCCGTAAAATTCCCGTTTGCCTCGCGAGACCTGTGGTTCGATCCGCAAGGTCTCGACATCATCGAGGCAGACTACGCCATCTGCTCGACCGAGCGCGGCCAGGAGATTGGCCTCGTTACTGCCGATCCCTTCGAGGTAGAGGAATCGGCGCTCCGTGCGCCGCTCAAGCCGGTGCTGCGCATAGCCACCGATGCCGACCTTGACCGAGCCGATGAGCTCGCCCGCCGCGGCGAGGAGGCCATGCACGGTTTCCGTGATCTTGTGAAGCAGAACGACCTCGACATGAAACCGGTGGGGGTGGAGTACCTCTTCGGGGGAGAGAAGGCCGTCTTCTACTTCGCCGCCGAGGACCGCGTGGACTTTCGCCAGCTCGTGAAGGACCTTTCCGCGCGCTTCCACACACGCGTCGACATGCGTCAGATCGGCGTTCGCGACGAGACGCGCCTCGTGGGAGGCATCGCGCATTGCGGGCAGGAGCTGTGCTGCGCGCGCTTCGGGGGCCAGTTCGAGCCGGTGAGCATCCGCATGGCCAAGGAGCAAGACCTTCCGCTTAACTCGGCGAAGATCTCGGGTGTATGCGGTCGACTCATGTGCTGCCTGCGCTATGAGTTTGAAGCGTACAAGGACTTCAAGGGCCGCGCTCCCAAGAAGAAGGCGGTTATCGATACGCCGCTCGGCAAGGCTCGCATTCAGGAATACGATACCCCGCGTGAGCGGCTCATTCTGCGCCTGGAAAGCGGCAAGGTGTTCCGCGTGGACCTGGCCGACATGACCTGCTCCGATGCAGCTAAGAAGAAATCCGAGGAACAGGGGTGCGCGTGCCGTCCGGATTGCGTGACGCGCAGCGTGCTCGAGAAGCTCGAGAGCCCGGATATCGCGTTGGCGCTCATGGAGCTCGACCGCGAGAACGGCGTCGATGTGGGCGATGGCCTTTCGAGCGCCGACCGCATCGTGATCGATGGCGGCACCTCGCGCCGTCGCCGTCGCGGAGAGCGCGGCGATGGCCAGGCTGGCCAGGGATCGCGCGGCGAAAAGCAGGGACGCGGCGCCCGTTCCGCCAAGGCCGCCGATGCATCCGACGCTTCGGTAGATGGGCAGGGTTCGGGACGTCGTCGCCGCAAGCGTTCGGGAGGTGGCGCGCGCCCCGATGCCGCCGAGGCCGCGCCGTCGCGTCGTCCCGGTGATGGCGGGCAGGGCGCTGCCGGGCAGGCCCAGAGCGGCTCCGGCCAGGGAGGTTCGCGCCGTCGCCGTCGGCATCTCTCGAGCGAGGAACGCGAGAGCGCATTCCTGAGCGCCGCGGCACGCGAGAGCCGCCGGGATGCTGGGGAGGCTTCTTCTGAGGGTTCCGGACAAGGGGCAGGGCGCACGCGCCGTCGCCATCGTTCGGCTTCGGCGCCGCGAACAGAGGCGCGGGGCGACGCGGCGAAGCAGACGCCGCAAAAGCCCGATGTTCCCTCGGTAGCCAGCCAGGTTGCGGACGGCGATGTGAAGGTGTCGCGCCGACGCCCCGGCGACGGCGGCGGAGCTCGCAGGAACGGTGTTGCCGGCCAGGAGCGGCCGAAAGCGGACGCCGCCCGCGATGACGCTGCGGCTGGCGAGGGACAGTCGCCCAAGAAGCGTCGCCGCCGCAGGCCGCGTAAGCCGAAGGGCTCGGCGCCGGGCTCACAGCCTCCCGCGTCTGAAGACTAGCGGGAACCAGCCGGGCCGGAATCCGTCAATCGAGGGGTTCCGGCTCGGCTTCTTCATAGAGCGTTTGAGGCGAGGGGGGGTGCTGCCCATGGAAGATGCGCACCGCGAGGCTGCCGTGCCGACATGGCGGCAACGCATGCGCGAGGCCGCCCTCGAGGTCATCTCGCCGACGCGCTGCGCCGGATGCGAGCGCCCCGGTGCTCTCGTATGCGACGATTGCATCGCGCGCATAACTCCTATCGATCCGGTGCATGCCTGCACGCGCTGCGGCGCACCATTCGGCGATGTGCTCTGCACGGAATGCGCGGGCGATGGCGCCCTTGCGGTGTCCGATGCGCCTTCCGGTTTGCATGCCTGCGCTCCTGCGTGTGAGCCTTTGGGGAGAACGCTTGCGGCAACGGTATTCGAGGGTCCTGTGCCGCGCATCGTCCGAGCGTACAAAGATGCAGGCGAGCGGCGCCTCGCCCAACCCATCGCCGAGCTCATGCTGGACGCTGCCGAGCATGCTGAGGCTGCGGCGCCCGAACGGTACGGAGGCCTGCTCTCTGCTGTCGACGCCATCACGTTCGTGCCTGTGACGGCTGCGGCGTTTTCTCGCCGAGGGTTCGACCATATGGAGCTCGTCGCCTCGACGTTTGCGCACATGGCGGGGAAGCCGGTGCTCGATGCGCTGCTAAAACACGGCAAGGGCGATCAGCGCGTTCTTGGTCGTGCGGAGCGCCAGAAGCAGGCGCAGAGTTTGTACGAGGTGGTCGAGCCGGTTGCCGGCAAGCGCCTCCTTTTACTTGACGACGTCATCACCACCGGTGCGACGCTGCGTGCCGCCCGAGCAAGCTTGCTGCAGGCGGGTGCCGCGCGCGTTGATGCCCTAGCGTTTGCCCGCGTCTGGTGAGAGCGCGTTGCGTCGCGCCGCTTTCGGGCGCATTCCGGACACTGTCGGCGTTTTCGGGCGATAATTCGCCATCTGGGGGCTCGGACAAAAAGTTGGACACCCATAGGTGTCCGGATTGGAGTCCGAGT
>NHCFC04200__coassemble_732_pt1 | contig 22684 bp, 21 predicted proteins | sample NHCFC04200__metabat2_low_PE_026 | metagenome-assembled genome bin NHCFC04200 | reverse complement strand
CGGACTCCAATCCGGACACCTATGGGTGTCCAACTTTTTGTCCGAGCCCCCCAGGGGCCTTCGAGTGTCCAAATGTCGCCCGAGAATCCCAGCAGTGTCCGAATCTCGCCCGAGAATCCTTTGAGTGCACTGTTGTGTCCAGTTTTCGCCCGGCAAGGCGGCAAGTTCCGAATCTCGCCCGAAAGTGCTTCGAGCGTCCAGCTCTCGCCCGGCAGAGCGGCGAGTATGCGGTTTTCTCCCGAGAACCGCAGAGGTGCCCGAATCGCGTCCGGCAACGCCTCTCCACCTTGATTTCGCCTGGAGACGGGACGGCGGCGCCATCGGGGCTCGATGCGCTGTGTTATGGTTGGTGCGCATATTTGCGCTGCATGGGCGGCGCATGATTATGAAAGGACCGAGATGATTAAAGAGATCGTGAAGGACCGCGACTTCCTGAGCAAGCCCGCAGAGCCTGCGACCGCCGATGACGCTGAGGTCGTGCAGGATCTTCGAGACACGATCGAGGCACTTGAAGACTGCGTGTGCCTTGCAGCGAACCAGATCGGTTCGACCAAGGCCATCATTGCCTACGAAGACAACGGCCGCACGTTCGTGATGCTCAACCCCAAGATCAAGATCGCTGCCCAGCCGTATCAGGCTCAGGAGAGCTGCCTTTCGCTTGAAGAGGTTAGTGAGGTGAAGCGCTTCCAGATGATCACCGTGGGCTACCAGGTGGTGGCGAACGGCAATCTGGTGAGCCGCACCAAGCGCCTCTCGGGTTGGACGGCCGAGATTGTTCAGCACGCGATCGATCACTGCGCGGGCAAGCTGGTGTAGCGGCCCCGAGCGCACAACGTGCCGCAGCGCGCTGGCCCGCTTCGGGGCGGGCGCCTGCGGCATCACGGGATGCCCGCGCTGTTGCGGCGTATTGGGAGATTCCGGAACGGCAGCCGGCGGTGTAGCCTGGCTGGCGGCGTAGCCGGGCCCGCCGATTCCAGGGCGGGCGCCTGACGCATCACCAGGCGCGTTGCTCGTTGAGCGCGTAGCTTACAGAAGGCGTGCCGCGCCTGCTACGTGTAAGCAGTGGAGGAATAGACATGGTTGCAGAAGAGGACGTTAAAGCGGCCGAGGGTCTCATCTCGTTTATCGAGCAGTGCCCGAGCATGTTCCATACGGCGGCAACGATTTCCGCGCGCCTCGAGGCGCAGGGTTTCGTGCGTCTGCTCGAAGGCGATGCGTGGCGGGGGAGGCTCGAGCCGGGAGGGCGCTACTATGCGGAGCGCAACGGCTCGAGCATCATCGCGTTCAAAGTGGGCGAGGCCGCCGCGGCCGACCCCGACCGCTTCCACTTCCAGCTCACCGCTGCTCACGGCGATTCCCCGACATTCAAGGTGAAGGCCGCGCCCGAGCTTGAGGGCCCCGAGGGCTCCCTGCGCCTCAACGTCGAGGCATATGGCGGCATGATCGACTACACCTGGTTCGACCGCCCGCTCTCCGTGGCGGGCCGTGTGCTCGTGCGCACGGCAACCGCAGAGGGCGAGCGCGTGGAAAGCCGCCTCATCGCGCCCGACCGCGACATCGCGCTCATACCAAGCCTCGCTATACATCTCGACCGCGGCATGAACGACGGTTTCTCGCCCAACCGCGCGACCGACCTCTGCCCGCTCGTGTCTGCCGGAGAGCTCGGCGCGGGAAGCTTCGACGAGTTCGTTGCCGCCGAAGCCGGCGTAGAACCGGAGCAGGTGCTCGCCCGCGACCTCTTCCTTGTGAACCGGGAGCCCGCACGGGTGTGGGGCGCCGCGCACGAGTTCGTCTCGTCGCCTAAGCTCGACGACCTTATGTGCGCCTATACCTCGCTCTTGGCATTTCTCGCTGCTGAAAATCCCGGCTGCGTCACGGTTTTCTGCTGCTTCGATAACGAGGAAGTGGGCTCCAACACCAAGCAGGGTGCGATGTCGACCTTCCTGCCCGATGTGCTTGGACGTCTGACCGAGGCGCTCGGCCTCACGCCCGAGGACTATCGACGCGCGCTTGCGAAGTCGATGCTTGTGAGCTGCGATAACGCTCACGCCGTGCATCCCAACAGGCCCGAGAAGTACGACGCGGCCAATCGCTGCCGCCTGAACGGTGGCATCGTGGTCAAGGAGGCGGCGAACCAGCATTACTGCACCGATGCCTTCAGCCGCGCCGCGTTCCTGGCCCTATGCGAACGCGCGGGTGTGCCGTGCCAGACCTTCGCGAACCGTAGCGACATGGCGGGCGGGTCGACGCTCGGCAACCTTTCGAACATCCAGGCCAGCATGCACGCCGTCGACGTGGGCTGCCCGCAGCTTGCCATGCACTCCTCGTACGAGACGGCGGGCACGCGCGACGTGCGCCTTGCCACGCGGGCGCTTCAAGCGTTCTTTGAGGCGAGCATGGTGATTGAGGGGGCCGAGTCGGTCCGATTCTGCTAGGAAAACGCTGATTATTGGGCACCGGAGCCGTCCGCTCCGTCGAGGTTTCAACTTTTGGGCACTTCCCGACGCGGCGGGCGGGTAGGGGCAAACGGGGGGGGGAAGGGAAAGGCGCAGCTCAGGCGGCCTGTGCCCTCCCGGATGCGGCGCGGCTACCCGGGCCCTCCGCCCTGAAGTGCCCAAAAGCTGAAATCACGATCGCCCGCGAAGATACAATCAGCGTTTCCTTAGTGCCTTACTTGCGAAGGCCCTCCATGGTTTCTCTGCGGATGGAGCCGCTGGCCTGCAAGCTCACCGGGGTCCCGCGGATGAGTCCATCATCCATGGGTCCGCCCGCCTACAGGCCTATCGGTGCCCTGTGCGAATGCGGCTGCTCGCTCATGGACTGCCATCACTTCTGCACGAATAGAACCTTTTGTCTATAAGTCCGCCTTGCGGGGTATTCTCGAAATGCCCTGCTAGGCGACTTTTCATTAGTATCGCTGCGAAGGGCGTGTTGAGGGAGGGGCACATGGACGACACCAAGGTCGATTGGACGAAGCGAATCGATATGCCGGCGCCCGCGCCTGCACCGGCCGATGCCAGCCATGCTGGGGCGGCGCAGCCCAGCTCGGGACCGTCGGGCGAGGACCGCGTGGCGCAGCTCGAGCGAAGCTGCCGTCGCATGCGCGTGCTTATGGGGGTGCTGGCAGGTGTTGTCGTTGTGCTCGCCGCGGCGACCATCGCTATGGGAGTCGTCTTGTCCTCAAAGATTGATGAGCAGGAGAGCGCGATCGCTGCGCTCGAACAAGCACAGGAGAGCGCAGACGAATCGGATGCCGGCTCTCTTGAGAACGAGCCGGAATCACAGGACGGGGACGGCGTCTTTGGGTCTATCGGCTCTGGGGCCCAAAGCGGCTCTGGCGGCGGTTCCTCGTCCAGCTCGATAGAGGGCGAGGAGGATGAGCCCGGTGTGTACGATGCGGATGGCAACCGCGTTACCGCTGCCGACCTCACGGGAATCATCAACGAGAAATGGTCGAACGCACTGCGGATTCTCGAATCGTACGGCATCGACCCCAACGACCTCGTTATCGTGACCGACGACGGCGGAGCGGTGTTCGATGCCGGCAACTGGACGGTGACCATGGTTGCCGACCTCGACGACAGCGGCCAGATCGCCGTGTACCTGCGCCACGATATCGATTGGTTCTAATTGCCCGCGCATCCGAACGTTCAGTGCCGGGGCTTATGGGTATAAACCTGCCATGTGTTCATGCGGCCACGTGTGCCGAGCGACCCATGGAGGAGCGCCCGATGAAATGCCCCGTTTGCAAAGATGTGACCCTGCTCATGAGCGAGAAGAACGGCGTAGAGATTGATTATTGTCCCGAGTGCCGCGGCATCTGGCTCGATAGGGGCGAGCTCGACAAGATTATCGATCGCGCCCGCGACGCGCGCGACGGGTATCGCGAGAGTGGGCGGCAGGAGTATCGTCGCGAAGAGCGGCGGGATGACCGGCGCGAAGATCGCTATGACGAGCGCTACGACGAGCGCGCCCGCTACGACAAGAAGAGCAAGAAGAAGCAGAGCCCGCTTTCTGCTCTGGGCGACATCATGGAGATTTTCGGCGGCGAATAGGTTTTGCGACGAGCGCGATGGCGAGGGTGCCCCTCGCGTTCCGTGCACGCCGCGGGCCCGGCACTATACCTTGAGCGACTGCAGATAGGCTTTCTGCTCAGGGCTCATGCGACGCGACTCGCGCGCCTTCTGCAGCGATTTATTATGCGTCCAAGGATCGAGCATCGGCTCGCCTTGGGCGCTTCTTTGTTCGAAGAGGGGAAGCGTGGCCTCGGGCTGCTTGATGAGAGCGTACGAGAAGTACCAGGCGCGCGCCATATTGATGTAGTATTCGGGCCGCTCGATTGCGGCGACCCACGTGAGCTGTTCGGGCTCGAACGCGTCGCCCAGGAAGAGCTCCATGAGCTGCGTCACGCCGAATCTCACGACGTATTCCGTATGCGGTCCTGTGGCCTGCATCCAAGCTCGCAGCTGTACGAGGGCGGCGGGCAGATCGCGCTTGAACGCGGGCACGCGTATGAGGTCGCTGGTGGCCCAGTTGTCGACGTGCGGCAAGAACCGGTCAAGAAGATCGATGGCTTCGCTCGGCGTGTGCGCTGCCATGCCGATGAGCAGGCCGTGAAGGTTCATCTCGTCATAGGTTTCATGGGGGAGGGGTTCATTTAGAAAAGCCTTCGCCTCCGCAGGCCGGTCCTTCCAGAGCGTGCGGGCAAAACGCCGCAGCTCCGGTGTGCGCACGCCCAGGATGCTTTCCGGCTCGACGGTCGGCACCAGCTTGGCCTGAAACTCCCGATATGTAGGATCCGCAATGATGGCAAGTTCGTTCCGCATGCTCATGGTGCCTCCTGGCGAAGCTGCGGCGAGGATGGTCGGGTCTCGCCGAATCGTTGATACGGCCAGTATAAGATTGTCGGGCACTTTTTGTGCGGTCCGTACGCTGGAGTGGAAGTTCGAGCTTCGGATGTGCCGGAGGAGCAATCGCGGCCTGAGCGAATTGCGTGCTGAGGATGAACTGGCAGAACGTGCCCTAGAACGAAATATCGGGGCGAAGCCTCAGCCTCGTCCCGATATTCTCCGACAGTTCGTTCAGCGCGCCTAGTTCAGCAGCATGCGGTCGTTAGCAAGCTCGCCGCCCGAGACCTCCTCGAACTTTTGGAGCAGGTCGGCCACGGTGAGCGCTGCCTTCTCGGCGCCGGAGACATCGTAGATGATGCGTCCCTCGTGCATCATGATGAGGCGGTTGCCCAAGCGGATGGCATCGTTCATGTTGTGCGTCACCATGAGCGTGGTGAGATGGTGCTCGCCAACGATCTTCTCGGTGAGGTTGAGCACCTTGGCTGCCGTCTTGGGGTCGAGCGCCGCCGTATGCTCGTCGAGCAGCAGCAGCTTGGGGTCGGTAAGTGTTGCCATGAGCAGCGTGAGCGCTTGGCGCTGCCCGCCCGAGAGCAAGCCCACTTTGGCGGTCAGGCGCTTTTCGAGCCCGAGCCCCAGCTCGCGCAGGCGCTCGGCGCACTCGTCTTTCTCGGAGCGCGTGACGCCCCAGGCAAGGGTGCGCGTCTTGCCGCGTCGCTTTGCCATGGCAAGGTTCTCGATGATCTGCATGTCGGCAGCGGTTCCCATCATGGGATCCTGAAACACGCGGCCGAGGTACTTCGCGCGCGCGGGCTCAGAGAGGCGCGAGATGTTCAGTCCGTCGAGCGTGATCGTTCCCGCGTCGATGGGGTATACGCCCGCGATCATGTTCATGAGCGTCGACTTGCCGGCGCCGTTGCCGCCGATGACGGTCACAAAATCGCCTGCTTCGAGGTGAAGGTCAACGTTCACAAGGGCGCGCTTCTCGTTGATGGTCCCAGCGTTGAAGGTCTTGCACACACCGTTGAGCGTCAGCATGCGTTATCGCCCCCCTTCGGAGTTGGCGGCAGGGGTCGCGGGCGCTGCTTTCGCGGAGCGCGCGTAGGCGCGGCGCAGCTGGTACTTCTCCCACACCACGGGGATGCAAAGCGCGAGCGCGACGATAACGGCAGAGATGAGCTTCATGTCGTTCGCGTCCATGCCGAGCTGCAGCACGATCGCGCGGATGAGGAAGTACACCACGGAGCCCACGACGGCGGCGGTAAGGCGGCTGCCGAAGGAGCGGAGCTTGCCGGGAGTGAGGCGACCGAGCACCTCGCCGATCACGATCGCGGCGAGGCCGATCACGATGGCGCCGGTGCCCATGCCGATATCGGCGTAGCCCTGGCTCTCGCAGATGAGGCCGCCGGAGAGCCCCACGAGGCCGTTCGAAAGGGTAAGCGCGATCATCTTGGTGACCTTCGTGTCGACGCCGAGCGCGCGCACCATTGCCTCGTTGTTGCCGGTTGCGCGGCAGGCAGAGCCGATTTCGGTGCCAAAGAACCAGTAGAGCGCCACGATGATCAAGATGGCGAAGATGAGCCCCACGATGATGGAGGCAACGTTTTGCGGGAGGCCGGTGGCGTCGGTGACGCTCGAGAACAGCGTGTCCACGCGAAGAAGCGGCGTGTTGGACTTACCCATGATGCGCAGGTTCACCGACCACAGCGCGATCTGGGTGAGAATACCGGCGAGGATGGCGGGAATCTCGAAGACCGTGTGGAGGAATCCCGTCACCGCTCCGGCGATCATGCCGGCGAGCATGGCGGCGAAGATGGCAAGCACCGGGTCCACGCCGCTCACCACGAGCACCGCGCATACGCTGCCGCCCAGGGCGAAGCTGCCGTCGACGGTGAGGTCGGCGATGTCGAGTAGCTTATAGGTGATAAAGACGCCGAGCACCATGACGCCCCAGAGAATGCCTTGCGAGACGGCACCAAGCATGGCGAGTCCCATAGCAGCCCCTCTCTTCCGTAAGGCAACGAACCCCGGCGAGCGAACCCGCCGGGGCCGATGCAAGAAATCCTGCATAAATAACGCCAAAAGTGTATCACGCCCCGCTGCGAACGCCACGGACCGGCGCGTCTGTAATGGAGTGGTAATCAAGCGGCCAAGGGGTGCGGACCACGTGATCGGCGGCATGTGCCGCTCGGGGGCCGTTTCGGGGAACGGTGGTCGGCAGAAGCTGCCAGCCGGAGGTTTTCGCATAAAGGAAGCTGGAGAGACGCGGCGGTGCCTCCAGAGGGAACGGATACGCGGGAGACTGGGGGCGATGGGCGGCACCATGCCGCCGGTCGCTGGAAACAGGCGGGCGGGCTTTCGCGCGACGCTCCCGATGGACGCCCGCGCAATCGTTCCGACGGCAGGCATTTCAAAAGGTAAGCGGCTGTGCCCGCGCTTGCAAGCGGCGGGGCAGCATGAAAAGGAGAGGTGTATGGAACGAAACGAGGAGGCTTTGAGCCCGCTCGACGGCATTAGCGTGAGCATCAATAAGCGGCATGCCTTCGTGCATGAGCGCGTGCTTGAGTACATCGTGCGGGAGACCAACCAAGCGGGCGGTGTGATATTCAATAAAAAGGAGATGGCAAGCTGGTTGGGGTGCTGCCCGCGGTCGCTCGATCGTGCGGTGCACCGCCTGCGTGAACAGGGACTCGTGGAGTCGCAGCCGCAGTTCATGCCGAATGGCGCCCAAGGCGGCAACAGGTATCGCGCGACGGAGGTTGGTAAGAAGCACGCGGAGACATGGAGGCGGCTTGCGGGCACCGTTTAGTCCGTGCGCTGCTTCATCCAAGCGCGGAACGTGACGTTGTTCGGTTGGTACTTTTGCCTGGACGGCGCATGGGCGGTCTTGTCTTGCTCGTCCCGCTTCGCCTCGTCCCATTTCGACTCAGAGGGCGGGCGGCGTTGTCTGCCAACTCCATTTCGCATAAACGAAAACGGGCTCCGTCCTCTTGAACGGAGCCCGCATTGTACGTAGCGCTACGCTTGCTGCCCAGCATGTGAGGCCGGACGTTGGGTCTCGAGGCGCCTTACGCCTCAGCGCTCACGTCTGTGCCGCCGTCGCTGGCAAGGCTCGAGACGTCCACGCCGATCTCGTCGGCGGTCTGCTGGTTGTAAACCAGGTCGCACTCATCGGCGCCCATGGTTTCTACCGGCATGGTCGCCGGGTCTGCGCCCTCGGTGAGGATCTGCACGGCCATCTCGCCCGCGCGATAACCGAGCTCTTCGTAGTTAATCGAAACGGATGCAAGGCCGCCGTTCTCGACCATGCCCACCTCGCCGCAAATGGTGGGGATACCCGCCTCGTTCGTGGTGGCTGATACCTGCGACATGGCGGCCGCCACGGTGTTGTCGGTGGGGGCGTACACGGCGTCAACCTGGCCGACCATGGTCTCCACGACGGTCTGGAGCTCGTTGGTGGAGGAGAACGAGTAGCGCTCGTGGCCGATCCCGAGCCCATCGAGCTCCTCCTCGGCCATCTGGATCTGGATCTCGGAGTTGCTCTCGGCGGTGCAGTAGAGCAGGCCCACCTGCGCGGCGTCCGGCACGAGTTGGGTGAGCAGGGCGATCTGGTCGGCGACCGGGTTCATATCAGAAGTTCCGGTGAGGTTGCCGCCCGGCGCGTCGTTCGACTCCACGAGCCCGGACTCGGCGAAGTCGGTGATGGCGGTGCCCACGATGGGGATCTCGGTCGTGGCGTTCAGGCAGGCCTGCGCGGCCGGGGTTGCGATGGCGAGGATGAGGTCCACGCCGTCGTTCACGAACGTGGACGCGATGGTGGTGCAGGCGGACTGCTCGTTGTTGGCGTTCTGCTGGTCCGCCTCGTAGGAGATACCCGATTCGTCGAGGGCACGGATGAAGCCCTCGTTCGCCGCGTCGAGGGCGGAGTGCTGCGTGAGCTGCAGAACGCCGATGCGGTAGGTGGTTCCGCTGCTTGCGGCAGATCCGGAGGCGGCGTTATCGCTGCAGCCGGCGATGCCGAGGCCACCGAGCGCGGCGGCGGTGCCGGCGAGGCCCTTTGCGAAGGTGCGACGGGAAATTGCGGACTTCATGATTCTTCTCCTTTACGTCGGAGGCAGCGGGGTTCACTGCCAGGGTTGCGAGACGCGTTAGACGATTTCGGGGGCATCGAGCACAGAGAGGTCGACGCCGCAGGCATCGGCCGAGGCCTGGTTGGCGATGAGCGTGCAGTCCTCGGCCTCCAGATACTCGATCGGCATGGTCGCCGGGTCTGCGCCCTCGGTGAGGATCTGCACGGCCATCTCGCCCGCGCGATAACCGAGCTCTTCGTAGTTAATCGAAACGGATGCAAGGCCGCCGTTCTCGACCATGCCCACCTCGCCGCAAATGGTGGGGATACCCGCCTCGTTCGTGGTGGCTGATACCTGCGACATGGCGGCCGCCACGGTGTTGTCGGTGGGGGCGTACACGGCGTCAACCTGGCCGACCATGGTCTCCACGACGGTCTGGAGCTCGTTGGTGGAGGAGAACGAGTAGCGCTCGTGGCCGATCCCGAGCCCATCGAGCTCCTCCTCGGCCATCTGGATCTGGATCTCGGAGTTGCTCTCGGCGGTGCAGTAGAGCAGGCCCACCTGCGCGGCGTCCGGCACGAGCTGGGTGAGCAGGGAGATCTGGTCGGCGACGGGCGTCATATCGGAGGAGCCGGTGAGGTTCCCGCCCGGAGCGTCGTTCGACTCCACGAGCCCGGACTCTGCGAAGTCGGTGATGGCGGTACCCACGATGGGGATCTCGGTCGTGGCATTCAGGCAGGCCTGGGCCGCGGGTGTGCCGATGGCCAGGATGAGGTCGACGCCGTCGTTCGCGAAGGTCGAGGCGATGGTGGTGCAGGTCGACTGCTCGTTGTTGGCGTTCTGCTGGTCCGCCTCGTAGGAGATGCCGGCATCGTCAAGAGCGGCGATGAAGCCCTCGTTCGAAGCATCGAGCGCAGCGTGCTGCGTGAGCTGCAGGACGCCGATCCTGTAGGTGCCCGAGCTGCTAGCGCTGCCGGCCGAGCCTCCGCCAGAGGTGTCGTTGGCGCAGGCGGCAAGTGAGAGCGAGCCAGCAGCGGCGAGCGAGGCGATGAGGCCGCGGCGCGAGATGGTAGTCCGTTCCATTGTTCCTCCAAAAATCAGCCGAAGGCAGCTCCCCCCTGGCATCGGATGATAAAAATCCCCACGGTAGCGCGGGTTTTTTCATCATAGCGAGATGCGCTGGGCGCAGGCACATGTGGAGGTCTTGTTATAGATTGTTAACGATTGGAATCGTGGGCGGTGGGGGCTTCCGGTGCAGGTGCGACGGCCTGCGGCGGGGGCGCGGCGGCCTGCGGCGCGGATGGGGCGAACTGCGATGCCGGCAAGACGGCCTGCGGCGCGGGCGAGATGGCCTGCGGTACCGGTGGCGCTGCCTGCGGCGCAGGCGCGACGTACATGACATCATCTCCGTCGCGCATCGAGAGCGCCTGGAGGCGGTCGAGCCGGAAGGTGCGCCCGCTATCGACAATGCCTGCGGGATCGGTGCTATTTGAACGCGCCGCTTGGGCGAGGCGTCCCCGCACGAAGACGGCACCGTTTGATTCAACAAGCGCTTCGGGGAAGAGGCAAAACCGATGGCTCGACGCCCCCGCCTCTCCATGCGCTGCGGCGAGTACAAACGTGACGGGCGCACCAAGCTGTATGGCTCGCTCGACGATCTGCCGCGTCGTGGCAAGCTGAAAGCGCATGGTTGCGCGCGCGGGAAGCGCTGCATTCCCGGAAGGCTGCTCCATGCTCTTCTCAAAGCGATGCCGAACCGTGGGCGCGACGAGGGGGAGCAAATTCTTCACAAGCCTCCGGCGTTCGATCGAAGTGAGCGCTGTGCTGTTCCATATGGTGCTGAGGGTGAGCTCAGCATCTTCGGTGGGGATGGGGTGCGAAAGCAGGGCATAGCCGCGATGGTTGTCGCCCGCGATGTTCAGCCCAAAGGAGCGGAGCATCTGTATTGAGTAGCGTATTGAGCTGGCGGTGACGCGTGGCGGTCGAGTGCCGGGGTGGTCCTGTGCGTCGAGCATGGTTTTGATGCGCGGCGCGCTGAGCGCGTGCTCTTCGTCGGTGTGCTCTTCCAGAATCGCAAGGATGCGCAGCGTACGCGTATCGTACGCCCGCGTTCGGTCGAACTTGCCGTATGCGGGCGCCTCCTCATCGGGTAATGCGGGAAGCTCCCAATCATCTTGGTAATCGGCAGGTTCTCGGTCGACGTGGCGAAAGGCGGCGTCTGGGCTGGCGCTCAGCGCGGCGGTCTCTCGGTCGCCTTCGTGCTCGGCGGATCCCGAGCCGCCGCGCTCAAAGGGCTCCGAGGCGACGCAGCGCGCGGCGTACAGTCTATCTCGCAGGGTCTCAATGGGGGTGTTAACGAAGATATCGTGTTCTAGATGATGGCTTTGGTTCATGGGCACCTCGCAGCGGTGGGGGACCGTTGATTGATGCTGCGAGCATACGAGCGCGTACGAAAAAGCGACCGCCCGCGGTTCTGGACGGTCGCTTAGGCTCGGCGAACGGGCGCGCGAATTTTCAACATGGGCTGCCAGCCGAACGGAATCCTAATCACGCACCGTATCTACACGTTTGGCTGGCCAAAGCTCGGCGCGATGAGTTAGAACTCCGCGTTGCCCACCGTGCGCGGGTGCGGAATCACGTCGCGGATGTTACCCACGCCGGTGAGGTACATCACCAGGCGCTCGAAGCCCAGACCGAAGCCCGCGTGCGGGCACGTTCCATAGCGGCGCAGGTCGAGGTAGTACTTGTACTGCTCGGCGTCCATGCCAAGCTCCGCGATGCGGCGTTCGAGCACGTCGAGGCGCTCTTCGCGCTGGCTGCCGCCGATGATCTCGCCGATGCCCGGTACCAGGCAGTCCGCGGCGGCCACAGTCTTGCCGTCGTCGTTCAGGCGCATGTAGAACGCCTTGATCTCGGCCGGGTAATCGGTCACGAAGGTCGGGCGCTTGAAGTGCTGCTCGGTAAGGAAGCGCTCGTGCTCGGTCTGCAGGTCGATACCCCAGCTCACGGGATAGTCGAACTTCTGGCCCGCAGCCACGGCCTGCTCCAGAATCTCAATCGCCTCGGTGTAGGTCACGCGGGCGAAGTCGGAGCTCGCCACATGCTCGAGGCGCTCGATGAGGCCCTTGTCAACGAATTTGTTGAGCATGCCCAGCTCGTCGGGGCATGTGGTCATGACATCGCGAATGACGTACTTGAGCATGTCCTCGGCGAGGTTCATGTCGTCTGCCAGGTCGGCGAAGGCGATCTCGGGCTCGATCATCCAAAACTCGGCGGCGTGGCGCGTGGTGTTTGAGTTCTCTGCGCGGAAGGTGGGGCCGAAGGTGTACACGTCGCCGAAGGCCATGGCGAAGTTCTCGGCGTTGAGCTGGCCGGAGACGGTGAGCGACGCAGGTTTGCCGAAGAAGTCCTGGCTCCAGTCCACCTCGCCGGCGGTGAGCTCGCCCATCGACGCGGCTGCCTGCTCCTCGGTCACGCGCGGCGCGGTCGCGGGATCGAAGGTCGTCACACGGAACATCTCGCCCGCGCCCTCGCAGTCCGAGGTCGTGATGATGGGCGTGTTCACGTACACGAACCCGCGCTCCTGGAAGAAGCGGTGGATGGCCGCTGCCGCGACGCTGCGCACGCGGAACACGGCGCGGAAGAGGTTCGTGCGCGGGCGCAGGTGCTGCTGCGTGCGCAGGAACTCGACGGTGGCACGCTTCTTCTGCAGCGGGTAGTCCGGTGCGGAGGCGCCCACGACCTCGATGGTCTCGGCGGTGAGCTCGAAGGGCTGGGGTGCCTCAGGGGTGAGCTTGAGCGTACCCGTGGCGGTGATGGCTGCCGAGACGTTTTGATGCGCGATCTCGTCGTAGTTGGCGAGCGCTTCGCGATTCATGACAATCTGCAGGTCCTTGAAGCAGCTGCCATCGTTCATGGTCACGAAGCCGAAGTTCTTCATGTCGCGGACGGATTTGATCCAACCCGCGACGGTGACGGTCTGGCCACCAAGCTCCTCGGCGTGCGTATAGAGCTGGACGATTTTAGTGCGGTCCACAGTAGTCCTCGATTCTTGGGAGTGTTTCGTATACGGCCACATGATACCCGACATCGTGTGCCCTGCGCCACGCCGCGCAGTGCGAGCGTTGCCGACGCCCCGCGCCGCGGGCGCTGTGCCAACGGCATGCTCCTTGTATCGTCGTCGCGTTATACATCGCCGACATGCCGCACGGAAATCGTCAACCCTGCGCCGCGCGAAGGCGCGCCCTCCGCCGTTCTGAAGGGTGCGTCGTGGCGTGTGGAGTCGCGTCAGCGGGCTTTCAGGCGCAAAGTTTTCCCTTAAGGGGAGCGTTTGGCGCTCTCATAGCCCGGCGCAGATCAAAACTCTCGCCAAAGGATCGAATTTTACGACATGGCCCAAGTACAACCGATGAAAGCTTTCGAACTATCGCAGGTAGACGCATCGGCGCTTCGCTAGCTACTTTGCCCAGGCACCAAAATTCGATCCTTTGGCAAGAGTTTTGATTCAGAATCGTGTGGATGGCTGAATTCGCGAGCTTTTTCGTGGCTCGTAGGTGAGGCTCGCCGCTGGATTCCTTGTACTGAGGGCCGCATGCATAGCGTTGAGCATATTGACGTGTCATAAACGATGATGCGGTTTACAACAATGGTGAGCGCTGAGGTAATCAGGTCCGCCAGGATGGTATTGGTAATCGTCGGCAGCTCGGTTCCACTGTAAACCTAGAGGTCAAGAATCCGCTCCAACTGGGCGACGCTCGCTGCGGCATCATCCGTGATGAAATGGAACGACTGCATGCCGGCCACCTCTGCTCCGTGACAGTTGTTGAGATTGTCGTCCACGAAGATGCATGTTGCGGGATCGAGGCCATAGCGCTCGCAGAGCAGCTGGTAGATGGCCGGGTCCGGTTTCATGAGACGCTCTTCTGCCGAGACCACGCGCCCGTCCATGAGCGGATAGGCGGGGCAGTGGCCCAGCTGCTCGTCGACGTGCGTGCTTGCGTTGGAGAGAAGGTACAGGCTAAAGCCTCGCTCCTTGAGCTGTGCGGCGAAGCTGTTGGTGGGTGCGATGGGCTCGGAGTGCTCGGGCCAGTGGGCGATGCATTCGTGCAGGTTGGGGAGGAGCCGCTCGGGCAGAGCAGCCTCTGCGATGCGCCGCATGGTTTCGTGGCTGATGACCCCGGCATCGAGGAGCGCCCATTCATTGCGGTTGAAGAGCGCGCGGTCGAGCAGCTCGGCGTCTTCTTCGGTGTCGGTAAAGATGGTTGCGAAGCGCTTGCTATCAAATGTCATGAGCACGCCACCCATGTCGAAGATGACGTTGCGAATGGAAGACGTCATGGAAACTACCTCTCCCGAGAAACGATGCAACCCTACCGAGCAAGCTCAATCCACTGAACAGGTCAAGTCCGTCGGCCGTGTCCGGCTTGCCGGGCTCGTGCGGCATGTCGGTCGTGCGTAGCCTGTTGAGCTGGTTCTATCATAGGCGAACGTTGGGTGCGCTGGGCGCCGCGGGCAGGGGTTTCTTATGCCGAGCGCTACATATCTTGTAATCGCGTGGCTTTCATGGGTGGCACGACAGGGTTTTCGCGCGTCGCGGACACCGCGGCTGAACGAGGTGCTACGTTGCAAAAACGTAAGGCGGGCGTAAGTCAAATCGATGGCGCCGATGGCGCGACCGGTCGACAATGAGCCATGGAATTACCCGCAAATCTCCTGCGAGGAGTCTCATGTACGTCAAGCTTGCCTTGGGCAACGTGCGGCGCAGCCTGCGCGACTACTCCGTTTATTTCGCAACGCTCGTGCTTGCCGCTTGCCTTCTCTATAGCTTCATCGCTTCGGGCGATTACCTGCTCGCGCTCGACCTCACCTCAGACCAGCGGGCCATCTATGCGAAGTCGGGTACGGTGCTCGAGGGTTTTTCGGTTTTTGTGGTCGTCATCTTCATCTTTCTGGTCGCCTACGCCAACCGGTTTATCGTGCGCCGGCGCAAGCGGGAGTTCGGGCTTTATGCGCTTGTCGGTATGCCGCGCCATGGGGTCGCGGCGGTTCTTTCGCTCGAAGGTCTCGTGGTGGGCGCTGCCTCGCTGGCGGCGGGGATAATCCTTGGCGGCCTGCTCTCGCCCGTGTTCAGCGCCATCGCCGCTTTCGTGTTCGATGCGCCATGGCGATTCCAAGCGAGCTTTTCGCCCGGTGCCGCAACCTGGACAGCGGACTGCTTCGTGGCCATCACCGCGCTCGGTGCCGCTGCGTGCGCGCGAGACGTGCTGCGTCGGCCGCTCGTTGACCTTATGTGCGCCGAGCGGGCGCCCGAGCACCTGGCATTTGGCACGAAGCGCGCGGCGCGCATCCAGTTCATCGCGGCCCTTCCGCTTCTCGCTATCGTATGGGGAGCTTGCGTGTTCCAGCCCATGTATTTCGTCGTGTTCATCATTCCCATGGGGTTTGCTGCTTTCGGGGCGACGTACTTGGTGATGCGATCGGCTGCGTGGCGTTGGGGAGCGCGGGCGCGGCGCCACGCCGAGGTATATTGGACGGGCCTTCGCGCATTCACGGTGCGGCAGGTCGAGGCGAGGGTGTCGAGCACCGCCGCAGCGCTTTCGTGCGTGTGCGTGCTTGTTGCCGCGGCGGTGTGCATGACCTGCGCGGGCTTTGCGTTTAGCGTGGGGATGCGCGGCCCTGGCGCGCTCATCGAGAATGCAAGCTCGCTTGCGCCTATCGGATTCGTGGGCATCTTCTACGGGGCGGCGTTTTTGGTTACGGCAGCGGCGATTCTCGCGCTGCAACAGCTTTCGGGGGCGGCCGACGCGCGGCAGGCGTTCGAAACCTTGCGTGAGCTGGGGTGCGAACGCGCCATGGCGCGGGCATCGCTGCGCGCGCAGGTGCGCCTGTGCTTTGCGGCGCCTCTTGCGGGGGCTCTCATCCACGACGTGTTCGGCCTGGTGCTTGTGGCCTTTCTTGCGCTGGTGCTGGGAAGCGCGTCGTTTGCGTTGGTGGTGGCGGGCGTGCTTGGCTTCACGGTTGCGATTATGGGTGCGTATTATCTCATTACTTGCCGCGCGTGTGAGCGCCTGCTGCTCTAGGTGAGATGACGGCGTAGGCGCCGGGAGACAGTTGTGCCAGGTACATTTGTCTCGGAGACAGTTGTACCCGGCACAACTGTCTCACCATTTGCTGACGGCACCGACATCGGGCGACATTCGGATATTTCTCAGTTTCTCGGGCGGGATTTCGCCATCTGAGAGCCTCGTAGCGTCTGAATGTCGCCCGAGAACGCCGGCGGTGTCCGAAAGTCGCCCAAGAACGGGGGCTGCGGCAGGATCTCGCCCGGCGGCCCTTGCGATGTCCAAAACCCGCCCGACAACGGAGGGGGCGTCCAAAACCCGCCTGGAAGCCCAGCCGGCGCCTGGTTCCAGCCCGGCAACTCGGGCCAAGCGCTCATTATCAGCGCTATGTAAAGTGCGAAATCGCTCTCATTTTCATGAGACGCACGAGAAAGCACCCCGCCGCATCTGTGGGTGCATGCAGAATTTTCATCAAGCCAGCCAGCGAAACTTTATTTTCACCTTACGCACGGCTAACCCATTTCCGCAGTTCAGCTGCGTATGATGCTTCCTGCCGAGCACATCGGCAGGGACCGTGGCCCCCGCGTGGGCAGCTGTCTGCGGCGTCGAGCCGGGCTATTGCTCGCAATGCCGCGCACGGCACACCGAGCACGCCGCCACGTCCCTCGAACCAATGCGCTTTCGCCGGCGCAGAAAGAGAGAGGAATCCCATGACAACTACGGCTTCTAAGGGCGCCCAGGCGCACAAGCTGATGGTCTTCGTCCTCAGCATGTCGCTCTACGGCCTCGCCACGCTCGTTTCCGAGCTCATCCCTTCCGTCCAGGTAGGCATTGTTGAGTTCTCGGTCGAGTTCTTCCTGTTCATCCCGCTTACCCTCGCCATGCTCTTCGACCCGCTTTCGGTGGCGCTGGGCGCCGCAACGGGCGAGCTCGTTTTCAGCGAGATCATGCTCGGCCAGTTCGGAGGCATCGGCGAGCTTGAGAAGTTCCTGACCGTCACCATCGCCATCTACATCGCAGGCACCCTGGTTCGCGATCCCCGCAACCTCAAGGCCGTAGCCGCTGCCGCCATCGGCGTGACGGCGCTCCAGCTTGCCATGAGCGCCGGCGTGGACATCCTGAAGGTGGTCTTCGCGGTCGAGGAATTCGAGGCGGTCCCGGGCCTTCCCGAGTCGGTCTTCTTCACCGAGGGTTTCGCCTTCCTGAACGACCTGCTCTTCAGCGGTATCCTGTTCTGCCTGCTTCCCACGCTCTTCCTGGCCCCGCGCCTCTATGGCAAGATCGAGCCGCTCCTGGGTATGAAGCCGCGCACGGCCGACGACGCGCCCGAGGCCCCCTCTGCCAAGCTCGTTCTGGGCGCCGTGGTGTGCTTCGTGGTGGCCGTGCTCGCCGCCTGCCTCTCGAAAGCGGGATTCTCCCTCATCGAGTGGGAGGCCGAGTGGGCCGAGAGCACCGGCGCCATCTTCACCGGGCTCGGCGTTGCGGCGGTAATTGCGATCGTCGCCGCGTTCTGCCTGCACCGCAACGCGACCCTGAGCCGCGCGTAGCCCCAAGGGACCAGGATATGTCGATCATCTCCATCAAGGACCTCACGTTCACGTATCCCGGTGCCCACGATGCCACCCTCCGCCACCTTGACCTCGAGGTGGAGGAGGGTGACTTCCTTGCCATCATGGGTGCCAACGGCTGCGGCAAATCGACTCTTTGCAAAGCGATGAACGGGCTCATTCCGCAGTTCATCGCGGGCGATATGACCGGCTCGCTCGTGGTTTCCGGCCTTGAGGCGCGCGATACCCCTATCGGCGAGTTGGCCCAGCACGTGGGCTATGTATATCAGGATTTCGAGAACCAGCTGGTGCGCCCGACGGTGCTCGACGAGGCATCGTTCGCGAGCCTCAACTACGCTCAGCCCGATTACCTGGAGCGCGGGATGGCGGCGCTCGAGCTCTGCGGGCTCGCCGAAAAGGCCCAGGACTATGTGTGGGCGCTTTCGGGCGGGCAGAAGCACCTGCTTGCTCTTGCCGGAGCGCTCGCGCTGGAGCCCGAGGTCATCATCTTGGATGAGCCCATCGCCCAGCTGGACCCGTACCATGCGCGTCAGACCTATGAGGTGCTGCGTGACCTCAACGAGCATCACGGCAAGACGATCGTCGTGATCGAGCACCATACCGACTTCATTGCCGACCACTGCAAGCATGCGGTGCTTATGGCGAACGGCGCAGTATCGTGGAAGCTCCCGGCACGCGAGGCGCTGCGTCAGCTGGACGACCTTGCGGCGAGCGATATCTATCCACCGCAGATCGCCTCAGCCGCGCGCGAGCTCAAGAGCGCGGGCATCATGGACCGCTGCATCGAGCTGCCCACGACCGTGGACGAGGGCGTACGCGCATTCGCAGGGCTCGGATTCACGCCGCAGACGCACTCCTCTCGCGATGATGCGATGGCCGAGGGGCGTGGCTGCGGCTCGGACGCGCCCGGCGCAGAGCCCGTCCACCCCTCGGACGCGCCCGGCGCGGAGTCCGCCGTGGCCTTCCGCGACGTGCACGTGCAGTACCGAAGCGTCAAGGGCGTGCCGCACACGGTATTCGACGGCCTCGACCTCGCCATACAGCCGGGGGAGAAGGTCGCGCTCGTGGGCTCCAACGGAGCGGGAAAGACCACGCTCATGAAGCTCATGTGCGGCCTCATCAAGCCCACATCCGGCGAGGTGCGCCTCGGCGGCGTGGCCACGCGCGCGATGAGCCCGGAAGACATCTCCGGTGCGATCTCGCTCGTCTACCAGAACCCCGAGCAGATGTTCATCAAGGACACCGTGCGCGCCGATGTGGAGTTTGCCATGCGCACACGCGGGGTGGCGGGCTGGCAGGAGCGCGCCCAGGAGCTCATCGACCGTTTCCGGCTGGGCGACCTCGCCGATCGTGACGGGCGCCTCATGTCGGGCGGCCAGATGCGCCGGGCATCGCTCGCCATTGGCATCGCGCTCAATCCGCCGATCCTCCTACTCGATGAGCCCACGGCAAACCTCGACATCGCCACGCGGCGCGAAATTGTGCGTACCATCGCCGACCTGCGCGGCGTTACGGACACCGTGGTCATCGCGACGCACGACATGCAGCTTGTGTGCCAGTTCGCCGACCGGGTGATCGTGCTCAATCAAGGCGAGGTTATCGGCGACGGCACGCCGGAGGAGATCTTCCACAACGAAGCCGTGGTCGAGGCGTCGGGCATCTGCCCGCCCGAGATCTATGCCATGGGTGCCGCGCTCGATGCGCGGGCAACCTGTTTCGATATCGAGGACTTCCTCATGTGCTTCGACGGCTACCGTGAGCTGGCGCTTGCTGCCATCGGCGAGTAAATCCGGAGCGTCAAACAAGGGGCTGCCCCCCATGTGACATGGAAAGGAGATGCGAGCTTGATGCTCGAAAAACTCTCAGAGAACGTCATGGATAAGGTGTCCATCGACTTCCTGCGCAACCAGGTGCTCAGGAACGCGTACGGCAACGACGACACGCCCATCGCCAAGCTCGACCCGCGCGTGCTCATCGTGTGGTACCTCTTCTTCGGCCTCGTGCCGTGGTTCCTCTCCGACGTGACCGTGCTGCTGGGGCTCTTCCTCTTCTGCGCCGTCACCACAAGGCTCGCTCGCGTTGCGCCGCTCGTGCTCTTCGTATTTGCGCTGGGCGTGTTCTCGCAGACGGGCTATCTGTTCATCGTGGCGCTTTTCTTCGGCGGCAGCGTCGAGACGCTCGTTCCCTTGCTCGTGCTCACCCTCAAGGTCACCACCTGCTCGCTTGCGTCGATTACCGTGTTTTCGGGCCTCGATCCCGATCGCCTCTCGAATGGGCTTCTCTGGTTTGGTTGCCCGGAGCGCCTCTCGTTCTCCATCTCGTTTGCCTACCGGATTCTCCCCATCATGTTCGAGGAGCTGCAGAACATCCTGCTCTCTTTCCGCCTCCGCGGCCAGGCGCCGGCGCACGATACGCTCATGGGCAAGCTGCGCTGGCTGGTGTACCAGGTGAAGACCATCGTCCAGTCGTTCTACCCGCTCATGCTCAACATGGCGAAGCGCTCGCGCACCACGGTGGAAGCGCTCGAGCTCAAGGGGTACCGGTACGCATCGTCCAATATGGCCGTGCTCAAGATCAAGCTCTCATCGCTTGCCATCGGCCGGAACGACCTTATCTTCGCTGCCGTCTCGATCGCCTGGGCCGCGCTTTGCTTCGCGCTGCCCGCTCTCGCGGGCGTGCTCCGGTAGGCGCGCATTGTACCTGCGCCGGCCGGGCGTGCTGCTGTGGGCATGCGTCGCGCCTGCTCTCGCGGGCGTGCTCAGGAAGGTGCGCGTCGCGCCTGCGTCGGGCGGGCGCACCGGCCGCTCCAACGGTAATCAATAGAGGGGAAATCAATGAACATCGATTTTCACACACATGGGAAATTAGCTAAGTACCTGGCATTCTCGCCGGCGTACACCGATTGGCTCTTTGGCGAGGCGGCCTCGGCCGGCCTCGATGCCATATGCCTCACCGAGCATTTCAATACGCTCGGATTCGACCAGGTGTATGCCGACATCGCGGCGCGCTTCCCCCGGGAGGGCGACGCCTTCAACGTGAACGGCCTTCTGGTCTTCCCGGGCATGGAGGTGGATGTTGCGGAGAGCGGCCATACGCTCGTACTCGGCACGATGGAAGAGATCCTCGATTTCAATGGGGCGCTCGAGCCCTATAAGGCCAAGGGGTCCTTTCTTCCGCTCGCGGAACTAGCGGAAGAGGTCCGCCGGCGAGGGCTCTTCTTTGGTGCGGCGCATCCGTTCCGGGCGCCCGGCCACATTCCCGAGCAGCCGCGCGAGGCGCTCGCAGCGTTCCAGTTCGTCGATCTGAACGGCAAGGACCTCACGCACGACTTCGAGGGAACGATCGCGAAGACCTACGCCTTCGCGCAAGAGCTCGGCGTACCCGTGGTCTCGGGGAGCGACACGCACCAGGCATTTCAGTATGGATGCGCCGTCACCGTCATGAGCGAGCGCGTAACGACCGTAGCCGGCCTGCGTGCACAGGTGCTTTCGGGGAATTACCGCATTTCCTACGCGTCCGACCTTGCCTTTAAGGTTAAGACGGCGGGCATGCTTAAGCGTGCGCTCAAGGAGATTGACCGCTTGGGCGGCGATTACGTGCAGACGCTCATAGCGGGGGCAGAGTAGGGGAGCCATGACCGATCCGTCGCTTTTTCCCACGGGCGTGGCCTACACGCCCGCCGAGGAGCTCATCATCAACCATATCGTCGAGAAGCCGCGCGAGTTCCTTCTGCAGTCGATTTAAGACGTGGCGGCGAGCCTCGGCATCTCCGAGGCCACTGTGTCGCGGTTCGCGCGTCATGCGGGGTTCGGCGATTTCAAAACGCTGAAGAATGCCGTCGCGGCGCGCTCGCTGGGGCCCGCGGATAAAATGTCGGCAAGTATCGACGAGGGCGCGGGCGACGTGCAAGCGTTCCTGCGCCAACAGCGCGCGAACATCGATCGCACGCTCGAAGGGCTCGATGAGGAATCGTTTGCCAAGGCCGTGCACGCGCTCGTGGCAGCGCGGCGCATCTTCTTGCACGGCAAGGGTGCCTCGGCCTGCGTGGCCGAGCTGCTGCGCTTTCGCCTCAACCGCTACGGGATGCTTGTGGAGCTGCTGCCTGCGGGCGGCACGGAGCTCATGGAGGGCCTCGTGCACGCGGGGCCGAGTGACGTGCTCGTGACCTTCGGCTTCCAGCGCGTGTCGCCCGAGGGCCAGGCGCTTTTGGACCATGGCGAGAAGGTTGGCTGCACGACGGTGCTCTTCACCGACCGCTATGTGCGCAGCGCGGGACCGAGGGCGACGATCGAGCTCTATACCTACCGCGGGGAGCCGCGTGCATATCATTCGATGGCGAGCGCGGTGGCGTTGGTCGACGCGCTTGTGGTGGGCATTGCGGCGCAGCTAGACGGGCCGGCGCTCGAAACCCTCGACCGCATTAAAGAGCTTAAGCGGGCGTATGGTCATCTGCTCGCGCGCTAGGGGAGCGCTGAGGTGGCGATGCATCGCCCCCAAGAGCTTCTAAGGGGCTTCGAGCTGGATTTCGCGTCCGATTTCCTGCTCGCTGAGAAGCGTTTTCAACTTTTGGGCACTTAAACGGGGAGCGTCGGAGTAGACGCGGCGCGGTGTGCGGGGAATGCGCAGGTAGGGACACCGACGCTTTTCCATCTACTTCGCTTGATCCCCATGGAGTGCCCAAAAGTTGAAAGGTCGGGCAAATGGCACCTGTTCGGCCGTTCGACTCGTGCTGTTTCGCGTGGTGAACGTTGCGCGGTGGGGCTCGCGCCGAGTGGAGCAGCCCGCATCGATTGGGGGCTTCGCACTGAGTGGGTGGGCCTCGCATCAACCAAGGGTGCCATCGAGGGGCTTCTTCGCCGAGAGCGGCTGCCTCGCGCTGATTGGCGGGGCCCTCCCATTTGAGCATTTTCGCCGAGTGCAACAAAAATGGAGTTACGCGCAGCGAAAGCAGCATTTTTGGAGTTACCGGGTCGTTGAAGGGCAGATAACGCCGAATCTGTTGCTCTCGCCGAGCATAACCCCATAAGTGCTGCAGCCGCTGCTGGATAACTCCATTTCTGCTGCAGTTGCCGCTGTGTAACTCCATGAATGCAGGGGCGCTCATTCCAATTCATATCCCAGCACGGTTGAGAACCTCT
>NHCFC04200__coassemble_705_pt1 | contig 23430 bp, 17 predicted proteins | sample NHCFC04200__metabat2_low_PE_026 | metagenome-assembled genome bin NHCFC04200 | reverse complement strand
CGCCTTGGCGAGCTCGGTCTTGCCCACGCCGGTGGGTCCGAGGAAGAAGAAGCTACCGATGGGTTGGTCGGGGTCGGACAGGCCCGCGCGGCTGCGGCGCACGGCGGCAGACACGGCCCGCACGGCCTCATCCTGCCCGATCACGCGCTTATGCAGCTCTTCCTCGAGATGGGAGAGCTTCTCGAGCTCGCCCTGCATCATCTTCGACACAGGCACGCCGGTCCACGCGCTCACCACCTCGGCGATCTCGTCGGAAGTCACCTGCTCGTTAAGGCCACCCCCGCGCTCCTTCTGCTCATCGAGCTCGGCTTCGGCAGCCTGCATGTCGTGCTCCAAGCCAGGAATCACCGCATAGCGCAGCTCGCTCGCGCGCGCCAAGTCGCCATCGCGCGTAGCGCGCTCTTCCTCGCCGCGGGCCTCGTCCAGCTTGCCCTTGAGCTCCTGGACGCGGTCGATAGCGTTCTTTTGGTTGAGCCAGCCTGCCTTCTGCACGTTGAGCTTCTCCTGGACCTCGGCCATCTCCTGGCGAAGCGACTGCAGGCGCTCCTTCGAGGCATCGTCGGCCTCTTTCATGAGCGCTTGCTCCTCGATCTGCATCTGGGTGAGCTGGCGCTCCGTCGCATCGATTTCGGCGGGCATGGAGTCAAGCTCCATGCGAAGGCGGCTCGCCGCCTCGTCTACCAGGTCGATAGCCTTGTCGGGCAGGAAGCGGTCGGCGATATAGCGGTCCGAGAGGTCCGCCGCCGCCACAAGCGCGTTGTCCGCGATATGCACGCCGTGGAAGATCTCGTACTTCTCCTTGAGCCCGCGCAGGATGGAAATGGTGTCCTCCACGCTCGGCTCGCCCACGAACACGGTCTGGAAGCGGCGGGCGAGCGCCGCGTCCTTCTCGATGTACTTGCGATACTCATCGAGCGTTGTCGCGCCGATGGCATGCAGGTCGCCGCGGGCGAGCGCGGGCTTCAGGATGTTGCCCGCGTCCATGGAGCCCTCGGTGGCACCCGCGCCCACGATGGTGTGGAGCTCGTCGATGAAGAGGATTACGCGGCCCTCGGATTTTTCGACTTCCTTGAGCACGGCCTTCAAGCGGTCTTCAAACTCGCCACGATACTTGGCACCAGCCACGAGCGCGCTCATGTCGAGCTCGATGAGGTCCTTGTCGCGCAGGGTGCTCGGCACGTCGCCGGCCACGATGCGCTGAGCGATGCCCTCCACGATGGCGGTCTTGCCCACGCCGGGCTCGCCGATGAGCACGGGGTTGTTCTTGGTGCGGCGGCTGAGCACCTGGATGGTGCGGCGGATCTCTTCGCTGCGGCCGATGACCGGATCCAGCTTGCCGGCGCGCGCCAGGTCGCACACGTTGCGGCCATATTGCTCAAGCGCCTCGAACTGCGCCTTGTCTTCCGCAGAGGTAACGCGATCGTCGCCTCGAAGCTCCTGGTAGACCTCCTCGATACGCTCGCGCGTCACGCCGGCGTCGTTGAGCACACGACCTGCATCGCCCTTGTCCTCAGCAAGGGCCATGAGCAGGTGCTCGGTTACCACGAAACTATCGCCCATCTTGCCCGCGTGCTTCTCAGCGCGCTCGAGCACGCGAACCAGGTCGCGCGAAAGCCCGACCTGGGCACCATCGCCCGTTACCTTGGGGGCGCGGTCGATGGCCTCCTGCGTCGCGCGGCTGAGCTGCGCCGGATCGGCACCGATGCGCTCGATGATGACCGAGATGTTGCGCTCGCCGCTCGTGAGCAGCGCCGAAAGCAGATGGATGGGCTCGACGGCGCCAGCCTCGGCGTCACCCGCGATGCCGATGGCCGCCTGGAGCGCCTCCCTCGATGTCATTGCCAGCTTGTCGATTCTCATGCGAATCACCTCTCTTGCATGCGGTTCGCCAGGTTTGGCGCAGGGCCGGGGTTGCGTCGGCTTCGGAGCGGGCGGGCAAGCCATCCAGCCCCGTCGTCGTCCCGACCTTGTTGTTGGCCGGCGAACCATGCCGCCCTACGGAGCGGCGTCTGTTCTATCGTGGCTATTGTTTCCGCTCTTAAGCTTCTCTATTCATAAATCTAAGTCTCTATATATAAGATTTTCTGTTATTGGCGCGCGCATATAACGCTCCTCCGCCGCACGCCGTAAGCGCTTGGTAAGGACTTCGCCAAAGGCCCAGCTTGCTGCGAAGCGTGGCCTACACTGGGGGATATCTGAGAAGCTAAACAGGAAGCCCAGCTCATGATCCCTTCAATCGATCAACTTGCCGCCATGCTTATCGGCCTTGCCATCGCGTGGGGCGTTCCCGTGGTCTACCTGCTCCTCTGCGTCATTTCCGATCGGCGCTCCCGAGCACGCGCCGTCCCGCTTCCAGCCGACATCGATGCGACGCCCACCGCCCCCAACCTGCACCCCGTGCTCCTTGGCGCGTTGCGATGCCACGACGAGACAAGCAGGGGCAATGAGAGCAACGCCTACGAAACGGCGCTCGGTGCCGTCGTGGCCATGATTGGGCGCGGGGAGGTCAGATTCGAGGACAAGGCGCCCCGCGGAACGGCGGATGCGAAATCGACCTTGTTGGAAGACGGCGAAGAGGGACCCGTCGTCGCCGAGAATCACAGGCCCCGCCGACGCCGAAAATCCGTGCGCGACGAGCGCGTTCACGCCTTCGGCGCCCACCTTTGGCTCACGCGCCCAAGCCAGGAGGCGCGCGGCGCGAGTGCCTCCGACAACCGCGCGCGGGCGCGCTCCGGTAGCGAGCAGCAATACGACGCCGACGCGCTCAGGCTCGTCATGCCTCCCCAGGCCTCTCGCGCGAACCTCGAGGAGCTCTATAGCCGCGCTTCCGACGCCTACCGTCCCCTTGGATCATTTCTCGTTCTGATGGCAGACGACCTCGTCGCGCTTGGGCTTACGCGGCGGCCGGGGGCGCTCTACCGTATCGTCTTTAGCTGGCCCATCACGGTGTTCACCTGCCTCTGGTGCCTGTTCGGACCGGCGCTCGCACTCCTCGAGCCTGGAACAGCGGGCTCGGCTGTGGCGTGCGTCATGATGATCGCCGTCATGCTGGGGCGCGCGATGCTGGTAGACCTTGGAACCCGGCTCACGCCCGAAGGCGCTCGCGTGCTCGCCCAAGGACACGCCAACATTCGCTGGGCGGAGTGCCTCAGCCGTGGGACCATCGCGCTTCCAGGCCGCCTCTCGCCCGACGAGGTAACGCGCCTTCTGGCGACGCTTCTCGCCATGGGCCGCCATGACCTTGCCGGCGATGTCGCCGATTGCCTCATGAGCAGCGGATACGCCAGGGTTCTCGATTCGCCCCATGCCCGGCAGGCCATCGACTTCTGCATGCGTCGCCCCTATATCGACACGTCCGTTATGAGAAAAGACCTGTCGCCAGCAGACCTGCTCATCGAAAGTATCGACAAAACCGTGGAAATCATGCGGGGCTGAACAAGCCGGGTAAAGCACGCCGGCCCCAGCGCCGATCGAGGGCAGCGGCCGCAGCGCCGGCCAAGGGCCCCGGCCCCAGCGCAGGCCGAAGGCGCCCAGCCGCTGGCCGGAACGTTCGTCCAAATGGCACATCCGCGAAAAGCAAGCGGCCGGGCGCAGTATACTGACGATATCGAGTTTGTTGTCAGCACGCCCCGCAAACCGGGGCAGCCAGCACGTAAGAGGAGGCTGCATGGCTCGCCTTAGCGTAGATTTCTACTCCACCTCGCTCATGCGCACCACCACGCTTGACGTGATTCTCCCCACCGATTGCCCCGGCGACGCCATGGGGTTCGACTATATGCGCCGTCAAGACCCCGCATCGTGGGACCGCACGCCCATGCCCGCAGAGAAGCCGCCGTTTAAAGCGCTCTTTCTGCTTCATGGCATCTCCGGCAACCATACGGACTTCATGTCCGAAACGCGTATCCGCACATTCGCCGAGGAACGCGGCCTCGCGGTCATCATGCCGTCCGGCTACAACGCGTTCTACCTCGACCATCCCGAAACCCACAATTATTACGGTCGCTATGTGGGGCTCGAGCTCGTCGAAGCCGCCCGCCGCATGTTCCCCATCTCGCGGCGCCGCGAGGACACGTTCATCGGCGGCATCTCCATGGGGGCGTACGGTGCGCTCCGGAACGGCTTCAAGTATGCCGAGAACTTCGGCGGCATCATCGCTCTTTCCTCCGCCATGATCTTGGGAGACTTCGACCGCCTCATCAACGACGACGTCTTCTTCCTGAGCCGCAACTTCCTGGAATCCACCTTTGGCGACCTAACCCAGGTCATCGATAGCGACAAGGACCCACGCCGTCTGGCCGCCGACGTGGTCTATTGCGACCGCCCCAGGCCGCGCGTCTTCATGGCGTGGGGGTCGAATGACCCGCTCGCCGAACCCAATCGCGCACTTGCCGAGCGCCTGCGAGGCACCGGCATCGAAGTTGAGCAGCGCGAGATGCCCGGCGGCCACGACTGGACCTTCTGGAACACCGCGCTGCCCCAGGCGCTCGACTGGCTGCCTCGTTAGGCTCGACGCCCGCACGAAGGGAGATTGAGATGGCACTGCTCCGCGTCGATTTCTACTCCGAGTACCTCAAGCGCAACGTTGTGCTTACCGCCGTGATCCCCGTCGACAAGATGGACGGCGACAAGCGCGCCAAGAAGCGCCGCGGCCCGTATCGGACCGTCTATCTGCTTCACGGGCTCTTCGGCCAAGACGTCGACTGGATCGACAAGACGCATGTGGTCGAGACGGCCGAAGCCCGCGATGTGGCGCTCATCATGCCGTCCGGTGAAGACGGCCTCTACCTCAATAAGCCCGAAATCAACGAGTGGCACGGCAAGTTCATCAGCGAAGAGCTCATCACCATTACGCGGCAGCTCTTCCCCCTCTCCGCCAAGCGCGAGGACACGGCGCTGGCCGGCATCTCCATCGGAGCGTATACGGCGCTCATCAACGGCATGCTTCGACCCGACCGCTTCGGCAGCATCATCATGCTTTCGGGCGCTTTCATGCGCGACCGCATCCTCGACGCCGTCGACTCGCACTCGCCGCGCAAGCGCAAGTACTACGAGCGGTTCTTCGGCGACCTTGACACGGTCATTGGCACGGAAAAGGATTACGTAGCGCTGGCCGAGCGGTTCGAGAGCGAGCCCGAGCTGCCCAAACCCAACTTCTACGTGGCGTGCGGCCTGCACGACAACCTGTGCGAGAACAACCGCGAGGTGGTCAAGCTCCTGCGCGACACCGGCTTCGACGTGACGTACTGGGAGCCGGGCATCGGCGGGCACGAGTGGCCGTTCTGGAACGCATGGATCGACTGCGCGCTCGATTGGTTCGCCCCGGGCGAGATGCGCCCCACCACCGCCGGCGGCGATTACACCGCCTTAACGAGCCTGCGCGCACCCGGCAAGCCCATCCCCATGACCGGGGAAGATCCGAGCAACCTGTAACGGCGGGGCGGCAGCGTCCCGCTGAGGGCGCCCTTCTTCGGGCGGTTTTACGCACTTGCAGGGAAAATCCGCTGTCTAACTGCGTAAATACCGCCCGAAGATTGCCGCCTATCACGGCAACGGCCCGCCGTCCACCACGGCAACGGCCTCCCCAGGTGCCGCAGATTCGCCCGAAAGAGGGGGCACGCCCGACAACGGCCCGCTGTCCACCACGGCAACGGCCTTTTCAGAGCGCCCCAGATTGCCCTGAACGAGGAGGGAACGCACCTAGCGGTGGTGACCGACGAGTGAAGGGCAAGGTGGGGCGCTCTGGAAGGCCGACCGGGTCGAGAAGCCTATGCGAACTGGGCGTTGTAGAGCTCCGCATACGCGCCGCCGGCGGCGAGCAGCTCTTCATGCGTGCCCTGCTCGATGATGGTTCCATGATCCATCACCAGGATGAGGTCCGAGTCCACGATGGTGGAAAGCCGGTGCGCGATCACGAAGCTCGTGCGCCCCTGCGTGAGCGCCTCCATGGCCTGCACGATGGCTTTTTCCGTGCGGGTGTCCACGCTCGAGGTCGCCTCGTCCAGGATGAGAATCGCCGGATTGGCAAGCAGTACACGCGCAATCGTGAGCAGCTGGCGCTGGCCCTGGCTGATGCTCTCGGCATCGTTAGCGAGCCTCGTGTCGTAGCCGTGCGGCATCGTGCGCACGAAGAAGTCAACCTGCGCGGTCTTTGCCGCCTGGATAATCTCCTCGCGCGAGGCGCCGGGGCAGCCATACGCGATGTTCTCGGCAATCGTGCCCTCGCGCAGCCACGCATCCTGCAGCACCATGCCGAAGTTTCGGCGCAGGTCGGCGCGCGTCATGGCATGCGTGTCCGCCCCGTCGAGCGTGATGCAGCCGCCGTCGATCTCGTAGAAGCGCATAAGCAGGTTGATGAGCGTCGTCTTTCCAGCGCCGGTGGCACCCACGATGGCCACCTTCTGGCCCGGCTCCGCCACGAAGCTTACGTCGTGCATGAGCGGCTGTTCCGGATTATAGCCAAAGCGAACGTGTTCGAAGGCGATACGGCCGCGCACGGGCTGCGGAACGGTGGCGGGCACCTTCGGGTCGGGCTCGACCTCCTCCTCATCGAGAATGTCGTAGACGCGCTCCACCGCCGCCAGCGCGCTCTGCAGCTGGTTCATCGTGAGCGAGAACTGGGTGAGCGGCTCGGCCGCCGTGTTGACGTACTGGAAGAACGCCTGCAAGCGACCGATGGTGAGCTGGCCGCGCATGAGGAATCCGCAGCCAACGAGCGCTAAGATGACCTGCGAGAGCCGCACCAAGAACCGCACCATGGGCGCCACCACGTTGGTCATGAAATCCGTCTTGCGCATGGCGTCGGCGAGTTCCTGTGCCGCCTCGTGGATGCGCGCCGAGCTGGCCTGCTCGCGATTGAACGCCTTGATGACGATGCGCCCGGAGTACGCCTCTTCGACGTGGCCGGTAAGCAGGCCGACCGCGCGCTGCTGCTCGGAAGCAAGCACCAGCGTGCGCTTGGATACGGCGCGCGTCATGAGGATGGAGGCGGCGGCGAACGCTGCGAAGATCGCCGTGAGCACCCAGTTGTAGCGCAGCATCATGATGATCGCGCCGATAACCGAGCCAACCGAGACCATCATCGAGAGCAGCCCGCGCTGCATGACCTCGGAAACCTTGTCAAGGTCGTTCGTCGCGCGGCTCATGATGTCGCCGGGCTTGTTGGCGTCGTAGAACTTGAGGGGCAGCACGTTGAGCTTCTGCGCGAGTTCTTGGCGCAGCGTAAGGTTGAGGCGCTCCGCAAAGCTCGCCATGGTGAAGCTCTGAATGGTGTAGAACCCCCAGGCCGCCGTCCAGATACCCAGGTAAACAAGGATCTCACGGCCGCCGGTGTCCCAGCCGATCGTGAAGCCGCGGCCCTCGGCGAAGCTGGCCTGGATCTCGGTCCAAAGCAGATCGATGACATGCGCGCTGTATGCGGGGGCGGCGATCTGCGCCACGGTGTAGCAAAGAACGCAGACGAGTACCACGGCAAAGCGCCAGTGCTCGCGGCGCGACGTCTTCCAAAGTCGGCGCACCACGCCAAAGGCATCGCGCGGCACCTCAAGCTCCTGCTCCTCATCTCGTGCAGGCTCGGGCGCGCTCCCCTGCGCCGCCTGGCTGTTAGTCAAGTTCTTCTCCTCCGCCATGGTTACTCACCTCCCTTCATCGCTGCACCATCTGCGGCGGGCACCTGCTCGCAGTCTGCACCATCTGCGGCGGGCACCTGCTCGCAGTCCTCACCCGTCAGCTCTGCGAGCTCCTCCTCGCGCAGCTGCGAGCGCGCAATCTCCTGGTAGGCCGTGCAGCTGCGCATAAGCTCCTCGTGCGTGCCCAAGCCCTGGATGCAGCCATCCTTGAGCACGATGATCTGGTCGGCGGTAAGAATCGTGTTGATGCGCTGCGCGATAATGAGCACCGCGGCGTCGGCAACCTCCGTCTGGAGCGCGTGACGCAGCGCCGCGTCTGTCTTGAAGTCCAGCGCGCTGAACGAATCGTCGAAGATGTAGAGGTCGGCCGGGCGCACGAGCGCACGCGCGATGGAGAGGCGCTGGCGCTGACCGCCTGAGAAATTGGTTCCTCCCTGGGCCACGCGGCTCTGGAGGCCGTCGGGCAGCTCGCGCACGAAGCCGGACTGCGCCACGTCGAGCGCATGCCACAGCTCTTCATCCGAAGCGTCCGCCTTGCCGTCGCGCAGGTTGTCCGCGATGGTGCCGCTAAAGAGCCAAGCTTTCTGCGGCACATACGAGATGTGGTCGCGGAGCTCCTGTTGGGTGATGGTGCGCACGTCGCTGCCGCACACGGTCAGCTCGCCATCCGTTACGTCATGGAAGCGCAGCATGAGCTTGGCGATGGTCGACTTGCCCGAGCCCGTCTGTCCGATGATCGCCGTCGTCGTACCGCGCCTCAGGTAGAAGTTGAGGTGATGCAGCGTATCTTCGCTCGCATCTGCAAAGCGGAACGACACGTTGCCGAAATGCGCCACCACGTCCGGCCTGTCGGTGCGGGCATGGCCGCTTGGCAAGGCCTCGGCTCCTGCGCCCGCCTCGTGTGCCTCGGACGAAGCGAGGGAGCGCTCCGGCCCTGCGGCCCCGTCATGCGCGGCGGCCTCCAGCGGCACGGCATCCTTGATGGACGGCTCGCATTCGATAACCTCGCGGCAACGCTCCAGGCACACGAGCGCGCGCGGCAGGGTGAGCATGCAAATCTGCGCCATCATGATGAAGAACAGGATGAGCATCGCATACTCGATGCACGCAGAAATCGAAGCGATCTGCATAGCATGCGCGCCCACGCGATTGCCGCCGAGCCACAAAATCGAGACCTCGGCCAGATTCATCACGAAGAACGCCGAGCAATCGAGCGTGGCAAAAATCCAGTTGACCTTGATGGCACTGCTCGCATAGGTGCCGAAGGCATCGTCAAGGCTTTCCCGCTCAGCCGCCTCCTTGCCAAAGGCGCGAATCACGCGCACGCCCGTGATGCTTTCGCGCAGGCGCACGTTCATGCGGTCGATGAAGCGCTGGAGGCGCTGGAAGATGCGGGCAGCTTTTTTCACGCTCACGACGGCGATCACCGCGACCACCGCGATGAATCCGGCAAGCAGCAGGCCCATCTGCATGTCGATGCTGCATGCCAGCACCACGCCGATTACCGCTGCAAACGGCACGGGAAGAATCATCTGGATGCTCATGCTGAGCGCGGTTTGAATGACGTTCACGTCGCCAAGCGTGCGCGTGATCATCGAGCCCGTGCCAAACTGCTCGAAGTCGCCGCCCGAGAACGCGAGCGACGCGTCGTAGACCTCGGTGCGAATGTCGCGGCCAACCTTGGTGGCAAGGTCGGCGCAGAGGTAGTTGTTTGCAAATGCTCCGCCGCCCGAGATGAGCGCCGCAACGAGCATGACAAGTCCTTGCTGAACCAGGTAATCGAAATCTCTCGAGGAGACGCCGATGTTGATCATGTTGGCAAGGATCGTGGGCACCAGCAGCACGCCCAGCAGGTTAAGGGCGAGCGCTCCAAGCACCCCCGCCACTTGCAGACGATATGGTTTGAGGAAACGCAGCAACGTGCGCATACGCAAGGCTCCTTTTCCTTGGAATAGCATGAGGTCAAGTGAGGAACGGACGTTTGAAATGCATCCGCATCGTGGCGCCTGCGCGCCCTAGGAGCGCATGGCGCTAGGTGGGAACGCAGGCTTCTGGCGTGCACGCCAAGATCTGCTGCTCAAGCGCATCGATATAGCGACGCACCAACTGCACCAACAAGGAACGCTCCTGCTCGGTCAGCGACGAGAACGCACGCTCCTCCGCGCGAATGGCAGGAACGATGCGCTCGGCAGAAAACGCGCGCCCCTCTTCGGTGAAGGCCGCCAGTTTACTCTTGCGGCTGCCTTCCATGAACGTCAGCGCTATGAGGCCGCGCTCTTGCAGCACCTTAAGGGCCGAATTGATGGTCTGTTTGCTATACGACCACGATTCTGTGAGCCGGGCAAGTGGCAGCTCGCCGCCAGCGCGCTCGATATCGTAGAGCATCCAATAGGCGCAATCCGAGAGCCCGCAACCGCGCGCATAAGCGTGGTAGAGCTTATCGACTTCGTTGTAGAGCAGGTCGAGCGCAAGCGGGGTCGTCTCCACGCCGGACAAGCTCGCGGCAAGGCTCTGCTTGCTAACATGCTGGCCATCTCCCATGGCACAAGCCTCCTCTCGCTGTTTTCCATACGTCTACGAACCTTCGGGCGTCGGACTGGTCCTGCTCCGCACGCGGGAATGCACCCGCAATCTCGAAAGCTGTGGGCGGGTATGCTCGTTCCGCTCCACGTGGGGGTGCCGCGCCGGCCCGGAAGCAGCAGCTCGGCACCTCCCAGAGCCCGCCGCAGATCGGAAGCGGCCTCATGCCCGAAAGCCGTAGGCAGGCATGCTCGCCCCGCTCCAAGCAGCCGTGCGGCCGCCGGCCTGCAGCCCGCAGGCCCGGCCGTCCAACGTGAAGCCCATTCGTTCACAATGCACGGAATTTTAGTCCGATTTCGGATTAAAGTCAACGATTCACGTCTTGGAGTATTTAATAACTCCCCAGGTTGGCAATCTTTAGCCAAATTTGCGCCATGTCCAAACCTCAAAATCAAAAGAGCCGCCGACGCTCGGGGTATGCGTCGGCGGCTCGTAGCGGGGTGGCTCTGCGGCCTGCCTTCCTGCGATGCCGCGAGCCGAATAGTCAGCATTACCAGCTACTATTTCTCCCAACCTTCTTGAATCGACTCATAGAACGTTGCGCCCGGGAACAGATCGTGAATGCTTTTCCCATCACGCCACGGGAGCTCGATAATCTCCGGCATGGTAGCCACGAGCTCGGAGCAATCGGTAAAACGGCCCTTATCGTTCAACTTGGAACAATCCTGCACGCGCCAGTATCCGTCGGTGTGGGTGATGTAGTACTGGTCACCATCAACATCCATGAATACGCGGGTCTTCGAGCGCAGGTATCCAAGAAACCCTTCGAAGTCGAAGTCGAGCGCCTCCTCAGCTTTGAGCCCCATGATATCCTCCTTGCTTCGGGCGCCTCCCGGGCGCCAGGCCGATAAAACCGTCTGTTTTTAGTAAACCCGTCGTAAGGGTTTCTCATGCATACAATTTGGTGGGCGGTCTGGCATACGGGGTGGACGGGCGCTCTATGCATCATCTCCATAAGTTGGGGCAACTCGCTCCAGGGGGCACGCGCGCTGCGCTAGCCCCTCTACTTCTCGCGAGAGAAGCCCTCCATCAGCAGCGCAACGATTCCGCAAATCATGCCGCCCACAGGCCACGCCACCCAAAACCACATGGCGGACGTGCCAACCGGGTCGAAATCTGAAGGGTCGGCCGCGGAAAACACCGGTATGAAGAGCAGGGCAAGTCCTATAATCGTCGCTGCAATCATAATGGCCCCGCAGATGGCGCCGAGCTTCTTGTTGGACCGCTTATGAGCGATCATGGCATCGCGGATCTCGTCTTCTACCTGAGCGTTCACGATGTCTTCCATCTCGAGCTCCTCCGCCGCGCTCTTGTTGTATTCGGCGATGTTCATACGGCCGAGAAGCATGCCGTACCGCACGATAAGCCAAACACCCAGAGCGACGAACAACATGAGCAGGCAGAGGCCCTGGCGTTCGGTATCGCGATGCTCGCCGAATACCATGATGCACGCCACGCCCACAAAGATGGCCGCAACCCCGGCGACGATTGCGCGCGACAGGTCGCGCCGAGCGGAGGCGCGGTCGTCCTCCGTATAGAAATCCTCGATATAGGGATGCGCCTTCACGAACGCCGCGTGCTCCATACCTGCGGGCACGGCAAACGCCAAGCCAACGAGCACGCCCAGCAAGATGAGCATGATCATGAGCGTGTCGGCGTCGCCGCCCATGAAGGAGAAACTCCCCTCAAAGAGAAATGCGATGCCGCACATGACAAGGATCGCGGCGACGCCCGTAGGAACCTTGAACGCCATCATGCGCTGATGCTCGTCGTAGCCGCAGATATCCTGCGGGGGCCCGTCGGGAACGGGCACCTGCGTCCCGTTCGCCGAGCTCGCGTTGCCCGCGAGAGCGGCCACATCGCCCGTTACAAGATCATCCAAGCTGCATTCGAAGATCTGGCACATCTTAAGCAGCTTGTCCATCTCTGGATAGCTTTTCGAGGCCTCCCACTTGGTCACACTTTGGCGTGAAACTCCCAGCAACATGGCGAGCTGTTCTTGCGTCATGTTGCGCGTAGCGCGGAGGTGTTGAAGATTTTCGCGGAAACCCATGGCGGTACCTCTCGTTGTGGCTCCGCGCACAGGCCAGGGCGACCGGATGCGACGGAGCGGCTGATGCGTTGCCGGCACCATCAGAGTACGGGTGCGTTGGCCCCTATTCTACCAACCAGAGGGCTGCATTTTTTGAAATTTGAGGCAACCGCAAGGCGCCTTCCAGTTGCTTTTCGCAGGTCAGACAGCATTTCGATGTAAGGCCGACGGTTTGTCTTCGCCGAGCCATGCGGCAGCGCCAAGCAAGCACAGGACGCGAGAGCGCCGACGCCGGCCCACCCTCGGCATGAGGCGATGCACGGCGCTGGGCCATGCGCGCCGCTTACCAGATACCAAGAAGATGCTGCATGCCCAAGCTCACCGCGGCGATGCCCACCCAGCAGCAGGCCCCCATGAAGATGGGCTTGCCGCCGGTGCGAACGAGCTTGACGATGTTCGTGTTGAAGCCGATCGCCGCCATGGCCATGACGATAAAGAACTTACTCAACTCCTTGATAGGCGCGGTGACCGCGGCGGGCAGTGCGAACACCGTGGTGATAATGCTTGCCAGCACAAAGAACAGGATGAAGAACGGGAAGATCTTCTTAAGATCGAAGCTGCCCGCAGCCTGCGCGTCCTCGGTACGGCCCTCGGTGGCAGCGCGCTTGGCCTTCCGCACCTGCCAAAACGCAAGCGCCAGCGTGATGGGGATAATAGCGAGCGTGCGCGTAAGCTTGACGATCGTGGCGGAATCAAGCGTGTTGGCGCCGGGATGCATACCATCCCATGCCGCCGCGGCAGCCGTCACCGACGAAGTGTCGTTTACCGCCGTGCCCGCGAAAAGGCCGAACCCTTCGTTCGAAAGGCCGAGCATGCCGCCGAGCGTGGGGAACACGAGCGCCGCGATCACGTTGAACAAGAAAATCACGCTAATGGCCTGCGCAATCTCCTCGTCGTCCGCGTCGATAACCGGAGCGGTAGCTGCGATGGCAGAGCCCCCGCAAATGGAGGAGCCTACGCCCACGAGCGTCGAGATCTTGCTCGGGATGCGAAGTGCTCGGCAAAGCACGAAGGAAATGATGAGCGAGGTGGCAATAGTGCTCATGATGATGGGGAGCGACGTGGCGCCGACCTGTGCAATCTGGGCCAGGTTAAGGCCAAAGCCCAAAAGGATCACCGCATATTGGAGAATTTTCTTCGAGGTAAACTTCACACCCGCCTCGAGCGGAGCTGCCGACGAACCGGGCACAACGAGCGCCAGCACCATACCAATGAGGATTGCGAACACCGGCCCGCCAATCACCTCGAACTGCTTGCCCAGAAGCCATGCCGGCACCGCAATAACCAGGCAAAACAGAAGGCCCTTCCAAATATGCCTCGCATCCTTGACCAAATCCATACGCTCCCCTTCAATCTGGCATGTACGTTCGGCCACCATGGTAGATGAGCTGTCTATAATTATTTCTATTGTTATACTTATTTATATATAAGAATTCTTTATGCCTAGGACCCGGACATGCTCGATTACCGCGCGCATACCTTCATCATTGCCTACCGCCTGCGGAGCTTCACGCGCGCCGCGGAGGAGCTCCATATCACGCAACCCGCGGTCTCGCAGCACATCAAGCAGCTGGAAGCCCGGGTTGGCTGCAGCCTCTTCGAGACGCGCGGGCGCGCCATTCATTCCACGCCCGCGGGGGACCTTCTCTACCGGCGGCTTTCCGTTATGGCAAACGACGAAGCGCGTATCATCGATGAGCTTCGTCGGCTCGATAGCGCCACAGCTGTTCCGCTTCGCCTAGGGTGCACCCGCACCATCGCCGACTACGTCGCGCCCCGCCTGCTCACCAAGCATGCGCAGCGCCATCCCGAACAGACCGTGCATCTTAGGAGCGCAAATACCCGCGATCTGCTCACCTCGCTCGAAATGGGCGAGCTCGACCTCGCGCTTGTGGAGGGGCCGTACGACCGCAGCTCCTTCGACGGCTCCGTGCTTTCCACGGAACCGTACGTCGCAGTAGCCTCTCCGCGCAAAGCTCAGAGCGCGCACGCTCTCTCCGACCTTCTCGTGCATCCGATTATCGTGCGCGAAAAAGGCTCGGGAACACGCGAAATCTTGGAACGCATGCTAGCGGCGCAAGGGCTTGAGCTCGGCGACTTCGCTTCGGTTATCGAGGTCGCAAGCATCCCCGTTATCAAAGAGTTCGTTCGCGCGGGCCGGGGTATCACGTTCATCTACCGCTTAGCCGTGAGCGAGGAGCTTTCCCGCGGTGAGCTGGTAGACCTAACGTCAGCCGACTGCGCCGCGCACCATGATTTCACGCTTATCTGGCAACAGGGCAGCACCTACGCCGAATCCTACCGTGCGCTGCTTGATGAATGGCGCAGCGATTTGCTCTGATGTATCAAATGTTTTAGGCGCGAAGCCCAAAACGGCCCCCGGATGAGTCCATCCGGGGGCCGCGCTAACGCCATGCCGTATCAGGAGCCAGGCAATCGCCAGGCTTGCATTGCGCCCTACTCCACCGTCACGCTCTTGGCAAGGTTGCGGGGCTGGTCAACGTCGCAGTCGCGCATGATGGCAACCTCGCGCGCCAGGAGTTGGAGCGGCACCGTCGCCGTAATGGGGGAAAACGCATCGCGCACCGGCGGAATGTAAATCACGTGATCGGCAATCTGCTTGATGTCCTCGTCGCCCTCGGTAGCCACAGCGATAATCTTTGCCCCGCGTGCCTCGCATTCCTTGAGGTTCGACACGGTTTTATCGTAGGTGGGGCTCTTGGTGGTTACCGCGATCACGGGGAAACCAGGGTCGATAAGCGCGATGGGACCGTGCTTCATCTCCCCTGCCGCATATGCCTCGGCGTGCAGGTAGCTGATCTCTTTGAGCTTGAGCGCACCCTCGTGCGCGATGGCCGCACCCATGCCGCGCCCCACGAACAGCGCGGAGTGGGCGTCCTTACAGGCGAGCGCCGCCTCATGGACCGCCTCGGCCTGCGTATCGAAAATCCATTGGATCTGCTCGGCCGTGTCGCCCAGCTCGCGGAAGAGCATGCGGACCTGGCCCGTCGTGAGCTTGCCCTTTACCTGCGCAAGCAGCAGGGAAAGCAGCGTGAGGGAAACCACTTGGCCAATGAAGCTCTTGGTAGACGCCACCGCGATCTCTTTATTGGCCTTGGTGTAGATGACGCCGTCGCTCTCGCGCGCCACGGGGCTTCCCACAACATTGGTGATGCCGAACACCTTGGCCCCTTTGATGCGGGCGTCGCGGATGGCCGCCAGCGTGTCGGCCGTCTCGCCAGACTGGCTCACCGCAACGACCAGCGTCGAGGGCGTGATGATGGGGTTGCGGTAGCGGAACTCGCTCGCCGCCTCCACTTCGCACGGGATGCGCGCCCACATCTCGATGAGGTTTTTAGCGATGAGGCCCGCATGGTAGCTCGTGCCGCATGCGATCACGTACACGCGGTCGATAAGGTTGAGCTCTTCGTAGGTAAGGCCGAGCTCGTCGATATCCAGCTCTCCGCCGATCATGCGGCCCACCAGCGTGTCGCGCACCACGCGGGGCTGCTCGTGAATCTCTTTGAGCATGAAATCGGGGTAGCCACCCTTTTCGGCCATGTCGATGTCCCAGTCGATGTGCGTGATGGCCGGCTCGATTGCCGTGCCCTCGGCATCGGTGTAGGTGATTCCTTCCGGCGTGAGGCGAGCGAACTGGCCGTCCTCAAGCACCACGACATCGCGCGTCGCGTCGATGACCGCGATGACATCCGAGGCAACGTAGCTGCCGTCCTCGCCGCGCCCGATGATGATGGGGCTGTCCTTGCGAGCCACAGCGATGACGCCGGGCTCGTCGGCGCACAGCGCGGCGAGGCCGTACGCGCCCACCACATGCGTTGTCGCCTCGCGCACCGCAGCCATAAGGTCGTGCGAGCCAGGCTGGGCGGGCTCGCCCGTTGCTGGGTCTGCGGGACGGCCCTCGTAAGCCTCCTCGATAAGATGGGCGAAAACCTCGGTGTCGGTATCGCTCGTGAAGCGATGACCGCGACGTTCAAGTTCCTCGCGCAGCTCTGCGAAGTTCTCGATGATACCGTTGTGCACGACGGCGATCCTACCGTCGCAGCTCGTGTGCGGGTGCGCGTTCGCAACGCTCGGACGGCCGTGCGTTGCCCAACGAGTATGACCGATGCCGCAGGTCGATGCGGTGTCGACGTGCTCGAGCTCGGACTCGAGCCCGGCCACCTTCCCAACGCGACGATGCACGTCGAGCTCCGTGGCGGAGGCAGACTGCCGCTCGAGGGCGATGCCCGCCGAGTCGTAGCCGCGATATTCGAGCCGTTTAAGGCCATCGATGAGTACGTTTTTCGCTTGGCTGAAACCGGTGTAGCCAACGATTCCACACATGGGGGCGCTCCTTTGCAACGATGATTACCGTATGAGGCGGAAGATGCCGTCGCAGAAATCGGCGCACCACAGGTCGTGGCCAGACGCACGCGGCGCGTTCACCCGCAAAGCTATGGCCATCGGCCCGCCCAGGCGCGCACCGCCGCAAGACTAGCCTTTTCCCACTGATGGCACATTGTAACAGCCGAGTGGTGCCCGGATTGGCCCCTGTGGTATGTAAACATCAATACCAGACAATCTCCTAAACTGTGGAGGGGTGAATAAACTGGCTCGCGGCGGCGTTGGGCTCGCTCGTCTGGACGGGGCGGGCTCTGCGGCGTGCCCGGGCGCACCCAGCGCCGCGCCGAATCGAGGGCATGTTCCCCGCAGCATATTTGGAATTATCCCCCGTCCACCTAATCCGCCCTGATGTCACCCATCGCTCGATGCCGCAAACACGGAGTTATCTCCTGTCCAGTGCAGCGTATTCGGTGCAACGTATTTGAGCTATGCGGGACCGAGAATCATCGAGCGCTGCATATCTGGAGGCACCGGCAATGTCCAGGTACCCGATGCTGCAGATTTGGAGTTATGGATGGCGAGTGTTGCATATCTGGAGTTACCGACAACGCTTCGGTACCCAGCGCGGCATATATGGAGTTAAGGGCAGCGAACGCTGCAAATATGGAATAAAGAGCGCCTGCGGAGGCCGGTAACTCCATATTTGCAGCGCCGGGCGCGGATAACTCCATATCTGCGACATCGAACGGCGCGTAACCCCTTATCTGCAACGTTGAGCGGCGGCGCACCCGCCCCAGGCATGTCGTAACTCCGGATATGCAGCGCTGGGCGAATCTTGGCCCGGCACAACTCCATATTTGCAGCAGCGAACACACCCAGCGACGCCGACTCATATGCGACGCCGACCGGCCGATCTTCTACCGACCTGGTCGTCCGCATGCCGAAACTCCCTGAAATGTGGAAATGCGCACACAATTAAGATTCTTCTTGAAACGAAAGCCCTCACATCGTAATATATTTTCTTGCACCAGAGGTGCACCAGACATTGCGGGGTGGAGCAGTCTGGTAGCTCGCCGGGCTCATAACCCGGAGGTCGTAGGTTCAAATCCTGCCCCCGCGACCAAGAACTATTAACTACCTGCGGAAACGCAGGTAGTTTTTATTTCTGGAAATTACTAACGGCGATTGTCCCCACTATTGTCCCCTCTTTCAAATATGTATAGGGTGTTCCATCGGCTTGGATACAGCGGGAAATCTGGGGTAGAATAAAGAAAATTTCATACGGAGCCGTGAAAGAAAATTAGTGCTCGCAGGGCTGCGCGAACGTCGTGATATGCGCATAAGTTCGGCTATTGGCGAAAAGTCACCGCTAGGCATAAAGATCCCGAGAGAGGACGACGGCTTGGTAACCGTCGCTTCGAGGCGAGCGAACCCACACTACAGATGGGGCAAACAGCTTCCAGCATCCGTTTTTTGTGAACGAAAGGCAGCGACGGTCGGAAAGGTCGTTCACAGGATGTGCCGGTCCAAGTAGAGACACGGAGCGACGGCAGAGGATGGGTAAGGCGCCCGCCTCTGTGTCGCTTTTTTCATATCGACTCTCCGTTATTTAGTGGACGGAGGGCCGTTATGAAACACAACGCTCAGAATGGTATTTCTTGCATCTATCCGATGGCATTTTCGAGCGAGGATGCCGCCCGGATGCTAGGAGTGAGCACGAAGACGCTTGCCAACTGGCGCTGCTCCGGCAAAGGTCCAGCTTATATTCACCTAAGCGACTCACCACGATCTTCCGTCTTGTATCTCTCCGAAGACCTGGATGCCTGGCTGCGCTCTCGTCGTCGCTGCGGGGGTGAAAACTAAACAATGGGAATCAAAAACACCTCATCAGGCCCTGCCTATTTCAAGCTTGACCGCGAGCTCTACGATAATGCTCAAACATTGAAACCTGCGCAAAGGGCCAAGTTCATCTACGCCTGCGCCCAGCTCTTTTTTGAAGGAGTTGAACCTGAGGATCTTCCTCTCCGCGTCAAAGACCTCATCGCAGGGTTTAAAGGCAGAATCAAAAAGAAGCGTTCGCTAGCTGATGCAGCTATTGCTGGCTCTGAAGCGCCAGACAACTTGCATGAGGTTATGCATCAGAACCTGCTTGAGTTTGAAGGGACTGTCAGCGAAGATCTCGTCGATTCTAAGCATCTTTTATCCGAACATCAAATTCAAAACTTGCCCCTGGCCTCGGATTCTTTTCTCACCAACTGCGCAGATGACGCGCAAAACCAACCAGCATGCCCTCCACAGATAATAGATAAGAAATTAGAGACTGTTAGTACTAGCACTAGCTCCGGCACTGGAGCTATAGCCGAATCAAGCAAAAACGACATTAATGAACGTCCCACTCGCGAGGAGGTCGCCCGCTATTGCAACAAGCTGCAGCTGTTGGTCTCTCCCGACCGGTTCTATGACCATTATGAATTGAATGGCTGGGTTGATAGGAAGGGAAACCCGATTGTTGACTGGCGTAAAAAATTGCTCGCATGGAACCGACGGGAGGGGCACTTCCCGCCGAAGACTGAATCGTTGAAAACGAGCGCGGAGATAAACGGGGGCCATAATATGCGCATGAGCAGAGTCGTGAGTAATGACAAGGACAAGGGCTGCTGGACGTATTGGACCCCCAGCGACGGGCTAGTCGTTTTGCATGGAAGCGAAGCTTTAGCTGAAGACGAGGCGAGATCCATAATTAGCGGCCTCATAAAACAAAAGGGGAAACGATGAGATGGGCACGTCATCCCTGATAAGACCTTAGTAGGTAATCCAGCGTAACAAGTACCATACACTGCCAATTACGCAAAGGAGGACAGTCCATGTCAACAACGCGGATAAGAGACAAGCAGGTACACGTCTTCATGACTGAAGGTGAGCGCGAAAAGCTGAAGCGGCGTGCTCGAAAGTATGGCATGGGTGTCGGTGAGTTCATCCGCCAGGCGCTCATCCATACCGACGCCCTCAAGGTCACCGTCATCGACCTGGAGCCGCTCAACCGCGCGAATTACGAACTGCACAAGGCAGGTGTAAACCTGAACGCCCTCTTAAAAAGGTTCAACACCTTCAATGCCGGAGCGTACCATGAAGATGAGGTGCGTCGCGCCATCGAAGCCGAGTGCGAAGCGTTCTACGGAACCATGGACGCCCTCATCGCGCTCAGGAAGGCAGCGGAGAGGCACAAGATAGCAATTACCTTCACGTCGTACGAGGAGTTCTCTGACGATTCGGACAACGAGGAGTGGCTCCACCCCTCGCATGGGGGCGACAGTCAGCAGCAAGCCGATGCTCGCGAGGAGCCATAGCGGGAAGGCGTCAGCGAGCAGGAAAGGTGCCATAAGGCAGGCGAAGGATTCCTGGCTGGCCCCGTCTTCCATTAAAGCCACACCGAACCTGAAGCTAGCACACCGATGCCATCAGTCGTCTGACATGCGAAGCCTTGCATAGCGCGCCAATCCGACAGAATGCGGTCCAGGCCACGCCCCTCGTGCCGTGCTGCATTCCACTTTCAGTTCGCCTGTGCCCGCTTTTCCACTCCATCGTCCCGTCCTCGATGCCGCCGCGTACCCTACCGCGTCGCGCCGCAGGTAGAGCACTTGTAACCCGTGGTCACGGTCTCATCCCAAGCTGCGCGGACAAGCACCTGCTCGTCGTAGGCGGCACGAACCAGTACCTGCTCGTCATAAGCTTGCTGAATGGTGACAATGGAGCTGTGCCATCCGCCGCAACCGTTCAGTATGTTTGCCTTAATGTGTGCGGACTCATTTCCGGTAATGTCAGCATTGCACCCATTGCAGATATGGCGCTCCTGCGTCACCGCATCATGATGCACCGTGCGGTACTCAGCGTCGTGGTGGACGGTGCGGTACTCGGCGTCGTGATGCACGGTCGAGGTCTGGGCCACCCAGTTGTGGGTGTGCGACGCAGACGTGTTGCCGCCGCCTGAGCCGGAGTTGGAGTTACCACCGGTACTGGTCCCACCGCCCGAGGTCGAGCCGCCGCCGTTGCCGCCGGAACCGGAGCCCGACCCAGAGCCGGAATTGCTACCACCGTTGCCGGTACCGCTCGCACTGACGCCGGTTGACGCCGTGCTCTTGCCGCTGCGGGCGCTCTCGACCGCCTGCTCGGCCTTCTGCTCGATGGCCTCCGTATCCGCGTTCGGGCTGGCGCTCGCGTTGGCCTTGACCAGCTCGACCACCTTCACGCCGTTCTCCCCGGTCAGGGTCTCGTCTCCTGCCTTCACGGCATCGCTTACCGCGCTTGCGATAGCGCTGAGGTCTTCCGCCGTCACGTCGGCGGCCTCGATGCGCTCGAAGGCGAACGGCAGCTCTGCCTCCCCTTCGTCACCATTCGTCGCCGTGGCGCTCGCATCCTCCGGCACGCGGTAGGTTGATCCGTCGGCGTTGATGGGAGCGATGAAGGAGACCTCGTAATCACCCTCGGAAGGGACGTCGAGCGCCGCCTCCTCGTTGGCGGCGTAGGCGTGGTAGTAGTCCACGCCCTCTTCCTCGCTGACGATATGCACGATGACCGGCGACGAGGTTGCCGCGTCCCAGCCCTCCGCGCTCACACCGACCTGCACCTGCCAGGTGTCCTCAGCCTCAGCGGGTGCAGAACCCGAGCCCGCACCAGGCTCCCGCCCCGTGCAGCCGCAGACAGCGAGGGCAATGCCCGCCGCCAAGCACAGCGTGGCGAGGAGGCCGCGCCCTTTCTTGGATGTCGTGGATAAGTTCATGTCGCACCGACCTTCCTAGCGCCAATCGCCCGCTACGCTGCCCCGTCTGCGGCAGCAAGCGCATCTTCAAGCTTGCGGACCCTCGACCTCTGGAAGAGGTAGAACGGCAGGCCGCAGGTGAACGCGACTATGAGGGTGAGGACCCAGATGAGAAACATCACGATCCAGCCGCCCCAGACGAATAGGCTCGACCTCCTGATGGCGCGCCACATGCCCATGATGCCGGAGGGCACCCAGATGGTGACGAGGAGGCTGAACAAGATGCCCCGTACCGAGCCAAGGAGGTACTGGAATGCGCCCAGTAGGTCGCCCCGCTCCACCCCGAGGGCTATGACGAGCGGGATGCCGATCACAAGGCCCGCCACCACGAGGGTCGCGAGGACCTTCGCGCTCTTTTCCATCCTCCTGAGCGTCCTGCGCTCCGCCTCCAGCTCGACGAGGAATGGTGCCATCGCTGCTGAGGTGGATGGGATGTCTCCGTCGTGTTCCTGAGGCTGCTTGCGTTCTTCAATGAAGCTCATCTTAGGTGCTCCTCTCAAAACGTGTCCGCTCTCATTGTAGTTCAGATTGTCACTTATATAGGGGTGACTTATATAGGGCGAAACAAAAGTATTGGTACCTGAGCGCAGTGGACGGGGTACCAATGACGAGACTCGATATCAAGATGCGCATAGGGCTGCGCATAAAGGAGCTGCGAGGCACCCTCGGCATGAGCCAGGAAGCCTTCGCGAACTCGATCGATATGTCGCGCACCTATCTCGCGGAAGTCGAGATCGGCAAGCGCAACATATCAATCGAGAACATCGACCGCATCTGCGGCGGCCTCGGTATCTCGATTCGTGAGTTCTTCGATTCGGATATATTCGACGTTATCAATGGCTAGTTAGCGGCCGACGCCCCTATCGAGTCATGTTTCACAATCTCCTACTCAGGCGCGCTTTGCATCATCTCTTTAGCTTCTCAAATGGTACAGCAGTCAAATAGATGCCAGTGAGCTCTTTGCCATACAGGAGAGCGTAATAAGATAGAAATCCCGGCGGTAATAATCTGTATTCAAAAATCTGGCAACGAATGCGAACCGATTGTGATTGATCAGAACGACGATCTGGATGTGGAAGACTCGCGCCGTACCGAAGCGAAAATGATTCAAAGTCAAAAGCATGATTTTCAAATTGAGACTCGCCAACGATAGCCGGCTGAGAGATGATGCCACTCCAACATTTGCCCCGGTCCGCTTGAGCCACCACGAATTACCGCGCTTTGGGCGCGGGAACGGGTGAGGCGTCTCCCCCGTTCCCGCGCCCAAAGCGCTCTCGCGCTGCCATCCGGCAGCGCTCACCGGCTAAAGCCGCTCTTCGAGTTGCAAGATGTAGGTAGCATGTACAAAAATGAGCGCTTTGCGCATCATTTCTGACAGCTACCATCCTGATGCTTCTCAATCTTTGGTGTAAGGAGGCCTTACAGCATCAAACGGCAACGTTCATGTAATCAAAATATGTAGTGATGAGAAAGCGAGCATTCAAAATCGGCGGCGTCGCCAATTTGCAAGGCAAGAACACCGAAGATGCAACAGAACGCAATGCAAAATAACCAGGTAAGCTTTTAGGAAAACAATCCGGCTACAATGCGGACAGCAGTGCCTTAACATGTGGAAGGAGAAAGTTGCCGGGTACATCCAAGAGCAGGCTGGAAGCTGTGCATGAACCAGACCCAGCTCAAAACGAGGAGCGCTTAAGCAAAACGCGCGCGGTGGAGCTGTTCTATACTGCCTTGGCACCTTCGAGGTCGGAGCATTCAGGAGCCTTGCACAGATCCACGGGCATCTCTTTCAAGACGTTTTCGACTTTGCGGGGCAGATCCGTACGGTCAACCTTAGCAAGGGAAACTTTCGTTTCGCGTCGGTGATGTATCTGGCTGCCGCTCTTTCTGCTATAGACAAAATGCCTCAACCTACGTTTGATGAGATCATCGAGAAGTACGTCGAGATGAACGTGGCGCACCCCTTCCGTGAG
>NHCFC04200__coassemble_650_pt1 | contig 26162 bp, 19 predicted proteins | sample NHCFC04200__metabat2_low_PE_026 | metagenome-assembled genome bin NHCFC04200 | reverse complement strand
TGCGGACCTCCGTTCCGACGCCCGACGGGCGTCCAACTTTTTGTCCGCGGTCCCTAGGGCCCGCGCTATGACGGAATCTCGCCCAACGATGCCTCGAACATCCGAAAGCTGCCCAACAATCACGAAGATCGAGGCGCGCTTGATTTGGGTGCCTTGATAAAGGCTCGCCTAATTAATGGCCACTTGAGTAATGGTCTGCCCGATTACTTGAGTAATGGCCTGCTCGGTTGAAAGGTAACGGCCTACCTTATTGAAAGTTCGTCTGGATGAAGCCCGTTAGATTTGGTGGGCGAAAACCCGTCATGCAGCGTTCTGGCAAGGTCTTATTACTTTGGCGACTTATGCCTTGGGCTGGCGCTGCTTGCCGGTGAAGCGCGCAACGTCGATACGCCACACCGTCGTGCGGTCGAGCACGCCCGGGCCGAGCGCTTGCGGTGCGCCGGGAGCCATGTGCTCCATGATGCGCGTGAGGCTGTAGACCTTGTCTTCGCCGCTAGCGATGGGGTAGATGCGCCCCGTCCCCATGATGCTCCGGTACGCAAAGGAGTACGAGCACGCGTACGGCCCGGTGATGACGCCATCTTCGCAGTCCATCTCGATCGCGACGTCGACCCCGGCGTTTCCGTTTGCCCTAAATGCTGCGGCCTTGCGTCCCTCGCCGGCTGAATGCAACCAAAGCGTTAGGCGGGGAGTGTCGGATTCGTCCAGCTCCCAGTCGTAGCCAAAGCTCATGGGAACGATGAACATCCCCTCTTCGTCAACGGCGCCGACGCGCACTGTCTGGCAGCTATCGACGATTGCCCGCAGCGCATTCGCCTCGCGTACCTCGCGTTTCGCCAGTCTCATGTTCAACGTGAGCCCCCTAGCATCGTTGGCGTAATTACTTGACGCAACCAATCATATAGCGAGGCTTGTATGGGCATTCGTTCGGCTGCGATTTTATAAATTTTCGCCCTCATGGTCAATTTAGTACGGTTAGTGGTGCTTGGGAGCACCTAGCGCTGCTGAAGAGCGTTGTGGAGTGGTCCAGGCAGGGTGCCTTTTGCCCGATTATCGATGGCAATCATGAATAAGCCCCCAAAATGAGGTTTAGCTGGGCGTGCGCCGCTTCTTAACTACCACCAATCATATTAAATTGACCATGAGAGTAAACTGCTGTGCTTCCTAACGGCGCGGGCACGTTCGTCGCGAAGCCGCTGCCTGCTCGTTGTCGATATGCGTATTCTCTGCTTGCAAGATGTGCGTGCGAGTCGGAACTGCCCGAGTTGCAGGCAAGCAGCCGAGACATGGCCCCGGGAGCCCATTCACCGTGGTTTCTCCGTGGGATGCGCGCGCCGTGTGTATCGTCCGTGCGCCAAAGGGATAGAGTTAAGCAGTCTGAGTATGTCCATCGGGGGCGGTTCTGGGGCGCGACGGGTGTCGCGCGGCGCGAACTACCTCCTGTGAAAAGGGAACCACATGGGATTCGTCTCAAAACTCCTTTCAATCGGCTCCGATAAGGAGCTCAAGCGCTATCAGAAGGTCGTCGAGAAGATCAACGGCCTCGAGCCCACCTACGAGAAGATGGACGACGAGGAGCTCGCCCACCAGACCGAGCTCTTCCGCGAGCGCTATGCGAACGGCGAGTCGCTCGACAGCATGCTACCCGAGGCGTTTGCCGTGGTTCGTGAGGCGTCCAAGCGCACCACCGGCCTCCGCCACTTCGATGTGCAGCTCATCGGCGGCATGACGCTCCATGATGGCCAGATTGCAGAGATGAAAACCGGTGAAGGCAAGACGCTTGTTTCAACGCTCGCCGGCTACCTCAACGCGATTTCCGGCAAGGGCGTGCACATCGTCACCGTGAACGATTACCTCGCCAAGCGCGACTCTGAGTGGATGGGCCAGATCTACCGCTTCCTCGGCATGAAGGTCGGCCTTTTGCAGAACGGCATGCCGCTCATGCAGAAGCGTCCTGCCTACGAGGCAGATGTCACGTACGGCACCAACTCGGAGTTCGGCTTCGATTACCTGCGCGACAACATGGTGCTTCGCGCATCGCAGCGCGTGCAGCGCGGTCATGCCTTTGCCATCGTGGACGAGGTCGACTCGATTCTTATCGACGAAGCGCGCACCCCGCTTATCATCTCTGGCGCCGGCACCAAGTCGGCGAGCACCTATAAGGACTTCGCCCGTGCGGTCCGCGGTCTTAAGCGCGCCCCCGAGGTCGAGCATGACCCGCTGTCGCCCGAGCCCGCACCCGAGCCCGACGGCGATTTCGTGATGGACGAGGCCAAACACACCATCGCAGCAACCGAGCAGGGCTTGAAGAAGATCGAGAAGCGCCTCGGCATCGATGACATCTACGCCGACCTTTCCGGTCAGCTCGTGAACCACCTGCAGCAGGCGCTCAAGGCCCAGTACATGTTCCACCGCGACAAACAGTACGTGGTCACGAACGGCGAGGTCAAGATCGTCGACGAGTTCACGGGCCGCATCATGGAAGGCCGTCGCTATTCCGATGGCCTCCACCAGGCCATCGAGGCCAAAGAGGGCGTGCTCGTGCGCGAGGAGAACCAGACGCTCGCCACGATTACCCTGCAGAATTACTTCCGCCTCTACGATAAGCTTGCCGGCATGACCGGTACCGCCATCACCGAGGATGCCGAGTTCCGCGAGATCTACAACCTGCCCGTGCAGGTCATTCCGCCCAACAAACCGGTGGTCCGTAAAGACCATGACGACCTCGTGTACCGCACGATTGATGCCAAGTACCGCGCCGTCGCCGATGAGGTTGCCGAGCGTCATGCCGAAGGTCAGCCCGTGCTCGTGGGCACCGTCTCCATCGAGAGCTCCGAGCGCTTGTCGCGCCTGCTCAACAAGCGCGGGATCAAGCACGAGGTCCTGAACGCAAAGTTCCACGAGCGCGAGGCGCACATCGTTGCGCAGGCCGGCCGCTTGGGCGCTGTGACCATCGCAACGAACATGGCAGGCCGTGGTACGGACATCCTGCTCGGCGGCAACCCCGACGAGCTCGCGAACGAGATGGTCGAGGCAAAGGGGCTCGATCCCGAGGCCGAGGGTTACGAGGAGCTTCGGGCGGCAGCCTATGAGGAGGCGCTCAAGCAGGCCCGCGAGACGTGCGCCCGCGAGCGCGAGCAGGTGCTTGCGGCGGGCGGCCTCACCGTAATCGGCACCGAGCGGCACGAAAGCCGCCGTATCGATAACCAGCTCCGCGGCCGCGCCGGCCGTCAGGGCGATCCCGGTGAGACGCAGTTCTACCTCTCGCTCGAGGACGACCTCATGCGGCTCTTCGGTGGCGACAAGATGGATCGCATCTCGAGCCTCATGTCGTCGGCCGATATGGACGACCTGCCCATCCAGCACAAGTTCATCTCCAAGGCCGTCGAGGGCGCGCAGCGCAAGGTCGAGAACATCAACTTCTCCATGCGTAAGAACGTGCTCGAGTACGACGACGTCATGAACAAGCAGCGCCAGGTCATCTACGCCGAGCGTAACAAGGTGCTCGACGGCAAAGACCTCGCCGGGCACATCACCGACGTCATGGCCGATACCGTTGAGCGTTGCGTCGCCGAGTTCTGCCCCAAGGACTCCAAGAAGGGCGAGCGTGACTTCGAGGGCCTGCACAAGTGGATCGCAGAGCTCACCGGCTGCGCGGATGCGCCGCAGATCGATGACGAGGACGCGAGCTTCAGCGCGATCAACGAGCAGGTGCTCGCCTATGTCAAGGATTGCTACGTCCAGAAGGCCGAGCGTGTGGGCGAGGAGCTCATGCGCGAGCTCAACACGCAGGTCATGCTCCGCGTGATCGACACGCGCTGGATGAGCTACCTGCAGGAGATGGACTACCTCAAGCAGGGCATTGGGCTCCGCGGCTTCGGCCAGCGCGACCCGCTCGTGGAGTACAAGAGCGAGGCGTTCCGCGCGTTCCAGACGCTCGTGGACACCATGTACGAGGACTACCTGCGCACCATCCTGCGCATCGAGGTCAAGCAGGCCCCGCGCGCCGCGCAGCGGGCGGCCGAGGAACCTGCGGAGCTTTCGAACGCGACGTACTCCGGCCCGGCCGATGTTGATGGCGAGGGAGGCTCCTCGACCATTCGTCGCGAGGCCGCCGCGCAGGCTGCCAACGCTGCTGGCCGCGCGCCGGCACCCGCGCAGGGTACGGTCAAGACCTACGTCAAGGCCGAGAGCGGCGACCCGTACGCCAACGTGGGGCGCAACGACCCCTGCCCCTGCGGTAGCGGTAAGAAGTTCAAGAACTGCCACGGTAGGAACCGCTAATGGCCGAGGAGAGCATCACGGCCGAGGCGCTCGACGCCTTGGCGGCGCGCCTCGATGAGGTTGAGGTCTACCTGCATCTGGACGAGAAACGCGAGCGTGCGGCGGAGCTCGAGCGCCAGAGCGCCCAGCCGGGCTTCTGGGACGATGCCGAGCATGCGCGCGCAATCATGGCAGAGCTCTCGGCGGCGCGCGATGATGTGAAGGCCGTCGAGGATGCCCGCGCGGAGCTTGCCGACGCGCGCGCCGCGCTCGAACTTGCCGGCGAGATGGGGGACGACCCCGAGGCGGCCGACCTGGTGGCCGAGGCAGCGTCCACGGCCGAGATTCTTGGCCGCTCCATCGATCAGCTGGAACTTACGAGTTGGTTTACCGGAGAGTTCGACCACGGCGACGCCATCGTAACCATCAAGCCCGGCCAGGGTGGCTTGGAGGCCCAGGACTGGACCTTCATGCTGTTCAAGATGTATATGAAGTACTGTGCGCGCCACGGCTGGAGGGTCACGGTCAACGACTGCCCGGCGGCCGAACAGATCGGCATCGACCGTGCGACCTTCACCGTGGAGGGCAAGGATGCGTTTGGGATGCTCCGCGCCGAGGCCGGCGTGCACCGCTTGGTGCGCATCAGCCCCACGGATGCCAAGAAGCGCCGCCAGACCACGTTCGCGGGCGTGGAGGTCATCCCCGTGTTGCCCGACGACATCGACATCGAGATTGCGCCCGACGATATCCGTGTGGATGTGTACCACGCGAGCGGCCCCGGCGGCCAGGGCGTGAACACGACGGACTCCGCCGTGCGCGTGACGCACCTGCCTACGGGCATCGTCGTGACCTGCCAGAACGAGCGCTCGCAGATCCAGAACAAGGCCGCGTGCATGCAGATCTTGAAGGCGCGCCTGTACGAGCTGGAACTGCAGAAGCGCGAGGACAAACTCGACGAGATCCGCGGTCCCAAGACCGAGATCGGCTTCGGCAACCAGATCCGCAGCTACGTGCTCTATCCGTACCAGATGGTCAAGGACCTCCGCACCGGCGTGGAGACCGGCAACGTCGACGCCGTGCTGGAGGAGGGCGACCTGGACCCGTTCATCATCGGCTACCACCGTTGGGCCACGAGCGCCGAATGAGACAAAGGTGCCAGGCACGTTTGTCTCATTGACCCATTTTGGGACGGGGTCATTTTGAACCAGTGCGCGGGACTTCTGGGATTGATATGAGAAAGGCGGTCCAGCTCATAGCTCTAGACCGTCTTTACTCGTGATTTTTGAGTCGTGGTTCAGGCACAGCATCGCGCGATTTACTCATTCGATCGTGAAATCGACCGTGCTGGAACGGGGATGGTGGGGTCTTCGTAGGGGGACCAATGAAATACGGTGACGCGATCGCCCGTCTGTACCCATGAAAGGTCAACGGTGCCTTTGAACGAAAAGACGGGGCGGCTCCCCGCGTCGAAGCCGCTCGAGTCTGTATCGATGTGCACGGTAACGGTGTGGTGTTCTTGGTCGCATGAGATGACCGTTCCGCTGGAATAATGCATGGCGTCGGCCCAGCCCCCTGTTGTTCCCACAGCGACATCGGCTTGCTGCGCAGAATGGCAGTAGAGAACGGCGATTCCAGCTGCACAGGCGAGCAAGACAAGCACGACTACAGCAGAAACTTTGGACACCTGCGGCGATGGGTGCTTCATCTGTGGTCTCCCGCTCCGTTCAGAACGACGCCAGGGATATCATGCGTGCTGCATGAAAACAATATCATACTCTTCATCTTTGTCGCCATTTCTGAATACGGCAGAATCTAGCAGGAAGACTCGGATAACATTCTGTAAAATGATGCTAACGTTCTATGACGTACTAGAAAGGAGGGCATCGTGCCCATCGTTATGCGGCTCGATCGCGTGATGGCGGACCGCAAGATGTCCTCCATCGAGCTGGCCGAGAAGGTCGGCATCTCTCCGGTGAACATCTCGCGCATCAAGACCGGTCGCCTCAAGGGCATCCGCTTCTCCACGCTCGAGGCCATGTGCGAGGCGCTCCGGTGCAAGCCCGGCGACATCATCGACTGGATGGACGACGACGAGTACATCGCTGCGTTTGGCAAATTGCCTGACTGACGAATGCCACCTCGTATTCATGCGAGGCGGCCGTTTAGGTGACAACATGAACAACAAAACAAAGCGAGTCATTCGCCCCATCGTTGTGCTTGCGGCGGGCGCTTCGCTTCGACGAGGGTCGACGCCGCACCATGCGAGAGCCCCGATCCTGACGCGCCGCTCGCGTACTTCAACTTCAACATCTATTCCGACCTTTATTTGGGCGATTCTGAGCGTCCAACGTTTATGACGTGGTCTGATGACCAAAAGCACGTTGAGCTGCGCGGACATGTGGGTTCGACGATGGAGGCCGAAGGTTCAGAGTGCTATGCGACCATCTGCGGGCTCAACGAGGTGGACGGGGTGCCCGTTCTGCGTGCCGTGAACGCGTCATACGACCTGCCGCCTTCGGAGGATGGCGAGCCGAACGATCCCGAGACATATCGCGCCGCGCTTGGAGATGACGGTGCATTGCACCTTGTGGGCGAGTAGGGCGCGCCCTTTCCGCGCCGTTTGTGTCAGCTCGTTCCACTTTTGGGAATATCTTTCCGGCTTCATCCGGAAAGTTTGGCTTGCATTGAGGGAAACCGCAGGATTGCGACGACTGCAAGGGTGCTATCTGACGGCAAGCGAAGTAGATATTCCCAAAAGTGGAACGAATGCACTCGACCGGCCCTTCTTGGTCCACGACATTGCGGCATCCGTGTGAACGAACGGTTGACGTGCTACCATAGCCAGCGGAAAACTCAACGTCATGCGCCTGTTAGGGTACGGCGGTGCGAGGCGGCCCGGTTGGTCCGCGTGCGCCGTGCGCAGAAAGGAACGGGCCCATGGCCTCTCGGGTGAATATCTCGCGCGTCAACCTTACCGAACTCATCCGTTCGCGCTTCGTGCGCGACCTGCCCCTCGTCGTGGCAGGCTGCGCCATCGCTGCGCTCGCGGTGGACATCTTCATGGTGCCCAACGGCCTCGCTGCGGGCGGCCTCACCGGTCTTGCCACCATCCTCTCCGAGCTTGCGCGCCGCAACGGCTTCTACCTGCCCGTTGGTCTGCAGACGATCGTCTTCAATATCGTGCTGCTGCTTTTCGTGATGCGCACGGGCGGCGTACGTTATGCGGTGCGCACCATCACGGGCTTCGTGCTCTTCGGCTTCTTTACCGACCTCTTCGTGCCGCTGGCCGAAACCTTCGCCGACGCGGCGAACGACCTCATGCTCTCTGCGCTGTGGGGAGGCATCATCTCGGGGTTGGGCTATGGCCTCGTGTTCCGCGCCGGCACCAACACAGGCGGCTCGGATACCATCGCACAGATCATCTCGCGCAAGACATCGTTGCCCGTGGGCGCGACGGTCATGGTGATCGACGTGGCGGTGTGCGCGGCCTCGGCGCCGGTGTTTTCGCTCATCCAGGCGTTGTATGCAGCGCTTTCTATGGTGCTTTCCGGCTACGTGATCGATGCGGTGGTCGACGGTGGCAACCGCCAGCGTGCGGCCTTCATCGTGTCGGACGAGTGGGAGAACATCAAGGGGGCGATTTTTACGACGATGGATCGCGGCTGCACCGAGCTCATGGCGCGCGGCGGGTATACCGGAACCGAGCGGCCGGTCATCTTGCTTATCATGAGCAAGAGCGAGATTCCCATCATCAAGACCATCGTGCATGAGTACGACCCTAACGCCATCATCATGATTACCGACGTGAGCGAAGCCATCGGCTACGGTTTCAAGGATTTTTCTGCGTAGCGCGGCCAGGCTCGGCGTCCGCTGAGCGTTCCGCTGCGTCGTCGATGGGGCGTAATATGCAATCTGGTGGCATTAATATGCATAGATTGGTTGCCTACTGACGCGGCTCGTTTTAATTCGATCCTTTGAGGCTAGTTTTTCCAAATAATAGAACGCAATCTACCTGCAGTAATAATGCAATTCTGCAGGTAGATGATGCGAACAAAACTCGTGCCAAAGGATCGGATTTCGTCAGGCCCCCAAAGTAGATGGGTAAATCCCATGCATGCGAAGCTGCGTCTGGCCCGTCTGTAAGCCGGGCGTCCGGCGGGTTGCGGCCACATGTGCGGGCGCGGGATCGTTTCGCGTGCCGCCGCTGGTGCAGTTTTCGCGACGGTGGTTGCAGCCTCCAGTTACCGCCTTCCACCTGTTATGATGAACGAGTCTTAGGGGGACTTCTCTTTGAAGGGACGGACATGGCAACAGAACAGTTGAGAAGCGCTTGCGCACACGACGACGCGCAGGTTGCCCTCATCGCCAACCGGATGCGGCGCGATGTCGTCGAGATGCTCGAGGCGGCGGGCTCCGGGCATCCGGGCGGGTCGCTTTCGGCGGCGGACATCGTGGCAACGCTCTTTTTCTCCGGCGTGATGGGCTACGACGCCCAGGATGCCGAGAATCCGGAGCGCGATCGCTTCGTGCTCTCGAAGGGCCATGCCGCCCCCATTCTGTACGCGGCGCTCGCCCAGATCGGGTATCTCGAGCATGACGAGCTCAAGACGCTCCGTCATATGGGGTCGCGCCTGCAGGGGCATCCCGACTGCCATGCATGCCCGGGCGTGGAGGTCTGCACCGGCTCGCTTGGTCAGGGCCTTTCCGTTGCATGCGGCATTGCGCTCGGCTTCCGGGCCGACGCCGCGCGCGACGGTGGAGACCCCAAGCGCGTGTTCGTGCTCACGGGCGACGGCGAGCTCCAGGAGGGCGAGAACTGGGAGGCGGCCATGTTCGCCGCGCACCAGCACATCGATAACCTCGTGGCGATTCTCGACAGCAACAACCTGCAGATCGATGGCCATGTGAGCGACGTTAACGGCATCGAGCCCGTCGCGGACAAGTTTGCCGCCTTTGGCTGGGAGGTCATTGCGGCGGACGGTCATGACGTCGCCGACATGCACCGCGCGCTCAACGAGGCCATCGCGGTGACGGGCAAGCCGGCCATCATCATCGCCTCGACGGTAAAGGGCAAGGGCGTCTCCTTCATGGAAGACCAGGCCAGCTGGCACGGTGTGGCGCCCACGCATGAGGAGGCCGCGCAGGCCATTGCAGAGATCGATGCCGCGTACGAGGAGCTCCTCGCCGCGCAGAAGGAGGCGTAGGCCATGGCGAAAGCGACGCGCGCCGCGTTCGGCGAGACGCTCATCAAGCTCGTTGACGAGGGCATGGACATCATGGCCGTGGACGCCGATCTCTGCGGCTCCACGACGACTGCTAAGTTCGGGGCGGCCTATCCCGACCGCCTCTTTGACGTGGGCATCGCCGAGCAGAACATGATCGGCGTGGCCTCGGGCCTGGCGCTCACCGGGCGCACGGCGTTTACCGGCTCGTTTGCGGTGTTCGGCACCGGACGTTGCTGGGAGCAGATCCGCAACACCGTGTGCGATTCGGGCTTGAACGTGAAGATCTGCCCCACGCACGCGGGCATTACCGTGGGCGCGGACGGCGCGACCCACCAGGCGCTCGAGGACATCGCCCTCATGCGCGTGCTGCCGGGCATGCGTGTGCTCGTGCCGGCGGATTACGCGAGCGCCGCGGCGGCCATCCGCCTGGCTGCGGCAACGCCCGGCCCCTTCTATGTGCGCCTAGGGCGGGAGCCCTTGCCCGAGGTCTATGACGAGGGCTTCACCTGCGACGTCGCCTTCGCCAACGTGCTGCGCGAGGGCTCGGACATCTCCATCATGGCGTGCGGCGTGGAGGTCGCGCAGGCGCTTGCGGCGGCAGACGCGCTTGCTGCTGAGGGCATCTCGGCCGAGGTTGTGGACGTCATGAGCGTGAAGCCGCTCGACGAGGAGACGATCATCGCCTCCGCGGCAAAGACCGGGCGCGTGCTGACGGTCGAGGAGCACAGCATCTATGGTGGCATGGGTTCCGCCGTGGCCGAGTTGCTCGGCGAGAAACACCCCGTGCCAGTGACGCGCCTAGGGCTCACGACCTTCGGCCAGTCCGGCGACGCAGCCGAGCTTCTTGCCTATTATGGTCTGGATGCCGCAGGTATCGCCGCCCGTGTGCGCGAGGTGCTGGGTAAGTAAACGGCTAGCGATATGCCGCTCGCCCGCGCGCGGGCGTGTGGGGCGGGGTGAGTGCCGGCTGTGCGCTCGCCCCGCTTTGCGTTGTGCGCCGCCGCCTCGCGGGGGCATAGCTCCTCTACGCCTTTTCTGTGTGCGGTGGCGCTTGCTGGTACAATAAATCGCGCATGTAGATAAAACGCACGACTTGAAGGAGCAACAGTGGGCAACCACTTCCGTAAACCCGATGAAGGGCAGGACGCTCCGCGCCAAACAGAGCCGCAGACGGCCTCCCATTTTGCGTATTCCACCTCCTACGAGGGGCAATCCGAGGGGCAGACCGGTTCGCGCTTTGCAGCAGGCGCCGATGCGAACGAGGACGCCCTGTTCGGCGCCGCGCCTGCCGAGCAGATGTACGCGCAACCCGCGGCCTATGCCGCCCAGGACAGCGTCTCTGAACCAACCATTGACCCGTTTGCCTACCAGCCGGCGAACAACGACTTCGCAGCTCCCGCTTCTGCGGATGCGCTTGCAGGCGTGCCGTCGCCTCTGGACGCACCCGCGCCGCAAGGCGATCTAAGCTCCCAGCTGCCTCAGATCCCGGATCCCATGGCGGCCCCTGAACCCGAGGTAACCGCCGACCAGGCCCATGAGGTCGCGACCCTCGACACCGCGCTTCAGAGTTCCGACTTCACGCAGGTATTCGCGCCGGTGCAGGAATCGCGCAAGAAGATGGCGCGCGAGGCGGGCGTTGACCCGGTGATCGTGATGGAGCACGTGACCAAGATTTACCCGGCGCAGCCCAACAAGCCCGCGCTCGAGGATGTCAACATCGAGATCTACCCCGGTGAGTTCGTCTTCTTGGTAGGCCACTCTGGCTCGGGTAAATCCACCCTGTTGCGCACCATCATGCGCGAGGTCAAGCCCACCCAGGGCCGCGTCATGGTTGCCGGGCAGGACCTCACCCGCATTCGCAACCGCAAGGTGCCCTACCTGCGCCGCCAGATGGGCATCGTGTTCCAGGACTTCCGTCTCCTGCCCAACAAGACTGCGTACGAGAACGTGGCCTTCGCGCTCGAGTGCATCGGCAAACCGCGCGGCGTCATCCGTGCGCAGGTGCCCGAGGTGCTGCGACTGGTGGGCTTGGCGGAGCAGATGAACTCCACGCCCGACCAGCTTTCCGGTGGCGAGCAGCAGCGCGTGAACGTTGCGCGCGCCATGGTCAACCGCCCGCCGCTGCTCATCTGCGACGAGCCTACGGGCAACCTCGACCCGGCGATCTCGCTGGGCATCATGAAGCTCCTCGAGCGCATCAACCGCACGGGGACTACGGTAATCGTTGCGACGCACGACCGCGAGATGGTCGACTCCATGCACCGGCGCGTGATCGCGCTCGAGGCTGGCCACGTCGTGCGCGACCAGGAGAGGGGAGGCTACGGCAACTATGGCGCCCTCTAACATCGGCTACTCGCTCCGCGAGGCCTTCAGCCATTTCTTCCGCAACTGGACCACGTCGTTCGGTGCGGTCATCACCATCTTCCTGTCGCTCTTTATCATCGGCCTCTTCATCGTGGGCTCGGCGCTCGTTACGTCTGCCATCGGCACAATCGAGGACACGGTGACCATCAACGTCTTTATCTCGGACGACGCCACCGACGACGAGGTGCAGGCATTCCAAGAGAAGCTCGAGAGCTGGCAGAACGTCCAGAGCGTCAACTTCAAGTCGAAGGAAGATGCCCTGGAGGAGTACCGCAACATGTCGTCGAGCGCCGACTCAACGATTGCCGCTCTCGACGGCGAGAATCCGCTGCCTCGTTCGTACGAGGTCGTGATGGAGGATTCTTCGCAGGTCGAGGACATGGCTAACCGCATCAAGGAGGATACGGACTTCCAGGCCATGGCCGATAACGGCGATGTTGACGAGAGCGTGCAGTACAGCCAGGAGATGGTGGGCCGTCTGTTCCAGGTGACGGGCTATATCCGCATCGCCTGCATCGTGCTCGTGGCGCTGCTCACCTTCATCGCGTTCATCTTCATCAACAACACGATTCGCCTCTCCATCACGGCGCGCCGGCGCGAGATCGCCATCATGCGCTTGGTGGGCGCCTCGAACGGCTTCATTCGCGGGCCGTTCGTGACCGAGGGCGTGTTGCAGGCGCTCCTTGGCGCGCTGCTTTCCATTGGCGTGCTGGAGCTCGTCCGCAACTTCCTCATGCCGCGCGTCATGAACATGGTAAGCTGGTGGCAGTTCGATATTCCGCTCGAGGTGTACCTTATGACCTACGGCGCGTTGATTCTGGTCGGCCTGGTCATCGGTCTCTTTGGTTCCGCCATCGCGATGCGGCGGTATCTCAAGGTGTAGCCCAAGAATGCTCACGAGTGGAAGGCCGGTCTTTCCTCTCGCGCTGGTCCTCGGAGTTCAGCTTTTGCTGAACTCCTGCGGAATCGCGCGCGAGGAAAGGCCGGCCTTCCCTGTAAAGGCTTTGGGCTACACCTTGGATACCTTGGGACAGTGGGTAGAACGTGTGTGGGAACATCGGCTCTGCTGATGTTTTCCATTTTGATGGAGGCAGGTGAGAAGCATGGGCCGAAAGCGTTCGGGGCGCGGGCGGCGTTCGCCGGTGCGGCGTGAGCGGCGTCCGAGCCTGACGGGCACGGTTCGCCTTACCGAACGGCACGGGTTCGTCGAGACAGCCGAAGGGTCGCTGAAGCTGGCTGGTCGTGCGTTGCGCGAGGTCATGGACGGCGACGTTGTGGCCGTGAGCGTCCGGCGCGGTGAGGGTGGCAAGCGCGCCACGGTGGAGAGCGTGATTGAGCGCGCGGCGGCTTCCATCGTGGGCACCTACGCCGAAGCGGGCCCGCTCGGCGCCGTGCATCCGCTCGATACGCGCATTAAAGCCGACTTCTTCATACTTCCGCACGACCGCTCCGCGCGCGATGCAGGGGTGCAGGTGGGCGACATCGTTCGCGCTCGCATCGTTTCCTATCCGTCGCGTTACGAGTCGGGTGTCGTGACCGTCGAGCGCCGCATCGGTGGCGAGGATGCTGCCGACCTGGGCATTCAGTGCGTTATGGCCCGTTTCGATCTTGAGGACGGCTATCCTGAGGAGCCCGAGCGCGCAGCGTCGGAGCTTGTCCAAGATATCGAGGGCGCGCTCGCCGACCCGCTTCGGCGCGATGTGCGAAACCGCTTCGCCTTCACCATCGATCCCGTCGACGCGCGGGATTTCGACGATGCGATCTCGATTGAGCGCACACCTGCGGGCGGTTTCGAGCTCGGCGTGCACATCGCGGACGTGTCGCACTACGTTGCGTGGGGAAGTTCCATCGACCTTGAGGCGCGGCGCCGCGGCACGTCGGTGTATCTCGCCGACCGCGTGCTGCCCATGCTTCCCGAACGGCTGTGCAACGACCTCTGCTCGCTGCGACCCGATGAGGACCGGCTTGCCATGACGGTCGATATCAGCCTCGATGCCCGCGGGCGCGTGCAGGGTGCGCGCATGTACCCGAGCATCATTCGCTCCCGCGTGCGCCTGGCCTACGGCGAGGCGGATAGGCTTCTGGAGGCTGGGGAGGCTGCTGCGGCCGAGGGCGGCCCGGACAGCGCCCTTGCTCGGAAGCTTGCGCATGCGGCAGCTGAGGGAGCGGACCTTGTCGAGGTGCTGCGCACAGCGGACGACCTTGCGCGGCTGCGCCGCACGGTTCGCGAACGGCGGGGCGCGCTCGACTTCGATACCGTAGAAGTTCACGCGCTCCTCGACGAAGCGGGGAGGCCCTACGAGCTCACGTGCCGCAAGCGGACCGCTGCAACGAGCCTTGTCGAGGAGGCGATGCTCCTTGCGAACGAGTGCGTTGCGGCATACCTGACGCGGCGCGGCGTTGCGAGCGCATTCCGCGTGCACGATGCTCCGGCCCCCGATCACCTTCAGGGCGCGGCATCAGCCCTCGTGGAGCTCGGCGTCATCGACAGGACGCTCGGCCTTGCCATCTCTGCAGGCAGCCAGGAAGCCATGCGCCGTGCCATCGATGAGGCGGCGGGAACATCGGTCTTTGAGCTTGTGAACGCTCTGCTGCTGCGCGCCATGCAGCGTGCGGTCTATCGGCCAGACAACGAGGGGCACTATGCGCTTGGAGCCGAGGCATACTGCCACTTTACGAGCCCCATCCGGCGTTACCCCGACCTTATCGTGCACCGCACGCTCAAGCTCGCCCTTGCCCGGGAGCGCCTGGGTGCACGCGCGGTCCGCGAGCGCGCTCCGCGTCTGGTGGGCGCGGGGCGAGAGGGGCTCGATGCCGTGCTCCCCGCGCTCTGCAGGGCGTGCAGCGAGCGTGAGCGCATCGCCGACGCGGCGGCTCATGCCTCGCAGAAGGTCGAGGTTGCGCGATATTATGGCGAGCGCATCGGCGAGCAGTACCATGCGGTCATCAGCTGGGTGAGCGAGATGGGCGCCTTCGCCCGCATGGGCGATACGCAGGCCGAGGGGCTCATCCACCTGCGTGACCTGGGAGATGAATGGTTTGATTTCGACGGGCGCCAGCTTGCGCTCGTGGGGTCGGTGAGCGGCCGTGCCGTGCGCCCCGGCAACCGGGTGATCGTCGAGGTGCTCTCGGCCAATCCCGCGCGCGGCCATCTCGATCTGGCGCTCGTCACCTCACCGCGTGCGCTACACTGATGCGAGGAAGCGAGTACGCCGGGCGGCCGCATGCGCCGCTCGATGCAAGTTTTTTGGAGGACCAATGGACCTGTCCGTAAGCTTGGAGGACATCCAGCACGTAGAGAACTTCCTCGGTCAGGGAGATGTTGAGAGCGCCTTGCCCGCGCTTTTGGAGATGCGCGACGCCATCGAGGACTATGCGGAGCGCGTGTGCCGTGCGACCGACCATATTCAGTACTTCACGTTTTCCGATTCGTTCGAGCTTCTGGCGTATCGTCGGGTTGAGAAAGACCCGCGCACCATCCAGCAGGCGCCGATTCCGTTCGACCGGGTGTACTCGGACCTCGCCTTCGTCTATATCCAGCAGCAGGAGTACGCGCTCGCCCGCGATGCCCTCAAGCAGGCGGTGCGCTGGAATCCGATGAACTGCGCCTACCGGCTCGACCTTGCCGAGCTGTACCGCGTGCTCGGCGATACGCGCGAGTGGGCGGCGCTCAACTACTCCGTGCTCGCGCGTGCGGCGGATGCCAAGCTCTTCGGGCGCGCATGCGCGGGTCTGGGGCTGTTCTTCCTCGATAAGGATGAGAAGATGCTCGCTTCGGGGTTCGCGCGCCGCGCGGCGGCGTATGCTCCCGGCGAGCGGCAGACGCTCTCCCTCATGCAGCGCCTCATGGCCGAAGCTCCCGAGGAGGCAAATGCGAGCGAGGAAGAGGCGGCCCGCGCCCTCGAAGAGCAGGGCTTCGAAGCCGATCCGAACGCCGAGATCGCTATCTGCCTGCTCATGTGCGCTACCGATGCCGCGCAGGAGGGCGACCGCAACGAGGCGACTCGATACACCCTGCGCGCCCGCGACCTGGTTGGCGAGGATGCGGCAAAGGCGCTCATCCAGCTGATTCGTGAAACGGATGCGGAGCTGGCGGCGGAGCATACCGGTGGCAATGCGCCGGCCAGTGAGGGCGAGGTCGTTGATGCCGTGATGGCGGCGAGTGCACAGGCGGGCCCTGTGGCAGAGGAAAACGAGGATGGAGGCTCCGATGCCGAGTCGTAGGGAGCGGAAGCTCATCGCGAAGAACCGTTCCGCGCACCATGAATATTTCATCGAGGAAACCTATGAATGCGGCGTGGAGCTCTCGGGCACCGAGGTCAAGAGCCTGCGCGAGCGAGGCTGCCAGATCAGCGACACCTTCGCGCTCATTCGGGGTGGCGAATGCTGGCTCATGGGCGTGCACATCCACCCGTACAGCCATGGCTCGATTTTCAACCGCGACCCCGATCGGCGGCGCAAGCTCTTGCTGCATCGCAAGGAGATCGACCATCTTGACCAGAAGCTGCGCACGCGAGGTTATGCGCTCGTCCCCCTCGAGCTCTACTTCAACGACCAGGGGCGCGTGAAGCTCATGCTGGGGCTCGGCCGCGGCAAGAAGCTCTATGACAAGCGCGTGGACATGGCAAAGCGCGACATGCAACGCGAGATCGAGCGCGCCCTCAAGGAGCGTAGCCGCTAGCGGGGCCGGGGTGCAGCGCTGTGGGTACGGCGTGGGCGCCGGCTGCGCGCGGGCCGCTGGCCGAATCATCCCTCCACGGTTGTGGCGTGGGCCTTAGACTGGTACGAAGGGGCGCGTTGTCCGTGCCCCGTTACACGAGAGGGGTAAGTATGGATCTGACCGCTTTCTTCACGATGACGTCCGGCTTGTATGTTGTATCTGCCGAGGCAGATGGCCAAAAAGCGGGATGCGTGATCAATACGGCCGTGCAGGTTACGGCAACGCCGCCGAGGATTTCGGTGGCGGTCAACAAAGAGAACGTCACTGCGGGCGTGATTGCCAAGGCGGGTGCGTTCACGGTGACGGCTATCGATCAAACGGCCGACATGCCCTACATCGGGAACTTTGGGTTCCGCACGAGCGCAGATTACGACAAGTTCGAGAAGTATGGCTGCGAGACCTCTGCGGTGGGGAGCCCGTATTCCCCGCAGCACGCCTGCGCGCTTTTCGCGTGCAACCTTGTTGAGACGGTGGATGTTGGCACGCACTTCTTGTTCATCGGTGACGTGGTGGATGCCGAGCGCCTTTCGAGCGAAGAGCCGCTTACCTACGGCTACTACCATGCCGTGCTCAAGGGCAAGACGCCACCCAAGGCTTCGTCGTATCAGGGATAGGCGGATACGAGGGATTTCATAGGCTTTTGGACGAGATGGCGCCAATCGGTGCGCGGTCCTTGCTCCGCGTGACCGGTTGCTGGCACATCCCGCTGCCGGTGTGCTTGCATGCCCGCTTGCTCAAGCGCCTGCGCCGGGCCATCGGTATGCCATCAAGCGAATAACATTTTGATATTCGGATGAGTTCTCAAAAACGGGTATGCAGATGGGCCCTGCGGGTTATACTCGCAATACGCCGGCACGAAGTACACCGGCCCGATGAAAGGATGGATTCACATGAGCGACGAGAAGAAGACCTATAAGTTCGTGTGTGTTGTGTGCGGTTACGAGGTCGAGGTCGATACCCCCGAGCTCCCCGAGGACTACGTCTGCCCCGTGTGCGGCGTTGGCCCGGATCAGTTTGAGCTGGTCGAGGAGTAGCAGCTCGCAACAGCTTGCATGCGAATGAGAGGCCGGGGCCAAGCTCCGGCCTCTTTTCTGTTGGGGCCTCTATTCATGAAGTGTGAGGCGCTTCCCGCGTCAAGGCGCGGGTCGTTGCCTGTTCCGCTGTTGCCCTCTGCGTGGATGGCGCCACAGCCGGCTCGCTGTACGGGTGTACGGGCGGGGCACACGATGCGAGGAGCCCGCTGGGCAGCTTGAGTTCAACTTTTGGGCACTTCTTGAGGGGGACGCTGAGTAGCGACTCACTGGGAACCTCTTATTTCCTGGGCTTTTGTTCACTCTATTGTCCGTGCTACTCGGCTTCATGCGCCCGAAGTGCCCAAAAGTTGCTTTCGCCTGAGCGTGTTGTCCCAAAATTGCCCGACAAGCCCCGGGCTGCCCCCGGCGGCCCTCCCTTTGCGCCCTGCGACCACGAGCCTGCGCTGGCTGCCCTTCCTTTGCGTCCTGCGAAGCACGCTCTTCCGCTGGTGCCTCACCCGCCGATGATGCATAATTGACATATTGTCAAATCGGGCCGTCCTGGTTGCGGGACGAAATCGCTTGCCGCCATGTTTCCCGACGGCATAGGGCGAAATCCTGCCGCCATATCCCATGAGGCGATTGTAAGGAGTGCGGACATGTGGGCATATGAGAGCACGTTCTACCAGATTTACCCGCTCGGATTCTGCGGTGCGCCGCGCGAAAACGACGGCGCCTGCGTTTCGCGCATCGGGCGCGTGGCCAGCTGGGCGAGCTATCTTGAGGAACTCGGTGTTGGTGCAGTGCTCCTGAACCCGGTCTTCGAATCCTCCGCGCACGGCTACGACACGCGCGACCTCACGATGGTCGACTGCCGCCTTGGTACGAACGACGACCTCGCTGCGGTGGTCGCAGAGCTCCATGCCCACGGCATCCGTGTGGTGCTCGACGCCGTGTTCAACCATGTGGGGCGTGAGTTCTGGGCGTTTCGGGACGTGCGCGAGCACGGGTGGGATTCTGCCTATCGCGATTGGTTCATTACGAACTTCGATGGCGACTCCGCCTATGGAGATGGCTTCTGGTACGAGGGCTGGGAGGGTCATTTCGAGCTGGTGAAGCTTAACCTCCGCAACCCCAAGGTGGTCGACCATCTCATCCAATGTGTGCGCGCCTGGCGTGAGGAGTTCGGCATCGACGGGCTGCGTCTTGATGTGGCCTACTCGCTCGATCACGATTTCATTCGGAGGCTGCGCGAGGTCGCGAACGAGCTTTCGGCAACGCCCGTAGCCGGCGGCGTTCCGGGCGATGCGTCGTTCGTGCTCATCGGCGAGACGCTCCACGGCGACTACAGCCAGATCGTGAATGGATCCATGCTGCATTCCTGTACCAACTACGAATGCTACAAGGGGCTGTATTCGAGCTTCAACTCCCACAACATGTTCGAGATTGCCCATTCGCTGCACCGTCAGTTCGGTGGAGACCCGTGGTGCATCTACCGAGGGCTGCACCTGCTGTCGTTCGCCGACAACCACGACGTATCGCGCCTGGCAAGCATCTTGAGCGATCCGGGCTGCATTCGGCCGGCATACGGGCTGCTGTTTGGCATGCCGGGCATCCCGTGCGTGTATTACGGGAGCGAGTGGGGCCAAGAAGGGCAGAAGGGCGGCGGTGACGACTGGGCCCTGCGCCCCGCCTTCGACGAGCCCGCGCCCAACGAGCTTACGGCATGGATTGGCCGCCTTATCGGCGCGCGCACCGGCCGCGACGAGCAGGGCGCGCTCGCGCCCGGCGCCCGTGCGCTCTGCTACGGAAGCTATCGCAACGTGCAGATCGCAAGCGAGCAGCTGCTGTTCGAGCGCGTGGCGGAGGGCTGGGACGGCGGGCCCGGCGAGCGCGTGCTCGTGGCCGTAAACGCTTCCGGGCAGCCGGCTTCGGTGCAAGCCGGTGAGCTTAACGGCAGCTTCCGCGACCTTTTGGCGGGCGATGCAGCAGCCGAGGTGGTCGAGCTTGCGGGCTCACTCGAGCTTGCCCCCTACGAGACCCGCTACCTGCTCGCACGCTGAAAATGATAAAACGAACCCGGTTCGTTTTATAACGGCAGCTTCCGCGACCTCTTGGCAGACGGCGCCTCGGCGGCCGGCGCGGTTGCGCTGAACGGCGCGCTCGAGCTTGCCCCCTACGAGACGCGCTATCTGCTCGCATGCTGAGCATGGTACATCCCGCCGGCTAGGTTCCATCGTTTCGGGCCCCGCGCTTCTCGCGCGAGCATGTCCGCACGGCGCGTATAATGATGGGCGAACAGCAGCTCGGCCTGCCGCAGCGGGCCACTTCCATAAGGACGTTCGCCATGAACCGCATAGCACACGTGCGGCGGTCGCTCTATAGCGGCCCTCGCGCCCTTCATCTTCATCCGCTTCGCCGCTTGCCCCAGCGCATCGTTGCCCGGGCGGCATGCGATGTTTGGACGAGGTGATCGCTGTGGCATCGCTTACCACCACGCATCGCTGGGTCGTCGCCCACCAGGATCCGCGCCTCGCCGACGAGCTCTCCTGCGGGCTCGGTATCGCCCCGCTCGTGGCGCGCATCATGGTCGCGCACGGCATCTCGTCGGTCGAAGAGGGCCGGCGCTTCCTCACGCCTTCTCTTGAGCGTGACTGGGCGGATCCCCTCGTTATTCCCGGCATGGCCGAGGTGGCCGACCGCGTCGAGCGCGCCATCCGGGAAGGGGAGGTCATCGCGGTCTTCGGTGATTTCGATGTCGACGGCATTACCTCGACGTGCCTGCTCACCGAGGCGCTCCGTGCGCTCGGGTCGAAGGTTCATCCCTTCATCCCGCACCGCTTCGACGAGGGGTATGGCTTGAGCGAGGTGGCCCTTGAGCGCGTGATCGATGCGTGCCATCCATCGCTTGTCGTGACGGTGGATAACGGCATCGCCGCGAAGAACGAGGTCGCCTTCTTGCAGGAGCGGGGCATAGACCTCGTGGTGACCGACCATCATGAACCCTCGGACATGGTGCCCGAGGGCGTGCCACTCACCGATCCCAAGCTCGATTCCTGCGGCCCCTCGCATGAGCTCGCGGGCGCCGGCGTCGCGCTCAAGCTCGTGCAGGTGCTGGGCGGCCGCTTGGGCCGGCCAGATCTTTGGCACGGCCTGCTCGAGGTGGCCGCGCTCGGAACTGTTTCTGACATGATGGCGCTCACTCCCGAGAACCGCGCGCTCGTGGCCGCGGGCATCGACCAGATGCGCAACACGACGCGCCCGGGGTATGTGGCGCTCGCCAGCATGAGCAAGACGGACCTCTCCACGGTCACCGCCGACTCGCTCTCGTTCTCTCTCATACCGCGCCTGAACGCCGCCGGGCGCATGGCCGACCCCACGCTCGCGCTCGACCTGCTGCTCGCGCGCGATCCCATCGAGGCCGGGCGCCTCGCAGCCGAGCTCGAAGAGATCAACCAGGAACGGCGGTCCATCGAGGCGGCCCTTGCCGACGAGGCGTTCGAGCGCGTTGAGAGCACCTATGCCGGCGGCCGCGTGGTGGTCGTGGGGGGAGAGGGCTGGCACGAGGGCGTGAAGGGCATCGTGGCAAGCCGTATCGTCAACCGCTACCATGTACCGGCGCTTCTCTTCTCGATCGAGGATGGCGTTGCGCGCGGGTCCGGCCGCTCGGTGGGCACGGTCAACCTCTTCGAGGCTGTTGAGCGCTGCTCCGATTTGCTCACCCGTTTTGGCGGGCATGCGGGCGCCGTGGGCGCGACGCTTCCCGCCGACCGGCTGGACGATCTCCGCGATCGGCTCGACGCTGTGCTCTCGGAGCTCCCGTCCGAGGCCTTCGAGGACACGGGCGAGATCGCCACGACGGTGCGCCTTTCGGAGCTCGATATCGAGACGATCGAGCAGGTTTCGCTTCTCGAGCCCTTCGGTCAGGGCAACAAGGTGCCGCTCCTTGCAGCGACGGGCGTGACCATGGCCGATCGCTTCTGTGTGGGAAAAACCGGCGACCATATGCGCTTCACGGCGACAGATGGCGCTGCGAGCGTGGCGGCGATCATGTTCCGCGTCCCCGAGATCGATACCGTGTGCGCCTGCGATTCGGTGGTCGACCTCGTGTTCGAGGCAGTTGCCGAGCATTGGCAGGGTCGGGTGAAGCCCAAGCTCATGGTGAAGGACATTCTCTGCCACGCGCCGGGCGATGCCGATGCGCGGGCCCAGGCGAGCGCAGGCCCAGCCCGCGATTCTTCGTCGGAGGCAACGTCGAAGAAGGAGCCATCCGGCATGGAGGCCCCGGCCGCCCGACAGAGCGGTGCGGAGCCCGCTACCGCCCGGCAAGGTGCCGCTCGCCGCGCCCTTCTGGCACAGCTGCCCTATGACGAGCTCACGCGCTCACTCCTGCACACCTTTATCGGGGCCTCTGCGCCGCACCGCGCCCAGAGCGACGCGCTTGAGGCGCTCGGGCAAGGCATGAATACGCTCACTGTCATGGGCACGGGGCGGGGTAAGTCGCTCATCTTCCAGGTGCATGCCGTCCGCGAGGCGGTGATCAACCGCCGTGCAAGCGTGCTCGTGTACCCGCTTCGCGCGCTCGTGGCCGATCAGGCCTTTCACCTCATCGCAGCCTGCACCGCCCTCGGCGTTCGCGCGGCGGTGCTCACGGGCGACACGCTCCAGCCCGCGCGCGATCGAGCGTTCGCCGAGCTTGCGGCCGGATCGCTCGATATCGTGCTCACCACGCCGGAGTTTCTCGCCATCCACGCGGACCGTTTCGCCCAGTCTGGGCGCGCGGGCTTCGTCGTGGTGGACGAGGCGCATCATGCCGCCCGGGCTAGGTCGGGCGAGCGGAGCGCGTACCTGGAGCTTCCGCATGTATTCGAGCGTTTGGGCAGCCCGACGGTCCTTGCCGTGACCGCGACGGCCGATGCTCACGCAGCGGACGAGATCTGCCAGCTTTTCGATATCGGGCGCGTGGTCGTTGATAAGACCATTCGTGAGAACCTCGAGCTCGAGGACGACCGCGACCTCTCGACTCGCGAGAACCGCCTGGTCTCCATCGTGGCGGCGGGGGAGAAGACCGTGGTCTACGTCAACTCGCGTGACCAAGCGGCCCAGCTCGCGCGCACGCTTCGCAAGCGCGTGCCCGAGCTCGCCCATGCCATCGCGTTCTACCATGCGGGCCTTGCGCGCGAGGACCGCACCCGCATCGAGGAGGCATTCCGCGCCGGCGCGCTTGAGTGCATCGTGTCCACCTCGGCGTTCGGCGAGGGCGTGAACCTGCCCGACATCCGGCACGTGGTGCTCTACCACATGCCGTTCTCCGCTACCGAGTTCAACCAGATGAGCGGCCGCGCAGGTCGTGACGGCGAGCCGGCTACCGTGCACCTGCTGTACTCCGCGCGAGACGCGCGCATCAACGAGCGCATGCTCGATGCCGCGGCGCCCGAGCGCGAGGAACTCGTGACCATCTACCGGGCGCTTCAGACCATGTGGCGGTCGCATCGCGGAAAGACGGGCGAGGAGAGCTTCTCGGCCACAGACCTCGACATCTCGAGCATGTGCCTCGCCATCGACGCGCGCACCCCGGTTGATGAGCGGGCTGTCAAGAGCGGCATCGCGATTTTCGAGGAGCTGGGTTTCGCCCGAGTCGAAGGCTTCGACGACGCGCACCGCATCGAGATGAGCGAGAGGCCCGGGCACATGTCGCTCACGAGCTCAACGCGATATCTCGAGGGGCTCCGCACGCGCCTCGCGTTTACAACATTCCGCGGCTGGGCGCTCGAGGCTCCGGCTCATGATATGCTTGCACGAGTGAACCGTCCTATCACGCCATAGGGCTGGAGCTGAGGTTAGGGGTCGATATGGATGCTGCAACCCGCGCGGCGCACGATGCGTCGCTCACATCGTTCTCGCAGATGGTGCACTACACCAAGGCGGACGACCTTCCGCAGGAGATCTGTGCCGACAACTACGACCGCCTAGCGCAGCTCTCCAGCAAGTACATGAGCCCCGAGGATTGCGCGAAGGTCGAGCACGCGTACTGCTTCGCTGCGGAGAAACATTCTGCCCAGAAGCGCCGCTCGGGCGAGCTCTATATCAACCATCCCGTTGAGGTCGCTATCATTCTGGCCGAGCTCAACATGGATTGCGACGTGGTCTGCGCGGCGCTCCTGCATGACACGGTTGAGGACACCGAGGTCTCGCTTGCCGACGTGACGAGCCTGTTCGGCGAGACGGTTGCAGGGCTCGTGGACGGCGTAACGAAGCTCACCAACATCGAGGTGAGCAGCATGGACGAGAAGCAGGCGCTCAACCTCCGCAAGATGTTCCTCGCCATGTCGCGCGACATCCGCGTCATCATCGTGAAGCTCGCCGACCGCCTGCACAACATGCGTACGCTTGCGGCGCTGCGCGAGGACCGCAGGCTCTTCAAGGCACGCGAGACGATGGACGTGTATGCGCCGCTCGCCGACCGCCTGGGCATGAGCTCCATCAAGTGGGAGCTCGAGGACCTCTCCTTCTTCTACCTCGAGCCCGAGGCGTATCAGCGCATCGCGCGCATGGTGGCCGAGAGCCGCGAGGTGCGCGAGCGCTACCTGGCGGAGACCATCAAGACACTCACGGACGAGCTCAAGCGCGTGGGGCTCCAGGGCTTCCAGATCAACGGGCGCTCCAAGCACTACTGGTCCATCTACCAGAAGATGAAGCGCAAGGGCAAGGAGTTCAGCGAGATCTACGACCTCGTGGCGCTGCGCGTGATCTGCCAGTCGGTGGGCGATTGCTACTCTGCCCTCGGTGCGGTCCACTCGCTCTGGCATCCCATGCCGGGGCGTTTCAAGGACTACATCGCCATGCCCAAGCTCAATAACTACCAGAGCCTGCATACGACGGTCATCGGCCCCACGGCGCGCCCGCTCGAGATCCAGATCCGCACGTTCGAGATGCATGAGCAGGCGGAGTACGGCATCGCGGCGCACTGGCTCTACAAGAAGTCGGGCGGCTCGAGCGCGGCGAAGACGGCAGAGGCCCAGCGCCTGGACGACCAGATCAACATGCTCAAGCATTCGCTCGATTGGGCTGCCTCCGACGAGATCGAAGACCCCAAGGAGTTCTTGGATACCCTCAAGGTCGACCTCTTCGACCAGGAGATTTACGTCTTCACGCCCAAGGGCGACGTCATGAGCCTGCGTGCCGGGGCAACCCCGCTCGATTTCGCCTACTCCGTCCACACCGAGGTGGGCAATCATTGCGTGGGCGCCAAGGTGAATGGCGTGGTGACGCCGCTCGCCCACGAGCTCGTCATGGGCGATCGGGTGGAGATCCTCACCAACAAGAACGCGAAGCCTTCGCGCGACTGGCTGAACATCGTGAAGACGCCCTCGGCGCGTTCGAAGATCAAGCGCTACTTCACCGCCGTGACCAAAGACGACGATGCCGCAGCCGGTCGCGACATCCTTTCCAAGGAGCTTCGCAAGCGCGGTTACGGTATCTCTACGGCCCGTTCTACCCGGGCGCTCCACACCGTGTGCGAACAGCTTAACTATCGCCAGCTCGAAGACCTGTTTGCCGCCATCGGCTCGGGCAAGGTGGCCTGCCGCATGGTGGGGAACCGCGTGGAGCAGATTCTCGATCCCAAGCCGGAGACTCCTGCAAAGACCGATGCGGAGCAGCAGGCGGCGGCGCAGCCCGCGCGCGGTTCGAACCGCCGGCCGCGCGGCCCCAGGCGCGATAGCTCGGGCGTCATCGTGAAGGGCGAATCGAGCGACGGGCTCCTCGTGCGCCTGGCCCATTGCTGCAACCCTGTGGCGGGCGACGACATCGTGGGCTTCATCACCCGCGGTCGCGGCGTCTCGGTGCACCGGGCGAATTGCCCCAACGTGAAGGGGCTCATGGAGCACCCGGAGCGCATGATCGAAGTTGGGTGGGATACCCAGGCGGACGCGCTCTTCCAGGTGGAGATCGTGGTCGAGTGCCTCGATCGCATGGGGCTCTTGAAGGACGTGACAATCGCGATCGGCGATGCGGGGGCGAATATCCTTTCGGCAAGCACCTCGACTTCGCGCGACGGCATGGCGGTGCTGCGTTTCTTGGTCGAGATTTCCGATGCGAGCGGCCTTGATCCATTGCTCGCGGCGATCAGCCAGGTCGAAAGCGTCTACGATGCACGCCGTCTCATGCCTGGTGAGGGTGGCGCCACCATGAAGCGCAGGAGCTAGCTGCTTGGTGCCGGATTTCGTCACTTGGCGGTGGTGCTTACCGCCGGAAGATGCGCAAAGGCTCGCTGCGGGGATAAGAACGCGCCTGTAGTGGGCCTTTATGCAATCATTCGTCCTGAAGGGCTGCCGCGAATGCCGCCAGCTTGTTGAAGACAGATTTATGTATGACGTACGGCAATGCACGCAGATACGCAAAGTAGCGTTGTTGCGAGATAGCTTGCCGGGTTAAACAGGAGGGAAACCAAAAGCGAGACTATCCAGGGAATGCTGAACAGTGTGCCGACTATGCAAATTGTGACATAGAGGATGATTAATGCTAATAAGATGATCTTGGGTGTTGTGTAGGCATTTTTTCTTGGAGGCACATTGC
>NHCFC04200__coassemble_637_pt1 | contig 26968 bp, 22 predicted proteins | sample NHCFC04200__metabat2_low_PE_026 | metagenome-assembled genome bin NHCFC04200 | reverse complement strand
GGCGTCGGTCACGGTCTCGCCGAGGTACTTCTCGGCGTCGGCCTTCATCTTCTGCAGAATCATCGCGCTGATCTGCTCGGGCGTGTAATCCTGGCCGTCGATATCGGCGACGGCGCGGCCACCCTGGCCTTCCTTGACGCCGTACGGCACGGTCTTGATCTCGGACGAGACCTCGCTGTACTTACGGCCCATGAAGCGCTTAATGGAGAAGACGGTGTTCTTCGGGTTGGTGACCGCCTGGTTCTTAGCGGCCTTGCCCACGACGCGGTCGCCATCGGCACGGAAGCCAACGACGGACGGGGTGGTGCGGTCGCCCTCGGCGTTTACGATGATCGTGGGCGATCCACCTTCGAGAACCGCCATCGCCGAGTTGGTGGTACCCAGGTCAATACCAAGAATCTTGTTGCCCATGAGTGTTCCTTTCCTTTTGAGCTGTCCCGCCACATGCGAAACACGACTCTTTTCTTCGTTCGGTCTTTATCATATCCCGTTGATGCACAGGTTATACTCGGCGATTCACAAAATCTAAGTCAATACATATAAGATTTTTTATTACACGTAACGATAGGTAATCTCAGGGTGGAAACGCCAAGAGATATGCAGCGTTGTCCATGGGCACGTGGCGCCGCACCGGGCGCGTTCCATGCCCGCCCGTGCGCGTTGTCGAAAGCATCTGCTCAAATGGTTCGCATGCAGTGCGTTCTATACCCGCCCGCGCGCGCTGTCGGGCGGATTCTGGATAAGACGGGGATTCTCGGGCTGGTTTCGGACGCCGTAGGCGTTGTCGGGCGGATTCTGGACATGGGAGAGATCTTCGGGCGGCATTTCACCATTTTGAGCACTCTGAGCGTCCGAATGTCGCCCGAAAAAGCCTGCAATGTCTGAATCTCGCCCGACAACGATTCCAATGTCCAGATATCGCCCGACAACGCGCGGCGTGTCCGGGCTCCGCCCGGCATCGCTAGACCTTTGCAGGGTACCAAGCGCGCACGCAAAAAGTTCCCCTCGCCTTACTCGGTGAACGGCAGAAAAAGACGGTCGGCGAGGGTTGCAATGAGACGGGCGCGCGGTATATTAACCCACAAGAGTCTCGATGAACTATCGCCAAACCACATCGAGCATCTATAAGAGGAGGAATCACTATGGCCCATCCCGTTATTGAAGCCGATGAGTGCATCGCTTGCGGCGTTTGCGTTGACGACTGCCCCCAGGGCGTTCTGGAGCTCCAGGACGTTGCTACCGTGACTGACGAGGATTCCTGCATCGCCTGTGGCGTGTGCGTGGAGAGCTGCCCCGCCGGTGCCATCACCGAGATCGCCGAGGACTAGCTTTTACCGCCTCATCGGCATATTCGAGCTATTCGCTCATGAAGACGGGCCCTTCGGGGCCCGTTTTTTGTTTGGCGGAGGAGCTCAGCGCGCAACTTTTCACACTTGCGGCAATCGAGGCACGATTGGTGGTACATGAGCTCGGTTGAAACCGACCTCGCAACGCATCACACCACCCAGAAGGCAGTATTTCCTGCGAATATTAGAGTCATCCCGCTGTTCAGGTGCCCGTTTCCACCGATGCAACGGCTCCGAAACGCTCAACGAGCACCCCCTAGTACCACCAATCGTATGCATTTTGACACGAGGCCAAAAGTTACAGAGAGGGAAGGTTGCCATCCAGCTGACAGCCCGAGCTTAGTGGCGCGCAAGCCGACATCACTTACTTAAATCACTTGCTTAACTTCATCCGCATGATTAGTACGGCGCCCCCAGCGGCGGAAGCTGCTTGAGATAGGCCCACATGCGCTGCTTTGCCCGTCCATCGGCAAGCGCGGCCTCGAATCCATCAAGGGCAAGCACGCGCCTTCCAAGAACATGAGCGACGAGCCCCGGAGTGAGCATCGCCATGTCGAACTGCTCGATGCGAGTTAGCTCCTCGGCATATGCCTCGCGCATGAGCGACGCAGCGGTATCATCAAGCAGAACGACGGCCTCGGGATCAAGCGCCTCAAGCGCCTCGCGGAACAGGGCCGGGGACAACGGCCGCCCCGAAGCTGCCTCAGGTGCAGCGCCTTCCCCTTCCGGCCCTGCGATGGCGGACAGCGCGCAGAACTCCTCCGGAGCGTATCCAAGGCGCTCGAGCGCAGCCGCTAACGCCGCGCCATCGGCGCCGGCAAGCAGCTCCCCACCCGAAAGCTCATTAGCATTGAGCTCGCCCTTCACCAGGACTATGGCCGAGAACGCGTTGCCCCGCATGCGAACGCCGCGCGCGGCAAGCGCATCCAGCTCCTGCTGCGCCGCCGCAAGCAGCGCGTTCCTTCGATCGGCATTCGAGACAGCCATGGTTCCCCCTTGTTAGATGGGCGATACCTGAAAACTCGCGAAACAACGGCGTATCGTTGCCGCGCGGGCCCGCAAGCACACGGGCTTGCAGGCACACGGGCGCGCACTGCGCCGCGAGCGCGTGGACACGCGTGCCACGAGCCACATCGCTCGCGGGCGCGGGGCACATGGGGCAAGCGCTCAGCATCGCGCATCCTTATTGTAGCGGTGACAGCATCAACGTGAACGAGCGCGCACTGCGCCCGGCACGTGGGGGAGCAATAAAAGGCTGCTCCATCTGCAACGAGAACGCTGAGGTGGGTATAACCGCACTGTCTCGATTTATCCGCGCCTTTGAGCGCGCCTCACATAAGGAGGAACCATGGCAGCAATTACCGAGGTCAATGTCTCCAATTTTGACGCTCTGCTTGCTAACGACCTACCCGTTCTCATCGATTTCTGGGCACCGTGGTGCGGCCCGTGCCGCATGGTTTCGCCCATCGTCGACCAGCTTGCCGATGAGCTCGACGGCCGTCTCGTCATAGGCAAATGCAACGTGGACGAAAACCAGGACATCGCCATGAAATATGGCGTCATGTCCATCCCCACGCTTGTGATCCTCAAGGGCGGCCAGGAGGTCAACCGCATCGTGGGAGCTATGCCCAAGCCCGCCCTCACCGCCGAGATTGAGAAGAGCCTGTAACGACGCGGCTCCACGGGCGAGCGGTGCGGACGCAACGATCCGGCTCCCTACGCGAGCGACACGGACGCAACGACAACGTAGTACACTGAAGCCCCGGGTTGCCGGGGCTTTTTCATACCGGGATTCGCACCTGACGCCAACGGCGAACTACGGTCGAACACGGCCTCAAGGAGGACCTATGCACGATGTGGGCATGAATATGAGCCAGCTCGCCATGAGCGTAAAGCAGGTTGACAATACAATCGAGCTCGCTCGGTCTTGGAGCCACGATTTGTTCCATGCAACCGAGGCGTACGACATGGAGCGCATCGGCTCCAAGCTGGCCCAAGCGATGCGGTCGCTCGATGAGGCGCGCGCCGCGCTCGAAGGCTACGAAGAGGCCATCGAATCCGACCATAATTCGGTGGGCACCGTCCGGCTGGTGTAGCGATGGACGCCGCGCACCCCGAGGGCCATACCGAGCGCTTCAACAACGCCGAGCCCGCCGCCCATACCTGCGCAAACGCGTGTGATGATTTTGCAGGGCAGGCATGCTCATCAGACCAGGCGGGAGCAGCCGTGCACGCCAGCTCGGCCGATCTCGTCCGGTTCTCGGTTGCCGTGCCAGAAGACCTACTCGCCGCTTTTGACGAGCAGACCGCGCGCCGCGGTACCGGGGCCAACCGCTCCGAGGCAATCCGCGACCTCATGCGTGCCGCGCTCGTCAAAGACGAGTTGAGGACACCAACGGCGCAGGTCATAGGGTCGCTGACGATGATCTACGACCACCACACCGGCGACCTCACCCGACAGCTGGACGAGATTCAGCACGATTACACGGCCGAAATCGTCTCAACCATGCACGTGCACCTGGACCACCACAACTGCCTGGAAATCCTTGCGGTGCGCGGCCAGGGCGCGCGCGTCTATGAACTCGCCGACAAGCTGCTCGGCCTGCGCGGCGTACACCACGGCGAGCTCACCTGTGCCGCCACCGGCGCGAGCCTGGAGCGGTGACTGGATACGGAATGGCGCTGGTTCACATCCACATAACCGGAATCGTTCAAGGCGTGGGCATGCGGCCGTTTGTGTACCGCGTGGCAATGGCGCACGGGATAAGCGGCTGGGTGCTCAACGCGGGCGACGGCGTGCACATCGAGGCATCGGCCGAGAACGCCTCCGCGCTCGACGCGTTCGTGCGCGCGCTGCGCGATGAGGCGCCGGCGGCAGCGCGGATTGACGGCATCGAGGTTGTCGAGCACGAGGGCAGCGCGGATGACGCGGGCGCCGACACACCGCAGGGAGCGACGCCGGAAGGCTCCTTGCCGACCTTCCGCATCGTCGCATCGGATGATGGGACGGAGCACACCACGCTCGTCTCGCCAGATATCGCCACCTGCCCCGATTGCCTGCGCGAACTCTTTGATCCCGCCGACCGGCGCTATCACTACCCATTCATCAATTGCACCAACTGCGGCCCACGGTTCACCATCATCCGGTCGCTCCCCTACGACCGGCCCGCCACATCAATGGACGCATTCCCCATGTGCCCCGCATGTGCGACGGAATACGCCGACCCCGCCGACCGGCGCTTCCATGCGCAGCCCAATGCGTGCTTCTCCTGCGGCCCGCACATCACCTGGCGTGAAAAGGTCCAGACAGGCACCGATGCGTGGGAACGGCGCGGCGGAATCACCCCTGCTGTTGGCACCACACGCCAGAAGAGCGATGCCATCATCGAACGCTGCGCCGAGATGCTGGCAGCCGGCGGCATCGTCGCTATCAAGGGGCTCGGCGGCTTCCATCTTGCCTGCGACGCATCGAATGAGCATGCCGTGCGCGACCTGCGCCGGCGCAAGCGCCGGTCCAACAAACCGCTCGCCGTCATGGTTGGCAACATAGAAGGCGCCCGGGCGCTTTGCACGATCGACGAAGCCGAGGCGGAGCTGCTCACCGGATCCATCCGGCCCATCGTCCTGCTGCGCCGCCGCAAGCAAGACGAACGCAACGATGAATGGGGCGCTGAACAGGGCAAAGGCGGCAGCGACCACAGCCCTAAAGGCGACGGAAGCAGCCGCCCCGAAAGCGACGGGAACGACAGCTCCAGTAGCAACGGAAGCAATTACCCCTCGCTTGCGCCATCTGTCGCCTTCGATCTGTCCGAGCTCGGCATCATGCTCCCGTACACTCCGCTCCAACACCTGCTGCTCGCCGCCTGCGCTGCGCGTGGCGTGCATACACTTGTCATGACCAGCGGAAATGTAAGCGAGGAACCCATCGAAACCGATGACGAGCTTGCTTGGGCTCACTTGGTCGAAGGTGGCCTCGCTGATGCGCTGCTCGGCAACAATCGCGCCATTCTCACCCGGTACGACGACTCGGTCGTACGCGTGGTCAACGGCAACGTCATGCCCGTGCGTCGCGCGCGCGGATACGCTCCGCAGCCGCTCGACCTCTCTCGCTGCGCAACCAGTCCAGAAACGCATCAGGGCACGGCCCCACACGGCGGCATCCCGTGTATCCTCGCCTGCGGCCCCGAGCAAAAAGCGACCATCGCCCTCACGCGCGAACAGCCCGACGGCAGCGCACTGTGCTTCCTGTCCCAACACATCGGCGATGTTGAGAATGGTGAGACGTTCGACGCCTGGCACGAGGCGCGCCATCGCATGTCGAGCCTTTTCGAGCTTGAACCCCATGCGCTCGCCTGCGATCTTCACCCAACCTACCTCTCGAGCCAATGGGCGCGTGCCGAAGCATCTGCGGAGGGGCGCCCGCTCGTCGAAGTGCAGCACCACCATGCACACATCGCGTCGGTAATTGCGGAGATGGCCGCGCGCGGCATCATCGGCCCCGCGGAGCAGGTGCTTGGCATTGCGCTCGACGGCACGGGAGCGGGAACCGACGGCACCGTATGGGGCGGCGAGGTCATGGTTGCGAGCCTGAGCGGTTTCACGCGAATGGCGCACCTAAAACCCTGGCGGCTCCCGGCCGGGATGGCTTCCGTGCGCGACGCGCGGCGCAATGCGTTCTCGCTGCTGCACTCCTGCGAGCTGCTCAACCATCCGGGAGCGCGCACGCTTGTCGAGGGCCTCAGCGAAGCCGAACGCGCGGTTACCACCACCATGATCGAGCGAGGGCTCAATAGCCCGCTGACCTCCAGCATGGGCCGCCTGCTCGATGCCATGGCGGCCATGCTCGGCATCTGCCCGAACGCTACGTACGAGGGCGAGCCTGCCATCATGCTCGAAGCCGCGGCGTGGCGAGCGCTTGGCGATGACGCGCGGCGGCCCCATGATGGGGCGGATAGCTCCGACTATCGCTTTGCCCTGCAAGAACAATCGGTTCCCACGCCGGACGAACAGACTCGGCAACGCAGGAGTCGCGTTGGCGAACATGCCATCGACCAGGTTATTGAGCTTGACCCGACACCGATGGTGCGCGCCGCACTCGATGACCTCTCGGCAGGGCGCCCCGTTGAAGCCATCGCTGCTGACGTGCATCTCGCCGTTGCGAAAGCCGTTTGCGATGCCTCCATCCAGATTGCGCGCCGTTCCGGCATTCGCAACGTTGCACTTTCCGGAGGTGTTTACATGAATCGCCTGCTCTTGGACGAGGTACTTCAGCGGTTGCGGGCAGAAGGCCTGCGTCCGCTTGTCCCCAGCGCGGTGCCGGCAAACGATGGTTGCATCGCCTACGGGCAGGCGGCCGTCACCCGTGCGCGGCTCTGCGAACGGTAGCGTCGCGCCCGTGCGCGGTCCCGAAAACCGCAACGTAGCACATGAGAGCAACTTTAGTGAAACGCGGACACCGGGTGTCTGCGCCTCACGTAAAGGCACCGGCCCAGCCTTTCAGGCTCGCTTTTCGGCATCCGGATAGTTCGAGGCTCGAGCCGGTAGTTTTTTGCTAACCGTCATCTATACCAAATCAGGGAGTCAACAAAACCCCAGTTGGCACTTCCAAAAAAACCGGTCTACTCGTTAGTTCCTGAAAAACCTTCTGACTCGAGCCTCGAACACTGGGCCGGGCCCGCCACAGGCCTCATAAGCTTCGAGCGGAGTCGGCCCTCAGCGGCTTCTCAGCCCAGGTCATCCCCATTCGAGGCAATCACCTTTTGATACCACGCAAATGAGTCTTTCTTGCTGCGCTTGCCGCTGCCGCTCCCCCCATCGTCGCGGTCAACATAAACCATCCCATACCGCTTACTCATCTGCCCGGTACTCGAGCTCACCGAATCGATGGGAGACCATGCTGTATATCCAATCACGTTCGCGCCATCGTCTACAGCATCACGCATCGCCTTGATGTGAGACCGCAAATAATCGATTCGATACGCATCATGAATGGAACCGTCATCTTCAACGACGTCTGGTGCCCCTAGGCCGTTTTCAACAACCATCATCGGTATGCTGTATCGATCCTGCAGCTCGTTTATTGTGTAGCGCAAGCCATCTGGATCAACCTGCCATCCCCATTCCGAAGCGGATAAATAGGGGTTGCGAGCTCCTCCTAGGAGATTTCCATCAACACGCTCAACTTCGGCCTTTGCTGTCGCACAATTGGACATGTAATAGCTGAACGCGTAAAAATCAACAGCGTTCTCGCGCAGCACCTCATCGTCACCGAATTTCTCAACAGGCGCTATCCCCTCACGCTCAAACCACGCCAACGCAAATGCAGGATAAGCGCCCTTGACCAGCACATCGCTACAAAGGCGATTCATGAAGCGATCGTCGTGCTGGCAAGCGAGCATATCTTCTGGGCTGCAGGTGAGCGGGTACTTGGTTATATAGCCGATCATGCACCCAACTTGATTCAGGGGGTCGATATCGTGAGCAATCTGCACGGTCAAAGCACTAGCAACCAGTTGATGGTGCAGCGCCTGGATGCGGTCACGAAGCGGTATCCCCAGCTCGTCAACGGGGGTCCATTGATCAACCTCACGCAACGCGGGGGGAACAAGGCCCTCCGCCTTAAAGGCGCCCATCGGAAGAACGCCGAAATTGATCTCGTTGAACGGAAGCCACTTCCGAACACGACCACGATAACGTTCAAAAAGCACCCGGGCATATCTCAAGTACAGGTCGATGACTTCACGATTAAGAAAACCGCCATACCGCCGCACAAGCTCCCATGGCATATCAAAATGGTTGATCGTTACGACCGGCTCCATCTTATACCGCTCGCAAGTCTGAAAGATGTGGTCATAGAAGCGAAGACCTTCTTCATTTGGATAATCATCGTCCCCGTGGGGAAAGATGCGCGACCATGAGATGCTCATCCGGTAGCACGTGCAACCCATTTCCGCTAAGAGGGCAAGGTCCTCTTCTATATGACTCGCATGGTCAACGGCATCGTGACTCGGATAATACGTATCGGGATGAATAACCGCATTGAAAAGACGCTTTCCGCCCGGAGCGCATCCAGTCACATGGTCTTGCAGGCTTTCGCCCTTCCCTCCAGAACGCCAACCGCCTTCAAACTGGGCTGCAGCTGTCGCCCCGCCCCACAAGAACCCTTTTGGAAACCCCACGGAATCCCTCCATTCTTCTCCGCTCCCACGCGATGATGCAACGATTACGCCCCGGCTCCCAAGCGTTCAATCGAATGCCCCAGCCATTCTGCGAGACGATCGTCGGAATAAATGAGATCGCATGTGCGATACCGATGTTGGTAACCGCTACCAATGAACGAGACAAACGGGACGTCGTCCATATAGGTCTCGGCAAGCTCATGCTCGAAGCAATACAACTGGTCTTCAATAACCTCATGTCCAACAGGAAATATGTCATGTGCGGGGTAGATGCTCGAATACTCTTGCCTACGCGCCAGCAAACTCCTGAGGCTTTGCACCGCCTGAGCGAACGGTGCCTGCTCATCCGATGAGTTGAAATACCAAACATTGTGAACGGTCACTTGATCACCCGAGAAGAGCCGTCCGTGTTTAGCATCGAGCAGCATGATGTGTCCGTAGCTGTGGCCTGGCGTATGGATTACTTCGAGTGTCACACCGCCGAGTTCGATGATATCGCCCGCGTAAAGGAAATGAGGCCGCGTCCCCACTATTCGGCGCGAAAGAAACGCTGTCTCGTCTATTACCCCCTTGAGCTGCGGCATTTTATGCAAACGATAGTCAATAGCACGCTTTCTCAAGTCGTAGGTATCGTTTGCAAGCACCTTTCCCCAATCGAGCGGATGCACCCAGACCTCATCGAACCATCCGCAACCGAGTGCGTGATCGGGGTCGCCGTGGCTCACAACGAGCATCAGCGGTAAGGACGTAATCTGGTGAACAAGAGGACGAATGTCTTCGTATCCATACCCGATATCGAACACCAGAGCTCGCTCACGACCCACGAGAACATAGCAGTGGACGCTCTCGGTTTCCGTGATGACATAGAGATCGTCGTCGATTCGGCGCACCTCGTTGATGGGAGTCGATTCCATCGTTCACCATCCTTTTTGGTGCTGCGGCAGCCAAGCCGCCGCAGCACACCATGCGTATGAATTAGACCGTTGCCTTATCCTCGGACTTCTCACCATAGCAGCTATCGTCAAAGCCCAGCACCAAGGTGGCTACAAAGCTTACAACGATAGTTAGCGCCGCCGCGGCGATGGCAAAGTAGAAGTTTGTCATCGTGCCATCCGGATTCAAGAAGATCGGCATGGTGAAGAACGAAGGGGCACCGAAGCTGTACACGTGCACGCTGAAAACAGCGCAGAAAATCGCATTGACGATGCAGGCGATCCACGTCGCATACAACGGGCGCTTCATGCGCACACAGATGCCGTAGAGCGTGGGCTCCGTCACGCCTGCAAGAAAGGCGGTAACCGCACAAGACATCGAAAGTGTCTTGAGATTGGGATTCTTTGTTTTGACGAAGCACGCCAACGCGACGCCAAACTGGGAAAAGTTCATGCCGATAAACGCAGGAAACAGGAAGCTATCGAATCCAACCGTCTCGAACATGGCCATGACCAGCGGAATTATTGCCAAGTGCATGCCCGTCAGCACCATAAGCGGCGCTAGGCAGCCAACAACGAGCACACTCGCCCACGGAGCCGCGCTGTTGATCGCTTCCATGGCAGCACAGAGCAAATCGCCTGCATATCCTCCCAGTGGCGCGGTGACACACAGCGCGACGGGAACCATAATCACAATGCTTGCAAAGGGTCGAAATACGAACTTTACGGCATCTGGAACGATCCGCGCAACGAGCTTCTCAACATAGCTATACACCCACACAGTAAGAATGGCGGGGATGAGCGTCGAGGTATACCCGCCCGTCATAACCGGTAGACCAAACAGCGATGAAAACTCTCCGCTTGTAGCAAGGTCGGCAAGCGTTGGGCTGACGAGCAGAGCGCCTAGAAACACGCTCACCATCACATCGCAGCCAAAGCGCTTTGCCGATGTATACGCCAAGAACACGGGTAGGAAGTACAGCGCAGCGTTCCCGACCATATTCAGAATCGTGTAAGTCGAGCCATCCGCCGGCAAGCCGCCCCATCGACTCAAGATCACCAGCAACGCAGAAATGAGACCGCTTGTCATAATAAGCGGAATCGTTGGACCAACAATGGAGGAAAGCACGTTGAGCATGCGAGAAAAGATGTTTGCCTTCTCGTCTGATACCTCATGCCCCTTGGCATCGTCATCGCTCTCGGCTGCACTTTCGATATTTGGATAAAGATCAACCATTGCTTTGAATGCCTGAGCGACATCGTTTCCTACGATTACTTGCACGCCACCAACGCTCTTGACGGCACCCATAACACCCGAAATGCTTCCCAACGCATCAACATCGATCGAGCTCGTATCAACCAGCTGGAAACGCAGGCGCGTTGCGCAGTGGAACACCTTAGAAATGTTGTCAGGCCCGCCAACGCCTTCAACAACGCATCGTGCCAGAACAGCATAGTCCTTTGACATGTCTTCTCCTGCTCTCTTCACGTACGAAACTCATGGGACCCATGCATTAATCGTACGGGCTAGCAGCAATTTGTGAAGATTTCGCATTTGCGCCAGTAGTAGCGCACGCTGTTGCACTAGCACGTAATTCGGGGAGGAGTGCATCCCGCCGCACGAGCGCGCGCGTGCTAGGACGCGGGAACGTTGGCGTGCACCAGGCTTGGAAATTGCGTGTCTGGCTATTCACTCGGCAAAATACTGCTGAGGTACTCGAAGAACGGAACTGGGCCCGTCTCTCCACCATAATGGGCAATTACCACCTTCTCGATGCGCTTTCCCAAGTATGCAATAGGCTCCAGTGGCCTGCATGCCCCAATCCAGCTCTCTTCATTCAGCTCGGTCTCGATGATGCAAAGCGTTGCCGGCCCAATCGTTTCTGCGGAACGGGCAACATAGCGCCCCGAAGGATGGTTCCCCGAAGAGGTGCTCTCGTCGCTCCCAGCCTGAAGCAATGTTTCTATTGCGCGCCGAGCAAGCTGTTCGTCAAGATCGACGACAGGGTACCTTCCTTCCATGGCACGTAGCGAAGAAGCGTCCATCTGAACGCGGCACGAGAGCATTTCGCGTCGAATCATCTCCAGTTGGCTACGGCTTTTCTCCTCGAGCAACGTGAAGCGATGGTCCATTACTGCAAGCTGAGAATCTGACGTAATCATCAGATGAGCCCAAGCTTCATACACTTCGGCATTCGACAGGTACATATAGCTCGGAATCGTGCGAACAACACCATGCATCTCGTCAGCATACAGCCCTAGTCTCCGCTCAAGTTCAAAAATGGACGAAGCGCTCTTGTCGCTCACTAGAAGAACCTGCAATCGGTCTTTCAAATTCTCAATGGCTGCGACAAGATAGAGGACCATATAGCTCAATTCTGCCTCTGGAACGCGCATGCCAAGAGCAGGCTCAAGGCACGTTTTAAGCATGTGCACCGCTAAAGGATATGTTCCAAAAAGCCGCCTTGTGTCACTACCGACGCTTACACGACCAGAAGAGAGCCGCTGACTGAGGCGAACAATGTGTTCAGATACCGCAGAACGAAGCCGCAGCCCCATCTGCAAGCGAACTCCAATCGTCGACTCAACCCGGCGCTCGAAATCATCAAGTATGCGCTCCGCCGTGCCTTCACTCGGCATCTCGCTGTGGACCAAATTCAGCTCATTCAGCAAAAGCCCGATTTCATGCAGCTCTGCCGAAGTAAATTGATATCCAAAATGTGCTTGGATGACATTTGAGATATCGGACACCACGGGCACGACCTCAACGCTCCTGCAACGCATGCGTTCCTTATCGTCCTCGCAATCCGCCGCGTCGCGCGCATTCCCGTCGAGCGCAAATCCGCATTTGCTGCGCACGATGGTAAACGCCAGGTATTGCACGAACGACTCGAAGGAACCGCTTGTTGCCATGACGGCATAGCCAATAAACCGATCGGCAACAAGATGGCGCAATCGATCAATATCTACCAACTGGGTCAAAGCCAGCTGTACACCCAAAAAGAGGTGCCCGTCGTCCAAGCTTCCACATTTAGTGAGCATGCTTCGCTTTCCCCGTTCTGAAGCGGTGATGCGCACTCCTTTACCGGCGAGCGATTCCAACTGGGCCCCAGGCGTTCGCGGAACAATCCGTTTCACCCGGGCGAAATGGGACATGACGGTCGAACGAGAAACATAGAGCCGTTGGGCAATGTGTTCGATACTCACGTACTCACGCTCGAACAACAACATAACGATTATTTGACGCTCAAGAAGGTACTCCGGCGCCTCCGCATGGCGCTCCGATGAATTACGAATCTCTTGAGACGACCCGGCTCGATCAGGTACAACGATACGATATCCCAAACGTCGATTCGACTCGATACACGCCATCTCTATCTCGGCGAATGATGCCTGATTGATTGCCTTGATCTCATTTTGGAGTGTTCGCCTGCTCACACCGAGTGCGGCGGCGAGCTCGGGTCCATGCACCCAATCGGCATATCCTTGCAGGCAAGCGATAATGCGTCGCTGGCGTTCTCTCGACACGCTCCTCCTTTCGCTTGGCCCTTGATAAGTATAGAGCGGAAGCTATAGGGGCACCGTACGAGGAGCAACTAAAAGTTCGAGGTCTGCAGACCCACCACAATATGCAGACTTTTGCAGTTTCTACTATATGTAAACTTTTGCAGATATACTGAATGCACAACGTTTTACGTCTCTGGAGGCGAACGAGCATGGCGAACCACACTACAGAGCACAGGACCGAGGACGGCCGCATCATCAAACCGGTCAGCATTCCCCGGCAGGTGGGGCTGTACGCACGTCGCGAACGCGAGGCGCAAGGCCTCACGCGCAAACAGCTCGCAAAGGCCGCCGGCGTCTCCGAGCGCCTGCTCGCATCTCTCGAGCTCGGCGACGCCCCCGGCATCCGCCTCGACAAGCTGCTCGCCGTCTACGACGCGCTCGGACTTGAGCTCTTCACCATCGGCGAGCACATCAGGGAAGAGCGCCCGTGGGAGCACAGCGAGGACTCTGCTGCCTCCGATAGCACCGACACCACACCGGCGGCCCGCACCACCGCGCAACGCCGCCGGCGCGGCGCGCGTGTAACAACCGCCATGCGTAACAATTGCACTACCGACACACCAGACACCACGTCAGCCAGCATCCAAGATACGTACCGCAACCGGCTCGACATGTTTTTAAACCGCAACTATCGTGTCAACAACCCTCAAGCCTAGCAGCATTTTCGAGGTGAAAGCATATGGCAGAACTCTCTCTGCGCACCATCATCTGCGGGACCCCCGCTGGGACGCTCTGGCAGGATGCACAGGGCCTCGTCCATTTCAAATATGACGAGGGTTACCACGGCGCACCGCTCTCGCTTGCTCTGCCCATCTGCAACCGCACATACCACCAACAAGCATTGCTGCCATTCCTGTTTGGCCTTCTCCCCGATAGCGAGCAGCAGCGCAAGGCCATTGCCCGCGACTTTGGCATCAGCCCCAACAATCCCGTCACCATGCTCGACTGCATCGGCCTTGATTGCCAAGGCGGCGTGCAATTCTGCCGAGAGGAGCGCGTTGATGACGTACTCGCCCGCTCAGGCGAATACCGCCCGCTGACCGATCATGAAATTGCGCTGCGCCTCAAAGCGATACGCTCGGATGACGAGGCGACATGGGTCGGCGAGGAGGAGAGCTGGTCACTCGGAGGGAACCAAGGTAAATTCGCCTTGGGGCTTCGTGATGGGGCATGGTGCTCTTGCATCGGATCGGCCCCCACAACGCATATTTTCAAAAACGGTGTCGTGGGCTTTAAGCTACAAGCGCTGAACGAATTCGTCTGTATGAAGACCGCCGAACGAGCGGGGGTTGCCACCGCCCATGTGGACTATCGGTTTTTCGAAGACGAGCCGTCGCTTGTGGTCGAACGTTACGACCGGGCGCTTGATGACGCGGGCATCGTGATCAGGCTTCATCAGGAAGACCTCTGCCAAGCGCTTGGTTACATGCCATTCCAGAAATACACCGCAGACGGCGGTCCGGCTGCACGCGAAATACTCAGCCTGTTTGAATCCACCGATGACGACGGCTTCAATATGCTGAGCTTCACGCACATGCTCTTCTTCAACTACCTCATTGGTGGGACAGACGCGCACGCGAAAAACTATTCGCTGCTTATCGGCCAAAATGGGGACGCCATGCTTGCCCGCATGTACGACGTGGCCTCAGGCTTTGCCTATGACCGGCTGCGACGGCACGGGCGGCTCGCCATGGCGATTGGCGGGGAGAATCGCTTCGGACGCGTGGGATCCGGCGCGCTAGAGCGCTATGCGCAGTCAGGACCGTTCGAGCAGTTCGGCCTCGGAGTTGCCAGTTGCCGGGCCCTCATGATGGACCTCGCCCAGGAGATACCCATCAGCCTCGCCGAGATCTTTGACGAGTATGCGGCCATCCCCGGCATGGACGAACTGCGCGAGCGCCTTGAGCCGCCCATCATCGAGAACTGCGAGCGCACGCTTGCCCTTCTGTAACGATGTGCGGCGAATGAAACGCAGACACCCGGTGTCTACGTTTCACTCAAAGCATCAAACACTGAGCTCGGTCCATCGCAGGCCCCGTGTTGGACCTCGTGCAAGAAACTCCCACGACCTCGCCGCACAAACCGGCCCCGCATTTGCCCGCGGGCGAGCGCGGCGGTACCATCTACCCGAACGAGCTCCCACCCACTATCTCGACCAAAGGGGCAGTCTATGTGCCTTGCCATTCCAGGATCCATCGTAGCCATCGAGGGAACCAACGCCACCATTGACATGCTCGGCGTGCAGCGCCGCATCTCCATCTCGCTCACGCCGCAGGCCCAGGTGGGCGACTATGTACTCGTGCACGCCGGCTTCGCTATCGAGGTTATCGACGCCGAAGAGGCTCGCCGCACCATCGAGCTCGTGCGCGAGCTTGACGAGCTCACCGAAGAGGATCTCGCCGGCGCCGAGGCATCCGCATGATGGGACATGACCGCACGAACGTGCAGAGCGCCGGCGCTCCCATCGACACCACGGCGCACCGGCACTCCGCCGCTGCTGCAGCCATTGCCGCCGCAGCCACCGCCGCCGCGAACAGCGCTCAGCACGACATGGACCTCTCATCCTTCCGCGATCCCAAGCTCGCACGTGAACTCATCGACCGCATACACCGGCTTGTGGGCAACCGCCGCATCAACCTCATGGAAGTATGCGGCACGCATACCGTGAGCATCGGGCGCTACGGATTTCGCTCGATTATGCCCGAGGGCCTGCGGTTGCTTTCTGGCCCCGGCTGCCCCGTCTGCGTGACCGCGAACCGCGATATCGACCATGCCATCGCGCTCGCCCGCACCGAGGGAATCACGGTAGCCACCTTCGGCGACATGATGCGCGTGCCCGGCAGCACCTCGTCGCTCGCCGCAGAGAAATCCGCCGGGCGCGACGTTCGCATTGTCTACTCCCCTCTCGACGCGCTCGAACTCGCAACCGAGCTGCCCGATCGCAACGTCGTCTTCATGGGCGTGGGCTTCGAAACCACGACTCCCGCCATCGCTGCCTGCGTCCTCGAGGCAGCGTCCCGCGGGATTGAGAACTTTTCCGTGTTCTGCGTGCACAAAACCACGCCGCCTGCGCTTCGCGCCATCGCAAACGATCCCGAAACCACGATCGACGGCTTCATATTGCCGGGCCATGTCTGCACCATCACGGGGCTTGCGCCGTTCCAGTTCATAGCACGCGAGTTCAACATTCCCAGCGTGGTGACGGGGTTCGAGCCAGTCGATATCCTCACCGGCATCGATCGCCTCGTCGAGATGATCATTTCCGGCACGCCCGCCGTGGAAAACGCCTACCCCCGGAGCGTGCGCGACGCAGGAAACCCCGTGGCGCGAAGCATCGCGGAGAAGGTTTTCGAACCTTGCAGCGCAACATGGCGGGGCCTGGGAGAAATTGCACTTTCAGGCCTGCGCATTCGCGAGGATTATGCGCGCTACGATGCGCGCCGCAGGTTCGCCGTCGAGGTCGAGCCCACCCGGGTACCGCATGGGTGCCGCTGCGGCGACGTGCTTCGTGGCGTCATCGCGCCCACCCAGTGCCCGCTCTTCGAGCGCGCCTGCACGCCGGAACATCCCGTTGGGCCCTGCATGGTTTCGAGCGAAGGCAGCTGCGCGGCGTACTTCCGGTATCGCTAGCGCGGCGCGGTGCATAGCGTCCAAGCGGTTCGCCAGCACCGGACTTCTGCAAACCGTTTGAATCGTCAACACCGGGTGTTGGCGAACCACTGGCAAGCCACGTTCGACTACACTCATCTCGAGAACGACCAAGCACCCTGGCCATCGAAAGAAGGCATCATGATTTCGGACTCCACCGTACAGCTCGGACACGGATCCGGCGGACAGATGATGAAGCGCCTCATCGATGAGGTCTTCCTCGACGCATTCAAGGCGCCCGAGCTTCACGCGGGCAACGACGCCGGCGTAGCCGCGCTGCCCGGCACGGGGCGCATCGCGCTCTCGACCGACACCTTCGTGGTGACACCGCATTTCTTCCCCGGCGGCGATATCGGCCGGCTCGCGGTGTGCGGCACGGTAAACGATGTTGCCACCTCGGGCGCGCGGGTGCGCTATCTCTCCTGCGGATTCATCCTGGAAGAGGGGTTTCCCCTCGACGACTTGCGCCGCATTTGCCAGAGCATGGCCGAGACCGCACGCGAGGCGGGCGTGGCAATCATTACCGGCGACACCAAGGTCGTGAACCATGGAAGCGCAGACGGCGTCTACATCAACACGGCGGGCGTGGGCGAGGTTCCCGAGGGCAGTTCGCTTTCTGGCGCTGCGTGCCAGCCGGGCGATGTCGTTCTTGTCTCTGGCACGCTTGGCGACCACGGCATCGCCGTGATGAGTCAGCGCGAGGGCCTCGCCTTCTCTACCACCATAGAAAGCGACGCAGCGCCGCTTAACCACCTCATTACCGCGGTGCTCGACACCGCGCCCCATGTGCGCTGCTTCCGCGACCCCACGCGAGGGGGTCTTGCAAGCACGCTTAACGAGTTCGCCGCCGCAAGCAATGTCGAGATCGAGGTGGACGAAGAGGCCATTCCGGTTAAGCCCGAAGTTAAGGCAGCGTGTGAGATGCTTGGATACGACCCTCTGCAGGTGGCAAACGAAGGCAAGATCGTTGCCGTCGTACCCGCTGACGAGGCGACCGCGGCGCTCGAAGCCATGCGGGCGAACCGCTATGGAGCCGATGCCGCCATCATCGGCCGCGTGCACGATGCCGGAGAGAGCGGCCCGTGCGTGCGCGTTCGTACCCCCTGGGGATCAACGCGGATTCTCGACATGCTCGTAGGAGAACAACTGCCGCGCATCTGCTAACGGCTAGAGCCGGGGCCGTCGTGGTCGCAGCGGGCGAGAATCTGACGCCGGCACCTGCGCCACATTGGCGGGCGGCTTTTGGACACTTGCCTAGCATGCCATCCGCGTTTTCGGGCGGTTTTTGGACATGCGCGGGGTGCCGCCGGCGTTGCCGGGCGAGATTCGCACGCTCGCGGCGTTCCGCCTGTGCTGCCGGGCATCTTTCGGACATCGCAACCGTTTTCGGGCGGCTTTCGGACGCTCGCGGCGTTGTCGGGCGGCTTTCGGACGCTCAGAGGCCCTCCGATGGCGAAATGTCGCCCGAAAAGCTCAGCAGCGTCCAGATGTCGCCCGAGAATGAAACTGCGCGGCGAGCAACGATTGCCCCGTGGTAGGATGGTCGCGGCTTATTCGCGCAACCTGGGGAGCACCATGGCCTTTTCCCATGTCATCTTCGACCTAGACGGAACGATCCTCAACACCATCGAAGACCTCGCCCGCGCATGCAACCACGTATGCGAGCAGCATGGGTGGCCCACGTTCTCCATCGACTCCTACCGCTATAAGGTTGGCAACGGCATGCTCAAGCTGGTCGAACGCTTCATGCCGGCAGAATATGCAGGAGATGAGCGCATGTTCAGCCAGGCGTTCGCTGAATTTCGCTCATACTATGACGAGCACAAGGAAGACCACACCGCTCCCTACCCAGGCATCTCCACCATGCTCGATGCCTTGCGTGAGGAAGGCGTCACGCTCGCCGTGCTCACCAATAAAGACCATGCCGCCGCAGCGCCGCTCGTGCAGCGATACTTCGGAGACCGGTTCTCCCTCGTTCAAGGCTGCACCGCAACGTTTCCTCCCAAGCCCGCGGCACCCATCACCTTGCATGTTCTGGCTCAGCTTGGCGTAAAGCCCTCCAACGTGCTCTATGTGGGCGACAGCAACGTCGATGTTCAGACCGGGCATAATGCGGGGCTCGCCGTTGCGGGGGTAACCTGGGGCTTTCGCGGACGCGCTGAGCTTGAAGCCGAGGGGGCCGATTTCATTGCCGAACAGCCCGAAGACATCGTGAACATCGTTCGCAGTGCCTGCGTTCACTAGCGAAAAGCTGATTATTAGGCATCAGAGCCAACCGTCCGATCGAGGTTTCAACTTTTGGGCACTTCATCGTGCGGCGGTCCTGTAAAGACAAGAGAGGGGAAGGGAAAGGCGCAGCTCAGGCGGCCGGCGGCCTCCCGACCACGACGCGACTACTCGGGCCCTCCGTCCCCAAGTGCCCAAAAGTTGAAATCCCGATGGGCGAGATGTCTCCGGTGCCCAATAATCGGCGCTTCCCGAGAGAAACACCCGCCGCCATCTCCACGCGAAGGCAAACCCGGCTTTTCGGCTTTGACTCGATGCCGCGCAATCACGCCGAGCAAACGGAAACCGGCCGGGCTTCCACTTGCGACTTCGCTCGCGCCCCTACCTGAGAGGGCGGCCCGAAACCGAGCCAAAGCGGCATGCTTCGGTCGCAATACGGCAAGGGGCCGGGAATAGCCTCGGCCCCTATCGTGTTTTATGTCGGCATACTATCGGGCGCCAGCGCGTTTCCATGCATCGACACGTTATAGATCATCATCGCGTTGCCATGCATAGGCACGATATCGCGCGCCGTCGCGTTGCCGTGTACAAGCGCTTCGTCGCACATCGGCACCTCGCCAGCACCGCCTTCAGGCTACACGCCCATGGTGCCCATCAAATCGTCCTCGGACGCCGTGTCCATCCACCAAACACCAGAGCTATCCTGCGTAAACGTGAGCTCGACCTGGTGGTCTGCAGCCTCAGCCTCACGCGTCACCTCAAGGAAGATCTGGCCGCCCTGCTTGTAGAGGTCGTCCTCGCTGGTGATGGTCGACGGGTCAACCGTGCTCGCCCACTCGGTAAACCTATTCTGGAACTCGGTGCTAATCTCGTCCATCGACTTCGACGTGATGGTCACATCCACCGTGGCAACGTCGCCGTCCACCGTAACGTCACCGACCTCGTAGCTGAACCCATCAAGGAACGCCTCTGCGAACTCCTCGGCCGTGATGCCCAGCTGGTCGAGGTCGCTGCCCGCGCCCGCCTCGAGGCCCAAGATGAACTCGTCGTTGATGGAGTCAACGTCACCGAAGTACCAGTACACATCCGAGAGGATGAGCTCCTCGTCGGTGGGGAGGTACGCGTCGAAGACGGCCTGCTGGAGATCGATGCTATCGACCGACCACTCCGAGCCGCTGCGCTGATAGGTCACCGAGAGCTCAGATTCCTGCTCTTCGCCGGCGTCGTCGGTCTCACCCATGTACTCCTCGACATACGAGATGAGCGGCATGTGGGTGATGGTCGCGGTTGCCGTCGCGGTCTCGCCATCTTCGGCGATGGTAACGTCGCCGACCTCGAAGGACGTTTCGTCGAGCCACGAGGTATATGCCTCGTCATCCGGATAGCAGTAAGCGCCCAAACCGGAAAGGACGCTATCGGCCTCGGAGAGCAGGCGATCGCCCTCGCCTGCCTCGGGATCCTCATAGAAGCTCAGATGCTCCTCAAGATCCGCGGCGATGATTTCTTCCGGGCTCGTCGAGAAGAACGTCGTGTAGACGAAGTACCCCGCCACGCAGAGCACCGCGACAACAGCGAGCACGGCAACCGCGATCCCCACCGTCTTGCCCGTAGAGCGCTTCTTCTTCGGCTGCTCGTTGAACAGATCGGGCGCGGGGGCAGCTTCTGCCGCAGGAGCGCCGGCCTGAGCATCTGCTGGCCCCGGCACAGGACCGGGCATGGCGCCCGAAGCAGGAGCCGGCCCCGGTCCAGCCTGCGTTCCACCGGCGGAAACTCCCGGCATCGTTGCATCCGGCTGCTGCGCCGACCACGGAACGGGTTGTGGCTGAACATCCGAGGCCCCCTGCTGCCACGCTGGAACCTGCTGGGTCGCAGCCGTATCCGGCGAAAAGGCCGGTTCCACCTGCGGTGAATTGTCAACGGGAGGCGCTGCCGGGGGCTCGGCCTGGAATGGCGCCGGCTCAGAGGGAGCGGGATCAGGCATGGGCGAAGGAGCAGCGGGCTCAGCGGCGGGAGCCTCCCCAGCGCCATCATCGGCCGCCAAGCAAGTCCTCGGCGCATCGTCTACCGCCGGGCCATCCTGCGGGGCAACTACCGCAGGCTCGGAGGGCTCTGGGGCGGGCGGCTCAGCTTGAGGCGCGGGCGGCTCAGCAGGCGGAACGGGCGGGATGGACGACTCAGCCGGAGGCGCCACCGGCTCGGGCTGCTCGGAAACCGAAGGCTCAGCAGGAGCCGGGGCTGGCGCCGGGGACGCCTGAGCGACCGGCTTTCCGCAATTCGTGCAGAAGGCCGAGCCTTCCGCGATTTCGTGGCCGCAGTTCGTGCAAAACATAGGCTCTCGTCTCCCTACCTTCTCTTTTCAAGTACGCCCCGCATACACGGGGCGCACCGACATCCATATGTGCGAAGCGGCTACGAGATAACAGCGTTCGTGAGCTCGCTCTCGGACGCCGCGTCCATCTCCCAATCGCCATCGGAATTGCGCGTATACGTGACCTCGTAGGTGTTCTCCTTGGCCTCGGCGTTGCGCGTGGCGTCGAGCAGCATCTGGCCACCCTGCTTGTAGAGGTCGTCCTCGCTGGTGATGGTCGAAGGATCGAGGCTATATGCCCAATCGGTGAAGTCGCTCTGGAACGTGGTCATGATGTCGCCGAACGACTTGATGGTCAGCGTGACCTCTGCCGTGGCAGTGTCGCCGTCAACGGTGATCTCGCCGATCTCGTACGCGAACCCCTCGAGATACGCCTCGGTAAACTCATCCTCGGTGATGCCGAGCATGTCGAGCTCATCGCCGGCAGACTCCTCAAGACCCGATGCGAATTCCTCCGCAGCGTTCTCCGGGTCGCCGAAGTAGCTCTCCAGGTCCGCACGGATAAGGTCCTCGGCGGAGGCGCCGCCGCAGGCACTGAGCGCGAGCGCGAAAACGAACGCAACAAGCATCGGAATGAAAGCGAATCTCTTTTTCATGGAAGCCCCCTAGCAGCTCGGAATCCCGTGCGGCCCTCCGGCGGGATTCGGTCGTCAGTAGTCGCAACATACCACGAAACAACGCTACGACGGGTAATACAATGGCGAACAATCGGTAAGCGTTCCGAAGATTGACGCTTACGGCGTGCCTTCGAATGCAAATTGTTGCACCCCCGCAATAAAACGCGTCGAGCACGGCCATGCAGGTGCGCCGCCAGAGAAGCGGCACTTCCTGCGTCGAGCACGGCTGCACAAGCGCAGCCAGAGGGGCGGCGCTGCCCGCATTGGGCACGGCGGTGCAAGCGCGTCGCCAGAGGAGCAGCTGCCGCCCGCGCCGAGCGCGCTCGTGCAAGCGCGTCGCCAAAAGCGAGCACGCCCGCCACAAGCGTGCTCGCATTATTCCCAAAGCCTCCTGTTACGCCTTCACGCCATACTGCTCGTAATAGGCGTCGAGCGCGGCCTTGATCTTGTCGTCGATCACCACGCGCCCCTCGACCTCGTGGTTATAGAGCACCTCGCTGACCTCGGCCATATTCACGATGCTCGCCACCGGGAAGCCGTACTTCTCCTGAATCTCCTGCTGAGCGGTCACGACTCCGCCCTTTCCGACCTCCATGCGGTTGAGGCTCACGATGAGTCCCTTGACCTCAACATCGGCTGCTGCCATGAGCTTGGGGTAGGTCTCGTCGATCGATTTGCCCGAAGTGGTAACGTCCTCGACCATGACCACGCGGTCTCCGTCTTTGAGCTCGTAGCCGAGCATGCCGCCCTTGTCCGCGCCGTGGTCCTTGACCTCCTTGCGGTCGGAGCAGTACTTGACCTCCTTGCCATAGAGGTCGTTGAGCGCGATGGCCGTCACCACCGAAAGCGGAATGCCCTTATAGGCAGGGCCGAAGACCACGTCGAAGTCCAGGCCGAAGTTATCGTGAATCGCACGCGCGTAGTACTCGCCCAAACGTTTGAGCTGCTCGCCCGTCACATAGGCGCCTGCATTCATGAAGAAAGGCGACTTGCGGCCGCTCTTGAGCGTGAACTCGCCGAATTTGAGCACGTTGGACTCGACCATGAATTTGATGAACTCTTGCTTGTAGGCCTCCATAGGGCGTTCCTTTCTCACGTTGCCCGCCTCGTACCCGAGCTCCGGGGCAAACGGCCCGCGGGACCCAACAGCAGGTGCTATGCGCATAAGCTTAGCAGAGCGCCATCCTCAACGTTCGTTCTATGGGCTCGAAGACCATTGCCCCATGGGTGTGCAACAGGCTATACAATATGAGCCTCTTCGAACGCACGCCATCATCGGCTTTGAATATATGACGAGGTTACCTTATGAGTAAGCAGCAGCAGACGAGCCTCCCCGTGCGCGGCACCGAGCAGCGGACCGCAGGCCGCCCCACGCCGAACACTGAGCAGCGGACCGCGGGCCGCCCCGCGCCGAGCGCCGAGCAAGCGCCCGCGGGCCGCCTTGTGCCCGGCACGGAACGCCGCTCGCGCTATATCCCCGCCCTCGACGGCATCCGCACACTCGCCGTCATCGCCGTCGTGCTCTACCACCTTAACCTCACCTGGGCGCAGGGTGGCTTCCTGGGCGTCACGATCTTCTTCGTGCTTTCGGGATACCTCATCACCCGCCTGCTTCTTGCGGAATTCGAACAGACCGACCGAATCGACCTCAAGCGGTTCTGGGTGCGGCGCGTTCGGCGCCTTGTGCCCGCAACGATCACGCTTGTTATCGTCGTTGCCGTTCTGTGCACGATCTTCAACCACGTGATGCTCACCAAGATGCGGCCCGATATCCTGCCATCGCTTTTCTTCTTTAATAACTGGTGGCAGATCGCGCAGAACGTCTCGTATTTCGACGCACTCGGCGATCCCTCGCCGCTCACGCACTTCTGGTCGCTCGCTATCGAGGAGCAATTCTACGTCGTGTGGCCGGTGCTCCTGCTCATCATGCTGAAGCTACGCGTCAAGCGCCCGTGGATGCGCCGCATTGTGGTGGCGCTCGCCGCGGTATCGGCCGTCGCCATGGCAGTGCTCTACGACCCCGCCGCCGACCCGAGCCGCGTCTATTACGGCACCGATACCCGCGCGTTCTCCATGCTGCTGGGCGCATGGTTGGCGTTCATCCCCGAGGGCTCCATGAGCCCGGCCAAGCTCTTGCAAACCGTCGGCCTTGGCAAGCTGCTTCCCCAAAGGCCCGCGTCGAAAACGCAGGGGCAAGGTGCTGAGGATTCCGCTTCAGGCGCTGATGGAATAGCTAGCGGGGCGGGGCGCCCCGGCGATGAAAAGGCCAGCATACCGGCGGGCGCTACTGGCAAGCAAATCGGCGTGCAGGAGCGCCTTGCCAGCAACCAAGCCGATGTACCGGCCCACCACGCGATGCGCGCGATCGATGCGATCGGCATCCTCGCCTTTGCGGGCCTCGTGATCATGACCGTTGCTTGCAACGGCTACACACCCTTCATGTACCGGGGCGGCACCGTCCTGTGCTCCATCCTGGGCCTCGCGGTCATCGCGGCAAGCGTCCAGCCCAGCGGCATCCTTGCGCGCGCTCTCTCCGCCGGGCCGCTTGTCTGGCTGGGAAAGCGCTCGTATAGCATCTACCTGTGGCATTACCCGCTGCTTGCGCTCATGAACCCCGTTTCCAACATAGCCGCAGTGCCTTGGTGGATGCATCTTGTCCAGCTTGCCATCGTGCTCCTAGCAGCCGAGCTATCCTACCGATTCATCGAGACGCCCTTCCGCCATGGCGTGCTCGGGGCAACCGTACGCAAGATTCGCGACGGCAAGGCTACGATACCCGCCATCGCGAAGGCCCATCTTGTCCCCACCGCCATAGCAGGCGTGATCGTACTCGTAGCGGTGGGCGGCATCGCCTTCGTCCCGAACACGTCCGCGCTGAGCAAGGAGGGCGCAGAGCTCATCCAGCAGACCGGCGAAGACGGCACGGAAGAAGGAGCTGCGCAGCAGGGCGCGGGCAGCGATGCTCAACAAGCAGGAGACGCGACCGATGCCGACGAAGACGGCTTCCCCGACAACGCCTACGACATCCTTATGATCGGCGACTCGGTTTCGCTTCGCACCGTCGACACCTTCAACAACACCTTTACCCATGGGCACATCGACGCGGCGAAGAACCGCCAATTCGCCGCAGGCAAGGGCATCTTCTCGGACTATGCGCAGCAGAATCTTGCCGGTAGGATCGTCGTCTTCGCTCTGGGCACAAACGGCCCGGTGACCGATGACGCCATCGACAGCCTTATGGAGGTTGTCGGCCCCGACCGCATCTGCGTGTTCATCACCACGCGCAGCCCGCGCCAATGGGTGCAATCGACCAACGACGCCCTCAAGCGCGCCGCCGAGCGCTACGAAAACGTTCGGGTGATCGACTGGTACGCCTATAGCGAGGGAAGAAACGATCTTTTCGACGGTGACGGCACGCATCTCTCGAGCACCGGGGCCCAGGAGTACATCGCGCTTGTGAACAACGAGGTCAAGAACGACCTTCCCTTCCATTTTGAGGGTGCGACGCGCGACACGACGGTGCAAGCGGTGATTGCCCAGGCACAGAAGACGTGCGAGCAAGCCGGAGCCGTGGTGTTCGGCTCGCACAGCGACGCCTCGTAGCCAGGAGACGGGAGCAGCTTAAACCCGCTTGCCTGCGCCGGACGCCATGCGCGTTCGATGTTCGACGTTGTTCGCGCTTGCCACCCGCAGCCGCGCGCGGCCCTATGTCGTGCGCCGGCATGCCGGCTGCGTCCACTACGCGAAGTGAGTCCCCGCCGGACTCGCACCCCATGGCCCCGCCGACCTGCCAACGAGCTCGTTCTTCCCGTGGCCAACTTGGCGTGAAGACCGGCTCAAAATCAACCGCGTGGAGGCATGGGCTGCCTCGATGGCTGCGCCAACCGTGCCGCCCGGATCTTCGTCCATCACAATTGCGTCGAAATCGTCTAGCGATGCGAAGCTCATAAAGCTCGGCTGCCGCACCTTGCTGGCATCCATCAACATGATGTGCGTCTTTGAATGGCGCAGCATACCGCGTTTTATCTCTGCATTCCCCATAAACTCTGTCGAGAACCCCTGCCGCGCGTCGAACGACTCGGTACCCATAATGGCCTTATCCAGCGAAAGGCTATCGAGAATTCCGCTTGCGATGGGCCCGGTGATGTACCGATGGCTTTTGCGAAGTGCCCCGCCCAGCACCATGATATCGGCATGCGGCAGGTTGGCATCGGCGAAGGACGCGATCGAGAGGTCGTTCGTCACAATGGTGATATGGGACGTGCCTTGCAGCGCGCGGACAAACTCCAGCGTCGTCGTCCCCGAATCGATGAACAGCGAGTCCCCTTCGTCGATAAACCGTTGAGCCGCCGCAGCGATGGCGCGCTTCGCCTCTACGTTGAGGTTCATTCGCTGGTCGGGGTAGGAAACGGAAATGGAACGCGTGATAGAGACGGCGCCGCCATGTGTGCGGCGCAGCTTGCCCGCACGCTCGAGCTGCGCCAGGTCCGCCCGAGCCGTAACCGCCGAGATGCCAAAGCGGTCGCAGATATCGGAAACCTGCAGCGAGCTTCGGTCGTTCACCTCTTCGACAATCATCGCGCGGCGCTCATCCGCCGAAATCCTCAGCACTTCCTTCGTGCTCGTCTTCCACATGGCCAACCTCCCATGCCGCGATGCAGCCGCCGCGCCCTCCGCCGGCAGCGGTCGATGCGCGCTCCGCTGGCAGTGTCCGCCGCCTCGCGCTCTCCGGCAGCGCCCGCCGCCTCGGCCTCCGCTGGCAGCGCCCATCGTCTCGTGCTCAGTCGGCAGCATCTTTGCCTCATTATGGCACGCGAAAGGCACGGTCCCGGCTTCGCCAAAGCACGAGCCGGATGAACGGACTCTTTGCGGGCGGCTTTTGGGCGCGTCATGCATTGTTGGGCGAGATCCGGGCGCTCAGGAGAAATCTCGGGCGAGATTCGTACGTGCCGCAAATTGCCGGGCGAGATCCGGACACCGCGAACGTTTTCGGGCAGGAATTGGACGCTCAGGAACCTCCGAGTGTCCGAATGGGGGGCTCGGACAAAAAGTTGGACACCCATAGGTGTCCGGATTGGAGTCCGAG
>NHCFC04200__coassemble_625_pt1 | contig 27577 bp, 19 predicted proteins | sample NHCFC04200__metabat2_low_PE_026 | metagenome-assembled genome bin NHCFC04200 | reverse complement strand
CTTTGGCTAGTGCAATCTGCATGTGAGAAGACGTGGACGAGGGTACCGGATTGAGCGATTTCCTTGAGCGTTTTCGCAAAGATGCCATCGCCGCCAAAGAAGAGGACTTCGGAAACCTTTCCATAGTCGTATGAGGAGAGTGCGGAAATGATGGCGAGGTCGGCTCCATTATGGCCACGCTGGAAAGCTTGGAGCGCACCAGGCCAGGCGGATGCAGCCGAAAGCCAGTTGCAGGAGTGGCTTGTTCCGATAATGACGGCGTCATGGTCTCGCGGTTTTGCGATAGCTTCAATCGCTTCGCGTGCTTTCAAGACATCCCCTTCGGATAGACGTGGCTTCCGGCAGATGTTCTCGATGTCGATTGCGATGATGCGACGAGCTGATCCTAGCATGGCGACCTCCTACTGAACGGGCTTCTCTATGGCCTTATTCTGCAAGGAGCGTTCGTAAGCAACTGGAAGTTTGAGTTCCGGGTTTTCATCCGTGTTCAAGAGTTGTCAGTATAATATTGACAACGATAGAGGTGAAGCAAAAATGAGAATCGAAGTCAAGCCAGAAAGGCAGGTATCCATATGACCACTTGGCTCAAAAAAGCTCGCAAAATGTGCAAATATACATCAAAACAGATCGCGGATATGACCGGCTACAAGCTGAATACTATTCAGCGAATCGAGGGCGGAAGCCGAAGTTTCGAAGGAGAAGCAAAGGACCGAATTTGCCGTGCGCTTGCCCTGTCGCCCCAAACCGCACCGCTCGATTTTGAGCTCTTGCTGGAGAAAATTGACAAACTTATTGAGCAAGATGGAGAAACCAGCTTCTGCTTGTCGGTATTTGTCTGGCGCAACAAAAGACGTATTCTCATCGATTTTCTCCATTGGGACGGCACGCCGGAGGGACGTGCCGCGGTGCATAGCGACGCCTATCCTGAGGATTTCGAGACAACGCCGCTTGAGCTTCGTTATGCGCGTAGGGAAGTTGAGGCGGTTATAGCGTCTTTCGATAATCCGTGCTACGGCAAATAGCCTTGGAGAGCCAATCAAACCCAGCTCTAAAGAGAGCGGCTTTACGACCCCCTATTTCGCAAGTCATGCGATTTTGAACGGTTGTGGCGGGTTGGGACTATTGGAAAGACGACGTGAAATATGCTGCTTACCTTTCTAGGGCTGCCGCTCTTGGTTTGCACTGCGTAGGGCTGCTCAATCAGGCCAGCCATGGTGTTGCCGGGGCAGATGGAGTTTATGTGGGGGTATGCCGCAGGTGCGACCTTCCAATCAGCAATACTGTAACACGCATACAAAGCAGGCTCACATGGCAACGACACTAATCTCCGACAGGGTTGGCGAGCGAATCAAGTCTAGTGCCGAGGTGTCTATCCGCGCAGCGGGGCTTTCGGCAGAAGATGTAGTTCGATCCGTGTGGGAACGTGTCGTCCAAACGGGTGAGGTTTCCGATGCGGGCGGTGGCGTCGGGCAACAACATACTAAGCGCGATTCTCCGGAGCGCTCGTGAGGGCTCAGGGCATCTTTCGGAGCCTGCGGGGATCTCGTTGAGCTGGACGACACGCAGGTGAGGGTCATGATTGCGAGTCGCTATGCGTAGCTTTATCGACCGCAGGCTGCTGCTTGATACGAACTTTCTACTCGACGCGCTTGTGGAGGGTCGCCCGCAATCGCAGGAAGCTTGGAAGGTCCTAGGTTGCTGCAACGGTGGCGGCGATATGGGTCTGGCAACATCGGGTTCGCTCAAGGACGTCTACTATGTGCTCGCTCGAGGCGGAAGGGAGGCAAAGGCTCGCGAGGCGATCAGTTTGCTGACGTATTTGCTTGTTGTTGCGCCGGTCGGGGCGGAGGAATGCGGCCTCGCGCTCCACGTGGGGGAGCCGGATTTCGAGGACGGGCTCGTTCGGGCATACACCGAACTCAACGACGTGGACTTCATCCTCGCGCGCGATGCCCATGCGTTCAAGCGGTCGCGCGTGCGGGAAGTAACGTGTGCCGAATACCTCGAAATCGTCGAGGGATAGCGCTGTACTTTTGATGGGGCTGCGCGAATATGGCGCCGGACATCGGATGCCCAAGGCTTCGGAGTAAGTTACCTCACCCACTCCCGCACGCGCTCGCGCATGCCCTCGATGTCCAGCACGCCCTCGGCGAAGCCCTTGCGCACGAGCTCCTTGGGCAGCAGCTCGTCGTACTTGTCGAAGTACGGCACCTCGCTCGGGTAGACGAGCTCGATGGGATCGAAATCCTTCTCCGCTTCATCGGCCACAACCTGGAAGAACGTTTCCTCGTCTGCCTTCATCCTGAACTGCATGTAGTATGGCCGCGCGGGATCGAGCCCCTTGAGCCCGAGCTCCGCGGCGCACTTGATCTTGAGCAGCCGCTCCAGCGCCAGAAACGCATAGCTCCCCAGCCATGGGAAGAGCGCCCATGTGTCGCCCCCAAGATTGATGAGCGGCTGCGTCGCCGCGCCGGAGAGCTCCGCCGTGCGCCGCGCCTGCATCAGGCGTGCCCGCGCGTTGCCGAGCAGGTACGGGTACACCTCGTGCTCGCGCAGCACGCGTCGCATGCGCTCCAAGATATGCGTGTTGATATCGCCCGCGCAATCGCCAAAATACGCCGGCACGCGCCCCTTCACCTTGGTGCAGTACACAAGCCGCCGCTTCCAATCGACCTCCTCCACGAGCCAGCATGCGCCAGCGATGGCAATGCGCTCGCCGGGCGGCGGCGGATTCACGATCGTGCCGAGCTCCGCGCTCTCGCACCGCACCGTGAACTCCTCATTTTCCTGGAACACCGCATAGAACTTGAACGAGTTGGTGAGCCTCTCGCCCGCGAGGCCCACGATGAGGCCGCCGCCCTCGGTGGCCTGGATCTGGTCGGTCTCCAGCAGGTGCCTAAGCAGCACGCGGAAATCGTCCGCGCTCACGCGGTGGAAGTAGGAGAGGGTGAGCACGCGCTGGGCGAGTTCTGCCGGCGAGAGCTCGCCCGTGCTTGCGAGCGTGGCCATGGTCTGGTGATAGAGCAGGCTGTAGGGCAGGCGGTCGAGCGCGGGCGGCTCCGCCCAGCGCTCCTCGTGGTAGAGCTGGACGAGCGCGATGCCCTGCAGCAGCTTCCAGGGAATGGTTTCCGGCATGGTCGTGCGCGGTTCGGGCTGTTCCTCGCGCATGACGAAGTGCATTTCGGGCGGCAAATCGCGCCGGCCCGTGCGGCCCATGCGCTGCAGGAAGCTCGAGACGGTAAACGGCGCGTCAATCTGAAACGCGCGCTCGAGGCGGCCGATGTCGATGCCGAGCTCCAGCGTCGCGGTGGTAACGGTCGTGTCGAGCCGCTCGTCGTCGCGCATGATGTCCTCGGCGCTCTCGCGGATGCTCGCCGAGAGGTTGCCGTGGTGGATGAGGAACCGGTCCGGCTCGTGATTGGCCTCGCAATAGCTGCGAAGCATCGTGCACACGGCCTCGGCTTCCTCGCGCGAGTTGGCGAAGACGAGGCACTTGCGTCCGCGCGTGCGCTCGAAGATGTAGCCGATGCCGGGATCGGCGTTCTCTGGCGCGCGGTCGGTGGGTGCGAGGAGCTCGGTTTCTGTGTGCGCACCCTCGGTATCCATGCGAGTCGCTCTCGCTGCCGCCCGTTTATCTTCGGGCGTACTTTGCGCAGGTTCGTCTTCAGAAGCGTTCAAATGTGCGTACGAAGCGCTCGAGCGTGCCAAGGCGAGGTCCGACGAAGATGGCTCGACGGAAAGCACCTCGGCCTCAATGGTGCCATCGCCGCGCACGATGCCCGTGCCTGCGCCCTCTGCCGCCCGCTCCGCGGCCTGCGGGCCCGTGATGTAGAAGTGCTCCATCGAGAGCCGCCACACCCGGCGCGGCTCCTCGAAGCGCGGGATGATGCAGCCGCGCCCCGTGCCGCTGGCGAGAAAGGCTCCGGTGCGCTCCGGATCGCCGATGGTGGCGGAAAGGCCGATGCGCCGGGGGTTCACGCCCGCCATGCGAGAGAGCCTCTCGATAAGGCAGAGCGTTTGCCCGCCGCGGTCGCCGCGCAGGAGCGAGTGAACCTCGTCGATGACGACAAATCGCAGGTCATGAAACAGGCGTGGCACGGCCATGTGCTTATGCATGAGAAGCGCCTCGAGCGATTCCGGCGTAATCTGCAAGATGCCGCTCGGATGTTCGAGCAGCTTGCGCTTATGCGAGGCGGCCACATCGCCGTGCCAGTGCCAGACGGGAATCTCGGCCTCCTCGCACAGATCGTTCAGGCGAAGGAATTGGTCGTTGATGAGCGCCTTCAGCGGCCCCACGTAGATCGCGCCGATGCTCGTGGGCGGATTTTCCCAGAAGAGCGAGAGGATGGGGAAGAACGCCGCCTCGGTCTTGCCCGATGCAGTTGAGGCCGTGAGCAGCACGTTCTCGTCGGTGTTGAAGATGGCGTCGCCTGCGGCCACCTGGATGGAGCGAAGGTTCTCCCATTGGTGGTCGTAGATGAAATCCTGCACGAACGGTGCGTATCGGTCGAAGATGCTCATGGCCCTCCTTTCGGGCTCGATTGCTGGCGGACGCCCTGCCTCATCCCTCGCGGCCGGGCTTTCCCCTTTCGCAACTCATCACAGGCTATATCTTGAACTCTGCGAATTCTGATGCATCGCGCTGACCCGTTGCGGCGGTGACCGAAAGCGAGCTTTGCTGCGCGCCGCCACCTTCGCCTCCGTCTCCGCTTCCGTTTCTGCCAACGCCGCTTAGGATGCTTGCCACAGGCGTGCTGGGGTTTTGGTAGGCGATATCGAGCAGTTCGATGAAGTCGCGGATGACCTCGCGGGGCGTAAGGTGCGTGTCCGCCCCCACGCGCCCGAACTCGATTTGCAGGAATTCCACCAGGTCGCTCTCGTTCAGGTGTGCCTCATACCCAAAGTAGCCGGCGTGGATCTGTTGCAGCTTTTCGATGAGAACGAGCAGCTCTTCATAGGTGAGCGGGTGCAGGTGGATGATGGGCGCCAGCATATCGCGCATGCCCTCCGCGGCGAAGCGGCCTTGCGTGAGCCGCGAGCGCAGCGCCTCGTAGCTAAAGACGCCGCGCCTGCGGTCCTCGATGCTCTGTGGCGTTCCTCCCATAATGATGCCCAGGTGATGCGCTTTGCCCTGCAGGGTGTCGTTATACATCGTGAGGATCTTCTCGTAGTTATATTGGCGGGTGACCGAGTTGGGAATCTTGTAGAGGTTCACCAGCTCGTCGATGAGTACGAGCATGCCCTGGTAGCCAGCGCCTTTTAGGAACTGCGCGAAGAGCTTGACGTAGTCGTACCAATCGTCGTCACCGATGATGATCGAAACTCCAAGTTCTTGCCGCGCTTCCGTTTTAGTGCGGTACTCGCCGCGGAACCACCGGGCAACGTTGCCTTTGAGCTCATCGTTGCCGTCAACAACGGCACGGTAGTAGAGGGTGAGGAGCCGGGCGAAATCGAAGCCGTGGACCATCTCCTCGAGTGATGCGACCTGCTCGCGGATGCGCGCCTCGACCGCCTGGTTGAGCGCAGGATCATTGGGGGCGCCGCCGGTGGCAGTGGCGCCGTTGGGTACCGGAGTGCCGCCGGGGGTTGCGGTGCCATTGGGTGCCGGAGTGCTGCCGGTGGTTGCGGCACCGCCAGGTGCGGCGGCACCCGCGCCCAATTCACCTGCGACCTGCATCTGCAAGTTCGAGATCCATCGGTCGAGAATGAGCATGAGGGCGCCGCCCTCGGGTCGGGTCTTGGTAGAGAGGTTGCGCATGAGCTCGCGGTAGGTGGCGAGGCCTTGGCCTTGGCCGCCCTGGAGCCGGCGTTCGGGCGAAAGGTCGGCATCGGCCACAACGAAGCCTTCGCCCATGGCGTGCGTGCGGATGGTCTGCAAGAGGAAGCTCTTGCCGCTGCCGTAACGGCCCACAAGGAACCGGAAGGAGGCGCCGCCATCGGCGATGAGCGAGAGGTCGGTAAGGAGCGCGCGAATCTCGGCCTCGCGCCCGACCGTGATGTACGGCAGGCCGATGCGCGGCACCACGCCGCCCTTGAGCGAGTTGATGATTACCGCGGCGACGCGCTTGGGCACGCGCGGCGCAGCTTCGGCTGCTTTCACGTTGTCTGTCATGCGAGTACTCCTCTAACGTCGTCCTCGTAGTCCTCAATTACCTGCGGTCCCGTGGAACCGAATTCGACAGCTGTGTCTCCAAGCAGGTCAAACAGCGCATCGTTGATGGCATCGACCAGCATGTCCTCGCTTATTCCCGCATGGTTAACCGTTTTCGTCTTGGCATCTTCGTCTTCGGTGAGAAGTGCCTGCAGGTATGCGGCCTGAGCAGGGGAGAGAGGGCTGTCGCTGGGGCTCTCGTCCCGCGGCGGGACATTTCCGGCGGGGGCGGTAGCGGCGGCGAGGACAGCCGAGGACGCCGGTGCGCCAGCGTGTTCAGGCTGCTTAGCCTCGGGGTTTCTTGCGGCAGACTGTTTCGCCTCGTCGCCAAGCTCGGCCTCGGAACCCGGCCAGTTCGGGGGCTGCGCATTTTTCTCGGCACGTATCGTGCCGTCTTGAGTCGGCGTCTTTTCAACCGTTTCTACGGCGGTGCCCTGATCGCGCTCCTCGTCCGTTAACAGCGCCTCACGTGTGACAGCGGCGGCGGATCGGATACCAGCGAGCTGAGAGAGGTCGATTTCCACCTTGCGCGGCGCATGCGCTTGCTTCCAGGTGAGCCATGCCTCGATCTCGCGGTCGATCATAGACGCGAGGTATTTTGGAACTGCCTTCTCCTTGAGAGGGTGGGGGTAGTTCAGCGCGTCGCGGAGTCTACGGTCCACCTCTCGCATGATCTTGGCAAGCAGGGGGCTTTTCCCGCGCGCTCCGTAGACACGGATGCAGCTCCAGGTCCCCCCGCGGCATTGATACCAATGGATAGGGTCGAGCTCGACGTCCGCTGGTGGGTGTGGTGTAGATTCGAAGAACACTGCGTTAGCAAACATGGTGTAGGTCATACGCATCTGTTCGCCGAACATCGTCTCGACAAACCCGTTTGATCGATTGCGGCGATAGTAGGCGAGTAGTCGGACGTACACCGAGCAGAAGACGTGGCGCAGGTCGTCACGGTAATCCTTATAGAGGCGCGAAAGTCGAATGCGGTACGTAGAAAGTGCATCGGCGGCAAAGAGCAGCGCTTCCTCGAGTTCGATGTCTGCGGGGAGTTGCAGAGCGGATTGTTTGCCGCGGCCCAGCGGCGGGCGTGGGGCCACCGTCTCCTCTTCCGGCTCGTCGCCGACTACGAGCTCATCGATATTTTCAAGTAGGTCGGGATCGAAGGGCGCGCTTTGTCGCACGAGCTCGAACAACGCCTGGTCAAATGCGATGGCGGAATCGTTGCTAAGCAGACTTACATCGAGCCCGTGGTAGACCACATAGTCGCGCAGCCATATAGGCACGTACCGGTCAATCTCAGGCGCGAGCTTGCGATATGCCTCCCAAAAGGACTTGAGTTTCAGAAATCCGTCGGCTGGATCGGATACACCGATACCATTGAGCAGCTCATACAGGTAGACAAAGGCGTAGGACAGCGAGGTTTCTTGGATGTTGCCCCGCCGGACTGCCGTACGCCAGGTAAAGTAGCCACGCAGCTGCCGGTCGCTCATATCGGCGTAGGTGGGAAAGTATGCCTTGAACGTGCCGTGATACGGGCAGTCGTCTTCAAAGTCTGCCATGAGCGTGCCCTGGCGCCAGAAGAGTTCGGCTTCGGTAATCCAGCGACCATGAGGCTCTCCCTCCTGCCAGCGAGATATGGCGCGCATTTCGCGGTAACGATCTGGCAGGTAGGTTGCCATCTGGCGCCCGGTGGTAAGAATGGGTTCGGCGCGGTAGACCGCATCGGAGAAGTGCGAGCTCGTGCGCATCCGCTCGCTTGAGGTGATTCGTTCGATGAGTGCGCGAACATCTTCCGTCTTGTCTCCCATGCTTCACCTCGTTCCGCTTGCCTCACACTGGGGAATGCCTAGTCGTAACCCTACATTTTACTATAGAAACAAACATCTGTTCGAGAAAGAACGCGCCTCCTATTACCAGCACAAAGCGAAGGAAGTCATTTCTGGTGCCTGCAGGTTGTTTCGCCTGTTGCCCGCCGCCCGTCCCTTCCTGCTATCTGCTGTTTGCAGTGCAGGCCGAGTGCTGCCCGGGGTTTGCGCGCGGCGTTTTCCCTATTGTGATTCCTCAGCTGGCTAATTTTCGTCAATATGCGTTCTGGGGGGTGCGAGAACGGATGCCTTGCTTTTACTGAACTGACCATGGAAATGAGAAAACGCAGGAAAGCGCTGAGTGATGGACCTGCGAGAACGACTCGCGTGGCAGAAGGGCGGCAAAACCGTCTCACAGAGCCCGCAAAAAGACGAAAAATAGCCATTTTGAGCCGTTGGGGGCTGCGGGCGATTTCTTGGACCGGCCTAGACGGCCAGCCCGGCTCGTTCCCCGTGCTCCTGGTATGAAACGCGATGCAGAACTACACGAATGCCAGCACGACCGCGAACACCACGGCTGGAAGCATGTTGGCCGTCTTGAACGTTTTCTCCCAGATGAGGTTCACGCCCACGCAGAAGATGAGAATCGAGCCCACGAGCGAGAGGTTTGCGAGGGCCTCGGCAGTCATGAGGGGCTGGATGAGCCGAGCGAGCAAGGTGATGGATCCCTGGAACACGCCCACGGGCAGAGCGGAAAAGATGCATCCGCGACCCATCGATGCGGTCATGACGCAAACGATGAGCGCGTCGAGTGCGCCTTTGAGCGCGAGGGTGGACCAATCACCGGTAAGGCCGTCTTGAATGGATCCAACGATGGCCATCGCCCCGATGCATACGGTGAGCGAGGCGGTTACGAAGGCGTTCACGAACGCGGGGTCCCCGGCGTTACCTGTGCGCTCTTTGAGCCAAATTCCGAGGCGCTCGAATTTACCGTCGAGGTCGACGAGCTCTCCAACGAGTGCGCCCGCTGCGAACGAGGCAACGATCAGCATGGAGCCGCCGCTCACGAGTGCTCCGTCCTTGCCAAGCGAAAGCATGCCGGCGAGCGCGCCCGAGAGACCCACGAAGAGCACGCTCAGCCCTGTGGCCTTCATGAGGGTTTCCTGTACGTGCGGGGTGAAAAGCCTACCGCCAACGGTGCCCACCAAACCGCCGGCAAGAATCAGAGCCACGTTGATGATTGTGCCCAGTCCGATCACGCCGTCCCCGCCTTCCTGCATAGTGCAGTCCGTTCCGCAGGGCAGCAAGGCGAATGAAGCCGATGCGTGGGGTAGCCCTGTGGAGCGGATAGTATGATTGCGGAAGATAATGTAGCCGCCCTTGGGCTTGCGCGCAAGCTCGGAGCATGCGGCTTAGTCATGTGTCACCCCGCCCCGGCACGCAGCCGAGACGGGGTGTTCTACAGGCAATGGCTTGCAAGGCGCGGCGGGGCCTGGTTTAGCGTTGGCCAGCCGCGTTGCGGTGGCGCAAGATCCACCAGCCGGTTCCTGCTGCGAGCGCAATGGCCGCAAAGACCCCGGCGGCGGAGACGGCTCCCGTTCGGGCGAGCGGCGTGGGGCCGGGGGAGTCGGCAGGAGGGGCGCCATCCTGGGAGGGAGCCTCGACGGGCGCCTGCTCGACATGGTCGGAATCGTGGTCCTCGAGGTCCTCGTCTTCGGTGGTGTTGCCGCCGTTCCGGTAGAGGTCGACGCGTGCGCTGTTCACGAGCTCCGTGCCTTCGCGATATCTATCGGTCACCCTCATGTGGAGCACGAGCGGGGCTCGTTCCGCACCTTCAAGTTCGTCTCCCTCGTGGGCTGGCGCGACGTTATCGACGTCGTCGCGCTCGTGCTTGAGGTCGTCGCGCTCCCACTCGCCGGTGCGCGAGGAGAAGCCCTTCTCAACGCGACCGTACTCAAGGCGCACGGCGATCACCCTCTCGCCCTCCTCGAGGCCGAGGTCGGCCACGCTGAGCTCGGTTGCCTCGGTAGCGCTTACGTCCTGAGCCCACAGGCACCAACCGGTGTAATCGATGGCTCGACTGTCGTCGCCCAGGGTTTCTTCGGTCGTCTCATGATCAAGCCAGGGGTTGGCGTGTCCGTCGGAGCGTGTGGCGTTGGCGCCGCTCGGGTCGACGTAATCAGCTGGCGTGGTGCTCGTGCGGCACCAGACGTTGAGCAGGCCGTCGTAGTCTTCGCCCGCGACAGGCGTCACGATGCCCGTGAGCTCGGCGAGGCCGTCCGATGCAGCAGAGATCTCGTCCGTCACGGTAAGCTCGTCGACCCACGTGCTGCTTTCGTTCCGGAAGTCGACGGAATAGTCGTACGAGCCGTCATCGGATTCGGAGACCTCGGCACGCGCGGTGTTCGTGTCGGCATCGGTGTGGGGATGGGTGGGGTCGGCGACCTCCTGGCGCTTGTCGATGGAGCCCTCGACGGCGATGGGTTCGTCGTACATGACCACGCGCTGTACCTCGCCAGTGGGCTCCACGGTGAAGTTGACCGCGGTCGCCTCATCGTAGCCGTGCGGAGTCATGAGCTCCACGAGCTTGTAGTTGCCGGGTTCGAGCGCGTCGATGCGATGGTCGGTGCCATCGGAGGTCCAGCTTTCCACAACACCCCCGTCGGGGCAGATTACGGCCAGCTTGGCTCCCGTTACCTTGTCTTCGTTGGTGATATCGCGTTTGGAGAGGTCGATCTTGGTGTAGTCGTCCTCGATCTCGAGCGGGAAGCTCTCGAGCCCCTCGGTGAGACCGTCGTCGGCCACGGTGAAGTAACGCACACCTTCGTCCACGAGGAAACCGTCCGGGGCGTCCGTCTCCTCGAGGCGGTAGCTGCCAGGCGAAAGGTGGCGGATGGCGGCGGTTCCGTCATCGCCGGTCACGACCTCGATGTGCTCCTCGCCTGGTTTGAGCAGGTGGCTCGCGATGGTAAGCTTGCCGTCCGCATAGGAGCCGAAGAAGGTATTTCCGGCGGTAAGCTCGACCCTGCCGGCGCCTTCGCCGCCGACCTCGAGCTTGTATGCGCCGGCGGGGACGTCGGTGGCGATGAGTGCTCCGGCTCCCTCGTCGAGCCTGAGCTCGTAGCTTTCCCTCTCGATCCGGCCGCGCGAGATATCGAGCCCGCCGAAGATGAGGAAGGGCTCGGACCAGGAGACCTTGACGGCCTCGCCGGCTCCCACCTCGAGTTCGGCCTCCTCGCCCATGTCAATCGCTTCGCCATCGGCGTCCGCGAGGGCGATCTCGTAGGCGCCGGGGTCCACGGCGATGGAGCCCTCGACGTCGGCGGAGTAGTCGTCGCGGGAGACGGTCAGCCTGTATCCTTCGGGCACATCTGCCTCGATCGCGGCGTTGTCCACGGCCTCGGTGAGCGTCGCTGTGCCCTCGCCCTCTGCGCGCACGGCGGCCGCTGCCATGCCGTCATCGGGCTCGGCGTCGACCTCCTGGCCGGCCTCCCAAGCCTGGAACGTGGCACCGGCGAGCGGGTGGCCAGTCCCCATGATGTCCTTGTCGATCGTGACCTCGGTGTAGGCGTCGGCCACCTCGACCTCGACCTCGACGAGCGCCGTATCGTCGTCGGCGTAGGAGAGCGTGAACTCGTGCGGCGCGGCGTCGAGAACGTGGCCCTCGGGGGCCTTGGTCTCGATAAACGCGTAGGTGGCGGAGCCGTCGCCCAGGTAGAGCTCATCGGTGGTGGCCGTGCCGTCCTCGCCGGTGGTCACGTGGTCGACGACCTCGCCCTCGGTGGCGCGCACGGTGCCGTCGGGGCTCACGACATCCTCCATGGCGACGACATCGAACTCCGCACCCGTGAGCTCGCCCGCGCAGCCCCCGTCATGCACGTGGCCCTCATCGGAGCCGTCGGGGGCGCTGCAGCGCTTGGCCACGGTGGCGCGGCCCATCGCCTGCGCGTCCGAATAGGCGATGGCCGCGGTGGGGACCGCGTCCTCATGGTCGCCGGACACGGTGAGCGCGACGTTCTCGCCGCCCGTGAGGTACGGCCCCGCCGCCGCGACCTCGTGCACGGAGTACTCGCCCGGCTCGAGGGTTTCCGGCAGCGTCACGCAGCCGCTCTCGTCGGTGGTGAACTCGGTGAGCTCGACGGGGTTGGGGTAGCTGTCCGTCATGGAGACGGGGTAGCCCTTCGCATCGAGGATCTGGAAGGTGAAGCCGTCGAGCGGCACGGCCTGCCCGGTCTCGGCGTCCTGCTTCACGATCTGGATGCGGGTGCTGATCGCCTGGTCGTTCAGGATGTAGCGCAGCTTCGCGCCGTCCGCCATCTGCTCGGCGGAGATGGTCCAGTCGCCCACCTTGTCGAAGCCGTCGGGCACCGTATCGTCGACCTCGCGGACGGTGTAGCCGGCCACATCGTAGGGCAGGGCGCCGTTCACGCCCTCGGGGCGTTCGCCCTCGCCGAACCACAGGCCGTCCGTCTCGGCGAAGCCGTCCTCTCCGGTGGTGATGGAGCCCACCGCCTTGCCGGTGGTGTTGGAGACGATCTCGAATCGGACGCCGGCAGCCGGCTCCTCATGCCCGTCGCCCTCGTCCCAGGATTCATCGGCGCCCTTGAACTTGGCGACTTCGATGTCGAACGCGATCACGCTTTCCTTGAAGTCGTCCTCAGGTTCGAGCTCAACGATGCCAGATGCGGTCATCTGCTCTGAGCTCACGGTATACGTGTGAACGGTCGAATCGAGCTTGTACCCGGTTGGCGCTTTGGTTTCCACGACCGTGCAGGTGCCGAACGGGATGTCCTGGAAGACGACCAGCCCGTCCTCGTTCGTCACCGCGGTCTGAACGCGGCCGTTCGCATCGGTCAGCCGGTACTCGGCTCCTTCGAGCGTAGCCCCGGGCTGCGCCGCATCGAGCGTGGCGGAATCCCTCTTCTGGATGGTAAGCCGGACTGCGCCCGGGCTATCCGCAAGCTCCTCGCTAGAATCGCTGCTTCCGGTGGTGAAGTAGTGGCGCTCGGTGTTGAGCTTGAACCCCTGCGGCGCTTTGGTCTCAACGGCGTAGTAGCGCTTGTCCTGCTGCAGCTGATAGCTCGCATGACCGCTCTCATCTGTCGTGATGCTGGCTATCTTCTGGTCGGTCGAGGCATCGTAGATGTCGTAGGTTGCACCAACATACGCGTACTCGTCGTTGCCGGCGGTGAATTCGGCGTCGGCGGAGACCTTGGTGAAGGTGATGCGCACGTCCGGCTTGACGGGGATGATGACGAAGATGTTCTGCGCGGACCCGTCTGTCAGGTTCCGCCGCAGCCAGAGCGCGTCGTCCCACCAGCCGGATTGGCCGGCGTGCGCGCGAGCGTCCGCTACGAGGCGTTGGATCTTTGCGAGCTCCGCGGCGTTGGCGACGCGGCCGGTCGTGCTCCCGTCGTTGGTGGAGCGGTAGATGTTCGTATAGGTGCCGCCGTTGTACATGAGGGACTCACCCTCCACGGAGGCGCCCATGAGGAGGTGCTTGGTCACCTCCCATGCGGCGACGAGCTGGTCGCTTCGCCCGGAGAAGCCGTATGTCGCCTGGCCGAGTGCTGAGGTGGGTGCGTAGGCGGCGGCGTAGGCCATCGCGTGCGGGTCGAAGCTCGAGGAACCCGTGACCCACGGGGCGGATGCGACGGGGCCGGAGTCGTGGGTGTCGTCGTAGGTGAACTGGCTCACCGGCACGGCGGGACCGTAGACATCGCCGGTGTCGGGGGTGCCGTGGAACGGCTCTCCGCAGACGACCCATGTGCCGTCGGATAGATACCAGTTCGAGATGGGGGAGCGGTTGCTCGCTCCGATATCGCGACGGGTGACGGTCACGTTCTGATTGAACGAGGCCGGGATGTCCGCGAGTGCCTGCGCCGTCGACGGTACGAGTGCCGCGACAACGGACAACGCGACGAGGGCCACGGCGATCAAGGCGGCGGCAACCCCGCTCCAGCCGCCTCCCACAGGGGGCGCAATTCGTCTTATCAGCTGCATTGCGATGCGCGGGCCTCCTCGTTTGAAGCCTCCTCGACGCTTGCTGCTGTGCATGGATTCCTCCTATCGGTATGTCGTTTCTCCCTAGCGGTTTCTCCCTGGAATCGTTGCGTTTGGGGCCGCTCCGCTCGGGATTCTTTTTGCCTTGGGCCGTTTCACCTTGGGCTGTTTCTTCCTGGGCCGTTTCGCTTTGGCGCTTTTGCGCGCCTATACAGCCACGCGGGCGGTCGCCGACCCTTGGGTGAGGTCGAGCCCTGTGTTGATGAGGTCCAGCAGCTGCTTGCGCTCGCGTTTGGATGCTGTGCGCGGCATGGAGGTCGACGTTCCCGCTGGCTGGTCGTGTGTATCGGACGCGGCGTGCGCGCCAGGCTTGCTCGCTGCCATGCGCGCGATTCGCTTGACGGTGCGGTCGCGTGCCGCCGGACTCCGCAGGTCGGCGCGGGTGATGGGCACGATGGTGAAATCCGGAAAGGCGCTGAGGTCTGCGGGTAGGCTCGTTGGGTCGTCCACGATTTCAACGGCGATTTTCGCTGAGGGTAGATACACTGCCATGGCTCCTCCAATCACGCCGCCCGGCCGGTCCGGGCTCGCTGGCATGAACGCTAGGAGGTGGAACTGAACGATGTCCCAATGAATCTAAACAAAGTCTGAACCGCGCAGCTCAGAGGGGATGAAAATCGAAGTATGGAGGTTTTGCGCGCGGCGGCCGCGCGCATGTCGCGTCTCATGTTACTAATGAGCGACGCGGGCGAGGTCCGGCCATGCGGCATCGCCGGTCCCGATACAATTTCTAGCACGTGTCTCTATGCGTTCGCAGCGGCCGCTGCGAACGTGTTTGCCAGCCAGCATCGAGAAAGGGGGCGGGTCGTGGCTGCAACCTCGTTTGATCCGACACCCACCATTCCGGCCATCATCAAGTTCTCGAGTGAATACGACGAGTATCGCGGCGATGAGTCGCGGAGTAGGGGGACGGCCGAGTCCCTATCGTTCCCACGGACCGAGGACGAGGTCCGCGCCATCGTACGCTCACTCAGCGCGGCGTGTACGCCCATCACGGTGCAGGGCGCGCGCACGGGCCTTGCAGCGGGCGCCGTGCCCCAAGGCGGGCATGTGCTCAACCTCTCGCACATGAACCGCCCGCTCGGCTTGCGCGAAGAAGGCGGGTGTTTCTACCTGCGCGTTCAACCTGGTCTTGTTCTTTCCGAACTTCGAAAGTACCTTGCAGCAAAGGCATTTCCTACCGAGGGCTGGGACGAGGCGTCGCTTGCCGCCGCGCAGCGTCTTGCCGAGGCTCCGGAGCAGATGTTCCCCACCGATCCCACCGAGACTTCTGCTTGCCTGGGTGGTATGGCCGCATGCAACGCCTCGGGCGCACGGAGCTTTCGTTACGGCGCCATGCGCGGCCACGTGACGGCGCTGCGGCTCGTGCTCGCAAACGGCGACGTGGTCGCGTTGCGCCGGAACGAGGTACGCGCTTGCGGCCGGCATCTCAAGCTCAAGACCGAGGGCGGCTCTACCATCGAGACGGACCTCCCCACCTATCAGATGCCGCACGCCAAAAACGCCTCCGGCTACTTTGTTGAGGACGACATGGACGCCCTCGATCTTATTATCGGCTCGGACGGCACCCTTGGCATCATCACCGAGCTCGAGCTCGCCCTCATGCCGGCGCCTGCGGTGGTTTGGGCGGCGAGTTGCTTCTTTGCGACCGAGGGCCAAGCGGTCGAGGCAACTATAGCTGCCCGCGCAGCCCTCAAGCATGCGGCGGCGCTCGAGTACTTCGACCCAGCCGCCCTTGACGTGCTGCGCCGCGCCCGTGCCCAGGGCTCGGCCTTCGCGGCGCTCCCGTTGCTTCCCGCGCGCTTCGGCTGCTGCCTTTATGTGGAGCTCCAGGCACCTGCGGAAGATGAGGCCATGGCGGACCTCGAGCGTCTCGGCGCCATCGTGCGCGCGGCGGGCGGCAGCGAGAGGGACTCTTGGGTGGCCCGCACCGCCGTTGACCGCGAGACGCTCCGGTTCTTCCGCCATGCCGTTCCCGAGAGCGTGAACATGCTCATCGACGAGCGCCGCCGAGAAGAACCATCGATCACCAAGCTCGGCAGCGACATGTCCGTTCCCGACGACCGTCTGCGCGATGTCATCGCCCTCTACCGCTCGACGCTGGCCCAGGAGGGGCTCGAGTCGGCCGCATGGGGGCATATCGGCAACAACCACCTGCATGTAAATGTTCTGCCGCGCAATGCCGAGGAATATGCAAGGGGCAAGGCGCTCTTTGCGCGCTGGGCCCAAGATGTCACGGCTATGGGCGGCGCGGTTTCGGCCGAGCACGGCGTGGGCAAGCTCAAGCGCGATTTCCTCACGACCATGTACGGCTCAGAGCATGTGCGCGAGATGGCGCGTCTCAAGCTTGCGTTCGACCCGGCGTGCCAGCTGGGGCGTGGCAACCTGTTCGATGCAGCGCTGCTCGACGAGGTCTGCAGGGAGGGTGCGGCGGTGCCCGAGGGCTCTGATGAGGCAGATGCCGGCCTTGATGTTGAAGATGCCGGGCTTGATGCTTCGGGCGCCGGACCGGATGCCGCAGGCGCCGGACCGGATGCTTCGAGCGCCGACCTCGATGCTGCTGCCAGCCCCGATGTCGTACCTGTTCCGCCGGCGGCTGCACCGGCAGATGCGTTATCCAAAGCGATGAACACCGGGGAGGTGTCCTGATGCATATCGTGGTCTGTGTGAAGGCGGTTCCGAGCTCGACCGAGGTCAAGATGGATCCCGTCACTCATACCATCGTGCGCGACGGCCGCGAGTCGGTGGTGAACCCCTTCGATGCCGCCGCGCTCGAGGTGGCGCTGGCTATCAAGGATGAGCGTGCTGCTGCGGGCGAGGGCTGTAGGGTGAGCGTGCTCTCCATGGGCATTCCGGCTACGGAGGCACTTTTGCGCGACGGCATCGCTCGCGGCGCAAGCGATGCGCTCCTTCTTTCTGATCGCGCGTTTGCCGGTGCGGATACGCTTGCCACGAGTTATGCCCTGTCATGCGGTATACGCGAGCTTGGCTCGGCGAGCATGGGCGACGCCGCCGCGTCCGGCGCTTCGGAGCAACGAGCGGCCGCACCAGGATCCGCCGCCCCCGGTACCCCGGAGGGCGGAACGGCAATGCCCGGCTCCTCGGTATTCGGTACTTCGGAGCACGGAGAATCCGCCCCCGGCCCCTCTCTTCCAGACCTCATCCTCTGCGGCAAGATGGCGGTCGATGGCGACACGGCACAGATCGGGCCGGAACTCGCAGGGCTTTTCGATATGCCCTGCGTCACGGATGTGCGCGAGCTGGTCGCGATTGAGCGGGGCCGCGTTACCGTGCGCCATGCGACCGATGCGGGCATCGAGCTCGTCGAGGTTCCGCTGCCGGCGGTGCTTACCGTGGCCAAAGACATCGCGCAGCCTCGCATGCCGAGCATCGCGGGAGTGCGCGCGGCCGCGGGTGTGCCCGTGGCGGTGCTCAGTGCAGCGTGCGTGCAGGCCGACCCCGCGCGATCGGGCCTTGCCGGTTCTCCGACGCAGGTCGTGCGGTCGTTTGTGCCTGAGCGCTCTGACACGTGCGAGGTCTTGGAGGGAAGCGTGCCCCAGCAAGCGGCGCGCATCATCGCGTTAGCTGAGGAGGCGGGGCTATGAGCGGGCTTATGGTGGATGCCGCGCGCTGCGTGGGTTGCAAGCGCTGCGAGCGCGCGTGCGCGTTCGGCGGGATCGTGGTCGAGGGCCGCCTGGCACGCCCGACCGACGCCTGTACGCTCTGCGGCGGGTGCGTGGAGGCGTGTCCGGTAGATGCGATTTCGATTGAGCGCGACGAGGCTGGCGAGAGGCCTGGGCGCGACCTCTCCGCCTATCGCGACATCTGGGTGATTGCCCAGGTTGATGCGGAGGGTGCGCTGCTGCCGGTGGTCTTCGAACTGGTCGGCAAGGCGCTTGAGCTCGCCGAAGCGCGCGGCTGCCAGGTGGTGGCGGTGCTTGGCGAGGCGGGGCGCGCTCCTCGCCAGGTGGAGCGTCTTGCCGCGACCGGTGTTGCCGAGGTGATCCACGCCGTGGATGAGCGCCTCGCGCATGCAGACGCCGAGGTGTTCGCGCAATGGATTTGCGCGCTTGCCGAAGAGCGCCGACCCGAGGCGATGCTGTTCGGAGCGACGGCGTTCGGCCGCGAGCTTGCCCCGCGCGTGGCGGTGCGTCTGCAGACGGGCCTTACCGCCGATTGCACCGCGCTCGACATCGACCCCAAGACCGGAGCTCTGCTGCAAACGCGCCCTGCGTTCGGCGGCAACCTCATGGCTACGATCGAGTGCCCCGCGCATCGTCCTCAGATGGCGACGGTGCGGCCGGGCGTATTTGCGGCGCCTGAGCGCGTGACGGCCGGGGCGGGCACGTGCGTTGATCTTGCAGCGGGCATCATCACCCAAGCCCCCTTGGCTCACGAGGTTGCGCCGAGCGTTATCGTGCTTGGCATCGAGCCTGTTGCCGGCGGGTCGATCGCGCAGGCAGAGCGGCTCGTGGTCGTGGGCAGGGGCATCGGGTCCAAGAAGAACCTCCCGCTCATGGAGCGCCTGGCAGAGCTGCTCCATGCTGAGCTCGGTTGCACGCGCCCGCTCGTGGAGGCCGGCTGGCTCGACTATGCCCATCAGGTAGGTCAAACGGGTGCGGCCGTCGCACCGAAGCTCTTGGTGAGCATTGGTGTTTCGGGCGCTATTCAGCATCTGGCGGGAATCGGCGGCGCGGAGACGGTTGTTGCCATCAACGAGGATGCCGCTGCTCCCATCTTCGGCGTGGCAGACTATGCGGTTGTGGGCGATGCCGTCGAGGTCGTGACCGAGCTCATCGCCCAGCTCGAAGCACGCAACTGAGATGCGGATCCGCGCGGCCACGACGGTCGCGTTGCTTGGCTCGGTTACACGAACACGAGGTTCACGAGCACTATATAGAGCGCGGTGCTTGCAAAGATGGCGACGAGCATGTTCTTCCGCCAAAGGTAGAGCCCGCCGGCAACGAGGATACCGAGCGCTTCGGGTATGCCATGCGTGCCGGTGAGCACGTTCACGCTGCGTAGGCAGTAAACCACGAGCAAGCCGAAAATCGCTCAAGGAAGCGCATTGCCCAGGTAGCGGATGTAGCGCGGCGCTGGACGGTCTGCGGGGAATGCGAAGAACGGCAGGGCCCGGGTGAGCACCGTTGCAGCTGCGGCGGCGAGGATCGTAAGGATGATCTGCGTGGTCGTCATCGCGCATCGCCCCCATGGTGCGCACCTGCGGCATCCGGCGTAGAGGCCGCGGTCCCGCTCTTGCAGGTATCCGATGCAGAAGCCACGGACCCGCTCTCGCACGCATCGTAGACCGGTTCGAGGCGGCTTCGCAGAACCGTTATCGCGGCAAGGATGAGCGCGAGCGCGGGGATCATGAATCCGTCAGGCCCAAAGAGCGCGAGTGCGACGAGCGAGGCCAGAATGCCCACCACGGCGCTCGCGTGGCTTGGATCTTTGGTCCATTGGTCGAGGAAGATCACCACGAACAGCGCCGTCATGGCGAAGTCGACGCCCGCCACGTTAAGTGCTGCCACGCTGCCCAGCACGCCGCCGAGCGTGCAGCCAACCACCCAGTACAGCTGGTTGAGCAGGCTCACGAAAAACATGAACCATCCTTCGTCCACGCCGGCCGGCGGGCGCGTCGAATAGTTGATGGAGAACGTTTCATCGCATTGCGCGAAGATGAGGTACGGGCGTTTACGCCCGAGGCCACGGAACCGCTCGAGCATCGAGAGCCCGTAGAACAGGTGCCGCGCGTTAACGATGAAGACGGTGACGAACGCCTGAAGCGGCGCGAACGGCCCCACGAGCATCGAGGCTACGACGAACTCGGCAGAGCCCGCGAAGATAAGGCAGGCCATGAGCGTGGGCGTCCACCACGGTAGCCCGAGCGAGACGCTATAGACGCCGCAGGTGATACCGAGGAAGACGAAGCCGGCGAGGATGGGAAGCGTCGGTGGGATGGCGGCGCGAAGCGCAGACGAGATGGCATGAGGCCTATCGGTGTGCGTCACGCCGCTTGATGGAGCTGGACGCAGTGGTTGATGGGGCACGGGGCGTTGCTCGCGTTTCTATTCAGTGCATGGTCAATGTCCCGTATCGTACACCATTTATTACAGGGAGATACTGAATGAAGGGCCGCAGGGCAATCTGCTGCAGGCGAGCTATGCGCGGGCCAAGATTGAGAAGGCTATGCTCCGTAAGTTTTTCGCAGCATCGCGTGCTGCAGACACAATAATCCGGGGTCTTGGTCAAAAACACCGTTTCGGTGGTACTTTTAAACATAAGAAGCGCCCATTTTTTACCTGCGGGCAGGCCTTTACGCGTTCAAAATTCGCTCACATCGACGAAATCAACGGAACGAGATGGCCTTTCAGCTTTCATGCGGCTGTGCAATCGCTCTATTTTGGTGCGCGGCATACCACCGAAACGATATTTTTGACCAAGCGTACGAAAAGTTAGCGCATTGGAGGCGCGGAAAGCTTAGAACACCGCTGCCACGCGGGCGGGGAGGCCGGTGGCACCTTCGATGTGCGGCCAGCTCACAAACACGATGGCGCCCGTCGCGGGCACCTTGTCGAGGTTCGCCATGACTTCTACCTGCAGGTGGCCATGGTCGAGCACGTAGCGCTCGCAGGCAAGATCGTCGGCTTCCGTCGCCAAGAACGAGGCATCCGTGTCGAAGGTCTCATGCCCGTTCATCTGGATATCTCGTTCCTCATAGAGGAAGCGGAGCGCCTCCATCGACCAGCCGGGGCAGTGCTCGCCCCCGTCCTCGTCGAAGTTGTTGAGCGCATCGTTATCGGGCCAGCGCTGGTACCAGTCGGTGCGTAGCGCCACGAAGGCGCCGGCGGGGATGCGCCCATGCTCAGCTTCCCAGGCTTCGATGTCTGCTACGGTTACGGCGGTGTCGGGGCCCTCGGCGGCGACCTTGCCGGTGAGGTCGATCACGCAGAGCGGCATGGCCATCTGCTCCACGCCGTAGGCCTCAGAGCCAACCTTGCCCGGCGTGAAGTGGTTCGGAAAGTCCACGTGCGTGCCGAACTGCCCGGGGAACTTGTAGGTGTGAATGCGGCAAGAGAGCATCTCTTCGTCGTAGTCGAAGACGGTCTTGCACAGTTCCACGGAGCCCTCGGGGATGCCCGCCCAGTACGGGCTGTCGTTCGTAAGCGGGTGAGTGAGGTCTACCCAGGTTCCTTGTTGCAGCTTCTTGAGTTCTGGCCAAAGGCTCATCTTGGTCTCCTTTCGACAGGGCGGGTGAGGGCCATGCGCGCGCGGCGTGTCGCATGCGGGGCGCTGCACCGCAAGCGCATGCGATGTAGCCGAGCATTTCCTTCATAGTACCTGTCATCGGCGCGTGAATAGGCCGGTTTAGCCAAGTTCGAGGCTCGAGTCGGAAGGTTTTAACGAAGGTGCCGAGCAGGCCCAGGTTTTGGACAACAAAACACCGGTTGGCATTTGTGCGAAACAACGGTTTACTCGGCGATGTTCGAAAAGCCTTCCGACTCGAGCCTCGAGTTGTCAAAGAGCTGGAGCATGCCGGAGCCCATCAGGCGGGTTCGAGCATATGCCCGTTATTGGATGCCCGGAATGGAGGGGATCGTCGCGAATCCGCGCTCGAGCTCCTCGTCGGTGGGGATGTGGTCCTCCAGCTCGCCGCGGTTGAACTTGTCGTAGGCGACCATGTCGAAATACCCGGTTCCGGTGAGCCCGAAGAGGATCGTCTTCGCCTCGCCGGTCTCGCGGCACCGCTCCGCCTCGCGCATGGCCACAAGGATTGCATGCGCGCTTTCGGGCGCGGGCAGGATGGTTTCTAGCTTGGCGAAGCGCTCGGCCGCCGCGAAGACGTCGGTTTGGCGCACGGCGACAGCATCCAGGTAGCCGTCGTGCTTGAGCTTGGAGACGATGGGGCTCATGCCATGGTAGCGCAGGCCGCCTGCGTGGTCGGGGCTTGGAATGAAGCCGTTGCCGAGCGTATACATCTTGCAGAGCGGGCAGGTCTGGCCCGTGTCGGCGAAGTCGTAGGCATAGCGGCCACGGGTGAGCGACGGGCAGCTTGCGGGTTCTACCGCGATGAAGCGCGTGGCCGGCCGTGCGCCCGTAAGCTTGTCGCGCATGAACGGGGCGATGAGCCCACCCAAGTTCGAGCCGCCGCCTGCGCACCCGATGACCACATCGGGGTATTCGCCCAGCTCGCGAAGGGCCTCGTAACTTTCTAGCCCGATGATGCTCTGATGCAGCACCACTTGGTTGAGGACGCTGCCCAGCTGGTAGCGCCCGCGGTTCTCGGGCACATGCAGCGCGCGCTCCACCGCCTCCGAGATCGCGGTGCCAAGCGAGCCAGACGAGCCCGGATCTTGGGCGAGGATGCGCCGGCCGACCTCGGTAGTGTCGGAGGGAGAGGGTGTTACCCGCGCGTCGAAGGTCTCCATGATGTTGCGACGGAACGGTTTCTGCTCGTAGGAGCATTTCACCATGAAGATATCGAGGTCGAGCCCATAGTGAGCGGCTGCCTCAGCCAGTGCCGTGCCCCACTGCCCGGCGCCCGTCTCGGTCGTGATATTGGTAATGCCCTGGGCATAGGCGTAGTAAGCTTGGGCGATGGCGGAGTTGAGCTTGTGAGAACCGCTCGTGTTGTTGCCTTCGAATTTATAGAAAATCTTGGCAGGCGTATCGAGCGCGCGCTCAAGGTTGTAGGCGCGACAGAGCGGGCTCGGCCGGTAGACCTTGTACATCTCTAGGACGGGTTCGGGGATGTTGAAGTACGGGGTGTCGTCGTCGAGCTCTTGGTCGATGAGTGCGTCGGCGAAAACGGGCGCGATATCTGGCTTGGTGGCGACAGCGCCGTTCGGCAGGCGCATGGGTTCGGGCTTTTCGGGCATATCGGCACGCAGGTTGTACCAGGCTTTGGGAATCTGGTCTTCGGTGAGGTAGAGACGGTAGGGATCGTGCTTGGATGCGGTCATGATGCGTCCTTTCTCATCCGGGAGCGCTGCCCGCCGGCAGTCGCTCCAAGCCTAGAATGCTCCCACGTGCGCTGCGACGATCGAAAAGGCTTGCTTTTCGCCCCGGCACACGTTGCCTGTTGCGCGCCATCAGGCGACGTGCGTCGCTCGCCGGCAAAAAAGAAGGCCCCCGGATTACCGGAGGCCTTCCATGGTGTAGCGCGCTGGTAGGGGAGCCTACTAATCCGAGAGAGACGGTATGCGCTTGTTCCACCACCAGGCAGCGGCCTGCTGCATCAGGTGCAGCGTATCGGCGTTGTTGACGATGGCGGTCATAGCGGAGCCTTTCTGTAGTCTCCATCGGATTGCGGACACTTTATCACGGTAAAGCTGCGATGCAGCCGGCAGCCAGAAATGTTTCTCGAGCGTTTCCACCATCGATTGGCTCAGCGAGGAAACGCGAAAGCCCGTCAGGTAAGACGTGGATGCAGCTATTGGGCACTCCACGGCGTGTGCCCTGAGTACAACCGCGATAGCTCATGAGTTATTAGCCCTCTGAGCTGGGCATTCTCTTGCTGCCCATCTGCCTATACTCGTTCACTTCGCCTTGGAGTGCCCAAAAGTTGCATTCAGCGATGTTCCGGGTGCCTCAACGACCCAAATGCCCGGCGGTTAGCTGAGCCGCTCGTCGATCCAAGCGCGCAGGTGCCCGTCCATGCGGCTGATGAGCGCGCGGGTGACACGGTTGGTGTACGGGCACGCTATGCCAAAAGGCGTGCTCAGCAGTTCGAACAGATATCCCTGGTCGATCATGACCTCGAGGCTTGCGGGGTAGACCAGTTCAAAGGCAAAGCAGGCGAGCCCCACCACGTGGTCCACGGCGGTCGATTGGTCGCTATAGCGGACGGTCTGGTGCGCGAAGAACGCATCCTCGGCAGCGGGCGAAATGTCGCCTGCGAGCAGCTCGTCTTCGGTTGCTCCCACGACGGTCTCGACGGTATCGGTACACGAAACGCGCAGGATATCGATTTTGTCGGCATCGCGCACAAGATTGCAGAGCGCGCGCGAGCGAAGGTCGAGGTCGTCGGGAAGGCGAAAGTCGCTGTGGTGGCCCACTGCTGCGCGGATGATCTCGTCGGCTGAGGGATCTTCGATAAAAGCGCGAACGGTGCCAGCGGTGCGCACGTGGGCAAAGAACTCATCATCATGGGAGAGGGCTTCCGGCAGTGTGGCGTTCACACGGGCGAGCGAGCCGTCAAACAGGTGCCGCCCGCCCTCGAAAAGCACGTCGACGCCGATAGCCGCATGGCTGGCGGAGATGCTGTCTTTGAAGGTGCCCCAACGGCGAAGCTGCTCGAATCGGCCGATGTCGTGCAGGAGTCCGCAGAGCCAGGCGAGGTCCGTGCCCGCCTGAGTGAAGCCCGACGCGCGAGCGATGCGGTCGCAAAGGTCGGCGACACGATAGGTGTGCTCCGCTTTGAGCGCGATGCGTGGATTCTCCCGGTCGTAGGGGGCGAGGTACGCTTCGAACGCCGTTCGCGCCCGCTCACGGTCGATGGAGACCGTATCTTCTGCAACTGCTGTTTTCGTATCCATGCCAACCACCTTTCAAGCGCCTCAAACATGATAGCCCGTTCTGCCGAACTACAACGGTGAGGTCACTGCCGGTCACGTGCAGCATTGCAATGAGCTAGCCGCGGTTCCCCTTCAGATTGCTCGGTCAGGGTAAAAGTGGGTCTCGCAAGCATTCCTCTTGCGCAGTTTCGTAGAAAGGCCCAGCAGTGCTGGGCCTTTCGAGAATGCTTGAGCAAGGAGCATAGGCGGGGGACCCGCCGGGAGCACGTGCTATGCGAAGTACCCAACACCGCTCTCGAAGATCGGCATGAACTTCTCGCCCGGAACGTTGCGATACAGGTTCTCACCACGCCGCTCGACATGCCCCATCTTGCCGAAGACACGGCCGTCCGGGCTGGTGATGCCCTCGATGGCAAGCACGGAGCCGTTCGGGTTCACCGAAAGGTCCATGCTCGGAGCACCAGCCTCATCAACATATTGGGTTGCGATCTGCCCGCCCGCGACGAGCTCGCGCTGGACGGCCTCGCTCGCCACGAAGCGGCCCTCGCCATGGGAGATGGCCACGGTGTAGACCTCTCCGGGCTTGCAGGCAGAGAGCCAGGGCGAGAGGTCGCTGGCCACGCGGGTACGTACCAGGCGGCTCTGGTGCCGGCCGATGGTGTTGAAGGTGAGGGTCGGTGCCTCGGGCGTGGCGTCCACGATGTCGCCGTACGGAACGAGGCCCAGCTTCACGAGCGCCTGGAAGCCGTTGCAGATGCCGAGCATGAGGCCATCGCGTGCCTGCAGGAGATCGCGCACGGCCTCGGTGACCTCGGGCGCGCGGAAGAACGCCGTGATGAACTTGGCAGAACCGTCAGGCTCGTCGCCGCCGGAGAAGCCGCCCGGGATCATGACGATCTGGCTCTCGCGAATGCGGCGCGCAAGCTCGTGCGTGCTTTCGGCCACGGCCTCGGGCGAGAGGTTGTTGATCACGAAGACGTCGGCCTCGGCGCCGGCAGCGCGGAAGGCGCGAGCGCTATCGTACTCGCAGTTATTGCCGGGGAAGACCGGGATGATCACACGAGGGCGCGCGAATTTCTCGCCTGCATAGACCGGTGCGATGCGGCCCGTGTCGCTGCAGGTGAAGGTAAGCTGCTCTACATCGTCGAGCTTCTTGGCTTCCTCGGCCGGGGTGCGGTAGGGGAAGACGCCCTCGATGCCGCTTTCCCATGCTTCCTGCAACTCGGCGAGGTCGATCTGCTCGGCTGCGGTTTCGAGCACGTAGCCTTCGACCGTGGTGCCCAAGGGCTCGATCACGAAGGAATCTGCAGCGAGTGTATCGAGCGCCGCCGCATCCTCAACCTCAACGATGAAGCTGCCGTACATCGGCTCGAAAAGGCTCTCGATGTCGACGTCGTCGGCAAGCTCGAAGCCGATCTGGTTGCCCACGCACATCTTGAAGAGGGCTTCGGCGCTGCCACCGTAGCCGGGGGTTGCCAGCGCCAGGGCGCTTCCACCTTGGGTGAGGCGCTCGATGGCATCGAAGACGGCGAGGAGCTGCGAGGGGTCGGGGCGATGGTCGTCGCCATACGAAGCGGGGGCGATGCGGAAGACCGGGTGCTCCGCGCCCTTGAATTCAGGGGAGACCGCATGGTCGGCACGGCCCGTGCTTACGGCGAAGCTCACGAGGGTGGGCGGTACGTCGAGGTCCTCGAACGAGCCCGACATGGAGTCCTTACCGCCGATGGCGCCAACACCAAGGTCCACCTGCGCCATGAGCGCGCCGAGTACGGCTGCTGCTGGCTTGCCCCAGCGCTCCGGCACGTCGCGCAGGCGCTCGAAGTACTCCTGGAAGGAGAGGTAGGCGCGCTTGCGGGAGAAGCCCGCGGCCACGAGGCGGCTCACGCTCTCAACGACTGAGAGGTAGGCGCCCGCGAACTGGTCGGCTTCCATGAGATAGGGGTTGAAGCCCCATGCCATGGCGCTCGCGGTCGAGGTCTCGCCGTCGACAGGGAACTTCGCCACCATAGCCTGCGCAGGGGTGAGCTGGGTGCGCCCGCCAAAGGGCATGAGCACCGTGGCAGCGCCGATGGTCGAGTCGAAGCGTTCGGAGAGGCCCTTGTTCGAGCAGACGTTGAGGTCGGTTGCGAGCGCGCGCATGCGCTCGGCGAGCGTGGCACCCTCCCAAGCCGGCTGCCACACCTGGCGCGCCGTCACGTGCACGCTCTGGTGCTTGGGCGCTCCGTTGCTGGCCAAGAAGGCGCGGGAGAGGTCTACGATTACGTCGCCGTTCCATGCCATGCGTACGCGCTTCTCGTGCGTGACCTCGGCGATGACGGTGGCCTCGAGATTCTCCTCGGTGGCATACGCCATGAACTCGTCCACGTCGTCCTCGGCCACGGCCACAGCCATGCGCTCCTGGCTCTCGGAGATGGCGAGCTCGGTGCCGTCGAGGCCCTCGTACTTCTTGGTAACCTGGTCGAGGTCGATGTAGAGGCCATCGGCGAGCTCGCCCACGGCAACGCTCACGCCGCCCGCGCCGAAGTCGTTGCAGCGCTTGATGAGGCGGCAGGCATCGCCGCGGCGGAAGAGGCGCTGGAGCTTCCGCTCCATGGGGGCGTTGCCCTTCTGCACCTCGGCGCCGTCCTTCTCGATGGACTCGACGTTATGCGCCTTGGAGCTGCCCGTGGCGCCGCCGATGCCGTCACGGCCGGTGCGGCCACCGAGCAAGATGATCTTGTCGCCGGGTGCGGGCTCCTCGCGGCGCACGTGGCTTGCCGGGGTGGCGCCCACCACGGCACCCACCTCCATGCGCTTGGCAACGTAGCCGGGGTGGTAGAGCTCGGAGACCTGGCCGGTGGCGAGGCCGATCTGGTTGCCGTAGCTGGCGTAACCGGCGGCAGCGGTGGTTACGAGCTTGCGCTGCGGGAGCTTGCCCTCGAGCGTCTCCGCGACGGGGACGGTGGGGTCGGCCGCGCCGGTCACGCGCATGGCCTGGTACACATAGCTACGGCCGGAGAGCGGGTCGCGGATGGCGCCGCCGATGCAGGTGGCCGCGCCGCCGAAGG
>NHCFC04200__coassemble_574_pt1 | contig 31766 bp, 30 predicted proteins | sample NHCFC04200__metabat2_low_PE_026 | metagenome-assembled genome bin NHCFC04200 | reverse complement strand
CAAAGAATTGCCGCAGGTTATCTATCCTATCGAGATAAAACCGTCTATGATGGGGATGGAGTATCTCAATATAAGTCCGTATACCAAAAAACAGTTTATATTGCGATATTATATATCATAATACGCACTGTATAGCATTATGATATGTTACTAAGCAAGACCGTGAGCCAGGAGGCGAGACCGTGAGAGCACATGAAGTCGAGTTCTCGACGTTTGAAGGCGGTATTTTTACCGATCTCGTCCCGTATCAGTACGGACGCGAAGTATGCGTACCCGGCCACGCCTTCGGTCCCGCGCGCCGGAGTCACTATCTCTTTCATTACATCATCCAAGGATCCGGCTCGCTTACCGCAATCAACGAATCGGGGAGCCAGGCATTCTATGACATCAGAGCCGGTGAAGGGTTCCTTATCTTTCCTGGGCAGACCACGACCTACGTTGCCGACCTCATCGACCCGTGGGAATACATCTGGATTGAATTTGACGGCTCGCATGTAAAAGCTTCGCTCGACCACATCGGGTTCTCCCCTACGAGCCCCATCTATCGAATGGCCGACCCGGCGGCTCGCGACGAGATGCTCGGCGCCATGAGGCGCATACTCGAGCACAGAAACGACTCGCCCCTATATCTCGTGGGGTGCACATACCTCTTCTTCGACGCATTCTTGCGGTCCGCAGAGTCGCATCGCATCCCTCAAACCACCAAGTTGCATGGCTTCTATATCGACAGCGCTCTTTCCTTTATCGAGAAGAACTACCAGTCAGATGTGAGTATCGAAGACATCGCCCGGTATATCGGGCTCAATCGAAGCTACTTCGGCAAGGTCTTCAAAGAGGGCATGGGCGTGTCGCCGCAGCAGTTCCTCATCGGATACCGCATGGAAAAAGCATGCGAGCTCCTTAAGCTCTCATCGCTTTCCATCGGAGAGGTCGGGCGCTCTGTGGGCTATCCGAACCAGCTGCACTTCTCGCGGGCGTTCCGCAACACCTACGGCACATCCCCGCGCACCTGGCGCCAGCAGCACACCGTTCGCTAAGGTGAAATTCCCTCTGTCCTGATTTAAAATTCCCTCTGTCCTGATTTCACATGGCGGGGCGAGAGAAGACCGCTCGCCCCGCTGCATGCTGTCTACTGGCGCTCGTACCAGGCAAACCCCCAGGCGGGAAGCTCGAATGTCTCGAGCTCAGCCTGTTCGCCGGAGATGAGGTTCCTATACCGCGCGCGCTCGGGCATCCAGATGGTCTTGCTCGCACCACTGAAGTTGAACACGGCATGAAGCGTTTCCTCGCCGCGCTCGCGCACGATCCAGAGGACCGCCGGATCGCTATAGTCCTTCGGATACCATGCTGCCTCAGACCCGAAGACGGGGTCCTCGCGCCGGATGCGTTCGAGCTCGTCGAGCCCGGCGAAGATTTGGCTCTGGACCGTTCCCGTCTGCTCGATGTTCGCGACCAGCTCCCATGAAAACTGTCCGCGATGGATATAGCGCGAATCATCCGCTTTCTCGGGATCGTCCCGATAAGCATAGTCGTTGACCTGGCCGACCTCGTCTCCGCTGTAGATGATCGGCAGGCCCGATTGCGTGAACATATAGGCATGGAGCATGAGGTCCTTGCGCACGGCAACCTCCATGGCCTCTGCATTGCCCTCGAAGCCCGCGGCCTCGATACCGCACATGGAAGCCGTCGTGGCGCAGAAGCGCGCGTCTCCCGTAACCGGATCGGCGTTGTAGAGCGCCCCACGGCTCGGGCTTCCGGGGATGTTGCCCAAGAAGTAGTCGTTCAGGTACCGCTTATGCGGCACCTCCTCTTGACCCCAACCTCTAAGCGTCTGGTAATCGAGGCCCCACCCTATGTCGTCGTGGCAGCGCAGGTAGTTAAGGAAGGTGTACTCCTTGGGCAGGGTGCAGACCGCATCGAGCTGCTGGCGCAGGAGGCGCGTATCTTCTGTGGCTACGGTATGCCAGGTGGTCGCCATGGTCGTCACGTTGTACAGCATGTGGCACTCGGGCTTTTCAACGGTACCGAAGTATGGAACAACCTCGACGGGGGCCATCACGACCTCTCCCAACAACGCAACCCCGGGGCACACGACCTCTCCGATCATACGCATCATGCGCACGAGCGTATGGACCTGCGGAAGGTTGCGACAGTTGGTGCCAAGCTGTTTCCAGATATAGGGAACCGCATCGAGGCGCATGATATCGATGCCCTGATTAGCCAGATACAGGAAGTTGTACATCATCTCGTTGAAGACGCGGGGGTTCCTGTAGTTGAGGTCCCATTGGTACGGGTAGAACTGCGTCATGACGCATTGGCCAAGCTCGGGCAGATAGGTCCAATGACCCGGCGCCGTGGTGGGGAACACCTGCGGCACATCGCGAGAGTACTGGTCGATCACCTCTTGATTGGATTCGAAGAAGTACCTGCTCATGTACTCGCCCTCACCCGCCCGCGCGCGGCGGGCCCATTCGTGCTCTTCGGACGTATGGTTCATCACGAAGTCCATGCACAGGCTCATGCCCCGTTCATGACAGGCGGAGGCGAGGTGCGCGAGCTCGTCCATCGTGCCGAGCCCCGGCTGCACGCGGCGGAAATCCTTTACCGCATAGCCGCCATCGGAACGGCTCTTGTCGGACGGAGTATCGAGGAACGGCATGAGGTGGATGTAGTTCACATGACAACGCTCGAGATAGGAAAGCTTATCCTCGACGCCCTTGATGGTGCCGGCGAAGTTGTCGATATACATCTGCATGCCAAGCATGTCCTGGCTCCGGTACCACGCGCCCTCCTGTTCGCGCGCGATATCGAGCTTCCGGAGCGCTTCTGAGCGCTCGTCCGAGAAGCGTCGCATACGGTCGATGAGCTCAGCAAACATGTCGCCGTTGTCGTAAAGCTCCATGTAGAGCCAGCGAAGCTCATCATGGTGGCGCGCGAGCCGGGATTCGAACGAGGAATCGCGCGCGGGCCGCGCGGGCGACTTCGTGGGCGCCGCCTTGCCGCGTGCGGCGGGCGCATTCGATGCGGTCATGGATTTCGGTGCGGCAATGGATTTCTTCGATGATGACGACATACGCTCCCTCGAAAACGAGACAGGGCGGCCTGAGCGTGCCGCCGGTTACAACGTCGAAGCGGTTCGAGCTTTCGAACGCGTATGTTTGTCGCCGCTAATTACTATAGCGCCCTTAGCCCGCGGCGAGCAAGATGATTTGCCCAACGAGATAGACGACGGGCGTAAGAGTGCACAGGACCACTCCGGCGATGGACGCCACCGTTCCGATGGAGCACGTCAGGTCGCGCCGATAGTCCTCTCGCCGCGCCTCCCGCGCGAGCCGGAATCCGACAACGGCGGCAACGGCACCGATGAGCTGGATCGGAATGAACGGGCAAAAGGAGACGGCCATCGCGGCAACTCCGATAACGATCGAGGCGATATCTTTTCGCATAGCTACCTTCCTCTGTGCCGAACCGAGCGCGATCGGAGCAGGCAAACGAGCGAACGCATGGCCCATTATACGACGCGAGGCCCAGATTGGGGCATGTCCGTCAGAACCGCCGCTCGCTTTGCCTCCCCGGATGCGAGGTGCCGAAGAAAAAGGCTGGCATCCCTTTCGAGATGCCAGCCGAAACGAAAAGCGTGTCGAAAACCTAGGCCTTTAGCACACGCCCTGGGCCATCATGGCATCGGCAACCTTCATGAAGCCGGCGATGTTGGCGCCCATCACGAAGTTGCCCTCATGGCCGTATTCACGTGCCGTGTCGTCCACGTTGTGGAACATACCGCGCATGAGCTCCTCGAGCTTGCCATCGACCTCGTCGAACGTCCAGGAAAGATGCTCTGCGTTCTGGCTCATCTCGAGGTCAGACACGAGCACGCCGCCGGCGTTCGCCGCCTTACCGGGCATGAAGGCAACGCCGTGCTCCATGAGGTAGATGGTCGCATCCGGCGTGGTGGGCATGTTGGCGCCCTCGCCCACAACCTTGCAGCCATTCGCCGCGAGCGCCTGAGCGTCCTCGAGCGTCAGGGTGTTCTCGCGAGCGCACGGCAGAGCGACGTCGCACGGAAGCTGCCATACGCCGCGACCGTCCCCCTCATGCCAGGTGGCACCAGGGCGCTGGTCGACGTACATGGCAAGGCTCACACCCTGATCATGGCCGGAACGCTTGGCGTTGTAGATGTCTTCAAGCACCTTGTAGTCGATGCCCTCGGGATCCTCGACCCAACCCTTGGTATCGGAGCATGCAATGGTCTTGCCACCAAGCTGGGCGACCTTCTGGATTGCATAGATGGCGACGTTGCCAGAACCATGAACGACAACGCTCTTGCCCTCAAACGAATCGCCCTGGCTCTTCAGATACTCATCCACGAAGTAGACCAGGCCGTAACCCGTGGCCTCGGTGCGCGCGAGCGAGCCGCCGAACGTCAGGCCCTTGCCGGTCAGCACGCCCGACCACTCGTTGCGAAGGCGCTTGTACTGCCCGAACAGGTAACCGATCTCGCGACCGCCCACGCCAAGGTCGCCAGCAGGAACGTCGGTGTTGGGACCGATGTGGCGGAAAAGCTCGGTCATGAAGGACTGGCAGAACGCCATGATCTCGCGGTTGGATTTACCCTTGGGGTCGAAATCCGAACCGCCCTTGCCGCCACCCATGGGCAGCGTGGTGAGCGCGTTCTTGAAAATCTGCTCGAAGCCCAGGAATTTAAGCATGCCGACGGTCACCGTTGGATTGAAGCGCAGGCCGCCCTTGTAGGGCCCGATCGCAGAGTTGAACTCGACGCGATAGCCGCGGTTGACCTGCACCTTGCCCGCATCATCGACCCACGGTACGCGGAACATGATGACGCGCTCGGGCTCGACCAAGCGGTCAAGCAGGCTCGCCTCCTCGAACTCGGGATGCGCCTCGACGGCAGGCTCGATGGTCTCGAGCACCTCGATCGCAGCCTGCAGGAACTCGGGCTGGTCGGCATAGCGCTCGCGCAGCTCGTCGATCACACGCTGGGTATAGCTCATGCGATTCTCCTATCGATGTGTTTCCCTCGCTACCGTTGCAAGCAACGGCAACGTTGTGGCCGCAGGAATTGTACTTCAACCGGGTTGCCGTACGGTCAACGCGCTGAATCGTAACGCGCCCGCAACACGCTCAACACCGACGCGAATCGGGCGCCCTTCTACGTTTCGTACAGCAACGAATGCAAAGCAGGAAACAAAGGCCGCACGCCATTCACCAAGAATCCACGAAGGCGACGAAAAAACGAACCCGGCACCAAAAAGATGCCGGGTTCGAGCGATTGCTGGAGCGGGCGACGGGAATCGAACCCGCGTCATCAGCTTGGAAGGCTGGGGTTCTACCATTGAACTACGCCCGCGATATGGTCGGGACGACAGGATTCGAACCTGCGGCATCGTGCTCCCAAAGCACGCGCGCTACCAGACTGCGCCACGTCCCGACGTCCAGAGCAAGCATTATAGAGGTTTCTCTTCATCTGGGCAACGCCCGGTTCGCGCTCCCCCAAGGAACGCACGCGGTGCACATGAGTCGCTCGGACGTATACTGTGAATGCAACCAACCCCGAGACCGCCTACCGCGCGGCTAAGGAGCACCATGAGCGAACACGACAGCAACCGTCGGAACGCGCCGGGAGCGGCGCTCGGCCGCACGCTCATCATCGCCAACCCCGTCGCGCAATCTGGCGCGGGAAAGCGCATCGCTGGCCAGCTGCAGCGTTTTCTCGCGCTCTACCACCACGACAACGCCTCGTTCGAGCTCGTGTATACCGAGCACATGGGCCATGCCGTCGAGCTTGCCGAAGCGGCACGGGACTACGACTCAGTGCTCGCCCTCGGCGGTGACGGCGTGGTGCACGAGGTCGCAAACGGCATCATGCGCATCGGCGTAGAGCATCGGCCTGCGCTTGGCGTGGTGCCCGTGGGCTCGGGCAACGATTTCGCGCGAACGCTTGGCCTCGACGATTATGGCGGAAAGGATTTCGCTCGCCTTCTCACATGCGAGCGCGTCTCCCTCGACGTGGGACGCGTAACCTACGTTCCGGCAACGGGAAATGAAGGCGCCGAGCCCCAGGGCTGCGGGCAAGCAGGGCGGCATTGCACCCCCAACTCAGCAGAAAGCTCACCAGCGCCCATACCGTCGGACATCCTACTTGCGGGAGAAATCACAGACACCACCAACGATACGGTGACCGAATACTTCGTCCAGACGCTCTCTTTCGGACTCGACGCGGCGGTCGCGATCGGTACCGTCGACCTGCGAGCCACAGTGGCGCTCACCGGGGCGCCGCTCTACCTCATGAGCGGCGCGGGCGTTTTCCTTCGTTCCTTCAAGTCCTACCCCGCCCGCGTGTCCATCGACGGAGGAGCAGCCCAGGAGCTATGCACGTTCCTCATGGCCATACAGCTGGGACCCACCTATGGCTCGGGCTTCCTCATCTGCCCTGAGGCAGACCCTGCAGACGGACGCTTCGATCTTTGCTACGCCAGCGGCAAGGCCACCCGCGCGCATGCACTCGCCCTGCTTCTGCGTGCGAAAAACGGCCATCACCTGAGCTCGCCCCTCATCCACACCGCCACCGCCCGGCATCTCGAACTCGCATTCGAGCGCGACGACTACCCCATCCAAGCCGACGGGGAACGCATACGCGCTCGCAGCATGACGATCGACCTTCTCCCCGGAGAGCTCACGGTGCTGCGGCCGCTCTAGGCGGCACCCTCCGCGATCAACGTGCCAAGAATGCCATCTTATGCGGGAAGGAACTCTATCGTTCCGGCAACGGCATCCATCGACCCCACGCGCGCGAGCGATTCGACACGGTAGCCCCGGGCGCGTAGGCGGTCTCCCCCGCCCTGAAACGCCTTCTCGATCGCGATGCCAATGCCCTGCACCTGAGCCCCTGCGAGCTCGCAGATTTCAAGCAGACCCTCGAGCGCTTTGCCGTTGGCAAGAAAGTCATCGAGAATGAGCACACGGTCCTTGGGCCCGAGGAAGCGCTTCCCGACGATAACGGGAAACTCGCGCTGCTTGGTGAAGGAGTAGATCGATGTTGCGTACTGCTCGCCATCAAGATTGATTGACTGCGCCTTCTTGGCGAACACCACCGGCACGTTCCCAAAGTGGCGTGCCGCAACGCACGCGATGCCGATACCCGAGGCCTCGATGGTCAAGATCTTGTTTACAGGAACCCCCATGAAGCGCTGTGCCCACTCGGCGCCCATGGCGTCGAAGAGCTCGACATCGCATTGGTGGTTCAAGAACGCATCAACCTTGAGAACATCACCATCCTTGATGATGCCGTCGCGGCGAATACGCTCCTCCAGCTCCTTCATGGCGCCTCCTTGCCCTTGGTACGCTCGAGTACATCCATCCTACCGCATGCCGCACGCGAGGCGGCGAACACGCGTAGTGGCCTATGGCGCACCGATGCGCGCTCGGGAATCATTCCACCTCGTGCGCGAGGCAGACCCCGGCGCCGGTCGCACCGATGCGCGCTCGGGGATCATCGCGAGCCGTCGGCATTGCCCAGCACGGCATCGAACCACGCGAGCACGTCGCGATAGACCTGCGCGCGGCCGGGCTCGTTGAGAACCTCATGGCGCATGCCCTGGTAGATCATCTCATCCACATGGGCCATACCAAGATCGCGGTACTGCTTTACGGCCGCGCGCACGCCGCGCCCGCAATCCCCCACCGGATCGTTCGAGCCCGCGATGAAAAGGAGCGGCAGACCGCACGGAATCCTACGGACGAGGTTGCGCCGCTGCGATGTTGCGGCGAGCTCCGTCACCGCCGCGTAGCCGCCCACGGTAAACATCTGGCCGCAGAGCGGGTCGCGCCGGTACGCCTCGACCACCGCAGGATCGGTCGAGAGCCAGTCATACGGTGTACGGGCGCCCTTGATCGCTCGGCCGTATGCGCCCACCACGAGCTCGTGGATAAGGCGGCTTCTGAAATGCTCGCCCCGCAGGCGCGCAAGCACACGGCAGAGCGCGTTGCCCGCCCGGGCGAGCGCCGGCGGCTGCTGGCCCGTTCCACAGACGACGGCCGCCGAGACGCCCTCGGCATGCTGGGTGAGGTACACGCGAACGATAAAGCTCCCAAGTGAGTGGCCAAAGAATATGTACGGGATGCGGGCAGAAACGCCCTGCGCACGCAAGCGCCCGATGACGCGGCTACGCAGGGCGTGGACATCGGCAAGCAGGATGTCCACGCCGCCTGCGAGCGGAATGTGGCCGAGGTCGCAAGCAACGGCGGCGGTGCGCCCGTGACCCACATGGTCGTTCGCGCAGACGAGGTATCCCGCTGCGCAGAGCGCCTCGGCAAAGGATGCATAGCGCTCGGCGTGCTCGGACATGCCGTGCACGAGCTGCACCACGCCTCGCGGCGCGGCGCTGCCGGAAGACGCGGGCGCCCAGACAAGCGCCCGAACGGTCGAGCGCCTATCTGCACTCGGGTAGGTCAACGTCTCCGTGCGCACCGCGCCCCCTTCCCCAAGTATCAAGCGGCGCTACTGCAGCGCGTCAAGGGCCTGGGCAACATCGGCGATCAGGTCGTCGGTATCCTCGATGCCGCAAGACAGGCGCACCATATCGGGCGCGATGCCCGCAGCGGCGAGCTCCTCATCAGTCATCTGGCGATGCGTGGCGTTGGCCGGGTGCAGCACGCAGGTGCGGGCATCGGCCACGTGCGTCGCGATCTGCGCCACATGGAGGCTCTTCATGAACTGCTCCGCCGCCGCTCGGCCACCGGTAAAGCCGAAGCTCACCACACCGCAGCAGCCATTCGGCAGATACTTCTGGGCGAGCTCATGCCACGGGTCGTCGGGGAGGCCCGGATACTTCACGAAGCGAACCTTGGGATGATCATGCAGGAACTTCGCCATGGCCTGGCCGTTCTTCACATGCTGCGGCATGCGAACGTGCAGGCTCTCGAGGCCGAGGTTGAGCAAGAAGGCGTTCTGCGGACTCTGGATGCAGCCCAGGTCGCGCATGAGCTGGGAGGTCGCCTTCGTGATGTAGGCCGCGCCCTGGCCGAACTTCTGGGTGTAGACGACCCCGTGATATGTCTCGTCCGGCGTGGTGAGGCCGGGGAACTTGTCCGCATGCGCCTCCCAGTCAAAGTTGCCGGAGTCCACGATGGCACCGCCCACCGCAGCTCCGTGACCGTCCATGTACTTGGTGGTGGAGTGCGTCACGATATCGGCTCCCCACTCGAAGGGGCGGCAGAGCACGGGCGTCGGGAAGGTGTTATCCACGATGAGCGGCACACCATGGGCATGGGCGGCCGAAGCAAAGCGCTCGATATCGAGCACGTCGAGCGCAGGGTTGGCAACGGTCTCCCCGAACACCGCCTTCGTGTTGGGACGGAATGCCGCCTCGAGCTCCTCATCGGTGCAATCGGGCGAGACGAACGTGCTCTCGATGCCCATGCGGCCCATGGTGTGGGCGATAAGGTTGTACGTGCCGCCATAGATGGCTGAGCTTGCCACCACATGGTCGCCCGCACCGACGATGTTGAAGAGCGCAAAGAAGTTGGCAGCCTGGCCGGAGCTCGTAAGCATGGCGGCGGTACCGCCCTCGAGCTCGCAGATCTTCGCCGCCACGGCGTCGTTCGTGGGGTTTTGCAGGCGCGTGTAGAAATAGCCCGACTCGTCGAGGTCGAAGAGCCGCCCCATGTGCTCGGACGTATCGTATTTCCATGTCGTCGACTGATAGATGGGGACCTGGCGCGGTTCCGCATCACCGGGACGATAGCCGCCCTGGACGCAGGTGGTGCCGAGATGCTCTGCCATATGAAGCTCCTTTGCACGTTCGTTTCGATGGGCGCGAAACGCCGCTGGGCGCCGCGCATACGTTCATAAGCTTACTCGCCTTTGCGCTCCCGCGTACGCCTGCATCGAGTTTTTACAGAGAGTCAGCAGGCGCTTCGGCGGGGCAGCGCTATCATGAGGGCGAAAGCCAGCGCCCGACTCCGCACGCTCGCACCCAGCAGCGAACGCTCGCAGGCGCCCGAGAGAAAGGAACCCCATGCCTTCCTGCGACCTCACAACCCGGTCTGACGAGCTCGCTGCCCGCGCGGTCGCACTGCGCGCCGAGCTCGGCTACAACTGCGCCCAGGCGGTCGCATGCGCGCTCGCCCCAGAGATCGGCGCGGACGCGGAAGCCTGCTACGTGCTTTCCGAGGGGTTCGGCGGCGGCATGGGAGGCCATACGGAGACCTGCGGCGCCATCTCGGGCGGCGTCATGGCGCTCGGCCAGGTGAACAGCGGGGGCACGGCGCTTTCTGGAACCACGAAGAAGCGCACGTACGAGCTAACCCGAGAGCTCGTCGAGCGCTTCGGCGCAAAAAACGGCTCCACCATCTGCTGTGAGCTGAAGGGTGCGGGATGCGAGCACGGACAGCTCCGCAGCTGCCCGGGATGCATCGAGGACGCAGTGAAGATCACGGCCGAGATCATCGCGCGCCAAAGCGCTCCGGAAAACGCCGCATAAACGCCGCTTAAAACTCATCGAACCGCGGGCCCGAGACCTCCACGCGCTCCCGCCCGGCCAAGCGCTCACGAAGCGCGGTGAGAAACGGCTGCTCATCCCCCGCCTTAAACACGATCGAAAGAGCAACCTCATCGGTATATGCGGTGTCGGAAACCTTTCCGCCCGCTTGTTCGACCATATGAAGAATCTGCTCGTACTGGGAGTACGCGACGGTCACGACAACCGAGACGACTGAAGTCATCTCCACCAGCTTGCCCGCCTCGCGTGCCGCATCGATCGCAGCCTGCACCGCTGCACTGTAGGCGCGCACCAGGCCGCCGGGGCCCAAGAGCGTACCGCCGAAATAGCGAGTGGTCACGCAGCACACATCGCGCAGGTTGGCACCGCGCAGCACCTCAAGGGAAGGCATGCCGCTTGTGCGCTGTGGCTCGCCGTCATCGCTCGCCCGCTCGCGGCCGTCGGCTAGAATCCAAGCTGGCACGTTGTGGCGCGCATCGAAGTGACGCGAGCGAACCGCCGCGATGTGTTCCGCGGCATCTTCCTCACACTCCACATGCACGAGTTGCGCGATGAAACGGCTCTTGCGATCGACGACCTCGCCAACCGCCTCTTCGCCCGCGCGCACCGTACGATAGCTCTCCATGCTCGCCCGCCCTATGCCATCTTGCCATTCGCTTCCAGGCTATCCTATCAGGAATACAACGAGCGCGCCCGCCTGCAGCAAGGAGCTGCGTCGGCGGGCGCGCTAAGAGAACGAAGATACCGTGCGCTTACGAGTTCTTCATCACGATCGTGTCGATCGTGTCGGCAACCTGCTCGCAATAGTCGACGCAGTACTCGAGGAACGAGTAGGTTTCGTGCCACGTGAAGACAACGATCGGGTCCGTGCAGGTCGTATGCAGGTTGCGCATAGACCTCATGTAGCAGTCGTCGGCCTCCTGCTCGATGGTGTTGAGCTCAACGACGTACTGGCGAAGCTTCTTTGACTTCTTGAATTGTGAGAGCTCACCCACGAGCGAGCGCATGAGCTCGCAGCTGCGGACCACGATGTCCACAAGCTCGAGCGCATCTGGGCGCATCTCGCGAATGTTGTTGAAGTACAGCCGATGCAGCACGCCCTCGATACGGTCGGTCACGGTGTCCAGGTACTCGCTGAGCTCGGCGATGTCCTCGCGCTCGATGGGCGTCACGAACGCCGTCACCAACGCGTCGAGCACCTCATGGCGCCGCTCGTCGGCCGCCTGCTCGATAGCGTGCATCTCATCGATCGCCTCTTCCAGGCGGTCGGGATCAAAATTGTGCATGATCTTCGCGAGCAGCTGCGCCGCCTGATACGAATAGTCCGCGCTTGCGCAGAACGCTTCGAAGTAGAACGCGTCGTTTTTCCTTGCCATGGAATCCTCCGATTCTCGTTGTGCATCGCGTTTGCGATCTCAGCGCGGAACCAGCCGCGCGATCATACCGAATACCCTGGCTGCGCCGAGGGTGTGCAGCCGTCAAACGACCGCTAGAACACCATCATGAAGACCTTCGCCATCACGAAGCTGATGAGGCCGCAGCCGGGGAACGTAAACACCCACGTAAGCATCATGTCCTTCACCACCGAGAAGTTGATGGCGGACAGACGCTTGACCGCGCCGACGCCCATGATGGCGCTCGTCTTGGTATGCGTCGTGGAAACGGGAATGCCCGTGAGGGTCGAAAGCAGGATGCACGCCGCACCGGCGAGGTCGGCCGAGAAGCCCTGGAAGGTCTCGAGCTTGACCATATCCATGCCGACGGACTTGATGATCTTCTCGCCGCCCACGCTCGTGCCGACGCCCATGGTGATGCTGCAGAGCATCATGAGCCAGATGGGGATGGCGGCGTTCACAAGATCGGGTTGGCCGTTGCAGAAGGCCACGCCCAGCAGCAGCACGCCGATGAATTTCTGACCGTCTTGGGCGCCGTGCATGAAGCTCATGGCGGCGGCACCGAAAATCTGCGCGTACTTGAATGCCTTGTTGGTGCGTCGCCGGTCCATATTCGCGCAGATGATGGTCAACGCCTTACAGATGCCCCAGCCCAGAGCGAAACCAAGGGCGAGGCTGAGCACCAAGCCGTAGATGACCTTGATCCACTCCTGGCCGTTTACGCCGTCGAGGCCACCCTGGACGGCAAGCGCAGCACCGGTGAGGCCCGCGATGAGGCTGTGGCTCTCACTGGTGGGGATGCCAAAGATCGAGGCACCCACGCTGTAGACGACGATTGAGAAGAGCGCGGCGCACAGGGCGACGAGGGCCATTTGCGTGTCCGTACCGAAATCGACCATGTTCGAGATCGTCGACGCCACCGACGAATTAATCATCGTCATGAGCAGCACGCCCAAGAAGTTGAAGACGGCGCTCATGATGATGGCGGGGCGGATATTGATGCTTCGGGTCGTGACCGCCGTCGCGATCGCATTGGGGGCGTCGGTCCAGCCATTGACGAAAATGACACCCAGGGTGAGCAGAACGGTAACGGCCAAGATGGGGTTCGAGACCACCTGCGCGACAAATTGCGCGAGCGAGACATCCAACAGAGTTCTCCCTATTCAGCTTCACAGGAACGCTCCAGCGGGCATCCCCGACACGTACGTCGCTATTTTACCGTTTCTTAACGGTTTCTTGATGCATTTATGCAGATTTATCAGCCACGCGTAAACGGGCTTCATGCCGAGTACGCCTTTGAGCTGGCATTTTATATATGGATGTAAAAAGACCTTACGTTAGCTTTACATTTCCCTGATACAGCGCTTGCGCCATGGACACAGGATGCACCACATCGCGGGCGACGCGCTCAAAAGGCATCATCAGAACCGTAAGCCTCATGGGCACCGTACCATCGTTGACAGGCACGCGGGAAGGCACGTCCGCCGTCGCAAGCGCACGAAAACAAAAGGGCGAAGCGGGCCTATAAGCCGGGTTCTGTCGCGGACGGTCATTTATCTTGGCACGCACGTCACCGTGCGGCTCCTCGCACGCTACCCGGGCGCGGGCCGGGCCGACCCATAGCGCCCCTATTTGCGCTTGCTCCGGATGGGGTTTACCAAGCCGCCGCGTTGCCGCGACGCTGGTGGTCTCTTACACCACCGTTTCAGCTTTTCCCTTTACGCGCCGAGTCAGCACGCAGGTGGGAGTCTTCTTTTCTGCGGCACTTTCCGTCGGGTTGCCCCGCCTGGCCGTTAGCCAGCATCCTGCCCTGTGGAGCCCGGACTTTCCTCACGCCTGCGCCGGAGCGCAGATCGCGCGACCGTCTGGCCCGCTTCGCGCGAGGTATTGTAGCATCTGACGCAAGCTACGGCGCGCAGGCCTCAAATCCACACGAGGCAAGCGCGACCCGTCGAATGCGAAATTACCTCTGTCCTGATTTCTCACTCAGTCCTGGTTTTTCAAGATAGCGGTAAGCGAGGGGCCGTCGACGCATCGGGTGGCAGCCGCACGCGCAGCAGACGACCCGTTGAAAGCGATGCTTTTGCCCACCGCAGCGAAGAGCGGTAGATCCGAGCGGCTGTCCCCCACGGCGATGCACCGCGCGGGGTCGATGCCGCGCTCAGCGCAAACCCCAAGAGCGTAGTCGCGCTTATCGTATTCATCGAAAACGCGCTTCACCCGGCCGGTAAAGACACCATCTTCCTCTTCGAGCACCGGGCCACAGCACCCCGCGAACCCAAACCGGCGACAAAGATACTCCCCCACGACCGTCCAAGCCAGCGAAGCGAGATGCGGCTCCATACCAGCGCCGCGGCATGCGTCAACCGTTTCACGGATGCCCGCGATCAAAGGCAGCTCGTCTAGCCACGACTCGACCTCGGCACGGCGGTAACCGCGCCACGCGGCCCCATCGATCGCGCAAACCTCGCCGTTATCGATGCGCCCCTCCTCGTAGGCGCGCTCGGCAGCCGCCATCTGCTCGAGAGACCCCAAGCGCTTTGCGATAAACGAACCCGTGCTTGTATCCGGCACGAGCGTCCCGTCGATGTCGAAGAATATGAGCCGCACCACCATCATGATCCTTCCAACTTGTACGCGAACATGCCCTGCCGAACGCATCAAAGCGCTGCAACCACCATAGCTCGAGTCTCGAATCGGCGCTTTTCCAAAACTCAGCCCGATATCTGAATTACTATATCCCCTGCATTCCTGCGGAAATGCTTTCAATGCGGAATCGTCTGCTCAGCGGATCACAAAAAGGCACTGAATCGAGGCTCAAGCTACCCCGTCGGCATTTTTAATGCCGCATAACAAGAATAGCCCTGTCACCGCACGCAACTGCGCGCGCGAAGCCTTCGTTGCAGCTCGAAATACCCTCGTGATCTCCTGGCAGGAACAAAACTTCCGTCAAAGGACTTGATTTTGGGATACTAACTATCCGCTCCAGGTCCATCGCGTCTACCAGCAGTTTTCATGTTGCATCTAGCGGGTGTACTCGGAAGGTCTCCAATAATTCGATCCTTTGACGCAAGTTTTGCCCTTGGCGCCGCGCGAGTGCGCCAATATCGCGAAATCCGCCGTCCCACACCCCCAACCCGCGCACAACCGGAAGGGCATTCCATCCAGCCGCGGGAGCGAGAAACGATCTGTGCGCTACGGCGGCGGCCCGCACAGCCACGCGCTACGGCAGCGGCAGCCCAAACAAAAACGGGGCCGCTGCCAAAGCAACGGCCCCGACCAAACGATGCGCTACATCAGCTTGCGGAAGAGGTTCTTGATATCCTCGACGCTCGCATCGCGCGGATTGCCGGGTGCGCAGGCGTCGGCATGAGCGGACTCGGAGAGGAAGTCGAGGTCCTCTTCCTTGAGGCCGTCCACCTTCGTGGGAATGCCCACATCCTGCCCGAGCTTGGCCACGGCAGCCACAGCGGCAGTGCGGTACTCGTCCTGCGACATGTCGTCAACGCCCGCAACGCCCATGGCGCGAGCGATCTCGCGATACTTCTCGCCCGTTTCGGAAGCGTTGTACTCCATCACGATGGGCAGCGCCATGGCACAGGCAACACCATGCGGCGTGTCGTAGACCGCGCCGAGGGTATGGGCCATGGAGTGCGCGATGCCAAGCCCGACGTTGGAGAAGCCCATGCCCGCGATGTACTCGGCAAGGGCCATGCCCTCGCGGCCGCTGCCCGGCTCGCCGCTCTTGGCCTCGGCCACGGCGTCGCGCAGGTTCTGAGCGATCAAGCGGATGGCCTCGAGGTGGAACATGTCCGTCATCGCCCATGCCGCCTTCGTGGTATAGCCCTCGATGGCGTGGGTGAGCGCGTCCATGCCGGTCGCAGCCGTAAGGCCCACAGGCATGGTGGCCATCATGTCGGGATCGACAACGGCAACCACGGGCATGTCATGCGGGTCAACGCAGACGAACTTGCGCTTGCGCTCAACATCGGTGATGACGTAGTTGATCGTAACCTCGGCCGCAGTACCCGCCGTGGTGGGAACGGCAATGATCGGCGTGCACGGGTTCTTGGTGGGAGCAACACCCTCGAGCGAGCGCACGTCTTCGAACTCGGGGTTGGCGATGATGATACCGATGGCCTTCGAGGTATCCATGGACGACCCGCCACCGATGGCGACGATGCAATCAGCGCCCGAAGCCTTGAAGGCCTCGACGCCATGCTGAACGTTCTCGATTGTGGGGTTGGGCTTGATATCGGAGTAGACCTCATAGGGGACCTGGGCGGCATCGAGGAGGTCGGTCACCTTGGCCGTGATGCCGAACTTCACGAGGTCGGGGTCGGAGGCAACGAAGGCTTTCTTGAAGCCGCGGGCCGCAATCTCGTTCGGGATCTCGGCGATTGCGCCCGATCCGTGATACGACGTCTCGTTGAGCATGATGCGCTGAACCATTGGAGTCTCCTCTCTACGCCGACGTGCGATGCGCCGCGCTGGCAAACCTCAGGGCGTACCCGCGCCCCCGCATACGATTTCAATCTACCCGAACGCCCCTTCGCCTATTCCGCCGCGCCGGGCTACGAGCGCTACAATGAGGCCGTTGGAAACGCGTTCATAGGAGGTACCCATGTCCTTCGCCGACCTCACCCGCGCGCGCTATTCGTGCCGCTCCTACGAGGACCGCGCCATCGAGCCCGAGAAGCTCGCTGCAGTGGTGGAAGCGGGCCGCATCGCCCCTTCCGCCCACAACAACCACCCTACCCGTATCGTTATTTGCGACACTCCCGAGCTAAAGGAGAAGGCGGCGCACGCGGCCCACAGGTTCGCCAAAGACGGCAGCGTCTTCGGTGCGCCCGTGGTCATCCTCGCCTGCGCGCGCACCGAAGATGCCTGGGTACGCCGAAACGACGGCATGAACTCGTCGCTCATCGATACCTCGATCGTGGTCGACGAGATGATGATGCAGGCAACCGAGCTCGGCTTGGGAACCTGCTGGGTTTGCATGTTCGATCCTGAGATCGCACGCCAGGAGTTCGGCCTTCCCGAAGGGGTCGAACCGGTATCGATGCTCACCATGGGCTACCCAGCAGACGAAATCGCCGAACCCGAGAAGCGTGAAGCCCGTTGCATCTCCCTGGAGCAGTTCTGCGACGTAACGCGCTAGCGCAGACGAAGGCTGGCAGGGGGCCGGAGGAAACTGCCGGCACTCCGCCCCCTGCCTGTGGGCCTAGAGACCCATCTCTTCCTTGAGGCGAGCGAGCTCCGCGTCAACGGCTGCCGTCGATGCGGAATCGGCATACTTCTTCTCCAGCTCGGCGGCAGCGTCCACCGGCTCCGAAGAAAGCTCGCTCATGGCGTTGGAGCGGTCAAGCATCTCATCGGCCTTCGCCTCCATACGGTCGAACGCGCCCATGGCACCGGCCGCGCGGTCGCCTGCGGAGGACATCTTGTTGACCTTGTCCTGGGTCTTCGCAACGGCGACCTTCGCCTTGATGGCCTCGCGCCGGCTCTTCAGCTGCTCGATATCACCCACAAGTTTGTCATGCATCTCGCGCATCTTGGTTGCATTCTCGTGCGCGGCCTCCGCGGCAGCGCGCAGCCCCTCGCCCTTCGTTACGAGCTGCTGCTTCTTTGCCAAGAACGTTCGAGCATCGTCTTCGTTGCCCGCCTCGAGTGCCGCGCGGGCAAGGCCGTCGTACTTCGAGATGTCGGCCTCGTTCTCCTTGACCTGCCGCTCGGTGCGCGCCTCCTCCGCCATAACGCCGGCAGTCTCCTGCTTGACCTCGGCAAGCGACTCGGTGAGGTCGCGGAGGTACTGGTCGACCATCTTGGATGGATCCTCAGCTCGGTCGAGCAAATCGTTCACATTTGCCTTGATGATATCGGTAAAGCGGTCGAGCATGCCCATGTGCACTCCTTTGACTCTTCGCCGGGCCCACCCCGGCGCTTCGGCGCCCATGGACGCCGTCTTGTACCTTCTACCCCCAGAGCGGGTACAGCATCACGCGCCGTCTCAGCCTTTCGGGTCCTGGTACTTCTTCTCCAAATCTTCGAGGTCCTGATCGCCGAACGTCTCGAGCGGCGTGTTGAGCACCTCTTCCATGCGCTTGGCTTCCCGTTCCTTCGATGCTCGATAGCTCTTCACCCCAAAGTACACGAGCCCTGCCACGATGACCACCGCCGCGCAAACGGCGACATACACCACAGGCGATGTCGTGCGGCTCATGATGCGCGCTCCCGTGTCCTCGAAAGCCCGCGCGAAGATCTCGTCTTCGGATATCGAATAGTCTTGGTAGTACCTGTCGAGGTAATCGGCGAGAATTCCGATCGCTTCGTCATCCATCACGGTCTTGGCTTGGCTGCCAACCGTATAGCCGCAGTTGAACGACCCGTTTCCGTCGTCGCAGAACACGAGGAGGAAGCCCGCTTCGTCGTCGAAGACCTCGTCGTACAGCTCATCGGCGCGCTGGGAGAGCGCCTCGGTCGAGGTCTCGCTCCCATTGGGAAGAATCCACACGAACGGCTGCACGCCCGTCTCATCCTGGAAGGCGCCAAGCCCGCGCTCGATCGTTCCCGAACTATAGATCCAGCCCCCATCTTCATCGCGATAATGCTGAGTAAGCTGGGTGGTAACCGCGCTTGCGGGCAGCGCCTCGCGATCAACCGTTGATGCGGAGATGTCTGCGCTCATGGCGGTAGACGTGCACGATGTCAAGCGAGTCGCAACGGTACCGAGTAGCGCCATGAGCACGACGGCTGCGAGCGCCGCCACGATGATCGAAGCGCAACCGCATCCCGGGCCACCCGAATCCCCGCCAGAACCCCTCCCGGAGCCCCCGGAACCACGCCCCATGCCGTAGCCGGCCATGAACGGCCAGAAGCTACCGCCACCGTAAGAGCGCGGGCCATGCCAACGCGGCGCGCCGAAACCGCCCCCGAATCCGCCGAAACGGGGGCCGCCCGAACGACCGCTCCTGCCGTGACCGCCTCCGCCGGAGAAGCCTCCCGACGACCTGCCTCCGCCGGAGAACCCTCCGCTGCGGCCACCGCCTCCCGACCTGCCGCCAGACCTGCCCATACGCATCCCTTCGCCGTCATTCTTCATGCAATGCCATTGGTTCCATTATGCCCAAAGGGAGCGGGAAGGGCGCAATCGAACGTGCATCCCTTTTGGCAGGCAAAGCACCCCTAGCCACGACATGGAACGCTCGCGACCCTCGACATGAAAAAAGGCACCGTCCGATGGGCGGTGCCTTTCGTCTGCGAAGCGCTTACCTCGCAAGTTGAAGCATATGCTAGTCCAGATCGTCCACGCCGAAGTTGTCGAGCGGGGCGAAGGGATCGGCGACCGGGGTGACGGGCGCGGGCTCGGGAGCCGGGGTAGCCACCGGGGCGGACTGGAGCGCCGGAGCGGCAGCTGCGGCAGCGGAGCCAACGGGCAGCGAAGAAGCCATGAGCTCGGGCGGGAAGGAGTTCTGAGCATCGTCCATGAAGTGCTGGAGCAGCTTCAGGTACTCCTCCTTGAACTCCTCGCGGGAAGCCTTGAGACGATCGATCTCCTTCAGCTCCTCCTGCTTCTCCTGCAGGGCCTGGCGGATGACGTCGCGTGCCTTGGCATCGGCCTCGTTGCAGATGTGGTCGGCGTTCTGCTGAGCCTCGGCAACGATGGCGTCCGCCGTCTGCTGAGCAGCGATGAGGGCCGCGGAAATCTGACGCTCGGAGGCGCCCATGTTCGACGGCTGCTGCACCGGCGCGGGCGCGGCAATCGTCTGAGCCTGCGCGTTCGCAAGCTGGTTCTGAGCATCGGCGAGCTGCTGCTCGGTCGCCGTCAGGCGATTCTTGAGATCGACGATCTTGGCAAGCATCGCGTCGACCTCGGTAGCGAGCTGCTCGAGGAAGACATCGACCTCAGCGGGATCGTAGCCGCGCTTGGCCTCGGAAAACGTCTGAGCCTGAATGTCGGCGGGTGTGATTGCCATGAGCACTCCTTTTCATCGCACGCAGGACCTTGCCCCGCTTGCGCCTAGACACTGCATCCTAAACGATTATACCTATTACCAGCCGCGATACGAGATTCAACGCAAGAACCGCAATAACGGGAGAGAAATCGAGGCCGCCCATCGGAGGGATAAACCGACGGAAGAGGCCCAGATAGGGCTCGCAAAGCGATTGAAGCACCATGCCGATATCGTGCACCAAGCTACCCTCGCGGATCGGGAACCACGAGAGCAGGATATAGACGATGATGAGCATCTCGTAGAAATCGACGAGCGTAACGACGAGTTGCGCGACCGAGTAGGCGTTCAAGGTGAAAGTCGGAATCGTCAAGCACCCCCGCCTATTTGAGGAAACCGTCGTCGCGGAGCTTTGCAAGGTCGGAGTCTTTAACCTCGCAACCCTGGGGAAGCACCATGAACACGCGGTCGCCCACCTCTTTGACGGAAGCGCCGAGGCCGCAGGCGAAGCCATAGCTGAAGTCGAGAACGCGCTTGGCTACCTCCGTGCGCACGCCCACGAAGACAAGCGCCACGGGCTGCTTGGTGCGCACGCGACGCACGACGGTCTCAACGTCGTCGTAGCTCTCCGGGCGCAGCACGTATGCCGGCAGCTGGGGAGTCGCGTTCAGGATAGAGCTTGCATGCCGGTCGATGGCTGCAGCCTCAGGGGCCGGGGCGGCCGCAGCGTGCTCGCGCACCGAGGCAGCATAGCTCGAGGGCGTATCGTAGGCCCCGGGACGATAGGAATCCTGGCTCCGGGCGGGAGGATTGTACGTGGTGGCATGACGGTCCGCATCGCCCACGAGCTGGCCTGAGCGCGTGTAGACCGCGACGGACTCCGCCTCGCCGCGACGGGTCTGCCCGAGCATGCCGTTCGAAGGCTCTGCGGGTTGCGCGGCATAACCGCCGCTATAGCCCTGCGCACCATAGGCGTCTTCCGTGGTCTGGTAGTCGTCCTGATAATCGCCGTCATAGTAATCGTTATAGCCGTCACCCTCGTCATAGCCGTCTTGGCCGTAGGAAGCTTGACCTTGGCCGAAGGGGAGCCGACTCTTGATGTCGTCTAAGAAGCCCATCTCTCAACCTCTCTGCATGCTGCGATTCGTGTACGGTTGCAGGTCTGAGTTGGCCTGACCTGCTTATCGTACCAGAACTGCCCTATTCTAGGCCCTTGTACCCCGCAAGATGCGGCAACGATTCCTAAAATACCCCTCCCAATGCAATGTTCACACTCATGCTGGGCCACATGCGCATGCGCCCGCGTGCAAGGAGCGGCTATGCGCCTAGGCGAGCGCGAAGGACGGATTGAACGCGACCCTACCGAGCCTGATGAGCGTGGACCCTTCCTCGATAGCCGCCTCGAAGTCCTCGCTCATACCGCAGGAGAGCTCGGCAAGGTCGACCGAGGGGTAGGATGCCGCCAGCTCGTCGCGCAGATCGCGTAGGCCGGCAAACGTCTCGTGAGCGCAGCGAACATCTCCACGGGGAGCCATCGTCATGAGACCGGTGATGCGAATGCCCGGGAGCTGCGCAAGCTGGGAGAATGCATTTCGCAAATCATCGGGGGCAAACCCCGACTTCGAGGCCTCGCCCGACACGTTCACCTCGATGAGAACCGGCTGTGGGCCGACCAGCTCCCCCGCCTCGACGCGGCGTGCGGCACGGGAGGAAACCGCCTCGGCAAGGTGAAGCGAGCTGATGGAATGGATGCACGCGGCGCGACCGAGCACGGCGTTGATCTTGTTGGTCTGCAGATTGCCAATCATATCGAACCTAAGCTCGCGAGCATCGGCACCGGCAACGCACCCGTCCTCGCCGGCGAGCACGGAGAGTCCCTCAAGCTTACGCACGAGTTCCTGAGGCCGATTCTCGCCAAAGAAGCGATACCCCGCATCGATGGCGGCGACCACCTGCGGCACGTCGACCGTCTTGGAGACGGCCATCACCTTCACCGAGCCGGCCTTGCGCCCGCTCCGCGCAAGCGCCGCATCGACCCGCTCCATGATCGCCTCGCGCCGACGTGCGACGGCCTCGCGATACGCATCTAGCTCAGACATACCATGCACCTCTTGTCGTCGATAACCTCCCCATACTACCGCAGAGCGCGACCCTGCGGAGAGGATCGCGCTCGAACGCGCAATGTTTACGGTTTTGATGGGCACCGCCTCCGCATGGAGGTGCGCGCGGCTCCTGTTCGGCGGGCGAGGCACTCAAGTGCTTACTCAGCCGGCATGGCTCCTGCGGCGCTTACTCAGCAGGCGAGACTTCCGCGGCGCCCTCGATGAGCTCGCGCACGCGTGGATCGAACTCGTCGCGCGGGATGCGCGCCACGCAGAGCGCATCGGATGCTGGGTCGAGAAACGCGCCCTCTCCTGCCGGAACCCTCATCCCCTCGAGCTCGTCCTCATCGAAGGTGGCGATTTCCATCTGGTTCCACCTCTGGCCGGTGAGCAGGAACAGGACGCGCGCGGCCGCGTCGATGCTGTACTGCGCGCACCGGTCGAGATAGCGCGACGCCATGATTACGCGGCGCAGGTCGTCGTATGAGCTATCGTCGCTCCCCTCGCCGAGATCGATGGCCGCCATGCGATTGTACGAACGGAAGAACTCTTCGTAGACGCCGTGAGCAGACTCCTCCTGCTCGCTCAGCTCGCGCAAAAGACCGAGGTCGTTCAGCACGAGCACCGAGGCGGCCGTTCCCATGACCCTATAGACGGTCTTCGCCTCTTCCTCAACGAGCTCGATAAGCTCTGCCGGAAGCTCGATATCGGCCGAGACCCGCAGCTTTGCCGCACGTGCGGTGCGACGGACCTTATCGCACATGCGCTGCAGGCAGAAATCGGTATAGATGATGGTCTGGAGAAGCCTGAAATCCGATGCGACCGGCCCTTGGGTAGCGATGAGGTTGTAGCAGACCGCCTCGAGGTTCGCGCAGCGCGCATCGATCTGGTACGTCTTCTCCCGCGTTGCGCCCGCAAGCTTCTTGTCTCCCGAGATGAATGCGCGCACGGCATCGTGGAGGGCGAGGTCGATCGTCTCGTAGATCGAGAGCATCTCGTGGCGTGCCTCCACGAGCTGGCGATGGTACAGCTTTCGCATGGTCTACTCCTTACAAGCCAAACCGAATACAAGCAGGTCAAATACACCAGGGGCGGCAGCGCGGCTCGGCTCGCGCAGCGAATCGCCGCGGGCGGGCATGGCGCAACGCCCCCCACCTCACTCTACGTGGCGCATGTAAGGAATGTGTAAGGAGCTGTTCGGCACCCGGCAAACGGTCGGGGGCACCGGGTCAGCGCATCACCGCGACCGCAGCATGACGCCCGCAGGAGCCGTTCTCGGCACGATAGGAGTAGAAGCGGTCGTTGCGGCGAACGGTGGAAAGACGCGTGTCAAGAACCGACCCCTCCGCCAAACCGGCGCGAACGAGTGCTTGCGTGATGGCGCGCGCAAGGTCGAGCATCCGCGGGCCGGACGGGTTGATATCGGTGAACCGCTGGGAGAACTGCTCGATGAGCTCAGCGGAGACCTCGTACTCATCGCCCAGGATGTGCGGGCCAATATATGCACGCATATCGCTCGGTGCGCAACCCGTGGCCCTACCCAATGCACGCGCCGCCGTTCCGGCGACTTCCGCATATGTGCCCCGCCAGCCCGAATGAACGACGGCAAAACCGCCCGGGCAGACAACGATCACGGGAACGCAGTCGGCAAAGCACAGCAGCACCGGTACGCCCGGAACGGTGCACACGACGGCATCGGCGCCCGCAGCGGCCTCAGCGCGAGCCTCACCAAGCGCTGCCGTATCCGAAGAGGACACGGTCACGACATGGTCGCCGTGGACCTGGTTGGGAACGATAAGGCGGCCGAGCGCCTCCTCGCATCCGAGCGCTGCAAGCACGCGGCGCCGGTTCTCCTGGACCGCCTCGGGCGCATCACCCACATGGCTTCCCAGATTCAACGAGGCGTAAGGGGGCTTCGAAACTCCGCCCGTCCGCTCGGTGAACCCGAATGCAACCGGGCCTTCGAGGGACCCCACCAACGCAACGCCCGTATCGTCTACCAAACGTTCAAGCTCCTGCATAGCGCCTCCCCAAGCGCGAGTCCATGTGTTCTGTTCATTCTACATGCCATCCAGCGCGGCGGCCCATACGACATCCCACGCAGACTTCTACAAGGCAGCTCACACGACATCTCTTGCGGCGACCTACGAGGTAGCCTGCATGGCATCTTATGCGACGGCCCACGAGGCATCTTGCATGCCGAATTACGCAATAAGGAGAATAATTTCGGCCCTTATTGCGTAATTCGGCATGCAACTTTGAAAAGGACTCACGGGAGCGCCAGCTTGGCTCGTTCGCTCGATACGAGAAGCGCCGAGGCAATCAGCCCCGGCGCTCATGCAATGCAACCAATTGTGATGATGCAGACAAATCCGTCCGCATCCGCGATGCAGGCTAGAAGTTGCCGCGCTTCAGGAAATCGGGAAGCTCGAACTGGTCGTTACCGAAGTTCGGAACCTCGGTGCCACCGATGGTGCGCGTCGAAGAAGACTGCTTGCTCTGCTGAGCGGGCGCGGAAACAGGCTCGCTCTTCTGGGTGCTCGCCTGGAAGAGCTGGTCCTGACGGCCCACGTTGGCATCGGAGAAGCCGGTGGCGATGACGGTGATGCGCACCTGATCGCCGAGCGACTCGTCCACCACGGTACCGAAGATAATGTTCGCCTCGGGGTCGACGGCGTTCGCCACGAGGTCGGCGGCATCGTTGATCTCCTGGATGCCGAGGTCCTTGGAGCCGGCGATGGAGAGCAGCACGCGCGTGGCACCATCGATGGAGCTCTCGAGCAGGCGGCTCGAGATGGCCTGCTGGGCGGCGTCCACGGCGCGGTTGTCGCCGGAGGCGGTGCCGATGCCCATCATGGCGGTACCGGCCTGCTTCATGATGGTCTTCACGTCGGCGAAGTCGAGGTTGATGATGCCGGGCACGGTGATGAGGTCCGTGATGCCCTGGGTGCCCTGGGAAAGCACGCCATCGGCCGTGGCGAAGGCCTCGAGCATGGTGGTCTTCTTCTCGGCGATGTCGAGCAGCTTGTCATTCGGGATGACGATCATGGTGTCGACGCAGTCGGCCAGGGTACGGATGCCCTCCTCGGCGCTCGCCTTGCGCTTGCGGCCCTCGAAAGTGAAGGGCTTCGTCACGACGGCCACGGTCAGCGCGCCGATGTCGTTCATGGCGATGTCGGCCACGATGGGAGCAGCGCCGGTTCCGGTGCCGCCGCCCTCGCCGCACGTGATGAACACCATGTCGGCGCCCTCGAGCGCCTCCTGGATGTCGTCGCGGCTCTCGTCGGCAGCCTTGCGGCCAATCTCAGGGTTCGCGCCGGCGCCCAGGCCACGCGTAAGATCGGTACCGATGTGGACCTTGATGTCCGCATCCGAGATCGCGAGCGCCTGCGCATCCGTGTTGATGGCCACGAACTCGACGCCGCGGATACCCTCCTCGATCATGCGGTTGACCGCGTTGGTTCCGCCGCCGCCGACGCCCACCACTTTGATGACGGCAAGGTAGTTGCTGATCTCGCTCTCGTGCATGTCGGTCCTCCGAATTCGGACTGCGGTTCCGGGTTAAACTCTAACGTTCAAGTTTACATTAAACGTCGAGGTAAATCGGCATATCTTTGCACAAAAATGCAGTTGGAGTCAAATAGTCGGAGGCGAAAATATGAAGCTCGCTGCATATTCGCAGGTCGGGCGGGGTGACATCATGCAACGCGGATTTCAGGGTGTGTGCTCGACGTGCAACGCCCCTCTCACAGAACACCACGGAGACACGGACGGGTCTGGGCGCAGCGCGGGTCACAGGACGGCGTTCAGAGCTTTGATAGACGCCCATCGCACCTGCTGGGCGTTTCTTGCGCCCCGCACGGACGCCCGGCTCCTCCCCGGGCGTGCTGCGGCAGCCCGGCGCGCCCCGCATGCACCGCAGTAGCCAGCGCCCCAGAGCGCGCGACGGATACCCGGCACCTCCCTACGCGCTCGGCGCGCTCCGGTATGTCGGGCTCTCGGGGTTGCGGACATCGATATACGTGATGCCCTGCACCTGGTCGAGAAGCCCGGTAACGACCCGCTCCTTAAGCGAGACGTCGGTAGGCTCCCCGAGCGCGACCTCGATGCCATTCGAAAGGAAGACGGAGATGGCATCGACCGACTCGAGCGACAGGTAATCGACCTGCGCGAGGAAGTCGCTTGAGAAGCCGCTTACGTACTCCAGCCCCGCCGTGATGACATCCGAAGAAACCTTACTGCCTTCGGAGGGTTCGACATCGGATGCTATGTCGGTGAACAGCACCGCACCGTCCTGGCGTGCAAGCGCCAGCGCGGCGTTGATGCCTGTTAAGGTTTGCGTACCGTCGGCGGCACTGCCATCGGAGCTCGAAGCGTTATCCGCCGAAGCTGTGTCGGAGCCCGAGCCGCCATCGGTTGGAGCCGTATCGGAATCTGCGGAGGAGCCGCCCTCGGCATCACCGGCTGCATCTGAATCAGAAGATGCACCCGAGGTGTCCGCGCCGCCACCGGACGACGAAGCATCGCCACCTGTGCTGTCAGAGGAAGCTGCATCGCCGCCCGCACCGTCAGAAGACGCAGAGGCATCTGCCGAGCCATCACTACCCTGCTGCAGGCTTGCCTGCGTGCCCGCCGTGCCCGAAACGACGTTCCCCTCGGCGTCTACCGCGACCGACAGCGAGATGGGCGCGATCCAGGTGCCGCTCGCATCGATTGCCCAGGCAACGTCGCTCGAGGTGATGTAGGCGATTGCAGCGACCTTGTACTCAACCGGGGTAATGGTGATCGTATGCGGGAACGTACGCTCGATCTGCACGCTCTCGACCCAGGGATTCTGTTTGAGCGACGCCTCGATCGCCGATGCATCGTAATTGAAGAGCGTCGAACCCTCGGGAACGTCCACCAAACGCTCGACCGTATCCTGCGTAACATGCTCGCTGCCGTTCACGACGACTTCCGTCACCGAGAAGATCGGCGAGTTGGTAACGACCACCCCGCCAACGACCAGCACCAGGAGCACCGCAGCGACCACCGCCACGATGCGCCCCGGAATCGCGACAGCGGGAAGCTTGATGCGACCGAGCACGGAGGCAAGGCCTGCCCGCCCCTCGCTCGCACCGCTGGAAGCGCGCACGGCGCCGCGCTTCGCAGCGCCAGAAGGCTTCGGCGAGGGTTTCAAACGAGAGGCGCCCGAAGCGCCAAGCTTGGAACGAGATGCGGGAGACGCTGCCGCCGGCTGGCGCAGCGGCTTGCGTCCCGCGGCAGGGCGCGACGAGACAGACCCCGCAGCAGAGCGCGACGAGGCCTTCGCCGCAGGCTTGGGGGCAAGACGGGGTGCTCCTGCCTGCCGAGCAGTGGCCTGTGGTTTGACGGAGGCCTTTTGCTTGCCAGCTGTTCGGGTGCGCGGTGCCGAGGCCGACGAGCTCGCCTGGGCACGGGGGCGCGCAACACCGCCCTTGCCTCCTGCTCCCATGCGGGGGGCAGAGGCCCCACGGGCAAAGCCGCCGCCGGCAGAGCCCGACCGCTTTGAGACGGGCTGCTTTGACGCGCGGGAAGCGGGGCGCGAAGAAGGCGAGGAGGCCTTCGCGCGCGCCTTCGATGAGCCCGCTGTCGAGGCACGACGGAAGGTCGGCTTCGACGCATTAGAAGCCGAGGAACTTGACTTCCGTTTGGAGCTCAACGCCATACGTCTCTTGAACCTTTCCGCGCACCGTTCGAATCACGTTAAGGACGTCCGACGCCGTGGCCGCGCCCTTGTTCACAATAAAGTTAGCGTGAACGGGAGACACTTCCGCGCCGCCAACGCAAAAACCCTTCAATCCACAATCCTCGATCAGTTTGCCCGCGCTCCCATCGGGAGGGTTGCGGAACACCGAGCCGCACGACGCCGCGGCCATGGGCTGCGTGCGGCGCCGCCGCGAGAGATAGCGATCCATCTTGGTACTGATGTCCTGCTTCGATGCGGGCGTGAGGCCGAGCGTCGCCTCGAGCACGATCTCTCCCGCAGGCAGACTGCACGAGCGGTACCCCCAGGCAATCTGGTCGTGTTCGTAGCGGCAGATCCCCGTACCAGGCCGGTACGTCATCACGCTCTTCACCACCGAGCCGATCCACTCGTCACGCGTCCCCGCATCCATGTTGATGGCGCCGCCAAGCGTACCGGGAATGCCCACCGCGAACTCGAGTCCCGAAAGGCCCCTCGCGTAGGCATCGTTCACCACGCGCATGAGCACGGTCGCGGCACCTACCGTGAGCGTGCAGCCGTCCTCGGCGATGACCGTGCGCCCGAACTCGCGCCCCAGCATGATGACCACCCCGCGATAGCCATCGTCGGAGACGAGAATGTTGGACCCGCGCCCCATGACCACCCAGGGCACGCCCTCCGCGTTCACGGTTTCGATGGCGCGCCTCAGCGCATGGTAGCTATGGCACGTCACGAGAAGCGACGCGGGCCCGCCGATGCGGTAGCTCGTATGCCGCGCGAGCTTCTCGTTCTCGAGCACGTCGGTATCGAGCGCCCCGATGAGCGCCATAGAGACGTTGAAGAGCCCCATAGGGCACTCACTACTCCTTGTTGGTGAGGTAGTCGATGAACTCGGGGCCCACCGTCGTCACGTCGCCTGCGCCCATGGTGATGAGCAGGTCGCCCGGTTCCACGATGTCGCTGAGCGCCTCGAGAAGCTGCATGCGGCCAGGGACGTAGGACACGCTCTTTCCAGGATGGTGCGCGCGCACCGTATCGGCGAGCATCTTGCTCGTCACGCCGGGAATGGGCATCTCCCCCGCAGAGAAGACGTCGATGAGCACGAGCTTGTCGGCATCGGCGAAAGCATCGGCGAAATCGTCGACGAGCGCCTGCAGGCGGGAGTAACGATGCGGCTGGAAGACCACGTCCACGTTCTTGAACCCAAGGCCGCGCGCCGCAGCGAGCGTCGCCTTGATCTCGGTGGGATGGTGGCCGTAATCATCGACCACGGTGATGCCATCGATGTCGCCCACGCGGGTGAACCGGCGACGCACGCCGGCAAACCCGGAAAGCGCCTCGGCGGCAGCGTGCGCATCGAGTCCGAGCACCCATGCCACCACGAGCGCCGCGGTAGCGTTGAGCAGATTGTGCGTTCCGGGGTTGCTCTTGATAACCACCTCGTGGGTCGTGCCGTCGGGAAGCGCCACCGTGCAGGCGCCCTCGAGAGCATGCTCGTGCGCATGCGGGGTGCAGACGACATCATTCGCCGCATCGGTGCCATACGTGACCACGCGACGGCCCGTCGAGCGGGCAAGCTCGGCAACATGGGGGTTGTCTCCGCAGACGACGACGGTACCCTCCTCGCCCACGAGCGACATGAACTTCGCAAACGTCTCCTCGATCTCCTCGAGCGACGAATAGTGGTCGAGATGGTCGGCCTCGATGTTCGTCACGACCACGACATCGGGATCGAGATAGAGGAAGGAGCTATCGGACTCGTCGGCCTCTGCAACGAAATACTCGCCCTGGCCGTTCCGCCCGTTCGTATCGTAGCCCTCGACGATGCCTCCGATGAGGAAGCTCGGGTCGAGCTTCATGCGGTCGAGCATCGTGGCGACCATGGACGACGTCGTCGTCTTGCCGTGGGTCCCGGCAACGGCGATCGTCGTGTACCCCTGCCCGAGCTCAGAGAGCATCTTGGCGCGGGGCCACACCGGAATATCGAGCTCTCGCGCGCGCATGAGCTCGGGGTTGGTCTCGGGGATGGCGGTGGAGACGACCACGACATCGGGTTTCACGGCATCGATGGTGGCGGCGTCGTGACCGATATGGATATCAACGCCCGCGCGCGTGAGCTGGCGAATATAGCGCGAGGTCTTGAGGTCGGAACCGCTCACCGCATAACCGCGCTCGTGAAGCACGAGGGCGATGCCGCTCATGCCCGCCCCGCCTACGCCGATAAAATGGACGCGGAACGAACCGGGGGCTTTCGGGGTGTCTACCATGTGGGGTTACTCCCTCTCTCTGGTCTGTAGTTCGACCCATTGATTGTAGGTGACAATCGCCGCCATGACAAAGGCGACACGCGACGCCCACGCCCAGCGGCACGATATGCGCCGGCCGCGCGCCGTACCGGGAAATCGCTGCGCGAGCTGAATCGATGCAGAGCCGCCAGCGCCCGCGTGGAGCGAGAGCCTGGCGAGACCCTATGCGAGCGCCTCGAGGGCGTCGGCGAGGTTCTGGGCGGCACGGTCCTGCCCAAGCCCCTGCGCGGCAGCGCGCATACGGTCGCGGCGGGCACCGTCGGCCAAGAGGCCCAGCAGCGTATCGGCGAAATCCTGGGAGTCGATCTGAGCATCCGGGCAGAGAAGCGCAGCTCCCGCGTCCACGAGGTAGCGAGCGTTCGTCGTCTGGTGGTCGGCGGTTGCATGCGGATAGGGAACGAGCACCGCGGGCACCGCAAGGGCAGCGATCTCGGCAATCGAGGACGCACCGGCGCGAGAGAGCACGAGGTCGGCCGCGGCGAGCACGTCGCCCATATCGTCGATGTAGGGGCGCACGCGGTAACGGGCGGCCTCCTCGGGCGTGAGCTCAAGCGCGCGCACGGTATCGTCATAATCGTCTGCACCGGTGGAATGGAGCACGTAAACGTCGTCCCGTGCCAGCAGGTCCCGCTTAAGCGATATCAAGCGCTCGTTGAGGTGGTGCGCGCCGAGCGACCCGCCGAAGGCAACGAGGAGCGTCGCTCCATCCGGGACATCGAGCGCGGCGCGACCGCGCGCACGGTCGCCCGCGAGCACCGATGCACGCACAGGATTGCCCGTGAACTTGATGGCGGAAGCCGGCGCGCCGTGCTTCTCGAAAACCTCGGACACACTCGGCTGGGCGATGGCGATGAGCGCAGCGCCTTTCGCCGACTGCTTGTTGGCAAGTCCGGGAACAGAGTTCTGCTCATGGAGCGCGTAGGGTATGCCGAGCTTGGCGGCGGCGCGCACGAGCGGCAGCTCGATATAGGCGCCGAACCCGATGACCACATCGGGGCGAAGCGATGGGTCGCGCTTGAAATCGCGTACGATGCGCCCCTCCGCACGCGCGAGGTGCATAAGCGCGGTGATGAGCGTCCAGGGCCGTTCCCGGTCGAAGCCCGTCACGTGCACGGGCGTGAACTCGAACCCGGCCTCGGGCACGAGCGTGCCCTCGAGCCTGCGGGACTCGCCGTAGAACCGCACCGTGTGCCCGCGGCGCCGGAGCTCCTCTGCAAGAGCGAGGGCGGGGTTCACATGCCCGGCGGTGCCGCCTGCGGCAATCGCTATGTTCAGGTTAGCGGCCATGGGGCCCCCTTCTCTTCGATGAGTCATCGCCACCATCATAGCGCCTCTGGGGACCGCGCGAGCGCAAGCGGTCGGCGGGATCTGCCCCAAGGTTCACACGCTCATAGGATCCACCGCGCTCAAAGGATTGCGTCCTGCCCGAAGAGGGCCGGGTGTTCCGCGTGGCGCGGTCTGCCGCACCGCCGCCGCGGCTCGCGGAGCCCGTGCGGCCAGCGCGCCCCTCCGCGCGCCCCATCGGCCGGGCCCCTTCACCGGGGGCAACGAAGCCGGTACCGTCGACCACGCTGAAGCCATCATGCCGGCGCGAGGAGCGCGGGCGGGCGGCGCCAGCGGTGCTCCCCTCGATGGTCCCGGAATCGCCGCCATCTGCCTCGGGCGCCCTCTCCCCCATCACGCGGAAGCCTGCGCGGCGGGCGTCGTAGACCGTCTTGGGATTGCTTTCCAAAGAGACGCGCATGATGAGCCCGGCAAGCGCGAGCATGCCGATCATCGCAGAACCGC